>PVMK01188530.1_pt1 | contig 62317 bp, 65 predicted proteins | sample 1853481 | NCBI WGS metagenome assembly PVMK01 (sample SAMN08533507, study PRJNA380276) | Marine sediment metagenome, whole genome shotgun sequencing project.
GTGGCAGCTGCTATCCTGCAACTTGTCGGAGACCTCCGCAAACAGGCGGTCCACATTATTGGTCGGGGACAGGCGGCAGTGGTCTGTGAGTTTTTCGGGTTGCTGGCTGCATGCGGCCAGCGCAATCAGCGCGACCGCCAGGCCGCCACGTTGCACTACTGTTGTATTCCATTTCATCCTGGCATCCTCCATTGGTTACCGTATTTACTTAACAAGCAAGTCGCTATAAGTGTCCTGCTGCAGCGGGGTCTCCAGACCTACCTCGAGAATTTCCTGGCTGCGATCAGCTTCTCCCCACAACAGGGTTTTCACATCGGTTACAGTGGCGCTGATCTGGTCAGTCAATTCACCCCACTCCAGTTCCAGCACGAGCTCGGTGCTCTGGGAGCCGATTTCAGCTTCTATCAAATCGAGAAAATACAGGGACTGCATGGAGTCCAGGTAGATCTGGGAAGCAAGCACCGGCAGGGCATCAGACTGCTTGCCGCCTCGCTTGACCAACTCGTAATAACGGGAAAACATCTTGCTCAACTTGCCCTGACGGGCCGGGCCGGCACTGGGTCGCACCATGGCCGGGTTACTGGCAGAGCGCCCGGCCAGGATGCGCTGTACATCTCCGGGGGTCATCTTGCGGCCGATTTGTGAACGCAGGCTGGCGCCCATGGAAGTTGCCGTGGCGTCCAGGCTGGAGCGCATTTTCGGGATACTGGCTTGCATGACATCCAGCATTTCCTTGTAGCTGCCGCGAATCGCCTTGCGCAGTTCCATGCAGCCGCGGTCTTCACTGTTATCGCAGTGGGTGCTGTCGTAAGCCTGCTTTTGCTTCTCCAGTTTAACCACGACCTCATACATACTGCTCTCCATGTCACGCGCGGTGCGCGATGTCTCACTCAGGCTTTCCACCACTGAGGTGGGGAACAGATTGATCTTCGGGCGGGCCTCCATGCTGGCCTGGGGCACAGCCTGGGCCAGAGATTGGCTCAAGGCCAGGGCCCAGCCGCAGGCCACGGCCATAACGCGTTTGTTCCTCATGCGATTGTGGGTATCCATATCGGTTCTCCTAAAGAGTTTGTTTGTTTCGGGGTTGTGGTTGCAGGGTCGCAATGCCGGCGGCACTGATCAGGGACAGGGCATGAAGCCGCTGGGCTTCGTCCCGGTAAAGCAACACCACGTCGTGCTGGCCCAGCGCTTCACTGCGCTGCCGCAGTTCAAGGTCTGGAAGCTGCCCCTCAATATAAGACTTGAAATCCCGGGCCCGCCGGGACCGGTTGAAGCGCATTAACAACTGGAATCCCCCGGCGGACAGGTCTGCGGGCGGGATCAACTCACTGGTGGCGACATGTTTCGCGCCCAGCACCTGCTGCAGGTGCTGGTAGATATAATGGCTGTACCAGCGCGCACCATCAGGTACCTGGCCGGCAGCAATGCGCCCGGGGCCATAGTTGTAAGCGGCGACTACCAGATGCAGGTTGTTGTCAAATTGCGCTGCGAGCTCAACCAGGTAGCGGGCGCCTGCATCAACGTTGGTACACGGATCGTAGAGATCCGCCTCACGCCGCACACCCAGGTGACGGCTGGTATCCGGCCAGCGAATTTGCATCAAGCCGACGGCATTCTTGTCGGAGCGAGCCGCGGGATCGAAGTTGCTCTCGCCACTGGCGATGGCCAACAACAGTGACTCCGGAAGTTCGTAGCTGGCAGCGGCGCGCGTAAAGCAGGTCCGCCAGGGAAATTCACCGGCGGGTTCCAGTGTGGTAGCCCGCGCCGCATACTCCGCCCAGCGTTGCTCCAGTGTCGGCTCAGCCGGGACTGACGTCACGGCATCCTCCACATGGGCTACAACGGCTGGACTGTGTAACGACTGGATTCGCCCTGATGTTTTCGTCGCCGCCCTGCCATCGCCGGCCAACTCCACCAACTCAGCCAGCCCCGTGCCAGGCTGGTGCCGCGCTACCGCGTCGCGCAGGCTACTGGAAAGCCTCTGCCCATAGACAATGGTTAGAGTGGACGCAACAACCACACCGAGCACGAAACCGCTTACCGTTGACATCATCTTCTGACCCTCGTCACATATCCCAGCGCACAAAGTCCGTGACCTTGTGACCCTGGCTGGCGAAATCCTCGAACCCGTCCAGATCCCTGAAACCCGCACACTTGGGCATGCCGAACCAGGGGGTTGGCCGGTGCTGCGCACCTTCGATAACCAGGCGCCGTACCTCACTGGCACCCGGCCCTACATTGCCGGCAAGATGGCCGTAACGGTCATGACGGTAGTAGCCGGGCCTGGCAACACAATGGTTGAAATGCCCCCCCGACAAGGTGAAGGAATATTCGATTGGCCATGTCGCCCGGTTGACAATCCGCAGGGTGACCTGGAGCTCAGCCCTGGCGTGCACCTCGTAGGCCTGCGTGGCATCAAGCATCTCCACCTCAATAAAATCCAGCGCGTTGCCAAGATTGGCAGGCGGAGTCGGCTTTGGCGAGACTGCGCGCGCTGCCCATGGGGCTGGCAGGGGCACACCTGGATCAACCGCGACAAAATACGTCACAGCCTGCACAGGAGCGAGGTCGCTCTGTAACGGCGTGCCGGTGAGCCACAGTTGCCAGGTGTCGTGGCGGAAGCGCTCCAGGCGGATGGCCACTGTGTAGTCCGGATCGACGGCGCTTATACCGAGCTCGCGATAACTGCCCAGCATGTGTCGACTGGCACTCGCGGTATCGGCAAACAACGCCGGCAGTGCAGCGTCTTCAGGCCATTGCAGAGCCAGGCGAGTCTTGATCTGGGGCCGCAGAGCACAGGCGAAATCCCGGCTCAATGTGCTGGCGGCGACATCGACGTCGTTGTCACTCCAGGGAGAACCCAGGCTGCCATCGGCGACCGGGGGTTCAGTCGTACTTTTCAGGTGGCGGCGCTCTGCCGCGCTGAACTTGCCCAGCCATTGCCAACTGTGGGACGGCTCACCGGCATCACTGATATCGCGTAGTTCAAGCTGAACCCGATCCTGCCCCCCTGCACCATGTACTGTGGACACTTGCAGCAGGTAATCGAAGCGGGGACTGCCGAGGCAATCCAGTTCATCGATGCTGCCTGGCACCGCCCGGGGTATCGAAGTCGCCTGTTTTTCTGCAAGCAGCGCAATGCCACCGTGCCCCACCAGGTTACTGGCAACTACGGTCGCGATCGCTTCACTCAAGGCATCCCCGGGTATGGCCGGATACCTGCACGCGCTGCCCTGCATAGCGTGGATGCTGTGCTAAAAGCTCGCGCAGCTCAGGAATAGTTTCCCGGCTCAACCAGCGGGAAAATGCGCTGGTTTGGGCGGCCTGGGACTGTGCCGGCAACACGCCGACACAAATGGCCAGTGCGAGGCAGCTTCTTGTCAGTAGTCCGAAGTAGCACATGATTCTTTGTCCGCGTTTCCCGTGCCCTGTTGTCGATGGGACACAGAGTTGCACAGGTACGCTGAACAAAGACTGAATAAAACTGAACAATTACAGGTGGGGATTAGCGCCGGGGAGCTTAATAATAAACAGCGCACCACCAAGTTCTGAGTGGTCAGTGTGCAGGCTGCCGCCGTAGGCGCTGATGATCGCTACAACAATGGACAGGCCCAGCCCCTGTCCGGCGTTCGCTGTATCGGCGCGGGCACCCCGTTGCAGGATTTCCTGTTCGTAACCCGCCGCGATACCATCGCCATCGTCACCGATTGTGAGCACCAGCCAGTCCTTAGCGGACTCCACCTGCATTTGCGCAGTCACCGTAATGCGGCGGCGGCAGTATTTAAGAGAGTTCTCCAGGATACTGCCAAACAGATCCTGCAGATCTCGCTCATCGCCGTGAAACACTGCATCAGAAGAGATGCCGCGGGTATCAATATCGATGCCACCCGGCGGGAGACGGGAATAGGCGTCAACAATGCGCTGCAACACCGCTTGCACCGGTACCGGTTTGCCGAGAATGTCTGCAACGCGGCCATCCAGGCGAGCCTTGGCCAGCTCTCCCTCTACAATTCCCAGCATGCGTGTGACCTGTTCCTGCACCATATTGCGAAACTCGCGATCACCATCGCTGCTGTTGCGAATAAGCATAAGCGGGGTTTTAAGTACATGGGTCAGGCGGTCCATGGTATTGCGCACGCGCTCCCGGCGGTTTTTTTCACTGGCCAGCAGGACATTGATATTGTCTGTCAGTGGGACCAGCTCTTTCGGGTACGGGCCACCTAGTTGATCCTTCTCCCCCTGCTCCAGCTGTTTGATGCCAGTGGCGATTTTACGCAGTGGCGCCAGGCCCCAGCGAAAAATAAGCGACTGTGCCAGCAGGAGCAGCAAGGTGGCACCCAGCAACAGCCACAAGAGGTAACCGCGGTAGGCGTTGCGCGCGGCGATGATGCCCGCCTGGCTTTCCACGAGCAGGAAAATGCTCTCGGGGCCGGAACTGCCCCAGGCCACCCGGGTACTGTGGCAGAAATAGTCGTTGTCCAGCGCACACTCGGCAAGTCGATTCTCGCCGATGCCAGCCCGATAAAACCCCAGTTCCTCCCCCACCTCGCTCACCCGGGCAGCGAAATCCTGAAAATCATCGGCTGAGCCGGCCGAGGGGCTTTCCCACAGTACAGCGCCCTGCGGTGAGATCACAAAGGCGTACAGACCGGAATTCAGCAAATTGAGGCGGGGTTCATCCAGGGGTTCAAACACCCAACTGGATCCATCCCAGTCAGCGGCTTTGGCCAGCAGCAGCTGCTGCAGACGCATACTTTCGCGCTGTGCCTGCAGTTGGTAATTGGCAAAAGCCCGCTCCAGCCCCCAGGCGGTCATGCCCAGGAACAAGGGGAGAATGATCAGGGTGGCGGCCAGTAGGCGCAGGTGAATCGAAGGTGATGTCTTTGTACTGGCCATCCCGCACCGCCGGCTCAGGGCTGCTCGCGGAACAGATAACCGCGACCGCGCACTGTTTCGATCGGTTGCAGCACCCTGTCGGGATCGATCTTGCGCTTGATGCGACCCACCAGGCCCTCAACGCTATTGGCCCTGGGGTCTGCCCCGGGGTCGCGCTGGTAGCTGTCCGCAATGGTTTTTTTTGATTGCACTCTGCCCGCATTGCGCCACAGGTGCTCCAGGATTTCGTACTCGGCCCGGGTCAGTTCTATCCGTTGTGCGTCGCGGGTCACAATGCGTTTGCGGGTATCCAGGGTCAACTGTGCATATTCCAGCACAGGGTCGTCCAGTTTGGGGTCGCCCAATACACGGCGCAACACCGCCTCGATATGTGCGAACAGCTCCTCAAAGTACACCGGTTTTTTCAGGTAGTCGTCCGCCCCCGCCTCCATAGCCTGGACAATAGTCTCCACATCGTCGCGTGCGGTGAGCACGATGATGGGGAGCGTGTTACCGGACTGGCGCAATCGCTTTATGAGCTCCAGGCCCGACATGCCGGGCAGGCCGAGATCGATAACCGCCAGGGTGTAATCGATCTCCTGGGCTTCGAACAGACCTTCCTCCCCATTGGAGACCAGTTTCGCCACGTAACCGCGCTCGGTGAAACCCTTGCCCAACTGGTCGGCCATGCCCACGTGATCTTCAACAATCAGAAAGCGCATTCAGTTGGTGCGCCGCACGGCGCCGGTTTTTTTATCGTATTCGTACCAGATGATGCGGCCGCCGCGAACCTGCGCCTTTATCGCCTGCTTGTTCTCGCCGGTGGATTCCCGCTTGAGGATATTGATACAACCGTTTTTTCGTTCTTCCTTATCACAGTGCTCCAGCTTTTCTATGGCGCGTTGGGCGCCGGCCACCTGGGCTTGCAGGGACGGGACCAGGCCCAGCAGCAGGGCCACAAAAAAACCCCATGCCCGGCGCCGATGGCCGGGAGGGCGGGGTGTTGCATCTTTAGAGGGGACCGCATCAGGCCGGCGTAACGTTGACATCCAGTTTCACCCACTCTCCGGGGTCGTAATCCATACGTGCTAAATGCACAGCGCCATTGTAACGATAGCTGACCTTATACTCCACCAGTTGGCGCCGCGTTTCCTCACGATGCGAGACGCGGCAGGGTCCCTCAACCCGCAGACCGCGATTGTAACTGGCACGGCGGTCAAAATCCCGGCCCAGCGAGGCGCCCAACAGCCCCCCGGCCACGGCCGCCACGGTAGGATCACCGTGGGCATCGCCGATCCTGTGCCCCAGGGCCCCACCGATAACAGCACCCAGTACAGTCGCCGTATGGCTGTTGTAGGCCGCGCGCCCGGGTTCATACCGAACGCAGGAATGATCCCGCACCGGCTCCTTGTAATAGCGGTACACCGGCTCCACATTGATCACCCTGGCGTAGCTGGCGTCGGTATAGCCATTCCGGTGTCCGGCGCGCTCATGCCCCCGGGCGCTGCGGTAATGCGCACGCGTCTGGTGGTGTCGGTGTTCACTGTGCTTGTAGTGTCCTCCGCCGTGATATTTGTGGTCATGGTCGTAACGGTGATCCGCCTGGCTGTAGGCAGAGCCTATGGTAAACGCCCCGAAAATCAATGCAGTTGTCAGTTTCATGGTCAATCTCCTTGTGTAGCGTGTGACGCTGGAGATCAATTTAGCAGCGCTTCACTGAATGAATACTGAACTGATTCGGTAGATTTACGGATCTGTACCGAATTGCATTTACTTCAGGCGACGGCCGGTACTTCCCGCTGCTTCCGGGAGTTTTTTGCCTTGCTCAGTTAGAACCCCATGCCTTTGCAAGGCAAAAAATTCCCGGAAGCAGCTACCTGCGGCAGTATTCAACAGACTTGAGAATGGCACTCAGTAGCGTATCTTACACAGAATCACCGAACCGCCTTGCAGTAATACACCAGTACGGAGACTCCAGATGACATTAGCCACCCGCTGCGTTGCAGTATTTCTCCTTGTATCAGCGATTGGCGTGAACGCCACGCAATCTGTGCAAAATGATCACGCATCCAAAGTGGACCCATCACCGCCAGCGCAAACCATGGACCTGAGCGAGGTGATCGCATTGCTGCAACAACAGCAAAAGGACCTGTCCGAGCAAAAGGAGTTGCTGCAAGCGCAGGCTCAGGAGATCGCCGGCTTGAAACAGGAACTGGACATCCTGCGGGCGCCGACGCCAACCGCGGCCGAGCAAGCCACCGCCAGCACCCAAGCCCCAGCACAGAAGTTAACTACAGAGCAGCTTGCGAAGACCCCCGACACGTCGCAACCAAAGACCCAGCAGCAGTTGGAAAGCGAGACCGGCCAGTCGGTTGCCGAGGCGCAGGCCGATGATCCGACCCGGGCCCTGCTGGAAGAATTCACAGGCGCCTGGCGCCTACCGGGAACAGACGCGGCACTGCGCATCGGCGGTTATGTAAAAGCATCGGTGGTCAACAACTTCGACGCCCTGGAAATCAAGGACAGGTTCATCGTCGGCTCGATACCTGTAGGCGATGACGAAGAGGCGGATATAGAGGCTCAGAGCAGTATCACCGCCTCGCAATCGCGACTGAATTTCGACCTCAGGGAGCCCACAGACCATGGCTTGATGCGCGCCTTTATCGAGGGCGACTTCGCCTCCGAAAATGACACCTTTCGCCTGCGGCACGCCTTTGGACAGTGGAACAGAGTGCTGGCAGGCAAGACCTGGTCAGCCTTCGTAGATACCCAGGCAAGTCCGGAGGAGGTTGATTTCGAAGGCCTGAACGGGCGTATCAACGTGCGCCAAAGCCAGGTCAGGGTCATGCCGCGCCTGGGCAAGGAGTACGAATTCCAGTTTTCCATGGAAGACCCCAACCCCCAGATCCAGAATGGCCAGGGCGTCACCAGAACACCCGATATCGTCGCCAGTGGTCGCTTTCAGCCCCATGAGCGCTTACACGTCAAGCTTGCCCTTATCGGCCGGGAAATTCGTGCCCAGAGAGATTCGAGCTGGGGTTCCGGCGTGGACAAAAAATACGCCTGGGGAACATCACTTAGCGGACGCTTCAATACACCCATGCTGGATGAGCGCGACAAGTTGCTGTTCCAGCTCAATGCCGGCAATGGCATAGGCCGTTACGTTAACGACCTGTCCAGCGTTGGCAGTTTCGACGGAATTTTCAATACCGACACCGGCGACCTGAAATTATTCGACATCCTTGCCGGATACGTGTCCTTCCAGCACTGGTGGGGTGGAAAAAGAAACATGAGGTCCAACTTCACGTTTGGCGCTGTCGAGGTAGACAATCCTGACTTTGTCGCCGGCGATGCCTATAAGCGCACCCTGCGTTTTTCATCCAACCTGCTGTGGTCGCCCACACCGCGCATCGATTTAGGCGCAGAGTACCTGTGGGGGAACCGCAAGAACGAAAATGGTGACAATAACGATGCAACGCAGATTCAGTTGGCGGCGCGGTATCGGTTCTAGGGTATAATCGGCGCGCCACTCTACCCGCCCACGGGCCGAATTATGACCAACAACCATGTCCAGCAATAAAGTCGGCTTCGTAAGCCTGGGCTGCCCCAAGGCCCTGGTCGACTCCGAGCGCATTCTCACCCAGTTGAAGATCGACGGCTACGAGATCGTACCCACTTACGAAAATGCCGATATCGTGGTGGTCAATACCTGCGGCTTTATCGACAGCGCCAAGCAGGAGTCCCTGGACGCCATCGGCGAAGCCATCAGCGAGAACGGCCGGGTGATCGTCACCGGCTGTATGGGCAAGGGGGATGACGCCCGGGCGATCATGGCACAGCACCCCAAGGTGCTGAGTGTCACGGGGCCGGCAGCCTACGAAGAAGTGGTGGGGGCGGTGCATGAATATGTACCCCACACCCCGGTACACGACCCGTTCAAGGACCTGGTGCCGCCCCAGGGGGTCAAACTCACCCCCCGCCACTACGCCTACCTCAAAATCTCCGAGGGCTGTAATCACCGCTGCAGTTTTTGCATTATTCCCGACATGCGCGGTGACCTGGTCAGCCGCCCGATCGGCGATGTCATGGAGGAGGCCGAGCGCCTGGTGCGCGCCGGTGTGCGTGAATTGCTGGTCATCTCCCAGGACACCAGCGCCTATGGCGTAGATACCAAATACCGCACGGGATTCTGGAACGGCCGCCCGATGAAAACCCGAATGCAGGAGCTGTGCGAGGCCCTGGGGGAATTCGGTATTTGGGTGCGCCTGCACTACGTCTACCCCTACCCCCATGTGGACAATGTCATTCCGCTGATGGCGGAGGGCAAAATCCTGCCCTACCTGGATGTCCCCCTGCAGCACGGCAGCCCCGAGGTGCTCAGGCGCATGAAACGCCCCGCGGCCGCGGAAAAGTCTTTGGAGCGGATCGATAAGTGGCGCCACATCTGCCCGGACATCACCCTGCGCAGCACCTTCATAGTCGGCTTCCCGGGTGAGACCGAGCGCGATTTCGAACTCCTGCTGGACTTCCTGCGAGAGGCCCGGCTGGACCGGGTGGGCTGCTTCCAGTACTCCCCGGTTAAAGGGCGCCAGGGCCAACGACCTGCCCGATCATGTGCCGGAGGAACTCAAGCAGGAGCGCTGGGAGCGCTTTATGGCCCTGCAACAGGACATCAGCACTGCCAAATTGCAGGCCAAAATTGGCAAGACCGTGGAGATCCTGATCGATGAAGTGGACGAGCAGGGTGCGATCGGCCGCTCCAGTGCCGACGCCCCGGAAATCGACGGCAGGGTATTTCTCGACGGTGCAAGCGGATTGAATCCGGGTGATTTCGTAGAGGCAGAGGTCACCGGCGCGGACGAATACGACTTGTGGGCCGGATAATGTGAACCTGTTGCTATTCACCAGCACTGATCGCCTTGGGGAAAACCAGATATCAGTTCGTGACCGCCGCCTGCAACATCTCTTGCAGGTGCACCGGGCCAAGGTGGGTGATCGGGTGCGGGTCGGCGAGCTGGGCGGACTGATGGGCAGCGGACTGATCCTGGAACTCAGCGACGAGCGCGCCCTACTGGTCATTACACTGGATCAGCCCCCTCCAGACAAACTACCTCTGACACTGGTTCTCGCCCTGCCCCGCCCCAAGATGCTGCGGCGCATCCTGCGCAGTGTGGCGGAGTTCGGCGCAGCGGAATTACACCTGATCAACAGCTATCGGGTGGAAAAAAGCTATTGGCAAACACCGGTGCTGCAAGCTGCCACCATTCGGCAGTACCTGCTGCAGGGACTTGAGCAATCCCGCGACACCGTGTTGCCGCAAGTGCACTGCCAACAGCGTTTCAAGCCGTTTGTCGAAGACCGGTTACCCACAATGATAGAGGGCCGGTGCGCCCTGCTGGCACACCCCGGCGACTACCCGCCCTGCCCGCGGGGGTTGCGCGGCGAAACCCTTGTGGTGATCGGGCCGGAAGGCGGTTTTATCCCCTATGAGGTGGAAAAGCTGCAGGAGGCCGGCTGCCAGACTGTGTCTCTTGGCCCGCGCATTCTGCGGGTGGAGAATGCGCTGACCAGTCTGCTGGGCAGGCTGTTTTAGAAGTGGCACCACGTATTTTTTGACGACGATCAATAAACCACAAGCGCAATAGCGCTAAGCTAACACAAGATAAGCAGCATTGCTTTTTACCCCCAAACGAGGAATCACCATGCTCACAGTAGCCGAAATCATGACCCGGGAGCCTTACACACTGGGTCCCGATGATAGCCTGGCGAGTGCCCGGAAAATGATGGCGGAACATCATATACGTCATATTCCCGTGCTGAGTAGTGACGGCAGCCTGATCGGGCTTGTGTCACAGCGCGATGTACTGGCCGCGGAGGACTCAACCGTGCTGAACGAAGAGGGGGGGCCGGACTCACGGGATCAGTATGTGGCCATCTCCTCCATCATGACTACACCGGTGCAGACCGTGGAGGAGCACGCCGGCCTGCGCGGTACCGCCATGCATATACAAAAGAACAAGTTAGGTTGTCTGCCCGTACTGAACGAGGGCCAGCTGGTGGGCATCATCACCGACTCCGACTTCGTCGCCATCGCCATCAACCTCATGGAACAACTGGAAAGCACGGAGCCCGAGGAAGGCGAGTTCGACGATCAGTAAACACATCGCTCCAGGAATACTCTGAACAAGGTCATCCTCGCGTAGGCGAGGATCTATAAGTTATTGAAAACAATGGACTCCCGCCTACGCGGGAGCGACAAATAATGAATTAATCAGAGGCTCCCAAGCCCGCCTCATCCTCACTCTCACCAAACAGACTCAGTTGGTCCAGGCCATCCCGGGCCAACGGTTGCAAGCGCAAACCTGCACCCAGCAGCCGTACAGGTCTCGCCCCGCGGGGCCAGGCCGTGGTAAGCAGACGGTGGAACCGGGCGGCATCATGCCACGCTTCACCACTGTCACCGATCGCCTCTTCCAGGGTGGTTTGGGTGAAATCGTTATATTTTATTTTAACCACGCGTTTTATGGGGAAATACCTGTTGGCTATCTTGCTGAAGCGCTTCTTCAGTTCCACCAGCAATTCATCCATGGACATCACCATGGCTGGCATATTGTCAATGTCCTCAACAAAGGTACGCTCCACACTGATCGACTTACGCACCCGTGAGGGCTGCACCTGGCGATTGTCCAGGCCCCGGGCGACATCGAACAGGCGCTGGCCATATTTACCAAAACGCCTGACCAGCGTCTCCAGCGGCAGGGACTGTAGGTCACCGCAGGTCACCACGCCCATTTTGCGCAGTTTCCTGGCAGTGACCTGACCCACACCGTTGATCTTTTTTACCGGCAGTTCCAATACGAATCCCGCAACCTGCTCCGGCGTAATCGTGAACATGCCATCCGGCTTGTTCCAGTCGCTGGCCACCTTGGCCAGGAATTTGTTAGGCGCAATGCCCGCGGAGACGATCAATCCCAGTTCTTCTCTCACCCGCTGCCGGATCTCCCGGGCAATCAGCGTGGCGCTACCCTGGCAATGGCTCGCCTGCGTCACATCGAGGAAAGCCTCATCCAGGGAGAGAGGCTCGATCAGGTCAGTGTAGTCGCGGAAAATATCGTGAAAACGCGAGGAGACCTCGCGGTAGAGTTCAAACCGGGGTGGCAATATCAGCAGGCCGGGGCACAGGGTCATGGCACGGGAGGAGGCCATCGCCGAGCGCACGCCGAATTTGCGCGCCTCATAATTGGCGGTGGCGATAACTCCCCTGCGGTCCGCCGCACCGCCAACCGCCAGCGGCACGCCCTGTAACCCCGGGTTTTCCCGCGTCTCCACAGAGGCATAGAAAGAATCAGCATCGATATGGATGATTTTACGCAGTTCGGACATGCTGGTCACAAGGCTGGTGCGGCCTTCCAGTTCTCAGCGCTACCGTGCAAGACGCTATTGTGCAAGGCCTGCGGGACAATTCACGCCTGTGCCGCCGAGGCCACAATATCCCCCGGGATTTTTGGCCAGGTACTGCTGGTGATAGTCCTCAGCATAATAAAAATCGGGAGCGGGCAAAATTTCGGTGGTTATGGCGCCATAATTCGCCCCATCCAGCGCCTGCTGGAACGCCTGCAGAGATGACGCTGCCAGGCCCTGCTGCTGTTCATCGAAAGTGTATATACCGGAACGGTATTGGCTGCCCATGTCATTGCCCTGGCGCATACCCTGGGTGGGGTCGTGCCCCTCCCAGAACAGTTTGAGCAATTCCTCGTAGCTGACAACGGCGGGGTCGAAGACCACCAAAACCACCTCGTTGTGGCCAGTCTGCCCGCTGCACACCTCCTCATACGTGGGATGGGACGTTACCCCGGCGGCGTAGCCTGCCGCGGTGGTGTATACCCCCTCCACCTGCCAGAATGTGCGCTCCACCCCCCAGAAACAACCCATACCAAATATGGCCTGCCGCACGTGCGCCGGAAAGGGGCCCTGCAACGGATTGCCGTTAACATAATGTGCTGTGGGAACCGGCATGCTGTGCCCCCTGCGCCTGTTGAATAGTTTCATGGGGTCCAAGTATAGCGGTAATTGAGATACAGTACGCAGCCAACGCACCAGAACTTTACTACCCATGCCCATTATCCGCAGAGCCATGCTCGGACTGCTATCCAGTAGCACATTCCTCCTGAGCGCCTCCCGCAGCCAGGCTGCGTTACCCGAACTACCGGCGCAGTCACCAGGATTGAGTTTTCCCCAGGGGGTTGCATCGGGGGATCCACAACCGGATGCGGTGATGCTGTGGACCCGCGCATTACCCGCCGGGGATGCCAGTCGCACCCACTCCGGCCAGGTACCACTGCTGTTGCAACTCAGCGGCAGTAGCGATTTCTCCGCCCCACTGCTGCAGGCAGAACTGACTACCAGCGCATCGATGGCAGCGCCCAATCGCGCTCGGTGCCTCCCTTCCCGGACGGGGTGGAGACACAGGAGAACCGCTATGCGGTGTCACTGGCCGACTACCGCCACCTGTACCAGACTTACCTGAGCGACCCACACTTGCAGGAAGCCCGGGCCCGCTGGCCCTTTATCTGCATCTGGGACGACCATGAATTTGCCAATGACAATTTCCAGAGCTTCAGCACCTACGGTGGGGAACACGTGCTCGACGCACGGCGCAAACAATCATCCAGCCAGGCCTGGTTCGAGTACATCCCCTCAGTGCTGAATCAACTGGCCGCACAGCCGGCTCACGATTTCCGGCCGCAGGAGCTGGACGGCGACGAGTCCGCCCGCAACCGGGCGGCACTGGACAGCCTGCGCATCTACCGCCAACTGAGCTGGGGCAAATACCTGGATATCGTGCTCACCGACAGCCGTAGCTACCGCAGCCCTCCCTGCCTGCCAAAGGACTTCGCAAAATCACTGGGCCTGCCCATGAATACGGTGCAACTGGTGGAAATCGCCGACGCCGGCAGCGCCTATGCCGGCCTCAAATATATGGATACCACGGCCAATGGTTACGGTCTGGCCAGTTTCAGCGCCGATGAGCTGCAAGTGCAATTGATAACCATGGAGGACTGCCGACCCGACTTTGTGCAGGCACCCGCCATCAGGCATGTGGCGAAGTTTCGTATGGCGCACTGGCAGCGCGGAGAGCAGCCAGTACTGGAAGGACCGGAATTTGAGGGGGGTGCCCCCTTCCCATTCGATGCCTCTACGGTGTAAGCTGGGGCATCAGGGCGAGACCGCAGCCGCGAGATTCACGCCATTGTCACACAAATGATTAATATTAGTCCCGGTTAATAAAAAACAGGGGGTAGCCCCTGACCCTTTAAAGAAACCGGACAAGGACAAAGTAGCAAAAAATGGATACAGCAAGATTCAACGCCCGGGAGCTGTGCAGTCGCAAGCTCTGGCAACTGGTGAATACACCAACAAGCAAAAAAGTCAGTAATGACGAGCTGGCAGAAGCGATTACCGAGCTGGCCACACGCCGCCATTACCTGGCCCAACTACAGGTAAGCGGCAAACTTGGGGAATATAATCAGGGCTAGTACACTGCACCAGGGCCCACGATACCCCTGAAAGTGCTATGGCCAAACCCCCGTCCCGCCGATCCTCCACTGCCGAGATAGAACGCTTCCTGCACAAGAGCAAGGCGATCACCCAATTTGTCGAAAAACAGCCTCGCCTGATGTTTGCCGTGGATGCCACCGCCAGCCGCCAGCCCACCTGGGACAGTGCCAGCCACCTGCAAAAGGAAATGTTTCGCGCCACAGACAAGGTCGCCGCGCTTGCGGTACAACTGTGTTACTACCGGGGTTTCCACGAGTTTTATGCCAGCAGGTGGCTGACGGACAGCACCCAACTGGCGCAAATAATGGGCGCGGTACAGTGTGAAGGTGGACACACCCAGATCGCGCGCCTGCTGCGCCATGCCCTGGATGAGCAACGCAAGGCGCCGGTAAAAGCCCTGGTGTTCATCGGAGATGCGGTGGAAGAAAAACCGGATACCCTGTGCCAGCTTGCGGGGCAGTGCGGCATGTTGCAACTGCCTCTGTTCCTGTTTCAGGAGGGGCGCGATAGCGGCGTGGAACAGACTTTTCGCGCCATGGCCAAACTCAGCGGTGGCGCCTATGCCCACTTCGACAGCCGCAGCGCCAGCACCCTGGCGGCCCTGCTCGGCGCCGTGGCCCGCTATGTCGCCGGCGGGCGCGCAGCTCTTGAAGACAGTAGCAGCGACAGTGCTAAACTGTTGCTCCGACAACTCAAACCCTGAGGACTGATGTGCCCCGACTGATACTGTTACTGGCAGCCATTGCCGTTGTCTATATCCTGTTCCAACGGGCCCAGTCAGTGCCCCCGCACAAGCGCCGGGCCGAACATATAAAAATGGGCCTGGGCGTGGCGGTAGTGGTGGTGATAGGCCTCACGCTCACCGGCCGTATGCACTGGATAGGCGCCGCCCTCACCGGCCTGCTGGTCATCCTGCGCCAATCACTGCCCACGCTCATTCGCCTGTTTCCCATGCTCGCCGCCATGCGCGGTCGCAGCGCCCCCAGCCAGGGGCAGAGTTCCACGGTGGAAACCGCGATTCTGCGCATGCAACTGGATCACGACAGCGGCGACTTGCAGGGTGAGGTGCTCAAGGGCCGCTTCCAGGGCTGGCGCCTGGCGGAAATGGACAGGCGGCAACTGGAAGAGTTGCTGGACTATTGTCGCCAGGAAGACAACGATTCGGTGCAGCTGCTGGACAGCTACCTGCAGCAACGTTTTGCCGGGGAGGCCCCTTTCGGCCAGCAGCAGGCGTCCGGCGCTAGCAGCAGCGCCGATATGGACCGTAGCGAAGCACTGCTCGTACTGGGCCTGGCCGAAGGCGCCACCGAGGAAGATATCGTGGCGGCACACCGTAAACTCATGCAGAAGATACATCCTGACCGCGGCGGTAATAACTACCTGGCGGCCAAGATCAACCAGGCCAAAGACCTGCTCCTGGGATAATCACATCACTGGTATATTTTTAAGGAAAAACCCATCGCCATGACTGAAGTATTTGTTATTCGCAATCAACTGGGACACTACTGGGGCAAGAAAAAGACCTGGGTCGATGGTTCCGATGCCCGCGTCGTAATGCGCGCGAAGCATGAAGACGAGGCCATCAATACCCTGTTCGAACTCAGCTCCAAAGACATCGAACTGCGCGGCGAAGTGCTTGCGGCAGAGCTTACTGAACGGCGCGAGCCCATTATCGAGGCCAGCCAGATACCGCTGTTACTGGATGAAGAGCTGGATGAAGAGCCGGAACCAGAGCCCGAACTGGAACCTGTAACGGAAGCCGGGACAGAATCCGCTAGTGTACCTCGTCACTCATAATGTAGCATTCAGAGCCTCCCAATTTGTTCGCTGCAAGGCGCAGTTCGCAGGGAATGGCTAGTCCTTTTCAAGAATTGCAACGCGGCAGCGGGCGAATTGGGTGGCTCCCTTCGGGCGAGTCGCTGAATGTTACATTATGAGTGACGAGGTACACTAGACCCCCAGCGGCGGGGTAATGGTAGACGCGTTATCTATCAACATTTCCGCACCGTTGACGAAACTGGAGTCATCGGAGGCCAGATAAAGAACAAGATTGGCAATATCTTCGGGTTCACACATATTCCCAAACTTGCCTATCTCTTCAATATCTTCGGCGGTCGCCGTTTCCTTGCCCGTGGCAACCTTCACCACCATGGGTGTTTTCACACCGTCCGGGTGGATCGAGTTGCAGCGAATGCCGTTTTTCTGCTCCTTGCAGAACATGGCGATATTCTTGGTCAGGGAGCGCACGGCCCCTTTACTGGCGGTGTACGCGGCCACAAAAGACTGCCCGTGTATGGCGGCCACCGATGACATATTGATGATCGAACCGCCGCCAGAGGCCGCTATGGCCGGGATGGCGTGCTTGCAGCCCAAAAATACACCGTCGCTGTTGACCGCATTGATCATGCGCCAGGATTCCAGAGTGGTATCGAGGATGGTACCCAGGGCAATCACGCCCGCATTGTTGACCAGAATATCCAAACGGCCAAACTTGTCGACCGTCGCCGCGATAACGGACTTCCAGTTGTCCTCGTCGGTGACATCCAGACGCAGGAATATGGCGTTTTCGCCTATGGCTTCGGCCACTGCCTGGCCATCTGTCTCATTGAGGTCAGCGACAACCACACACGCGCCTTCCGCAGCCAGAAGTATAGCGTCCGCCTTGCCCATGCCGCTTGCGGCTCCTGTGATAATAGCGACCTTGCCGGCTACTCTGCCCATAGTTTCACCTTTTCACCTTCGATTGCCGGCGCCGCCATCTATTGGGCAACACCGCAGTAATATCAGGGGGAGAAGTTAAGCAGAAGCACAGCCCAAGCTCAAATGCCAGACGCCTAAAACCATTGCAGGGCTACCCATTTGAACCAATCTCAGCCCTCGCCAGCACCGCGCCCGAGTAGTATTCTTGGCCCCTTATACAGAAACCGCGTGCGGGGAACTCCAATGGATCGACAAAACAGCACTCCGGGCCTGGTCAACTGGGTCGGTTACCTGGCTATTACACTGCTGCTGACACTGCCGGTAGCGGTGCTCACTGTACGCTCCGGCGCCTGGCAAGAGGGGCTGTTACTGTACACCCTGAGCTGCCTGGGTGCGGCTTTACTACTGGCACTGTCAATTGTGCTGTTGCTACTGCCCCGCTTTACCCGGTGGCGCAAGGGTATCGCCGGACGCGCGCTGATCACACTGCCCGGAACCCTGCTGCTGTTGTCGGTACTGGCCAGCCGGGGTGATTACCCCCCGATACACGACATCACCACCGACACCCGAGACCCACCTGTGTTTACCGCGGCCGAGCAACAGCGAGGCCCGGACGCCAACACGCTGGAAATTGATGCCGATGTCACAGCGCTGCAACAAAAAGCCTACCCGGACCTGCAGACCATTCTCAGTGAAATGTCTATTGACGAGGCATTCGATCGCGCCCTGCAAGTGGCCAGGGACATGGGTTGGGACATCTACCACCAGGATCGCAACGTGGGTGTTATAGAGGCTGTGGATACCACCACCATCATGACATTCAAGGACGACGTGGTCATACGGGTGCGCAGCAATGCCCAGGGCACGCTACTGGATTTGCGTTCAGTCTCCCGTGTGGGCATCGGGGACATTGGCGCCAACGCCAAACGTATTCGCGCCTTCCAGCAAAAGTTTGGGCAGTAGGGGTTTCGCGGCGTCATCCAGACCGCTGCCGCTATCACCCCCGGCAATTCCGGCGGCGCACTACGATAAAGTGCCGCCATCTACTCTTATGTCCTCACCGGTAATATGTATACCATCCTCGGAGGCCAACATGGCGATCACACCAGCCATCACCTCTGGCCCTCTGGGGCCGGACAGAGACATAACCCTCGAAATCAGGTCGAAATCCATAGTATCGGGGAAGGCCACCTGGTCCGTCATCCCCGTCTTGATATCGCCAGGACACACACAATTGGCGCGCACACCGCGCTTGGCGTACTCCACCGCGATGCTGCGGGTCATAGCCAGCACCCCGCCCTTGCTGGCGGAATAAGCGACGCCACAGGGCAGGCCGGACAGGGCGGCGGTGGAGGCCGCATTGATGATACTGCCTTTGCTCTGCAGCAAGTGTGGCAACACCGCCCGACACAGCAGCATGGTACCCGTCAGGTTGATATCGATAACCTTCTGCCAGGCTGCAGTCTCAAGTTGCTCGGTATCATCAAAACGCAGGATTCCCGCCATATTGACCAGGGCGTAGAGACTGCCGTAACGCTCGATACAGGCGGCGACTGAGGCCTCAACACTGGCCTCATCGCCAACATCGCAGACACAGGCCGTGGCCTCACCGCCGGCACTGGTAATTTCGGCCACAGTGGCCTCCAGGGCCCCGGCATTCAAATCCACACAAAATACCGCTCCGCCCTCCCCCGCGATCCGCTGGGCACTCGCCTTACCAATACCGCTGCCGGCGCCTGTTATCAGTACGACCTTGTCAGTAAAACGCTTCATACTCTATTCTCCCGAAGTGAAGCGCCAGCATGCCGCTGCGCTTGCAGGGGGTCAACCCGGGCGGTATGGGGCAGTGAACCGGCTCCAATTCATTGAAATGCCCGTCGATTCCTGTCTATTTTTGTCAGGCGGGAATGACTTATTAAGCCATTGCCCTGTTGTACCAGGCGGTTAGTCTGGTACACCTTTATCTGCTTGCCATGCCCTCGTATCATAGATTGACTATGGCAACCCCTGCTCGGTAACAATTGTTGAGGAGTATGCGTGACAGCGCCCATCAGGAGAGAAGTTTTGGAAGACCTGGATCAGTTTCGCCAGGAGGTGCGCGACTGGCTGGAGGCCAACTGCCCCGAATCCCAGCGCCAGCCGATGACACCCGGGGCACAGTACTGGGGCGGGCGCCGGGGGGAATTCCCCAGCGAGGACGCCGGACTCTGGTTCGAGCGCATGCGGGACCAGGGCTGGACTGTGCCCGAGTGGCCCCGGCAATATGGCGGCGGCGGACTCAGTGCCCGGGAGGCCAGAATCCTCAAGGAGGAAATGAAGCGTATCAAGGCCCGCACACCTATCTACGGCATTGGTATCTGGATGCTGGGCCCGGCCGTCCTCGAATACGGCAACGAGGAACAGAAACAAAAACATCTGCGCGCCATCGTCAACGGCGAGATCCGCTGGGCCCAGGGCTACTCCGAGCCGGGCGCGGGCTCTGACCTGGCCAGCCTGCAGTGCAAGGCAGAGGATATGGGTGACCACTACCTGGTGAACGGCAGCAAAATCTGGACCACCGCCGCGGACAAGTGCGACTGGATCTTCTGCCTGGTGCGCACCGACCCGAACGTCAAGCAGCAGGAGGGGATCAGTTTCCTGTTGATCGACATGGACGACCCGGGTATCAGCACCACCCCGATTTCATTGATCAGCGGTGAATCGGAATTCTGCCAGACCTTCTTCGACGCCGTAAAAGTACCCAAGGAAAACCTCGTCGGGGAACTGAACAAGGGCTGGTCCGTGGCCAAGGCCCTGTTGGTACACGAACGAAAACTGATGGCGGAGATGGGTAGTGATATGCCGCGCCACGCTGCAGCACCCAACATGGCCGCCCGTGAGTACCTGGAATTCAACAACGGCAGGATTGCAGACCCCCGGTTGCGCAGCGAACTGGCGGAATACGATATGCAGATGCAGGCCATCGCCCTCACCCACTTTCGCAGCTTCGAGGAGAAAACCAACGGCGTGCGCAGCGCTGCGCCCCTGGTTATGAAGTACGTTGGCACCGAGGCGGAAAAGACCAAGAGCGAACTGCTGCTCGCCATCATGGGCAGCCGCGGCCTGGGGTGGGAAGGGGAAGGCTTCACCCCCGAGGAGATTGACACCCTGCGCCTTTGGGCCATGTCCAAGGCCATGACCGTAGCCGGCGGCACGTCCGAGATCCAGCTCAACGTGATCGCCAAAACCATTCTTGGGTTGTAGGAGAACATCACCATGGCATTGGTACTGAGCGAAGAACAACGCATGCTGCAGGACACTGCCAGGGAGTTCCTGGGCGACAACGCCCCAGTGGAATCACTGCGCAAGCTGCGCGACGAGCGCGACCCCATCGGCTACGCTCCGGAACTCTGGCGCCAGATGGCTGAACTGGGCTGGGCCAGCATCATAGTGCCCCAGGAATACGGCGGCCTGGAATTCGGTTTCCCGGGCCTGGGCGTGGTGCTGGAAGAGTCCGGCAGAACGCTGACCGCCTCGCCTTTATTCGCCTCCGCCGTGGTCTGTGCATCCGCCCTGTTGCAGGGCGGCAGCCCGCAGCAGAAGGAATCACTGTTGCCGGAAATAGCGGCGGGCAACCTGACCCTGGCACTGGCGCTGGAGGAGTCTCACCACCATCGCCCCACCCACATCGCCACTACCGCCGCAAAGCAGGGCGATAATTTTGTCATAAACGGCCGCAAGTCCTTTGTACTGGACGGCCACAGCGCCGACAAACTGATCGTGGTGGCACGCACCAGCGGCGACGACAAATCCAGCGAGGGCCTGACCCTGCTACTGGTGGATCGCGATGCGGCCGGCGTCACCTGCCAGCGCACTATCATGGTGGACTCGCGCAACGCGGCCCACATCAGTTTTGACAATGTTACTGTGGCCGGCGACAGTATCATCGGCGACATGGACAAGGGCTGGTCTGTATTGGAGCCAGTACTGGACCGCGGTCGCGTGGCTATCGCCGCGGAAATGATGGGCTGTGCCCTGGAGGCTTTCGAGCGCACTGTTGAGTATTTGAAGGAGCGGGAGCAGTTCGGCGTCCTGATTGGTAGTTTCCAGGCGCTGCAACACCGGGCCGCACATATGCAGTCTGAAATCGAACTGTGTCGCTCGGTAGTGCTGCAGGCCCTGAGCACAGTTGACGAGGCACCGGAGCAACTGCCCCTACTCGCCAGCCTGGCAAAAGCCAGATTGAACGAACTGGTAAAACTGGTCACCAACGAAGCAGTGCAGATGCACGGCGGTATCGGGGTTACCGACGAACTGGAAATCGGCTTCTTCCTGAAGCGCGCCCGGGTGGCGATGCAGATCTTCGGGGACACCGGTTTTCACAGGGATCGCTACGCCACACTCAGTGGCTATTAACAAACCATTAACAGAAAGGACAAGAAATGGAAGCCAACGACAAGATAGCTATGGTAAACCGCTATGTGGAAGCTTTTGACAAAGCCGATATGGACATCATCAGGGATATTTACTCGGTGGACGCCCGGGTAGAGGATCCGGTAGGCACTGATGCGCACGACGGCATCGAGGCAGTCTGCACCTTCTACGAGGGTGCTCTGGCCTCCGGTGCGAAACTGGCGCTGACCGGCGAACCGCGCTGCGCCGGCAATGCAGTAGCCTTTTCCTTCCAGGTGCAGATGCCCGGCATGAGCATAGATGTGATCGACATTTTCGAGTTCGATCACGAGGGCAAGGTCAACAGCATGAAGGCCTACTGGGGACCCGAAAACGTCAAATCATAGCGCCTTTAAAATCATAGGGTCCACAGCGACGCCTGCCCGACACCACTAGCCCACTGATTATTTCAGTAGCGCACTCCCTGTCACTTTTCCTATACTCTATAAATTGGTAAAACTCGACCCCAGCTCTAACTCCCACAAAGGATTGTTATATGTTCAGGGTATCTCTTGCGACTCTCTGCTTCTGCGCGGGGTGGTATCCGTTGAGGGCCGTTGACACAAATCAACACACCGCGCATGTGCTGGCGTTATAGTGGGCGTAATATGGATCAATCTGCCTTGGAGGTAGTCATGTCAACACCATTGAACGTCCCCGAAATCACCATCGCGCCCAGCGAAGTACCCAGTGGAGAGCCCGGCAAATGTTTATATGCCTGGAAAATGCAATTACATGAAGAATCCATACTCGACTCCGAGGACCACGGGGACGATTTCGATTCAGTGCAGGAAGCACTGGCTCACGCCTACAGCGTATTTGAAGATCTGGTAAACAGGCGGAAGCTTTATCCTTCCAACGTAGAGCAGGAATTTAAGGTCACCATAAAACAGGGGTGATTGGCGGTTGGAGCTCTAACAGGTAAAATATCGTTCATAATAGACTTTCAATTCGCAAGAGAATTTGGCTAACGTGAAAAAAGCAATCGCCCTGCTGATAGTCATCGCGTTGGCAGCAACAGGAATCTGGTATGCGGGCCGCAAGCCGCCGCCAGAAGTTTCCCTGCATAAAGTGTCCCGCGGCACGGTGGAAAAAACAGTTTCCAACACGCGCGCCGGCACGGTAGAGGCTTGCCGCCGTTCAAAGCTTTCCATGCCGATTGGCGGGCGCGTGGATGAATTACACGTTGACGAAGGCGACACTGTCGAGGCGGGTCAGGTATTACTCTCCCTGTGGAACAAGGACCGCAAGGCGATGACCGCGCAGGCCCAGGCGAAGCTGCTATCGGCACGTCACAGCGCGGAGAAAATGTGCGTGGAAGCGACCAATGCCGAGCGCGAGGCCAAACGGCTGGAAACGCTGCTGGTGAAAGGGCTTGCCTCAAAGGAGGCAACAGAGCTGGGGCGTACACGGGCGCAGGGTAGCGGTTTCGGTTGCCAGGCGGCCAGGGACGAGGAGCAGGTGGCGGAAGCAGTTCTGCAGATGAACCAGGTACTGCTCGAAGAGACCTATTTGCGCGCTCCGTTTGCGGGAATCGTCGCCAAAATAAACGGTGAAATTGGCGAATATGTCACGCCCTCTCCCCCCGGCGTGGCCACCCCTCCCGCAGTAGACCTGATCGACTACAGCTGCCTTTATGTGACCGCACCTATCGACGAGGTCGACGCGGGTGAACTCAGTGAGGGCCTCCCCGCTCGTGTGAGTCTTGATGCGTTTCGCGGGGAAACTTTCAAAGGGAAGTTGGACCGTATCGCCCCCTATGTGCTGGATCTGGAGAGGCAGGCACGCACGGTTGAAATCGACGTGCTGTTTGACGACCCGGACGTAAAGGCCAGGCTGCTGGTCGGCTATAGCGCGGACATCGATATCATCCTGGAAACCCACGACAACGTACTGCGCGTACCGACTGAAGCGGTAATGGAGGATGACCAGGTCTACCGCTACAACCGGGCAAGCGGAACGCTGGAGCTTATCTCAATAACCGTCGGCATTAGCAACTGGAACTTCACTGAAGTGACAGAGGGCCTCAAGGTCGATGATGAGATCGTCCTTTCGCTGGACGAACCAGGCCTTGCCGCGGATATCGCCGTGGTGCCCAGGGATGATTGAAGTCAGTGGCGTCAACAAGACCTTCTATCTCGGTGACAGCGCAGTCCACGCACTGGACAACATCAACCTGATAATCGAACAGGGTGATTACCTTTCGGTGATGGGTCCCTCCGGCTCCGGTAAATCGACGCTGCTGAATATGCTCGGCCTGCTGGATCGGCCCGATGAGGGCAGCTATTTGCTCAACGGCGTTGACACCATGTCACTGGATGAAAATGAACGCGCCCGCCTGCGCCGCGAGCAGATCGGGTTTGTTTTCCAGTCCTATCACCTGATCCCCAGGTTGACGGCAAGGGAGAACATCGAATTGCCTTTGATGCTGGCCGGTGTCGCCGCAAAACAACGCCGTGCAGAGGTCGGCGTTATTCTGGAAAAGCTCGGTATCTCACAGCGGGCTCATCATTTGCCGAACCAGCTGTCCGGGGGGGGAGCGTCAGCGCATCGCCATTGGCCGCAGCATCGTCATGAAGCCGAGCATCCTGCTCGCTGATGAGCCAACCGGTAACCTGGACTCGCGATCCGGGCGGGAGGTAACCAACATACTGGAGGACCTGAATCGCGAGGGAATCACCTTGCTGGTAGTTACCCATGACCATAATATAGGCGACCGTGCAAAACGCCATATCCGCATGGTGGACGGCGCGATTACCAATGGCCCTGTTCACCGGCAGGCAGGTGAGAACAATGCGGCTGATTGACCTCATTCGCTATACATTCCTGGCCCTGCGACGTCAGCGCTTTCGCAGTGTCATGCTGCTCATTGCCGTTGGACTCGGTGTCGGTGCCGTTGTCGTGCTGACTGCTGTGGGTGAAGGCGCCCGGGGTTACGTGATGGGGGAATTTGCATTCCTCGGTAAGGACACAGTGGTTATGTTCCCCGGCAGGAAGGAAACCACCGGCGGAATGCCACCCATTACCGGCACCTCGGCCCGCGCCATCACGCTTGACGAGGTGGAAGTGCTGGGACGGACGGTTCCCGGTGTGACGTCACTGGCACCGCTGGTCATTGGTAACGGCCCCGTCTCGTATAAATCACGCGAGCGGGAAAGTATTGTAATAGGCACTACCGCGGCGTTTTTTACCATTCGCCAGCTGGAGATTGGCCAGGGCAGTACCCTGCCCAATCTCGGCTTGAGCGAGGGCAAGCCGGTGGCAGTCATCGGCCAGAAGTTGAAAACCGAACTGTTTGATAACCGCCGCGCAATCGGTCAATGGGTACGGCTGCGGGATTACCGCTTTCGCGTCATTGGCGTATTGACGGGGACCGGTGACTCCTTTGGCGCGGATCTCAGCGAAGCTATTTTTGTACCGGTTGCCTCAGCCCAGTCTGTATTCAACATACACGGCCTGTTCCGGGTCATGATGAAGGTAAAAGAGAACTACCAGGTCGAAGAGGTCAAGTCCCGAATATCAGATCGCATGCAGGAATTGCATGAGGGCGAACTGGACGTTACGGTGGTCAGTCCGGACGCGATGCTCAGTACCTTTGACGATATTCTGCAGGTATTGACACTGGGTGTGGCGGGTATCGCGGCAATCAGCCTGGTGGTCGCCGGCATACTGGTGATGAATGTCACGTTGATGTCAGTGAAACAACGCACCGCGGAAATCGGCCTGCTCAAGGCAATTGGCGCTCCGGCTGCACAGGTGCGCACCCTGTTCCTCACTGAGGCGGCGTTAATCGCCACCGCCGGTGCCACACTGGGTTTGCTGGCTGGTAGTTTTCTAGTCGCTGCAGGAAGACAGCTCTACCCCTCAATCCCTTTTGCCACGCCCGGCTGGGCGATGTGGGCCGCGTTCGGGCTGGCAGTCGGCACCGCACTGGTTTTCGCCTGGTTGCCAGCCCAGCAGGCAGCACAGCTGGAGCCGATCGATGCACTGGGTAAAAAGTGATGTTATTGAATGACTGGCTGCGCTGGGTATTTCATGCGGTAACGACCGCCCGCCTGCGCAGCCTGCTGACCGCACTCGGGATCAGCATCGGCATTGCCTCGGTAACCCTGCTGACCTCCATCGGGGAGGGAATTCGTGTCTACATGATGGACAGCTTCTCCCAGTTTGGCACCCGCATCATCGCCATTACACCGGGCAAGACCACAACTCACGGACTGGCCGGGCTACTTACAACAATCCGCCCATTATCGCTCGAAGATGCCAAATACCTCGGCCAGCTCCCGCACGTTGACGCTGTGGTGCCGCTGGTACAGGGCACTGCAAAAATTGAAGCCGGCCGCTACAGCAGGGATACCGATGTTTACGGCGTCGGCCCGGACATGGATAGAGCCTGGAATTTCAAGGTTGCACTGGGCCGCTTTCTGCCAGCCGATGACCTGGAAAATTCGCGCTATTTCACGGTGATCGGCTCAAAAGTGAAAGCCGAGCTGTTCCGCAATAGCAACCCCCTGGGCACCTACGTTCGTGTCGGCGGCAGCCGCTATCGCGTCGTCGGTGTCATGGAAAGCAAGGGGCAGTTGCTGGGCTTTGACCTGGACGACGCGATTTACATACCCGCTGATCTGGCGATGCAGATGTTCAACAAGGAGAGCCTGATGGAGGTCGATGTTGTGTTCAGGGAGAGCTCCACATCGGCCGAGATGCGCGATCGCATCAAGCAGTTACTGATACGACGCCACGGGGATGAGGACTTCACCCTGTTTACGCAGGAGGACATGCTCGCGACCCTGGACAAGATACTGTCCATGCTGAAGATGGCAATTGGCGGCCTAGGCGGCGTGGCCCTCGTTGTCGGCGGTGTCGGGGTGCTCACCATCATGACCACCGCATTGAAAGAACGAACTGAGGAGATTGGTCTGCTTCGTGCCGTGGGTTGTACGCGCCGGCAGATACTATGGATGTTTCTCGGCGAAGCGGTATTTCTATCGGCGTCGGGTGGCATGCTCGGGCTGGCGATTGTGGCGATACTGGTCATTACCATGAATACTTTCGTACCCGGCCTGCCCATTGCCTTGCAGCCCTTCTATATGCTGATATCGCTGGCCTTGAGCTGTGGCATCGGCCTGGCTGCCGGCATCTCGCCGGCCATGCACGCGGCGGGGCTGGACCCCATCGATGCATTGAGATCGGAGTAACGGTATGGTGCTACAGTTCACTGTGGAGCAAATAGTTTGAGGAACACCGCGTACAAGTCTCTTGGCTTCCTGTTTCTGGGCCTGGCCATTCTGGGAGTAATACTGCCTGTTCTTCCCGCCACACCCTTCCTGCTTTTGGCTGCCTGGTTTTTTTCGCGCTCATCGGAAAAGTGGCATCAATTGCTGCTCAGGAGTGAGTTGTTCGGGCCTATTATCCGCAACTGGGAAACCAATCGCTGTGTTGCACGCCGCACTAAAGTCGTCTCTATCGCACTAATGCTGGGAATGGGCGGAACATCGGTAGCCTTCGCCGTGGATGATAGCCGCGTCAAACTGGCGGCGTTTGCGCTGATGGCTATCGGCTGCGCGACATTGCTCAGCCTCAAAACCTGTCCGGAGGATTAATGATGGGTCTCGATTCTCCCGCACATGACCCAAAGCTACCAGCACTTGGCTGCTCGGTTTACCGGAGGTGGTATAAGCAGTAACCATGTGCGGCAGATTTCATAATCACGTTAAAGCCATGAACGAGTGGGTTGACGTACTCCAGGACTGGCCCGCGGATGCAACGCTTGGCTACAACGTATCGCCTACCCAGGCAGTGCCTATTGTCATAGAGTCCGGTGCTGTCACAGCCCGGTGGGGGCTTGTACCGTCATGGGAGAAGACTTTTTCTACCAAATACCCCACACACAACGCCAGGCTGGAAACAGTCAGGGACAAACCCAGCTTTCGCTCTGCCTGGAAACATTCACGAACTTGCCTGATTCCAGTTGGTGGATTCTACGAGTGGAGAAAGGAAGGTTCTATCAAGCAGCCTTATTTCATTCACAAACCGGGCGACCTGCTGGTGTTCGCCGGATTATGGGGGCAGTGGAATGACAGGGCCTCATTCACCATTTTGACCACAAAGTCCCGCGGCGACATCACCCTGCTACACCAGAGAATGCCGGTTATGGTCAACGCCGCAGATGCGGCGCAATGGCTGAGGCGTGGTACTGATGCCCCGGATATTCTTCAATGCTCAACTGTCTTCGAGGACATTAATTTCTACGGCGTCAGCACCCGGGTAAACTCCTCAACGAGTGAAGGGCCTGAACTTATAGAGAAGAGCCAGCATCCCGGGGGGCCCGTTGCCGAGGGATAATGGCGCTGTATCTCACCCACATCTGGTAAATTAGTTTCATCTGCTGTTTAATCAGGGGGATTAGCTGCCGGTTTATTGCCGTATTCCATATGGATTTAGTACTCCTTCTTGCCATTGTAAGTGTCATTGTCATTTTGCTGTTTGATGTGACCAATGGTTTTCACGATGCCTCCAACATGATTGCCACTGTGGTGGCCTCCCGGGCCATGACACCAATCCAGGCCGTGATGGTTGTGGGAACATTCCATTTTATTGGCCCGATACTGGGTGGCACGGCAGTCGCCAATACCATCGGCAAATTTATCGATGTCAGCTCACTGGATGTGGTCGTATCGCTGACGATTATCCTATGCGGCTTGAGCGGCGCCATATTCTGGAATTTATTGACCTGGTGGTTTGCGATCCCGTCGTCTTCATCACATGCGCTGGTGGGCGGTTTGATCGGGGCGGTGGTACTCGCCTCCGGCCCGGAGCATGTAGTCTGGGGCTTCGGCCAGCTGCTGCACGGGGAACTCACGGGCGTTACCAAGGTGGTCTTAGCCCTGATCATTTCCCCCTTTATTGGTTTCTGGGTCGGCTTTGGCCTGCACCGGTTGATGGGATTTCTGTTGCAGGGGGCGCGTCCGTCTATGAACGGCAAGTTGCGCCGGGTGCAATGGCTGACCGCCGCCGGCCTGTCCTTTTCACATGGCGCCAATGACGCGCAGAAGAGCATGGGCATTATCACCATGGTGTTGGTCCTGGGGCGGTTATATCAGCGAGTTTGTTGTTCCCCTGTGGGTCGTCCTGTCCTGTGCGACTATGATGACCCTGGGCACGCTAATGGGCGGGTGGCGTATTGTGCGCACCGTGGGATTCGGTATCTACAAGGTGCGGCCACTGCACGCCGTGAATGCCCAGTTGACGTCTGCCGTGGTGATATTTGGTGCATCGATGATTGGGGCGCCGGTGTCCACAACCCACGTGGTAAGTTCTTCCATTATGGGCATCGGCGCTTCGGAGCGACCCAAGGCGGTGCGCTGGGGCAAGGCCCGGGAAATAATAAGCACCTGGTTGATCACTATACCTGGCGCGGCGCTGGCTGCAGCGGTGGTGTACTGGCTGGTTCACCTGATTACCGGGGTCGGCTGATGAAACGGCAATGGCACAACGGAGGAGTCCGTAATGAATGACGCTAGCAAGTCACTGATACTACGCCTGGTAGATCGGGTTTTCCCACGTATGCCCGACTTTTATGGGCTGATTAACGAGCAATGCGATTTGGCCCTGGAGGCCATGCTGGTTTTCACGTCATTCCTGGAAAGTGACGACAAGGAAATCGCACAGAAAGTTCGCGATCTGGAACACCGTGCGGATGATTTGAAGAATCGCAATATACGAATACTTAACGCCTCTTTCTCCACCCCAATGGACCGGGAAGATTTATACGACGCGATCGCCGGGCATAGACCACATCATCAACTTCACCAAGACCACCGTGTTCGAGTTGCGTGTATTCAAAGTAAAGCCCGATAAATGTATGCGGAAACTGGCCAACCAACTGACGGTGGGAGTAGAAGCACTTCGCGGCGGATTCGCCGTGCTTGAAAAGAATCCCGCTGGCGCAGAACCCTACGCCCGGGAGGCGCATAAAGCCGAGCGCAGAATGAAGAAGATCTATCGCCGGGGCCTGGTGATGCTCCTGGATAAAGAGCGCTTCAAACAACAGAACACCAGTGAATCTGGTGTTCCTGAAGATCTCGCCCTGGATTTCGTGGTTTATGTGACGAAAAGAAGGGAAATTTACCGGCACCTCTCCCACGCTGCCGACAGCCTGGCGCGAGTTTCAGAGTTGCTGCATGACATTATCGTCAAGTTGGTATAAAAACTTTGTGGCCATACCTCACCAGGCAGGATACGAGCTACTAATCACTTCTACGGGATCGTCAACAGAATTCTATAGGACTCTCGAGCGGAATCTCAATTCGTTCCTGTTGCATATCCCACCATCCCAAATTTTTCGAACACCTGTTACCCAGGGTCTGATTTAGCCTGCACTCGGTCGCGCAAGATCTCAGCCAGTTACCAGAGAATGACACTTCTTGAACAACTGGATTTTATACAGCCTTACTGTCGTCATCTGGGGTTCCACCTGGATCGGTATTAAGTACCAATTGGGTGTCGTCGACCCTATGGCGTCTATCGCGCACCGGTTCATGCTGTCCGCACTGCTGATATGGCTGTTCCTGTTGTTGCGCCGCCAGCCCTTGCGCCTGCCCCTGCGCGGGGACGACAAATACGTGAGTTTCCGGACGAGCACTAAATAACTAATCCAGATAGCGATCCTTCAATTGCGTCACCTTGGTATCATCCAGAGATAAAGCTGACTCGTAGAAATGCTGCCTGGATTCGTAACGTTTTCTAATTTCTTCAAAACACGCCCTGATATATTCAGGCCTAACCTCCAGCATAGGCCGCAACAGATCCTCCGAAACCGCTGCACCGGTATGATCAGAGAATTCTTTAGACATTCGCTCAATCTCTTTATCGACCGGCAGATATTTATTGGTCAATAAGTAATCGTCCACGATCGCCTCTTCACTGACGCCGAGCACATCCAGGATCAGGGCGGCGCCAAACCCGGTTCGGTCCTTGCCCGATGCACAGTGAATCAGTAATTGCTGGTCTCCCACCAGCAGCAGTTGAAACATCTCCGCGTACTGGGGCATCTGGTTCGCCACAAAATCGCGATTGATCTCTTCCATAAAGCCCGCTGAATCGTCGACTGCAATGATACCCTTATGCAGGTTCTCCATAAAACTGCCTGAACTGCCAGGCGTGACCGGCAAGCTGGCGATAGTGTGCGAGCCGCCATCCCCCAGAACGGTGGGCTCCAGCTCCTGTTCCAGCACTTGCCGGAAATCGCAGATCAGGGTCAGCCCCAAACGCCTGACATAGTTGATATCCACATCGGTCAGTGCGGACAGTTTGCTTGAACGGTAAAGCTTACCCCATTTCAATCGGCGGCCATCTTGCGCCTCGTATCCCCCCAGATCCCGGAAGTTCGGGGTTCCCTGCAAGGCCAGTTGGCGCTCCGCCAATATAGCGCCTTCACCCTGCTCGTTCTCCAGATAAAAATAATGCCGTACGCCGATATCGGGATTGGAAATCAATGCTTCCTCATCCGTGGTGTGTAGTATTGGAGTGCCCAGGTCACCGCCCGCGTAATATTGATCCGGATTATCCGACATATATACGGCAACTTTTTGCCCGGGCCGGGATCCATGCCATCTGATCAAATAGTTCTGATCCGGAGTGCGTTCCACATGACAGAATCTTAAATCAAACATGCACTACCTGTTCATTGACCACGGCAATAGATGGCCCAACCGCCACATCCTGTGGTGAATGCCACCATACACTCTGCACTACTCTCGCTGCTGAGTGCCAATATCAAGCCGGGCACACATAGATTGTACGTGGTCTGGATTCTCGGACAGGGGCCTGATCACTGAATGGCACTCATTTTCGGGGATCTACACAGAGCTGACTGTACCACAAAACAAGAACAAGCCGTCTATCTTACCAGGCCCGCAGTAGCGAGAATTCTGGCCGTAATCGGGGCCAACATCAATAAGATTTCGGCAGCCCCAACTCCCACTCGGCGATGAAGTTGAGAATCATCTCCTTGGATACCGGCGCTGTCTTCAACAGCCTGGCACCACTCCACAGGTTGAGTAAGCCCTGCTCCCTGGTGAAAGCGCTGCCTCCCAGGGTTTCAATGGCCACATCCACGCTGTGGATGGCGGATTCAGAGTTGAGCAGTTTAGACATATTGGCCAGGCTACCCACTTTGGCGGAGTCCCATTTTTCATCAAAGGCCCAGGCCGCCTTAAGCATAATCAGGCGGGCCGCCTCGTGCTCTGCCTTGGCCATCGCCAGGGGATGGGCGATACCCTGGTAGGCGCCAATCGGCGTATCCTTGAATACCTTGCGCTCCCTGGCATATTCAGCACCCATCTCCAGGCAATTCTGGGACATACCCGAGCACATGGCGGCGGCCAGGATACGCTCCGGGTTGAGCGAGTTGAACATCACCAGGGCGCCCATATCCACCTGACCCACCGCCTGATCCGCAGGCACTTCCACATTGTCGAAAAACAGGGTGTACTGCCCCACCCCCTCATTGAAGCCCATGGGGATGGGATGCTTTTCAATACCCGGCGCATCCGTGGGCACAACAAACAGCGTCAGGCCATGGTACTGGCCCATATCGGTTTTTTCCGAGTCTTCCTTCGAGGTGGTACGAACCACCAGCAGCATGTATTCAGCCGTCTCCACCCCGGAGATAAAAGTCTTGGAACCGTTGATGACATATTTGTCACCCTGCGCCACAGCTCGGGTTTTCATGTTGAAGGAATTGGTGCCGGCGTCGGCCTCGGTAATGGCAAAGCAGAACTTGATCTGCCCGGACACAATTCCCGGCAAATACTGCTCCTTGATAGCGTCTGACGCATTGCGCGCCAGGCACGCGGAATCCATGCAGGTCACCAACAGGATATTGGGAGAGATACCCATGGCCGCAATTTTTTCAAATCCCAGTGCCAAAGGCAGCAGGCCGACGTCAGTACCGCCGTATTCTTCCGGCACCAGGCACCCCAGCAAGCCCACATCGGCGAAGGTCTGCCACATTTCGGCCGGGAACACCGAATTATCCACCATATTCTGCAATTCCGCCTTGCGCTCATTGGCCCAGGGCTTCAAGGCCTCACCCAGCGCGTCGACCAACATCACATTCTCTTCACTAAAACTGAAATCCAGGCTCATGGCATTGTTCCTCTAATAGCAATTAAAATACGGCGCAGAGCTCAGAAAAGCCACCAAACAGAAAAATGGCCTGCATCACACCAGATTCATTGTTATGGTCCGTATGGTTGCAGTTTACTTTATATGGCCAGCGCAAAAACCGCAGTGACAATTTAGGTCAGGCTGTGTGTAATTTATGGCCTATAGTGATACTGACCAACGGCAATTGGGGTGCTCTAATGGCGGGGAGCCCATACATAACCTGGATAGCCAGAGAAGCCAATGAGCGACTATTTTGAATGCACCAAAGTGGGTGTCGAATTTCTTGAACAAACCAACAATGTCTTTGTTGCCACAGAGACCATTAAAGCGACTCCCGAGCAGATTTTTGACGTGTTTGAAGACGCCCATGCCTGGACCGTCTGGGCGATGCCTATACAGAAAGTGGAATGGACCTCGCCAAAGCCCTACGGTGTTGGTACCACCCGCAGTGTCCACATGATGGGTAATATGGTCGGCTACGAAGAGTTTGTGGAGTGGGAGCGCGGGAAACGCATGGCCTTCACTTTTGTCGGTTGCAGTAAAAATGCCACAGATAAATTCATTGAAGACTACCGTGTTACTGACCTGGGCGACGGCAGCTGTAAAGTCGAATGGCATATGGCGATGGAGACCCGGGGCTTCTCCAGGCATATGATGTTCCTGACACGCCCGCTCATGCGCATGGCAAATCGTCGTATGTTCAAAAAATTCAAGCAATACGCGGAAGCATACGCAGCGGATGCCTTGCCCGCCAGCGCGGCCTGATTGGGGGCGCCACCGTGAAAGCAACCGGATCTGTTTTTGAAGAGCTTCCCGTTGGCAAGCAACGCGATACCGATGCACTGTGTGAAAAGCTGGACGATCGCAACTACCTGATCGACGGCAAGCCCATCAGCTTGCCATTGACCGTTGACGATGCCTCCATGATGATGAACGTCTTCCTGGTCGACACCGCCGCGGCGCAGGCAATGATTGCCGACTCAGGCTTCCGGGTGGTTGAACTATTTCCCGGCAAGGCGCTATTACAGTTATTGTGTGTGGACTATCGAGTCAATCCACTGGGTAATTACAATGAGGGGGCGATTATTTTTCCGGTGTTAACCCCTGGCGAGAATAAGCCCTTCCCCTTCTTTGGCACGCTCAAGCGCCTGGCCGGCAACAGCCTTGGCAGTTACGTCTATCGCATGCCGGTGGACCAGGAGTTCACCACTCACGGCGGCCGCTTTATCTGGGGGTTTCCGAAGTGGCCAACACGGGTCGATTTTGATTTCGGTGACCGCCGCGCATCGGGTAGCTTCATCGATGAGGGTGAACTGGTGTATAGCATCGCCGCCAAAACAGGCGGCAGTACCGAGGTTAAAGAGCAGCGGGCAGCATCACTGGCGATCCGCGACGGTCGTGCCTGGAAGACCTACGGTACCAACACTGGTACCGGACTGACCTTTTCCCTGGGTGGCGAGATGCCGGAAATCGGTGACAGCCACCCCCTGGCCCTGGAGCTGCGCAGCCTGGGGTTGCCAAAAAAACCAATTTTTACCCTCTCCATAAAAAATACCAGCATGGTCTTTGGCGGGCCTGAAGTGGTTGCCATAGGCGAGTCGTTCAGTACTTGAATTCAGACGAGACCAGGCGCCAGACGCCTGCGAGCTGCCTGACTGTTTGATCGTGCTCATTATTCATACATCGCTCTCCCGCGTTTTGAAGCGTTCACTGGCATATCCTGGCTGAACCGGCGTATCATGCCTTGATGACCAGCGCCCCGACATCTGCCCCTTTCCCCAACAGGACGGTGAACTTATGGTGAGATCTCTCGACACCCTATGGCAGGGTGTTGCAGGCGAAATCGAGCGCCTGAACTAACCCGGGTTTCGCGGATATCAACTTGAAGGGATCGTGACCCCGAGGAGATGTCTTATGGAACGACACTATGACTGCGATTTCAAATCGAATATCCCAGGGGAACACAACATGGAATACTCCACTCTTCTGTACCGGACTGAAGGTCGTATAGCGACTATTACCCTGAACCGTCCACATAGAATGAATGCCATTTCTCTGGATATGCCGGGGGAACTGGCCCGTGCGGTGGAGCAGGCAAACCGCGATGACAGTGTTCATGTGATTATCCTCGCAGGTGCAGGCAAGGGGCTTTTGCAGTGGTTACGACCTGATTGACTTCGCCGAGAGCGACGGTGAACAACCCGGCTCCCAGCTCGGTGGCGGCGACAGCGGGAGCGGCGCCTGGGATCCGATGAAGGATTTCTACGGTATGTATGAAAACACCAATAATTTTATGTCCCTGTGGAAGAGCTACAAACCAACCATTGCGCGGGTGCACGGCCCGGCGGTAGCCGGAGGCAGCGATATCGCGCTGTCCTGCGACCTGGTCATCATGGCGGATGAAGCCGTCATCGGCTATCCCCCGGCGCGGGTCTGGGGTTGCCCCACTACCGCCATGTGGGTTTATCGACTGGGCGCGGAGCGCGCCAAGCGCATGCTGTTCACCGGTGACCTGATAAGCGGGCCCGAAGCAGTGGAGATCGGCCTGGTGCTGGAGTCCGTGCCGCTCGAACAACTGGATGACAGGGTGAACGCCCTGGCCGCACGCATGGCGGGCGTACCCAAAAACCAGTTGATGATGCAAAAGCTCTTGATCAACCAGGCCTACGAAAATATGGGCCTGAACAATACCCAGATGTTCGCCACCATTTTCGACGGCATCACCCGGCACAGCCCCGAGGGGGTATGGTTCAAGCAGCGTGCGGAAAAAGTGGGCTTCAAGCAGGCGGTAAAGGAACGAGACAGTGGAGCGCCCATAGCGGAGGGTGTCAGCAAGTCGCTTTCACCTTACCCCACGTCAGAGAAGAAATAGCCCCATAAACTGGGACCGATGGGTGACGGAGGTGACATCGGCCATTACTTTTCGCTGGCTATCAATGCCACGACACCATCATACATATCCTGCACGCACTGGACTTCTGTCACACCCAGACGTCTACGGTTACTGATGTCACAGACGCCACCTTCGCTCTCAGAGTGCTCCCCTTGGATACCTCTGATCTGCAGGTGATACTGGTCGGCGATCTTTTTGAAGGTTTCCATATCCGCTGCCAGTTTTGGCAATTTGATATGAACACTGGCACGCATCGCTGTTCCGAGGTTTGTCGGGCAGCTCGTCAGGTAACCGAGATGATCTGTAAAGGAAAACCTGAGTTTACTTTCAATCTCGCCGATGGCTGTTGCGAGCCGGGTGAAGACCTCTTTGATATCCCCTCCCGACTGCATGGAGATAATGCGCAGCTGGTCCTCTTCATTAACCCATACCAGAAAGGATTTTTCATCGTTGTGATAAATCCCTCTACCCTGTGGCCAATCCCGGTTCAAACCCGCCGCTTCGAGAAAACGGTCTCCCGCCTTGAATAAAAAGTGATCGGCGATCAGCTGCCTGCTATCCGCGTCGCTCATTCCCTGCAGTGGGTAGTAAGTTCCCGCAAGATTCCCCTGCAGTCCGTTAAGCGCCGCGGAGACCCGGCGCTCAACCTCATTACGCTGTTGTATTGAAATGGCCGGTCCCAACGGAAAATCGGCCAGGTTTCGACCGACGCGAATGCGCGTTGAAACAATGTACTGGTCCTCCGGATCGGGGTCCGGCGCCTCCAGGTCTCCAGGATTCAGATTGCTTTTGTGCGTATCATTTTTGGAAAACCCATGGTAATCCTCAATGATTGGATCGAACAGCGATGCAAATAACGTGTAGGACTCCTGGTCACCCGCATAAACACCGATGGAGCTGTCAGGATTCACCAGCCCTGAATTGATTGCCTGTTGCAGGGTAAACCCGTTGCGGGTTTCTTTGCCGTGGAGTTCTTCATAAATTTCCGGGGTTAAATACCTGCATAGTTTCGAGGTGCAGTCATCCGGAAATATCGGGTATGTGTCTGTTTTTTTCATGGTGTCACATCGTCAGGAGGCGGCTTTATTTCTCTCCCAACAAACCCGACAATACCTGGACATGTGCCAATGCCTCAATTCCTGCGTCAGTGAGATAACCACCATCAGCCTGGCTGACCAGGCCTTTATCAAACAAACTCTGGCAGGCGTTGATCACTTCCTGGCGGGCACTGGAGTGAACCTTTATGCCATGCTCCAGCGTTGTGTTATCAAACTGCAATAACAGGTTTAATTCTTCAATAGAGCCGGAAGTGAATGACAAAATGATACCCTCTGGATTATCGCCGGATCATAGTGATGATACGTACCTATTCAATTTAGCAGAAAAGACACGCAAGCAAAGGTCAATTTGTAGAAATTTAAGTCTTCACTAAACAATATTTAGTAGCACATGGCGCTTATTGAGCCGGGGCTAGCCCTCGATTCGGGCTCTTTCAATGATTGCCTTACAGTCAATTCCCGTTGGTAACATACCATAAACATGACCACTGCCATCGCCCAGACGCGCTTGTATGAAGCTGTCGCTGATAAGTGCGTTTCCATTCTGAACCAATATAGACGCTTGCAGGCCAAGAGCCAATTTTTCAGTGATTCGCCTGGCCCTGTATTCCATTGTATCCGTGTCCTGAAACATGTCCGGCAATTGTTTAATGGCGCTGTCCAGCAAGGGATGCGCGCCTTTTGCCTGTCCAATCTCATCCAATATTGCCTGCAAGGACTCAGGTTCTTTGCGGACGGCACGCAACACATCAAGACACTGTACATTGCCGCTGCCTTCCCAAATCGTATTAATCGGGGCCTCGCGATACAGACGGGGCATCATGGAATTTTCCATCACCGCGCTGCCGCCTATGCATTCCATCGCCTCATAGGCGTGGGCCGGCGTTCGTTTGCATACCCAGTATTTTCCTACGGCTGTGCCCAGGCGAACCAACATGGCTTCAGCTGTATCACTGCCTGCATTATCCTGGGCACGCGCGATCCTCATGCTCAACGCCAACGCAGCCTCGGACTCCAGCGCCAAATCCGCCAACACATTCTGCATAAGCGGCTGGTCGCTGAGCTTCTTGCCAAATGCCGAGCGATAATGACAATGGTGGGTAATTTGTGTGACGGCCTGGCGCATGATTCCCGCGGAACCCATCATGCAATCAAAGCGAGTGAGGGCAACCATTTCCAATATGTTGGCGATGCCCCTGCCCTCTTCGCCAATAAGCCAGCCATAGGCACCCCTTAATTCGGTTTCACTGGAGGCATTGGACACATTGCCCATTTTGTCTTTCAGCTGGTTTAACTGCAGCGGGTTTTTGCTGCCATCCGGCCGCCAACGAGGAACCAGAAAACAGCTTATGCCACCTTCTGTTTGAGCCAACATCAAAAAGCCATCGCTCATTGGCGCGGATACAAAATATTTGTGTCCCACTAGCTCGTAGGCTTCACCTGGCCCGGCAGAGCCAATAGGATAGGCTTTTGTGGAATTGGTGCGTACATCGCTGCCACCCTGTTTTTCCGTCATTGCCATGCCGATGGTCAAGCCCTGCTTTTCCACATGAGGGATGTTGCGCGGGTCGTAATGAGGGTTGAGAATTTTCTCCTGCCACTGCTTCGCAATATCGGGTTGCTTTCTCAAAGTAGGAATACAGGCGTGTGTCATGGTGATAGGGCACAGGTGACCCAGTTCTACCTGCGCCTGTAGATAGTACAGTGCCGCGCGGGTGACATTCGCGCCGGGGCCGGTCTCATTCCACGGCAGTGAATGTAATTCCTGTGCCTTTGAATCACACATCAGTTGATGATAGGCAGGGTGAAAAGTAACTTCATCGACCCGCTGCCCATATTGGTCATGGGAGCAAAACGTGGGCTTATTTGCATTCGCCGCAATGCCCCAATCAATCTTTTCTCTTGAACCGGTTGTCGCTCCAAATTTGTCTAACCTGGATTGTGCCCATGATGCGCCTTCGCGGTGCACTGCCTCCACAAGGGCCAGGTCCTGACTGTACGAGTTATAGTTCTCCAATAGCGGGGGTTGGTTTTCGACCGTATGGGTGTATGCCATGATTTTTGCGGCGACGGGATAGTGTTGAGTTTCAGCGGTATTGGCTTGTGTCATCGTTGTTTCCTTGCACTTACTTGGTTTAATAGGGCTCACCCTGCTAACACCCGGGTTCATAACCGACTCCGGATAAGCAAAAACGGGTAATATTTTTAATTAGCTGCTCGTGATCAGTTGTCTTGTCTGATGTGCTTTTAGTTTGTTCGGGGTGCTGTGCCAGTACAGAGAGTGGGCCTACCAGCGATTCCGCCAGGGCGCCAACAATTGCAGCAGCGGAAACCGAGCTTATCTGCGGGTGGAATTGATGTTGCTCCACCCCCTCCTCTATTAGCTGAGTGTAAATAGCGGCGTAAGACGTCCGGTAGTGCAGTCGCTCTGCCTCCAAGACGGGATCCAGCGGTTCTACAATCAGAGACCAGGCGAGATGTCGGCTTTTAATCGCCCGGCGAGAAAATGCTTCTATGGCAGCGATGAGCCTTTCTGCAGGGTTTTTATCGGGTTCTGTTGCCAGGTGGTTTATCAGCTTAACCTCAATTTCGGTGTAAATTCGAAAAACCTCGGTACAAAGTGCCTGTTTACTGGGAAAGTAGCGATACAGGGTGCCTGTGGCAATCCCCGCCTCCTGCGCAATATTGGCCATCGAGACCCCCGCGAATCCCGCTTCCCGGATTCGCTTTTGAGTAGCTTCGATGATCTTTTTGCGTTTATTTGCCTTATTCGCTTTAGTTTTTTTGGTTGCTTGATAGGCCATGGGTTAACCAATATTATGAACTTTTGTTCACTTATTTATATAGTGAACCAGGATTCAGTTGTTTGGTCAAGATTTGCAACGCTCAACGTAACGCTGCACCGCTAAATTGATATAGCTTCGTCCCTTTCATATAGTGTCCCTACAGGCAAAGCAGAGGTACCAAAATGACATCAAGACCGAAATCGTCGCCCGATAAGGAACTCATCAAAGTACTTGAAGCGGGAGGCGCGGTGGAATACCTGGAGTACTTGCAATCAGGCAAGAGAATCCTGTGGGTCAATTTCAAAGCGGGTGTCGCCAAGGGGTTTGGGGTTACCATTGGCATGACCCTGGTTCTGGGTGTTTTTGTCTGGACAATGACCCAGCTTGTGGACCTGCCAGTTGTCGGTGAATATTTTGAAGATGCCAAGCAATTTGCTATTGATTACACGGAGAAAACGAACTATTCAGACGATTTTATGGAAATGAACCGGTTACTGCAGGAAATAAATGAGAACACAAAGACTCAGTGACCAGTGCCCGCCGCCTGTAAAAGTGCCTGGGATCACGGAGTGATAGACTGCATCGATGCCTGTTCAGCGTGACATTCGAGTTTGTGCGCAGGGTCGGCCGCCTGGAGAGTGCATGCCCCACCCTAAGCGAACCAGGCGGCCGACCCTGCGTATAAACGGTTCGATACCCCGGCGTTACCTGGAGCTATTCCTTAGGCTTATCCTGCTTCTGCGCCTGCTTTTGTTCCTGTTCCGGAGCTTGCTGCTGCACGCCGGTTTTCTCTTTTTTGGGCTGGGTATCCTGTCCACCACATCCACCACAACAGCTATCACTCATATATCACTCCACTATCCGGGTTAAGGTTGACGCGAAATAGTAACCGAGCAAAGCGCTCGGTTACTTGATCGAGATCATCATTAGTTCAGGAGTGGTGGCAATAGCCGCCTAACCGGGTCGACCGTCTGCGCGCGGGGCTAGCAACATGGGGCCATAGTAAATAAGGAATATCCCGTAGGCCAACACCCAAAATACACCGGCCAGCGCAATACCCCACTGGGTATATTGCGGCCACGCGGCGGGCACCACCACGCGCAGTACCGCACCGCCCAGGATGAAGATATAGGCCGGAACCATCGCCGGTGGCGGCTGCAGTGGGCGCCCGGTGTGCCCCAGGGTAACCCGGGAAATCATCGCCAGGATCATCCCGCCGATAGCACCGGCGGTAAAACAGTGCAGGGCTATACTGGCGCTGGCCAGGTGCCCTGCGCTATAGAGCGCCAATGCCAGCAGGCCCAGTGGAATAAACGCATAGGCCAGGTGCAGTGACCACAGCAGGGGCACTCCCCAACTATACTGAATCCCCCAACGCAGGAAACGCCAGCCATTGGCCAGGGCGCCAGTCACGCACAAAACCACCATAACTGCCGCCGGTACATGTGAAAAGCCAACAAAAGCGGCCACCACCAACAGGATAATCGTGGTGACACTGAGCACTTCAAGCCAGCGTTTGGCTGGCAACCGCTCGCAGCCTGTCGCATTGGCAGTAAAAAAGGGAATAACGCGGCCACCCACCACGGCAATGATAAGCGTGATCAACATAATGGCGCCATGCAGCGACTGCAGGGCCAGGTCCGGTCGATCGTTCAACACCCCCCAGTGGCTGGCCCCGTTTAACAACGCCAGCATAAACAGCATGGGAACAAACATCAGGTTGCGCCACTGCTTCACTTTTAACACCGGGTATGCCATCGCCGCGGCCGCAAAGAGCAGAAACGAAAGATCTGTAGCAACAAGTAACCAGGCAGGCAGGGATGAAGCAAATGCCAGCAACAGGCGGCCCAGTAGCCAACAGGTGGCAAGCAACCCCAGCAGCTTGCCACGTATGGCCATAACACCGGTCCAGGCCTGCACGGCGGTGAGTAAAAAGCCCACAACGATGGCACTGCCAAAGCCAAACAGCATTTCATGACCGTGCCACCACACAGGCCCACCATAAGGCGCCCAGGCGACCGGGTTCAGCCAAAAATACGTCCACCAGCCCATCGCGATCACGGAAAATAGTGTCCCCCCCAGAAACAGCGGCCGAAATGCCAGCCGAAGTATGGGGGTAATCGTCATGGCGACGCGGTTGTCATCGATGTTAAGCACGTGATAATCCTGCGGTAGTAGTGGCGTAGGTGGAAGTGGCGTAGCTCCGAATGTAGCGATTGTCACATTAACCCGGGACCCCGGCAATGACAGTTACCGCTTCAGAAACTCTAATGTATTAAAACAGGGAATAGGTCTGGCAAAAAGACCGAATTATGGGTAATACTTAATCGAATCAGGCGGGTTAACATTCAGCGCACAACCCGGTCAGGTTAATAATAAGGAAGTACAGTACATGGTTTTTCACGATTTTTGGCCCGTTCACAGCGGTCCTATTTACCAACCGGGCAATCATTGCCACGCACTGGATCCCAGGTCAGCGAAATGACCATTGCGGGAAGGATTAACATTCTCTTTACTGCCGCAGCCGTTTTTCTGGGCTGCGTTGTGACGGCGTATACGGCTAACCGCGAGTACCAGATCAATCTCGATCAGCTGGTACAGGGTTCTCTGGCAAGAGTGCTGAGCCGCCCGGATCTGCAAGTAGACATATATCGCCAGGATAAAACCAGCCTGGAGGATATTTTAGGTGGTTTTCTCGAGCCTCGCCCTGTGTCATTGGCCGTGGCCTACAATAGCCTTGGTGAGATACTTGCCAGGCGTGACGTGGCCAATAGCCCTCCGCATAGCCTACCCCCGTTTGACGCTCTCAGGGCAAATTTTCCCGCGGTTGAACCAGGCTTGATAGGCCTGAGCCCCGAAGGGAAACCAGCCGGCACCGGTTTTTGGTCATCGCTGATCTCGGGAGAATCACTGATACACCTGACCATGCCCGTATTCTCGCCTGTCAACCCAACGCAAAGGGGCCTCACTACCCTGGATTTTATCACAGCCCTGGCAGAGCCCGGCGTACAAAACAGCCTCGTGGTCATGGGCTACATACATCTGGCTATAGAACGGGAAGAATTGATGCAGGATATCGGGCCCGCCGTAAGCCGGGTATTTTTCGTCAGCCTGGCACTCACCTTACTGTGTGCACTGACGGTTTTCCTAATGACCCGGCGCATTAACAGGCCGCTGTCACAGCTCGCACAACTGGCTGATCAGGTGGCCTCTGGCGAGCTCAAGGAATACGTTGAAATCGAGGGGGGAAAAGAGTTCAGGGATATCGCAACGGCGCTCAATGGTGTATTAGGTGACGTGCACAGCTTTAAGCGAGAAAAAGATGTGGGTCACAAGCTGCTCACATGGAAGGTAGACGAGAGCGCGTCCAAGCTGTCGATGCGCAACGAGGAACTGCATAAGGCGGCTAACGAAATCACCGAAACCAGGGACCAGCTGCATCAGATGGCATACTATGACAGCCTGACATCCCTGCCCAACCGACGCCTGTTCACTGAGCAACTCAGCTTGCTATTACGATTGAACGAGCGTAAGGGAAAACCTCTGGCTCTGCTGTTCATCAATCTGGACAACTTCAAACGGTTCAATGAATCCCTGGGCCACAGTGCCGGTGACTTACTGCTGCGCGAAGTAGGAAAGCGCCTGGTAGGCTGTCTGCGCAGCAGCGATATGCTGGCGCACTATGTGGAGTCAGGGCCGAGGATTGATGTGTCCCGCCTGGGGGGCGACGAGTTCAGCGTGGTACTGAACCAGCTCGACAATATCGATTCCGCCGGCCTTGTTGCGCAGCGTGTGATCGACAGGCTGGTTGAACCGATGACAATCGATGGTCACGAACTGGTGGTAACCCCCAGTGTCGGCATTGCGGTCGCGCCCAGGAACGCAGTCGAGGTGGAAGGCCTGTTAAGAGCTGCTGGCACCGCCATGCACCATGCCAAGGCCTCGGCAAAGAACAACTTTCTCTTTTACAACGAGGATATGGAAGCGACGGGGCTGGATCACCTCAAGCTGGAATCTGACCTGCGCAAGGCAATAGACCGCAATGAACTGTTACTACACTACCAACCACAGGTGGATACAGCTAACGGCTCTATAGTAGGCGCGGAAGCACTGCTGCGTTGGGAGCACCCCGAGTACGGTCTGGTACCGCCGTTCAGGTTCATCTCTCTTGCCGAGGAAATCGGCCTGATTGAGGATCTCGGTGACTGGGTGCTGGTTGAAGTCTGCCGCCAGATGAAAGAGTTCAGGGAGCAAGGACTCGAACTCCCCAGAGTCGCGATCAATGTCTCAGCGCTTCAGTTCAGTTCCCATTTCATAGAGCGGGTGAAAGAGGTATTGATGCAAGCCGACCTGCCACCCTCGATGCTCGAACTGGGGCTGTCAGAAGGAGTATTGGTGGACAATGACAAGAGCACCATCAGATCCCTGCAGGAACTGCGGGAGCTGGGGGTCTATCTTTCGGTAGACAATTTCGGCACCAGCTACGCGCCCCTGAGCTACCTCGGCCGCTGCCCACTGGATGAGATCAGAATCGACCGCAGTTTTGTAGCCGACTGCGATATACGCGAAGAAAATGCCAGGCTGGTGAAGGCCATTATTTCTATGGCAAAAAGCCTCGACTTGCACATGGTGGTCGAGGGCGTGGAAACTGAAGGCGAGTATCAGTTCCTCATCGACAATGGGGCGCGAGTGATGCAGGGCTATTTGTTCAGCAAACCGGTGCCGGCTGAGGAACTAAAGCGGCAGTTGGTGGTGCCGTGGCATTTTATGACACGGATTCAGCGGATCGCACTCACAAAGGAACTGTCAGCTTGAAGCTCATGGCATGGATAGAACGTCACACTTCAGTTTATCCAGCACCTTTTCCACGGTATTACCGTGAATTGCCGCGGACAGGCCGGAACGGGCAGAGTTGCCCACCACAACCAGGCTTACATCCAGTTTTTTGGCACACTTGACGATGACCTTCTCAGGCTTACCCAACTTGATATGGATCTTGTCGCTCTCAATGCCATACTCCCGGACCAGCTCCTGCCTGTCCGGGATCCCCTTGAAGTCATCGAAGGCGTTGACAAAGTGAACTTCAGCGCCGCTTTTGTCCAGAATATGTTTGCTGACTTCGATAATGCTCTGGTTGAGCCGCTGGTAGGAGTCTTTTTTGGCGCAAATATCGATGGCGGCCAGTACCCTGGGGATCTCCCGCGGTGCCCTCTTCTTCACCAGCAGTACCGGGCACAGGCATTCCCTGATCAGGGTCCAGTCGGAGGTCTTGCTCAACATCCGCTTGCCTGAAGAGTGCCTGAAGGAGGACTTCAAGACCATGTCGGCGGCATTTTTGAGGGATGCGCGCACTGCGGCCTTATACCAGTCCTTGTCCCACTCTACCTCCGTGCTCACCTCTATACCCCGATCAGACAGGGGAGCCACGGCTTCGGCCAGAATGTCCCGCTGCCGGGCAAGAAGACGTTGTGCCTCGGTGGGTTTATCCGCTGTCGGCTCCGCGACCGAATGGATGCAGGCAAACACGTGCACGCTGGCCGAATTCCTTTCAGCAATATCTGCCGCCCGCTGCAGTGCCGGCTGCTCCTCGCGGGTCGGGTCGTACACGACAAAAAGGTTGGAAAATTGCGCCATTGGAGATACCTCACTCCCGTATTCTTTACGAGCATTTGTTTAACCTGGGATTTGCAACCCGCAGCCCAAAACCGCAGGTGGATTTCAGGGTCGCTTGAGCTCTGGCAGGCTTTTTGCGTTTTCGAAGTTTAGCACACAAGTTGAGACTCAGTTTCTACGAAAGCTGCCAGCGCTGCAGGGTGTGATAGCTCACGCCGCGCTTGCCCTGCTGCGATTCGAGCAGTACGAAATCGCTGTATTCCAGGCTGAAGTCAGGTGGCTGCAACGGCGCTGGCGGTGGCAACTTGCAACGGCGAAACAGGGTGATATGCGGCTGGAAAGTCCTGTTGTCGAGTTTGCCGCCAACCCCGGTACCCAGCCCCTTCAGCCTGGTCGCCAGTTGTAACAGCTGGTCGGGGCAGTGCCGGGGCCCCAACCACAGGATGCCCTGCCGCTGCCAGTACCCGAGTTCATTGATAGCGAGCCCAACGGCCTCTACCGGCTCCCGGCTCATAGATTGATCGACACTGCCACACAGGCGGTCCAGCTTTTGCTCTGTCACATCGCCGATAAAGGCCAGCGTCATATGGAAGTTACCGGCCGGTACCGGGCGCGCCATACCACCTGCAGCCAACTCCCTGAATGACCTGTCCCGCCAGGCCGCCATTTCCAGCTTGGCGGCCGGCGCCAGATCGAGTGCAAAAAATATTCGCATAATATGTAATAGCCTGGTGTCGTGATAAGAGTTCCCGCGCGAGAGGGGATAATGCTCCAATTCGCGTGAACTTGTCACTACTCCGCCGCGTCTTATGAGATACTCTGCGCTGAAAATCAGGGGCCGGCTTTCATATAGGCCCTTATCAATCTGATACGAACTGAATAATTCACAATTGAGGACATAACATGGCCATTGGAGTCACAGCTAAATTGAAAATACAGGAAGGCAAGAACGCGGAGTTTGAAGGCATCTTTGCAAAGCTGATGGAAGCCGTTATTGCCAATGAGAGCGGTTGCAACTTTTATGCCCTGCACAAATCCCGTACCGATCCGCAATCCTATATTGTGCTTGAGCAGTATGTCGATGAAGAGGCTCTCACCGCTCACGGCAAGACTGAGTATTTCCTCAGGCTGGTCGGTGAAATGGGTGGATGCATGGCCGCAGCGCCCGAAATCGAATATATGGATGCTGTCTAGACCACAATACAGGAAAATACGAACATGAAGCACAGCAAGTCACTGATGGCCTCCATTCTCAGCATGGTTATTTTGGTCAGTAGTGTATTGTCGGTATCAGTACACGCCGACTATATCGACAACCCGGAATTATTCACCAGCGAGCAGAACCAACTCGACAAAGCACAGTTGAAGGATTTTTTCTCCACAGCAGAAGCGCAGGAAAAGCTGATTGAAATGGGGGTTCCCCCCAAACTCGCAATGGAGAGAATTGATCAACTCACTCCCCAGGAGGTGGCGCAGTTCAATCAGGATGTTGAGAATATGCCCGCTGGCAGCGGAGTCCTGGGGATAATCGTACTCTTCGCTGTAATATTCATCATCACCGATGTTATCGGCGCGACGGATATTTTCCCCTTTATCAAACCGGTCACCTGATGATGCTGCCCGGTGCCGGCAGGGTTTACTAACCGGCACTCTTTGCTGTGGGGCGCAGTCACTTCGACATGTATGACTTTTCGTAACGTCATTGCGGTACTGTTCGCCGGGTTACTGGCTTCATGCAGCGCTCCCCAGACAAGGCAGCTGGATAGCCAATCACAGCAAGCTGACAGCCAAATAAATCATTTGTTGGCTGTACCCTATTTCCCTCAAACTCCCTACCAATGCGGGCCCGCTGCACTGGCAAGCGCGCTGAATTATCGGGGGGTATCCGTTTCGCCCGAGCAGTTGATCGACCAGGTTTTTATCCCCGCTCGCCAGGGCAGCCTGCCACTGGAGATGACAGCCGCTGTACGGGGCGAGGCATTACTTCCCTACCCTGTAGATCATCACATTAAGGCGTTACTGGAGGAAATCGAAGAAGGCAACCCGGTACTGGTACTACAAAATCTGGGCTTCGACTGGTGGCCACAGTGGCACTACGCAATCGTTGTCGGTTTCGATTTGGCTGAACGTAACTTCGTACTTCATTCCGGGACACAGAAAAATTACCGGATTAATTTTTCCACCTTTGAGCGCACCTGGTCGCGAGCGGATTACTGGGGCCTGGTCATTGTAAAGCCCGGCCAGATACCCGCCGGTGCGAGCGAATTGGTTTACCTTCGAACTGTGCATGACATGGAGCTGGCCAAACCTGAGCTTGACCCCACGCCGATGTACCAGGCGGCACAGCACCGCTGGCCCTCTTCGCCACTCCCACTGCTCAGCTGCGCAAACAGCGACTATCGTCGGGGAAATATCGATCGCGCCATGAAGTCCCTGCAACTGCTATTACGTGATCACCCGACAAACAGCCAGGCCTGGAATAACCTCGCCTATGTTGCCAGGGATAAACAGTGCTACCAACTTGCCTTCAAGGCCGCCCGGACCGCGTCTAAACTGGCCCCGCAAAATAGCGCCATTGCCGCCACACTGGACGAGATGACAAATCTGCCTTCTACACTTGATTCTGGACATTGCAGTAAATTGTATCCCCTTGATTCCCCGGGCATTGGTAAATGACTGTTCCGAATGACTGACAATTTCGGGTGGGACGCGTTGACGTTTGACCATGTACAGTCCGTACCCTAGACTCAATTCATGCCTGCCATTTTCCGCTACTGCTTCGCTCTCTCCCTGAGTTTCACTCACCCGGTTCACGCGACAGAGACAGACCAGCCGGACAGCTTTGGCCTGGGTCGCCCGGTCGACGCCGGTGAAATCTCTGCCTGGGATATCGACGTGAGACCCGACGGTCGCGGATTACCCGAGGGGAAGGGATCTGCGCAGCAGGGCGCACAAATCTTTGGGCAGAAGTGTGCCCTTTGCCACGGCGAGAATGGTGTAGAAGGCCCCTTTGACGTTCTGGTGGGACGTCTTCCCGACGACGCCTTCCCCTTCGGCCGGGAGCCCGGCACCGTCAAAACCATTGGCAATTACTGGCCCTATGCCACCACTGTATTCGACTACATCAATAGGGCCATGCCCTTCAATGCCCCCGGCTCACTGGAGGCCGATGAGGTCTACGCCCTGGTTGCGTATCTGCTGCACAAAAATGACATCGTGCCAGCGGACACCGTGCTGTCGGCAGATAACCTGCCCGCGATTACGATGCCTGCCAGACACCGCTTTGTGCCGGACGACAGGCGCGGTGGCCCTGAAGTTCGTTAGCCAAGAGAACAATATGAGCGACAAGAAATTTCCAGGCAGTACCTCCCGACGACAATTTGTGGCCGGCCTGACCGCGACGGGTGGATTGATAGCCTCCGGCCGCGGTACACCACCGCCCGCCGCCCCCACTCGCGTACAAGGCGCCGCACCCACCGCACTGGGAGCCAGGTCACCTTATGAAACACTGAAACGCGTTCCGGCCTACAACGTGGTTTCGCTCACACCACTGGAGAGCCTGCACGGCACTATCACACCCGCCGATTTACATTTCGAGCGTCACCATGGGGGTGTGCCACAAATTGACCCTGATCATCATGAATTATTGATTCATGGCATGGTGGACAAGCCGCTGAAGTTCAGCCTCGATGAACTCAAGCGCTTTCCTTCGGTTACTCGCACCTGCTTTATCGAGTGCTCGGGAAACCTCAATACCCGCGCGGATGAGAAAAGTTCGCCACAGATGTTGTGCGGCCTGACCAGCCAGAGCGAATGGACCGGGGTCGCCCTCAGTACACTACTGCGCGAGGTGGGTGTAAAGTCCGGAGCCAGTTGGTTCCTGGCGGAGGGTTCAGACGCGGCAGTATTGACGCGCAGCATCCCCCTGGCCAAAGCCCGGGACGATGCCCTGGTCGTATACGCGCAGAACGGCGAGGCGATCCGGCCGGAACAGGGCTACCCCATGCGTTTGTTACTGCCCGGCTGGGAGGGTAATACCAATGTCAAATGGCTGCGGCGTCTGGAGCTTTCAGACGCCCCGTTCATGACGCGAGAGGAAACCTCAAAGTATACCGACCCCCTGAAAGACGATACCGCGCGCATGTTCAGTGTGGTGATGGATGCCAGGTCAGTCATCACCTCACCCACCTTTCCACAAGCACTGCACGAGGGCTGGCAGGAAATTCGCGGCCTTGCCTGGAGCGGCAGGGGCCGGATAACATCCGTGGACGTGAGCGTCGATGGTGGTAAAAACTGGCAGGCGGCGCATTTGCAGGGGCCCGTTCTGGCCAAAGCGCACACTCGTTTCAGTTTGCCCTGGCGCTGGGATGGCAGCCCGCCGAAATCAGCAGTCGCGCTACCGACGAAACAGGCTATGTCCAGCCCACCCGCCGGAAATTAATCGATGCCAGGGGCCCGGGAAGTCAGCTCTACCACCTGAATCCGATTATGTCTTGGATCGTGCAGGGAGACGGGCAGGTTATATACAAAGCTGAACCATGGGTTTAGCCGAATTTATGGTGATCTAAGGACACTGATAAAAATGAATCTCACAAAGAAACTGATCTTATTCCTTCCTCTGGGCTTTTTCCTACTGGTGGCGGCGTTCGATATCTGGGGTTTTCTCACCCTGGGGACCATTGTGCCCGCGACGGATCAAAACCGTGACCAGAACGCCAACCGGGTGGTGATGGTATTTGGCGCGACCGGGTCCGTGGGGGACGGCCTGCTCAAGGCGGCGATAGAAGACCCTGAGGATGTCGAGAAGGTCTACGTCATTACCCGGCGCACTTCACCGCGTATAGATGCCGGCGTGGCCGTCCGCAAGGCCGAAATGAGACTCCTCAAAGACTTCACAGATTACTCCTCCCTGGCTGATGTGCTGGGAGAGGTGAATACCGTGCTGTGGGGCCTGGGCACATCGTCACTGCAAGTGGATGATGCGACCTATACCTGGATTCACGTGGATTTCCCGGTGGCTTTTGTGAAGGCGTGGTTGGCGCAGAGAAGGGACGGCCCCATGTCGTTCCACTATGTCACCGGAATGGGTACAGATGCCGAGGGCGGCGCTCACTGGGCGCGGGAGAAGGGCCGGGCGGAGCGCGAGCTGGCTGCGCTGGCTGAGGCCGGCGACCTGCGTACCTTCAGCTATCGCTCCGCTTACATCCGGCCATCTTCTGAGAGTGCGAACGCCCTGCACTACATTGGGGAGGCCCTGTTGCGCCCGGGCTTACTGGTGATCACTGCAAAAGACCTGGGTGGCGCCATGCTGGAAATCAGTGCCCGCACACAGGAGCTGCCCAATGGCACATTGATCGACAACGCCGATAGCATCGCCTATGCCAGGCTCTACCGGGAAAACACGCGCTGACGCCTTAAACCTAGAAACCGCAGTTGGGCGCGAAAAAGATGTGCAAGATATTGATGTGCATGGGGAATTTGAAAAACGCGTGGTCACCTTATTGGTGATGAGCGCTTTTTCAAATTTTCCAGGTGCATCAAGAGCTTGTGCAGACTTTCGTGATCCAACTGCGGTTTCTAGGTTAAAGGGTTCCGCCAGATCCGCTTTAGCCGGGCTGCACAGATTCATCGGTCCACAGGCTTTTTACAAAGCGCTCTAAATCCTTGGCGATAAAATAAAGCACAGGCACCAAAATCAGTGTAACGAAGGTGGCAAATAATACGCCAAAGGCAACAGAGATCGCCATAGGTTTGACGAACTGGGACTGAATCGACGTTTCCAGTTGAATGGGAAGCAAACCGAGAAAAGTGGTTAGAGAGGTCAATGTCACCGCGCGAAAGCGCATTGGTCCCGCCTCCATCACCGCCGAGCGCCAGTCGTGTCCCTCATCGATATAGTGATTGATGAAATCGACCATCACCAGGCTGTCATTCACCACCACACCGACAAGACCCAACATGCCGATCACCGATAGAATGCTGATGTCACTGCCCAGCACCAGGTGGCCAATAATCGCGCCGATGACGCCAAAGGGAATCACCGACATGATCAACAGCGGCTCAATATAGCTCTTCAGAGGTATCGCCAGCGCACCAAAAATCAGCAGCAGCACCATAACAAAGGCATAGCCCAGGGCGGATGATGTATCCTTTTCGTCTTCTGCCTCACCACCGAAATGATATTCAATGCCCGGGTATTTCTTGAGCAACTGAGGCAGAACATCTTTTTGCAGCAAACGGGTCACTTCACCGGGCTCAACCAGCAATTTATTAATGTCCGCTTGCACATTCACCACGCGCCGGCGATCTATACGATTGATGACACTCAGGCCGGTAAGCTCTCGCGCCTCACCTACCACCGAGAAAGGCACCTTGCGTCCATCAGGTAGCCGGATCCACAGGGACTGCAGACTGTCGATCTGGGCGCGATCGTCAACGGGCAAGCGGACATAGACGCGCACTTCGTGCCGTCCGCGCTGCACCCGCTGTACCTCGGCACCGAAAAATGCCTGCCGTACCTGCCGGGCCAGCTCGACCGTGCCCAGTCCCAGCACTTCGCCCTCGGAGGTCACACGAATATCCAGTTCCTTGCCGCCAGCATTAAAACTGTCGCTGATATCCTGCACCCCCGCCATCCGGGCCAGGGATTGTTTTAAATCCGTCGCGGCCAGGCGCAAACTCTCCAGGTTTTGTCCCCTCAGCTGCACTTCCAAAATGGCGCCCGAAGGGCCGGCCACCGCATCGACATTGAGGACCCGCACACCTTCAAGAATACCCAACTCTTCCCGCAGCCATTGCGCCAGGACCACAGAGCTTATAGTCCGCTCCTCACTGGGCACCAGATCGACATCCACCCTGGCACTGGTGTCGCTTTCCGACACCACCATCAGTTGCCGAATCACATCGACGCTGGTATCAAGCTCGGCCAGATACCTCTCGTTCATCTTCTGCGCCGCCGATTCAATACGCCGCGCATAGTCGTGTGTTTTTTGCCACGGCGTGCCCTGGGGCATTTCCAGCTTCACGATAATCTGGTCCGCGGGCACGTTCGGGAAAAATACAAACCTGACTATCCCCGAGGGCACCAGCGCCAGGCAAATAATCAGCACCGCCATAAATACCGACAAGGTGATATAGCGATGCTTCAGGCAAAGCTTCAATAAACGCCGATAGGGACCGGCGGCGAAATTTTTCAACGCCCCAGCAAAACGACCCTGAACCCTCTCTATGGGCGCACGCCAGCCCTTAGATGCCTTCTCACCGACACGCATATGTCGCAGGTGGGAGGGAAGAATCAGTTTGGTTTCAATCAGGGAAAAGAATATGCAAAGAATAACCACAGGCCCAATTTGGGACAGGATCCGGGCGAAGCCCTCGGTCAACAACAATGTCGGCCCAAAAGCAATCATGGTCGTCAGTGCCCCGAAGATGGTCGCCATGGCAACCCTGCGCACGCCCCTAACCACACTGACAACCCCCTGCCGCTCCGCCTCCAGACGTGCATAGGCGCTCTCGGCGGTGACAATACCGTCATCAACCAAAATCCCCAGCACCAGAATAAAGGCGAAGACGGACAGAACATTGATCGATATGGGCAGACCGAGAAAATAAATCGTCGCCAGCGTCCCCATCACTGCAAAGGGGACACCGACAATCACCCACAGCGCCAGGGTAAGATTGAGGAACAAGGCCAGCGCCAACACCACTAAAACCGCGCCCTGGGCGGCATTTCGCAGCAGTAACGCAATGCGTCCGCGAAGAATATTACTCTCGTCAAGCCAGCCGACAATATGCACTCCATCGGCCAGGCCTGCCTGCTTTTCGACGATATAGTTGCGCAACTGATTGGTCATTTTCAACACATCCTGATTGCCGACCCGATCGACAATCATCGTCACCGCCCGTCGACCATTCAGTGTGCTGAGTACCGGCTGATCCACAAACCCATCGACCACTTCGGCCACATCGCCAAGCCTGATGCGAGTACCATCGTCTCTCGTCAGCAGTGTTAAAGAAGCAAACTCCTCCCCAATATAGGCCTGCGATACCGAGCGCAGTTTAATTGCACCATCCGCTGTGCGCACGGTACCCCCGGGCAAATCCCTGGAACGACTTCTCACCGCATTGACGACCTGATCAAAATCGAGACCGTAGCGCCGCAGGTTTTCGCTGGACACCTCGATAGAAATCTCGTATGTGCGGTCGCCCAACATGCGGATTTCGCTAATCCCTTCTAAATCGAGAATCTCTTCGCGAACCTGGTCTGCCAGTTGCTTGAGACCATTCTCGCTGAGGTCACCATAAAGACTGACACGCATGGCATAGCCACGGCTGATCACCTCTTCGACAATCGGCTCTTCGGCATCCAGGGGGAAAGCGCGAATACTGTCCACCCGCACTTTGGCCTGGTTCAGGGCTTTAGTGAGATCACTGCCGACTTCCATCTCCACGGTGATAACGCCAACACCCTCCATCGCGGTGCTGCGCATCTCCTTGATGCCAACAATGTCCCGCAGTTCCTCCTCAACCTTGAGTATGATGCCTTGCTCAACTTCCACCGCTGAACTGCCCGGATAGGGGACCGTAACGGTGAAGGTGTCTGTCGGAAAACTGGGGAACACCTCTTTGCGAATACCGCCAATAGCGATATAGCCGGCGATTAACACAATCACCAGCAGCAGGTTGGCCGCGACAGGATTGGAGGCCATCCAGCCGATGGGCCCGCTCTCATTCTGATAACGCGACTCAGGCACCGCTGCGCTCTACCTTCATTCCCTCAAACATCACCTCCAGGCGGGTGACCACAACCTGGTCTCCCGCCGCGAGCCCGGCGCTAATAACAACAAAATCACCCTCGCGGTGGGCAATCGTCACCTGCCGCCTGCGCAGGGTATTGTCCGACAGCACAAAAACCGAACCATCCGCCTGCAAGACCGAGCGCGGCAACCGGACAGCGGAGCGTATGGGCTTGCCGGGAATCTGTGCCTCGACAAACAAGCCCAGTGGCAGCGCCTGTGGATGGACGCTGTCGTCATAGGGCGAGGCGACCTCCACTACAACCGGCACCACGCGGGTCTGTCGATCAACACGCGACTCAACGCGCAATAATGTCGCTTGCCACTGCCGCTGCTGCGCGCCGATTTTCGCAGTGAGCACCACGGGGGCATTCGATGCCTGATCCAGAAAGCCCGAGTCAGCCGCCGACACCGGGAGGCTCACTTCGGCGGTGTCACTACTCAGTAGCCGTGCCACAGTCTGTCCGGTGTTGATATACTGTCCGAACTCCACCAATTGCTTATCGATAATCGCATTAAAAGGCGCCCGGATCTCGGTATAGGCCAGATCCTGCTCCGCTTTGATAATACGCTGCCGGGCAGCTTCGATATCAAGCCTGGCCTCGGCGGCAGCCGCTTTGCGCTTCAGGGCTTCGGCATCCGCCAGCGCATTATTGGACTGCACCAGGGCCGCATTGGCTTCGACCAGTGCCAGGCGATAGCTGACGGCATCGACCCGCAACAGCACCTTGCCCTCGGCCACCATTTCACCGGGCTCAAACTCCGGCGCAACCCACACCACTCGCCCCGTCACTTCACTGGCCAATTCCAACTCATGCCTGGCGCTAACGCTGCCATAAGCGACGATAGAAACCGGCACATCGCCAATTTCCACTGCAATGGTTTTAACACGCGGCAAGGGCATTTCTACATCGCTGGTAGGTAGCTCCGGGCGTGAGCCAATCATGGCCTTCGCGATCATGAGCGCAATGACTACCACCACAAGCGGCATAAGGAGTTTTATCGCTCGTCTAAACATTCAAAAAATCTCACAACGGCCGCCAGAAGGGCTATTCATGTAAAAATTATGGCTACTATACAGCATAAGCCACTGAGGAATGCCGCAATAATCGGGGTATCTGACGACGGTGCGGGCAGCGGATAAGAGTGGTTCCAACCAGTGGCACAAGGGTGTAGCCTTGTTCCTATGCATTGAGGTGTGGATATGAACCAGCAGTCACATACACCCGAAAACGTGGCAATACAACCGCGTGACCGGGAACACTCCATCGCCGAATCACTGGGCCGCGATTGGTTCGATAATCATCCGTTTAAAACCGCCTGGTTTAACGCCATGTCGATCACCTTTCCGCTGGGCGAAAAATTCTTTATCGACAGCGTGCGTCACTATGCCGGCCAGACCGAGGACCCGAAGTTACAGGCGGAGAGTCGTGGCTTCTGTGGCCAGGAGGGCTTCCACCGCCGCGAGCATTATCGCTACAACCAGACCCTGTGCCGCCTGCGCGGTTACGATTTCGAATACCTTGAAGGGCGGTTGGAAAAAAATATCGCCCGAGCCAAAAAACTGCTGAGTCCTCTCGAGCAACTGGCCTCGACAGCGGCGCTCGAGCATATCACGGCCATCATGGCGGAATTGGCCTTGAGCCCGGGTGCACCCATGGTCGATGCGGCAGATCCCGCCATGCAGGCCCTGTGGGACTGGCATGCCGCGGAGGAAATGGAGCACAAGTCTGTGGCGTTTGACGTCTACCGAGCGGTGGGCGGCAACGAAAAACTACGCAAGCGCGCATTGCGCCAGGCAACGTTTTTCCTGTTTGTCGACGTATTTGGCGGACTGGTCCACATGCTGCGCCGGGACCGAAAACTGTGGAAATCCGGCGTGTGGATCGACGGCTGGAAATTCCTGTTCGCCAAAAAAGACGGCATCCTGCGTCAGGTGTGGCCCGCCTACAAGGAATACTACCGCGACGGTTTTCACCCCTGGCAGCGGGACACCCACCAGCTTCTGGATCACTGGAAAGAGGCGCAGGGCGAGTTGGCGGTTACAAACACGCTCTGAATAAGGCCGGGCTGCAGATCACTATTCAGGAATGGGCCTGGAGTTCGCCCATCTGGTACCTGCCTCAAACTTGATGAGTGAGGCTCGCCTGCTAATTGCCATAGGCGAAACCGCCATCAATCTTGATTATTGCTCCGTTGGTGTAACGGGAGGCATCACTGGCCAGATAGAGCGCGGCGCCGATAATTTCCTCGGGCTGCCCCGCCCTTCCCATCGGCACTATAGCGTTGATCGCCGTCTTCACTTCCTCGCTCCAGGCCTCGGAGATATCGGTGAGGAAGGGGCCGGGCATGATGCAGTTGGTGCGCACACTGGGGGCGAAAGTATGGGCCAGGCCCGCAGTCAGGTTATTGAGGCCGGCCTTGGCGGCAGCATAGGGTATTTCCGCGGCACTTGGCACAACGGCAGCGGTGCTACTGATATTGATAATCGAGCCACCCGCCCCATGCGCCATCTGCTCGCCAACAATGGCGGACAAACGGAAAGGACCCGCCAGATTGACCGCGATCACCTTGTCCCACAACTCCCTGGTAACCCTGCTGAGGGATTCATAGCGGGGCGATATGCCCGCGTTGTTGACCAGTACATCGATGCGGTCGTATTTTTCGTAGAGCGCTTCTACCAGATCATCGCAGGCGCCCCAATCCCCCACGTGGCAGGCCATGGGTAAACAGGCGCGCCCGGTTTCCCGCTCGATCAGCTCCGCCGCGCGCTCACAGCCCTCCTGCTTGCGCGAGCTGATTATCACAGTGGCGCCCGCCTCGGCAAATGCCCTGCACATTTCAAAGCCCAGGCCGCGACTGCCGCCGGTAACCAGAATCACCTTGTTGGTGAGATCAAAATGGCGAGCAACTTTTTCCATATCCATAAGCATCTCCCTCAATCAGCTGGGTGCCTTTTACACCGCGCCTGAAAACGCCTCCAGATCCATCGCATTCAGAAATTTCGCGAAAGGGTCGTCATAGGCATCCCTGTGCCACTGATACTCGGTAACATCAGCGATGTGTTGTGCGTGCTCATCGCCACACAAGCGGGCGATAACCGCCAGGGACATATCGGTACCTGCCGAAACGCCCGAGGAGGTGACAAATGGGCCGTCTTCAACCCAACGGGCATGCTCCACCCATTCCACCTGATCACTTTGCGCGGTGGCCACCTTGAACAATTGCTTGTTGGAGGTTGCACGGCGTCCATCCAGCAGACCCGCCCGGGCGAGAATGGCTGAACCGGAGCACACCGACATGGTGTACTGGGCATCGGCGGAACGCTCCCGCAGGAAGTTGAGTAAACTGTCATTTTCAAGCTCTGCCATGGTTCCAATGCCTCCGGGCAGCAGAATCAGGTCAAGCGGCGGGCAATCGGCGTAGCTGTAGTCCGCCATGGTGCGGGGACCAGGGGTGGATGCGACCGGCCCGGCCTGATCCGAAACAGTAATGATATTGAAATTACCGGGAACCGCACCGAACATCTCCAGTGGGCCATAGAGGTCCAGCAGTTCGAAGTTGTTGTAGAGGATGGCGCCCAGGGTTTTTGTAGTGGATTCATTCACAACGGCTTACTCCAGCCTGGTTAATGGATGGCACGATCAAGTATTAGATCAAACTGATCCGTTTTACTCTGCCGTTTGAAGTATAGCAGCTGATAGAATGACACCTGGTTAAGTTTTATCGGATATTTGGCGTGAATCCCGCTGCACAATATGTAAGAAGCCACTATCGGTTGGGACGCAACCCTTTTCCACTCGAACTAAAGGGTAGCGTCCCCTTTAGGGTCTGGATTGGTAGTAATCACTCTTCACTTTAAAGGCGAGTTTCTCCTCGCCGGTTTCAGGTAGTCATATTCAGGGCTCCAGCACGAACCGCTTTCATGGTGATAATTCCTGTGCTGATAGTCTGAAATACGCAACCACCTCACTATGAAGCGCCCGCTCACAGGGGTAGCATACTGCACCTTTAGACAGCGTCAGCGCAAGCAAGCGAAGACACCCACTACCCCTGGAGCAGATATATGAACCAAGACACTACCGACGGCCAACGTTTTAGCCATAAAGTTGTCATCGTGACCGGCGCGGCCTCCGGAATGGGACGCGCCAGCGCCCTGCGCTTCGGCCGTGAAGGCGCCAGGGTCTGGTGCGCGGATATCAACGCCGAGGGCGCGACAGAGACCGCCTCAATGATCAACGATGCCGGCGGCACCGCCCGCGACAGCCATTTCGACGTCATCGATATCAGCCAGTGCCAGGCACTGGTAGCGGACGTAGTGGAGGCCTTCGGTGGGCTGGACGTTTTGTGCAACATCGCCGGGCTGGGCGGCACTACCGCCGTCTCCGAGGAGACAGAGCAGCACTGGAAACTGACCATGGATGTGAATATCAACGGGCCGTTTTTCCTCAGCCAGGCAGCCCTGCCGCACCTGTTGGAACGCAAGGGAAATATCGTCAATATCTCCTCCACTGCCGGCCTCATCGGCCAGGCCTACATGGCCAGTTATTGCGCATCCAAGCACGCACTGATCGGCCTGACCAGGAGTATGGCGCTGGAGTTCGGGCGCCAGGGCCTGCGTATTAACGCCATCTGCCCTGGCGGCACCAACACCGCTTTCCTCCAGGGATTTGATCTTCCGGAAAACTGTGAAGTGGATTTATTGATGAGAGCAAGCCTGCTGCCAGAATATGCCGAAGCGGAAGACATCGCCAATATGGTGTGCTTCGTCGCATCCAGCGAGGCGACGTTTGTCAACGGCGCCATCCTGTCGGTGGACGGTGGCGTGGTCGCGGGCTAAGCCAACTTACCTGCACACTTAACCGACTTGAGTACATAAATCTGGCTGCTACAGCAGTAGCAGTAAATGCATGGGCGTATCTGCTCTGGTGCGCCGGCGACCACCTTTTTGGGCAGATCCGGGTCAGTACCAGGGGCGGATAGCTTCACGGCTTACGGCGAGGGCTGGTCACTCCAGCAAAACGCGGCAAAGGCGTGAAGCCAACCTCCAGTAAGGAAGTAGCCTCACCGGCTGAGCGTCACGCTGCTATTGAGGGCCTCTTGGCACAGATTCCTGCGTGCCCCAATCGGGAGGTGGGCAGAATAGATCTACAATGGGAGCAATACGAGCGCGATTTCGAGAAATTCAGCCACGAATGAGTGCAATCTTCATGCGATAATCCAAGATGGGAAGAGGATTTTTCGTGTCAATAGCCCGTTAATACTGCCTACACTTAACAAGGAGATCGCCAACAGCCTGCACGTAACAGAGGGTACTGTAAAATGGCATCTGGTCAATATCTATTCAAAGATGGCCGTCAAGCGACGGTCGCAGGCGGTAGCCAGCGGCAGGCAGTTGGGCATTATTAGTTGAGCCCAACCCCAACCCGGCATTGTCCGATTGAGGATGCACTACACTGCCTGTATCCTGCGTGGGCTGGGATAATCATTATCTAGAGGTAGCATCATGTACGAAGAACTAAATAGTGCCTGGAATGAACTGACTGCCCCCGGGCAGTTGTTCGAAGTAGAAACCATAGAAGTGCGTGGTTCGCCCATGCGTAGCTACGCGCTGGCACCTGGCTCATTGCGCGATATCTGGCTGGGCACCGCGGGCTACGAGGATAGGGAATACCTCATTTACCAGGACGAACGCTGCACCTACGCCCAGGCCCAGGAATTCACTGCGTCAATCGCCAACTGGTTATCCCAACAGGGCGTCCAACCTGGTGATCGGGTGGCGATCGCTATGCGCAATTACCCCGAATGGATGCTTGCTTACTGGGCCGTGGTATCTATGGGCGCGGTTGCTGTTGGCATGAACGCCTGGTGGGTGCCGCATGAGATGCGTTTCGCACTGCAGGACTCAACACCAAAAGTGATGATTTGCGACAAGGAGCGTCTTATTCGTTTTGGGGAAATTGGCGAAGACTTCCCGGACCTGGTGGTGACTGCAGTGCGAATGACCGATGAGACACCTGATAATGTCGTGGACTGGGTAGAGGTCATCAACACGGAAGCGGTAATGCCGGAAGTGACTATCGACCCGGATGATGATGCCTGTGTGTTTTATACCTCGGGTACCACTGGCACGCCCAAGGGGGCGCAACTGACCCATCGTGGATGTGTGGCGAACCTGATGAATATTGGTTTTGGCAGAGCGGTGCAAGGCGCGGCGCTGGGGAAGGCGGGCATAAAGCCCACCGGAGCGATGGAGGCTCACGAAGTCAACGTGGCTCTGGTCGCTACGCCGCTATTTCATGTTACTGGCAATAACTGTGTGGCCCAGGGCATTACCGCCGTCGGCGGTAAACTGATCCATATGTATAAGTGGGATGCCGCCGAAGCACTGCGCATTATAGAGACGGAGAGAGTAACCACTTTTAGCGCTGTACCCATGATGTCGCGCGAGATGCTCATACACCCTGACTTTGCCACCCGCGATACGTCCAGCCTCAAGAGCATGGGGGGTGGTGGCGCCGCGGTGCAGCCCGATTTGACCAGAAAAATGGATGAAGCGCTGGAGGATACCGCACCCAGCGCGGGTTATGGTATGACCGAGACTTGCGGCATTATCGCCGCACTGTCTGGGGAGTATCTTGTTGACCGGCCGGCGAGCGTTGGTCGTGCCATGCCGACCTTCGAAGCCAAGTGTGTGGACGCGGCGGGCGATACGGTTCCGCAGGGTCAAACCGGGGAGCTATGGGTACGTGGCGCCTGCGTCATCAAAGGTTACCTGAATCGGTCGGACGCCACTGCTGAGACTATTACCGATGGCTGGTTACATACTGGCGATGTGGCCTACATGGATGAGGACGACTTTATTTTCCTGGTCGACCGCGTCAAGGATATGGTACTGCGCGGTGGCGAAAATGTTTACTGCGCGGAAGTGGAAAACGCACTCTTCGCTCAAGACTCGGTGGCCGAGTGCGCGGTATTTGCCGTCGATGATGAACGGCTTGGAGAAGAGGTGGCGGCTGCGATTTACCTGAAGGAGGGTGCATCCACTGAAGCCAGCTCTATTCGCGAACAACTCAAGGCAACGCTGGCCTCCTACAAAATACCGCGATACATCTGGCTGCTGGATGCACCCCTGCCGCGCAATGCCAGCGGCAAGTTCATTAAGCGGGACCTACGCGATGCGCTTGACATCGCCGACGCACAATAGGGTAGTGATGTCCCGTTCTTTCCTGTAGAGGTGAGCGGGCTCCTGACTCAACTGTAGCCGTCTGCTACTCACTCGCCCAGGAGATAAATTGACTGCGCACAAAATCTGGATATTGAAGCTGATTCTACCCTGGCCGTATGGAAATCTGCTGACTGGCATATTTTTGCTTGCAGTGCTTTTGCCGTTCTTCTACCTCGGTGTGATTGAGGACCCTGAGCACAGCACCCCGGCTCTTTTTTTTAGCCTTATCATCGCCTACATTATTCCGGTTTTTAGCTACATTACAGCCAAGTCGCAAGAAGCATTACTGGAATTACGGCCCTACCTGGGACTGGATGATGATGAATTTCAGCACGCCCAGGCGCGGCTGGATTCGGCTGATAGGGGCCGGATTGCACTGCAACTGGGTGCTGGCGCCCTGGGCGGCTTAGTACACATGAGTTTTATCCGCGGGTCGGCATCGGCAATGTTTACCGCGACGCTGGCGAGTGTAGAAGGCTTCTTGAGCACCCTGGGTGCCCTGTTGGTTTGGATGACAATGACCACAGTTATTTACATGCTGATTCAGCAGGCGCGGTTATTCGCCCGCCTGGGCGCAGACCAGGTCAGTGTGTCGCTACTCAATACCCGCAAGTTGATACCCTTCGCGCGAGTATCCATTAGTTCCAGCCTGGCTATCATTGGGGCGCTGGCTTTATTTCCCCTGATTAGCACTGGCGAAAGCGGGTTGGACCTGGTTGAAAGCCTCCCCGGGGCTATCGCTACCTTCGTGCCGCTAATAGCGATTTTTATTATTCCCGTTTGGCCACTTCACCGGCGACTGGCGGCTTTGAAAGAGCAACAACTGGCGACGTTAAATGAACAGATTGAAGCCTGCCTGGATGTCACGGGCGATATCAGCCAAGACACCAAAGCACTGGAGCAACTCGCGCCATTACTGACCTACAGACGCGAAATTGTGGATGCTTCCACCTGGCCCATTGACCTGGGCAATGCAACGAGGTTCTCACTCTACCTGGTTATTGTACCCCTGACCTGGGTAGCAGCCGCCCTGATAGAGAATCTGGTGGATTCGGTAATCTAGGTCTGCCCGAGCGTCACGTGGCGATGACAGGGGCGCAGGGCGCCGCCTGCCACGTGGTCTCTTTTCGCCGGGAAGTGGGCACAATAGATCTGCAATGGGAGCAATACGAGCACGATTTCGAGAAATTCAGCCACGAATGAGTGCA
>PVMK01123931.1_pt1 | contig 62295 bp, 65 predicted proteins | sample 1853481 | NCBI WGS metagenome assembly PVMK01 (sample SAMN08533507, study PRJNA380276) | Marine sediment metagenome, whole genome shotgun sequencing project.
AGCGATGTGGCCGGGGTGCGTCCCGGGCCGACCGGGGACGACGTGCTGCGCTTGTACGCCACGGCCCGTCTGATGCTCGGCCGGGATATTGCCAACCTTCAAGCGTCGTGGGTGAAGGAAGGCCTACGGACCTCGCAGTTGCTACTGAGTTGCGGCGTCAATGACCTCGGCGGGACCTTGATGAACGAGAGCATCTCGACCGCTGCGGGTGCTCGCCACGGGCAACTCATGACTCCGGCGACATTGCGGCGGGTCATCCGCGATGCCGGTAGAGCTCCCGTGGAGCGCAACACCGTGTACGGCGTAATTCGGGAATTTGGCGATACATCCGACCAGGATGGCGCGGAGCCACTTGACGCGATTCAGGATCCGGATCGCGTGTTCGGTTCCTACGACGCATTGACTCGCGACCCGCGGTTCCACTATGAGCCGCGCGGGTTGCGAGTGGTCAGCTAGTGCCGGTTGACGAGCCGGCGGCTGTGCGCCGCCAGTTGATGAGCTTGCGGCTGTGCGCCGCTGGGTGACGTGGTACGATGCTCGGCGATGAGTAGGCTGGCGGAACGATACGGGCCTTGGGCCGTGGTCACCGGGGCTTCTGCAGGGATCGGGGCGGAGTTTGCGCGTCGCATCGCGGAGTGTGGCGTCAACGTCGTCCTGATCGCGCGGCGTCGAAATCGTCTCGAAGAGCTCGCCTCGACGATCGAGGACATGTATCGAGTTGAGGCACGCGTGGCGCCGGTGGACTTGGGCTCGCGCGACGTGGTCGAAGCCTTGCAACCGGTGCTTGACGATATCGAGGTTGGGCTCCTAGTCAATTGCGCCGGCTACGGGTCGAGCGGCCCTTTCCTCGACATGGACCCCAGCGTCCAAGAATCGATGCTCAACGTGAACTGCCGCGCGTCCATTCTCCTGACACACGAGATCGTGCAGGGCATGCGTGAACGGGGCAGGGGCGGCGTGATTTTCGTGTCGTCCGTCAATGGGTTCTGCGCCTCGCGCGGGATGGCCAACTACAACGCAACCAAGGCCTACGACCTAGTGTTCGCGGAGGGCTTGGCCGAGGAGCTCCGACCCTACGGCGTCGACGTGCAGGCGCTCTGTCCCGGAGGCACCCTTACCGAGTTCCAGCGAGTCGCAGGTCTCGACACGCGGAACTTCGGTCCGTTCTCGCGCCTGATGTTCGCGACGCCGCAGTCTGTGGTGACGACGAGCTTGCGAGCGCTCGGTCGCCGCGTGACGGTGATCCCCGGCTTCCTCAACAAGCTCATGGTTCTGATGATGAGGCTGGTGCCTCGGCGCGTGTCGACTTGGATCTTCGGGTCGGTTATGGACCGCTTCGCAGCGGGCCACTAGTGGCGGCGTAGACGCTCGAGGTCGCGAGGGCGGTCGATGTCGAATGCGATGCCGCTGCTGAGTTGGACGCTCACGGTGAGCCCAATGCCCCGCGCCCGTGCATGGTGCCGGTGGAGGCTGTCTTCATGACCGAGGCAGCTCGGAAGGCAGGTGGGCGGCTTCAAGGCGATGACGTTGGTGCCTTGCTGCAACAGGTCGGGGACGAGCACCACGTCGCTTTCATCGAGTTGGCGCGCAACGCTGGCGATGTCTTGCACGCTCAAGTGGGGTAGGTCGCTCATGCAGATCATCACGCTCGTCGCGCCACGGCGCTCCAAGTCTTGGAGTGCGTCGTCGACCACATCCGCCAAGCCTTGGCTGTCGTCGGCGTCGGACAGGGCGACCACGCCCAGGCGTTCGGCGTGCTCGCGGGCCTCGACAGAGTCGCTGACGACAGCGATCTCGTCGATGGCGGAAGACGCCCGCAGGACGCGCACTACGTGCTCGAACAGATCACGCGCCAACTGTGCGCGCTCGAGCGGAGCCAACACCCCAGAGAGCCGGGACTTCCCCCGTTCGAACCCCTTGATTGGAATCAACGCCCAACGGCTCATCACAGGCTCCGTGCAAACTCGATCAGCTCGGACGCGAAGAGTACCCGATCCTCCTTGGATTGGATCAAGATGTTCGTCTCCAGTAGTGGTAGTGGCCCCGCGAACGAGTCGCCGGGATGCACCGCGTACCCATCGAGCAGACCTTCGTAGTGCATGGCGACCGCTTCGGCGGACGGCTCGCGGCCGGCGATTTCCGGGAGCATCGTGGCCAGGGGTCCCTTCACCGCCTTCCCACCGAGGATGGGGCTCACGGCGACGCACGTCGTGCTCCGAATCAGATCCGGGATGCCAACCAGCGTGAGGATCGGGTCGATGGAGACGTAGGGATTCGAGGGGCAAATCACGACTAGGTCGGCCGCAGTCAGTGCATCGAGGACTGCGCGCGTGGTTTCGTGGGTTCCCTCGTGACGAACTGCCCGTACCGCCGGCGCCGCCTGCAACTTGACGAGCCACTCCTGGAACACGAGCTCCTCGCCGCTCTGGGTCACGATGCGCGTCTGTCGGGGCGCGTCGGTCATCGGCAGAATCAGGCGGTCGACGCCAAGTGTCTTACACAGGTCTGCGGTCACGCGCGTGAGGGAGTCGCCGCGAGCGAGCGCGCCGGTTCGTGAAAGGTGCGTGACCAAATCGCGGTCACCGAGCCGAAACCAATCGTCGACCCCGCGACGTTTGGCTTCCGCCAGCACGTGGAACGTGTCGCCGTCGATGCCCCAACCGCGATCCTCCGGAGAGAGTCCCGCGAGCATGTACATCACCGTGTCGAGATCCGGGCTGATGTGCAGTCCCCAATGTTGGAAGTCGTCGCCGGTATTCACGACCACGGTGAGCGCGCCAGGGGGGAGGGCGCGGTGCAGTCCGTCGACCAGTCGAGCGCCGCCTACGCCTCCCGCAAGCGCGACGACCGAGAGGTCGCTCTGGACAGGTTTGATCATACGTACAAATCGTCCTCGAGATCGCGAAGCAGCGCCTGCGCCGAGTCGTCCGACGGTCGAAAGCGAAGTCCACGGACCAAGGTCAGCGGACGCCCTTCGTCGGCCTGGCCGGCGACGAGATCTGCCGCTGCCGCAATTGAATCCGCCAGCGCAGACACCGTGGCTTCGAGCACGCGGCCGTGGCGATCGACCGCGCCGCTGCGATCCCAGACGGCAGGTACGCCGGCCACGCCGAGCGCGAAGCCTACCGTGCCGCGCCGAAACGGACGGCCCCATGAATCCGTAATGATGACGCCAATCTCTGCCGAGAAGTGTCGCGCAAGCTTGGCTCGAAGCGTAGCTGCCGTGGCGTCGGGGTCACGTGGCAGGGTCAGAACCCACGGGCCGCTGCCTTCGGGCGCGCTGGACGGCGCGGCATTGCTGGCATCAATCCCAGCATTAGCCGACACGAAGCCCAAGCGGTGACGGACGATCAATGTACCCGTCGTCTTGCGTGAAACCCCCGTGCTCTCACGAAGAATGAGCTCTACTAGGCGCGGGTCCTTGTCGACTTCCTCGGCCAGATGCAGGGCCGTGTCGCTCGGACTGATACCTCCCAAGTCGACGAAGCAGCCTTCCGCGCGCGAGACGATCTTGCTCGCGACCACCACGACGTCTCCGTCGGCCAGCTCGGTTTCGGCGCGGGCGAGGCCCGAGATGATCACCTCGACCAGGTCCTGGCCGGCGTCGATGGTCGGCACCCCAACGATGGCGCGAACCACGAGCTCCGAGCCGACGTGCAGGTCAGCCGAAGTTGGCTCGCCAGGCTTCATTCCGTCTCCGGAATGCCTGTGATTCGGATGCCGGAGCCGACGCTCTTGTAGCGGCGATTGATGTGCAACAACACCGGCGTGAGCGATTCGAGGGCGATCGCGTTCCTGAGGACACCCGCGTCGACGCCACGAAGACCCAAGTCCGAGACGAGGGAGATGAAGGCAGCGCGCGCTTCTTTGTCGTCGCCGCACACCAAGACGTCGCAATCAAACGCGTGCCCCGGGTCGCTGAGGTGCTCCGAGCTGATGTGGTGCAAGCCCGCGACCAGCCGTGCCCCCTCGTGAAGCAGCGCGCGAGCCTCCAAGGCTGCCGCTTGCCCTTCGGGAAGGTTCACCGAACGGACCTTGGGCGGTTTGACCGGGACGGTGATGTCCACGATCACCTTGTCGCCCACGGTGTCCTTGATCGATTCGAAGGTGGCGCGATGGGCGCTGTACGGAACCGTTACGACGATCAGCTCGCCGTGATTGCACGCGGCCACGTTGTCGCCGCCCTGCAGCGCGACTCCGAACTCCTCAGAGAACTCCGCTGCCTTGGCAGCCCCTTTTTCGGCCTGGCGAGAGCCGATGAACACGTCGTGTCCAGCCTTGGCCCAACGAACGCCTAGACCGCGTCCTTCACGTCCAGTGCCACCTACGATTCCAATTTTCATCGCTGCCTCACGAGTTGAGCTCGGCCATGAACCGGAGCGTATCCATGTCCTGTGAGCCGACCATCATGGTGCCGATCGGCGACTCCTTCCAGCGTTGGAATCGATCGCGAATGCGGTCTTTGGAGCCGATGAGGTACAGCGCGTCGACCATTTCGTCTGGCACGGCGGCGATGGCTTCATCGCGCTTGCCGTCGAGGAATAGCGTCTGAATCTTCTCGCAGGCCTCTTCGAAGCCGACACGACTCAAATAGTCCTTGTAGAAGTTCTTGTTCTTCGAGCCCATGCCCCCGATGTAGAGCGCGAGTTGCATCTTGCAAGGCATCATCGCGTATTGCGGGTCGCCGATGATGACCACCACGGTGGGGGCGATGTCGAAGTTGTCGACGCCCTTGCCGTTGCCCGCCTTCTCGAAGCCCGGATTGAAGTTCTCCATCAGGACTTCGGAGCGATCCGGATGCATGCATGTGAGCAAGCAGCCGTCGGCAATCTCCGCAGCCATCATCTGTGATTTGGGCGCCATCGATCCCGTGTAGACCGGAATGTCTGCGCGGCCGCGCACCATGCTCCGAAGCGGCTTGCCCTGTCCCGTAGAACCCTCGCCACGATACGGAATCTGGTAACGCACACCGTCGAACTCGAGTCGGTCCTCACGCGCAAAGATCATCTTGACGATGGTGACGTACTCGCGGAGCCAGGTGAGGGTCTTGTTGAACGGCACGCCGTGCCAGCCTTCGACGACCTGCGGCCCCGAAGTTCCCAGTCCCATGATGAACCGCCCATTCGAGAGCGTATCCATCGTAATGGCCGTCATCGCTGCGTTCGCAGGAGAGCGCCCTGGAAGCTGCATGATCGCCGTGCCCAACTTGATCGTCGAAGTCTGCGGCCCCACCCAGGCAAGCGGCGTCACCGCATCATTGCCCCAAGACTCCGCCGTCCAAATCGAGTCGTACCCAAGTCGCTCGACCTCCCCGATCTTCTCCATGTCCACGAGGTCCTGCACCGTCGTGTTCAACTGAGGACCCGCGTACCCAAGCGACAATCCGAGCTTCATCACCAACTCCACGAAAAGGGGACTATCCCCCCTTTTCGGAGGTGGGGGAGCCTATCAGGTAGAAGCACGTGTTTCAATTTGATGGGGGGGGCCGTGCAGGTCAGCCTGCGCGGATGCGGGTGTTGGTGACGGGGGCCTTCGGCCGCCTTGGGCAGGAGGGGCTCGAGCGCCTTCTTCACGAGGGCCATTCCGTCATTGCCTTTGACGTTCCGAATCGCCGAAACCAAAGGGAAGCGCGGCGGTTCGAAGGCCGTGTGCAGACAGTGTGGGGCGACATTCGGTCCCCGGAGGACATCGGCCCGTGCGTCGACCAGTGCGATGCGATCATTCACAATGCCGGCGTCCTGGCACCGGTCTCCGAGCACCACCCGGATCTCGCGTACGCCGTCAACGTTGGCGGCACCAAGAACATTCTCGAGGCCATGAAGCGAAGAGACAAACCGCCCGTCATCGTCTTCGCGTCTTCGCTCGCGGTTTGTGGCCCTCGTGCGCCTGGCGGGCCACCGTTGACGAGCGCCGACCGCACCGTGCCAACCGACAACTACACGTCCAACAAGGCCGAGTGCGAGCGGTTACTTCAAGAGTCCGGGCTGCCCTACGTGATCTTTCGCATCGGAGTGTCCGTGGGCGTGAAAGCCGCGGCGGGTGATCTCTCTCCAGATGTGTTTCGGATACTCTTCGCGATCGACCCGGCGACTCGAATGGAGTGGGTCTATCCAGAGGACGTCGCCCTTGCGCAAGTTCGCGCGGTCGAGACCCCGGAGGCAATCGGCAAGATCTTGATGATCGGGGGCGGGCAGGGGTGCCGCCTGACGTTCGGCGAGTTCTACGGAGAAATGTTCGATGCCACGGGAGTGGGGCGCTTCCCGCCGCAGGCGTATGGCACGGGCCCGTACTACTGCGATTGGCTCGACACCGATGAGAGCCAAGCACTCCTCGGCTATCAGCGCACCACCTTCGATGCCTTCATTGCACAGTTGCGAAAAGCGTCACGATTCAGCCGCCCGCTAGTACGGGTGTTCTCGCCGCTCATTCGTTGGTTCATGCTGCGGTCTTCGGATGCCTGGCAGGCTCGGAAAAGCGACGCGTAGTCAGGCGCGCTGGTTCGACACCGAAAGCACCTCGCCGGTCATATACGAGCTGTAGTCGCTCGCGAGGAACACCATCACATTCGAGATCTCCCAAGGCTCAGCACCGCGGCCGAACGCTTCGCGCTTCTTGAGCTCTTCGAGCAGGCCGGGGGGGGTGACTTTCTCGAGGAACGGGTGCATCGCCAGCGAAGGTGCGACGCAGTTCACGCGAACACTCCCCTCGGCGGCTTCGATCGCCGCGCACCTGGTTAGCGCCATCACGCCTGCTTTGGCTGCCGCGTAGTGCGCCTGCCCTTCCTGGGCGCGCCATCCGAGCACCGAAGCGTTGTTCACGATTGCACCCTTGCCGCGCGGCATCATGTGCTTCATGGCCGCGCGTGTGCAGCGAAAGCATCCGTTGAGCGTGACGTCGAGGACGAGGTTCCACTGATCGTCGGTCATGTCGACGATCTTGGCGTATCCGCCGAGCCCGGCGTTGTTCATGAGGATGTCGATGTGACCCATCTTTGCAATCGCGTGCTCGAACATGGCCTGCACTTCGTCTTCCTTCACGACGTTGCACAGGATGGTCTCCGGACGGACGCCAGTTTCGGCCTCGATCTTCTCCGCCGCTTCCCCGAGTCGCCGCTCGTGAATGTCGCTGATGAGCAGCCCCGAGGCGCCTTCTTCAGCGCATCGAATGGCGGTTGCGAATCCAATGCCAGTGCCCGCGGCTGCGGTCACGAGGACGGTCTTGCCTTCGAGCAGCTTGTGCCCGTCGACGTACGTGGGTTGCTTGGTCATCGTGGCTCCTTCGGCAGCCCGAGTCCTCGTTCGCCGATGATGTTTCGTTGAACCTCGTTCGAGCCGGCGTAAATTGTGTCGGCTCGTGAAAAAAGATACCACTTCTGCATGCCCGTCAGCTCATAGGGCGCACCTTCGAGGAGCTCAGCCTCCGGGCCAAGCAGGTCCATGGCGAGCTTGCCGAGGTCGCGATGCCAGTTGGACCAGTAGAGCTTACTGATGAGCGCTTCGCGGTTCAGGTCGGCGCCTTCGTGCTCCAGCATCCGGAGGGCGTTCACACGCATGACCTTGAGGCCGATCCCCGCGTTTGCAATCCGTTGCCGAAACACTGGATCATTCGCGGCGCCCGTGCGCTTCGCGACGGCGACGACCTGCTCGAACTCTTTTTGGAAGAGGTACTGCTGCCCGAGGGTCGACGCGCCACGCTCGAAGGCGAGCGTGCCCATCGCGACCTTCCAGCCGTTGTTGATGCCGCCGACCACGTGATCCTTGTGGGCCTTGGCGCCGTCGAAAAAGACCTCAGCAAACTCCGAGCTCCCTCCCATCTGTTTGATTGGGCGCACCTCGATGCCGTCCTGCTTCATCGGAACCAGGATGTAGCTGATGCCCCGGTGCTTTGGCGCCTCGGAATCGGTGCGGCACAGCACGAAGCACCAGTCCGAGTATTGCGCGCCCGAGGTCCAAATCTTTTGCCCCTCGATGATCCATTCGTCGCCGACCAGCGTGGCCTTCGTCTGCACGTTGGCGAGGTCGGACCCGGCTCCTGGTTCCGAGTACCCCTGACACCAGATCTCTTCACCTGAAATGATCGGCGGCAAGAACCGCTTCTGTTGTTCGGGCGACCCGAAGTGGATCAACGTCGGACCGAGCAGCGTTTCGCCGATGTGCCCGACGTTGCCGGGACCGTTTGCTCGGACGTACTCCTCGTTGAAGACCGCTTCTTCCTTGATGGTGCAGCCACGTCCGCCGAGCTCTTTCGGCCAGCCGATGCAGGTCCACCCAGCGGCGCCCATGGTCTTACCCCAGGCAATCCGCTCTTCGATATACCTGTCTTGGTCGCCCGAGGCGCCACGGCCCTGGAGAGCTTCGAAGGGACCGTTGAGTTGCTCCTGCAACCACGCGCGGGCCTCCTGGCGGAACGCTTCTTCCTCTTTGGTTAGCTGCAGCTCCATTACAAGCCCATGCGCTGCGCGAATCGCTCGCGGTGAAAGGAAGGAGCGCCGAAGAGACCCTCGGTTGCCTTGGCCCGCTTGAAGTACATGTGTGCGGCGTGTTCCCAGGTGAAGCCGATTCCGCCGTGGATCTGGATGTTCTCCGCCGCGCAGTGAAAGAAGGTGTCGGAGCAGAACGCCTTGGCGCTCGAGGCCGCCTCTTCGAGGTCGGTGTCGCCCTGGCCAGCGAGCGCGCTCGCGTAAAAGGCTGCGGACCTTGCGGACTCGACCAACATCAGCATGTCCGCGCATTTGTGTTTGATTGCTTGGAACGAGCCGATGGGCCGACCGAACTGCTTGCGGACTTTCGCGTACTCGACCGCCATGTCGAGGCACATCTCCGCGGCGCCCACTTGCTCGGCTGCCAGCGCGATTCTTGCGAGGTCCAAGGTCCTCTCACAAAGCACCCAACCTCGGCCCTCTTCGCCGAGAAGGGCGTCCTGCGGAACCACCACATCGCGTAGCGCGATAGACGCCAAGCGCCGCGTCTGATCCATCGTCGGCAACCAAGTACGCTTCAGCCCCTCCGTGTCACCTGGCACCACGAATAGGCTCACGCCTTCGGCACCCTTGCTGTTCTCCATCCGCGCAGCAACCACGAGAAGAGCGGCCGTGTGTCCATCGAGGACGTAGCTCTTGCCGCCGCGCAGAATGTAGCCTGCGCCACTGCGTGAATACGTTGCCTCCACGCCCTTCGCGTCCATCCTGTTGTTTTTCTCCCCGTAGGCCAGTGTCACGGTCGTCTCGCCGGCGGCGATTCCCGGCAGGTAGCGCTCCTTCTGAGCGTCGTCGCCACCGAGCAAAAGCGCGTTGGCGCCGAGACAGATCGTCGAAAAGAAAGGCGAGCACAGGAGCGCGCGACCCATCTCCTCCATGAGCGGATGCAGATCGAGGTAACTCATGCCGAGCCCGCCGTACTCCTCGGGAATGGTGAGCGCCGTCCACGCGAGCTCTTCCGACAACTGTTCCCACGTTGCGGAATCGTAGCCTTGCTCGGTTTCCATAGCGGATCGGACGCGCTCCTCTGACGAGGCAACCTCCAAGAAACGGCGCGCAGCCCGTCTCAGCTCGTCCTGATCCTCCGAGAACGAAAACTCCACTCGTTCACTCTCCTCGATTGACGGTGGCGGCCGATAGGAACGCCGGTATTTCCCCGCCGCCATGAAGCACGAGGTTGGCGCCGCTTACGTAGGATGCGAGCGGCGAAGCGAAGTACATGCATGCGCCGGCGACATCCTCGGGCGTGCCGAGACGCTTGAGGGGCACGGTTTCCGCGACCAGCGCAATGCCTTCTTCGCCGCCGTAGTGAAGGTGGGCTTGCTCGGTCCGGATCATGCCCGCGGAAATGACGTTGATTCGGACCTTGGGGCCCCATTCGATGGCCAATGTTCCGCTGAGGTTGATGAGCCCGGCCTTAGCGGCGCCATACGCGGCGGTGCCGGGGGAAGGGCGTACGCCGGACACGCTGGCGATGTTGATGATCGAGCCACCCGAGTCCTGGCCCTGCATGATGCGGTTGGCCTGCTGCGCACAGTGAAGCGCGGCGGTGAGATTCAGCTGGATGACCTTTTCGGAGAAGCGCGGAGACGCCGTCGCAGCTTCCGCGAAGGGCGCGCCACCTGCGTTGTTGACCAGCACGTCGAGACGTCCGAGACGCTCGACCACTTCGTTGACCATCTTCTCGACTTGCTCGGCATCGCGCACATCGGCGCCGACGAAGATGGCGCTCTTTCCGCCCGCGTTCGGGAGGTCGCCCGGCGCATTGCGGCCACATACCGCGACGTCAGCGCCCCCGGCGAGGAAAGCTTCGGCGATCCCCCGCCCAATCCCACGGCTTCCACCGGTGATCAGGACCACGCGCCCAGTGAAGTCGAGCGGGTTGCTCACGTTCCGTATACCTTCACCAACGGCCTCGCTTTCGAAAGCAAGTCCTTCACGGCCGGACCGACCTCCCCGGCCTCCCAGCGCTTTCCGATGTCCACCGTCTGCTCACGACGGTAACCGTCGAACGCCGTGATCGTGCCACCAAAAATTTCCCATACGCGGCCGGTCACTTCACGGGACTGCGAGCTAGCTAGCCAGGCGATGAACGGCGAGACGTTGGCCGGGTCGTTTTCGTCGAACCCCTGTTCCGGCGCCTTCATCGAGTCGCCAAAGGCGCCCTCAGTCATCCGTGTCCGGGCGATCGGGCAAACCGCGTTGGCGCTGATACCGTAGCGGCCGAGCTCGGCGGCCTGCACCAAGGTCAACGTTGCGATCCCGGCCTTTGCCGCGGAGTAGCTCGACTGTCCCACGCTTCCGAGCACGCCGGCGCCAGAGCTCGTATTGATGATGCGGGCGTCGACTTCTTCTCCGGCTTTGACCTGTCCGCGCCAGTACGCTGCCGCATGCCGCGACACGCAGAAGTGCCCCTTGAGGTGGACACGAATGATTGCGTCCCATTCTTCTTCGCTGCAGCTGACGAACATGCGGTCGCGAACGAAACCCGCGTTGTTGACCACGACGTCGAGCCGCCCGAACTCTTCGATCGCTTGGCGAACGAGCTCTTCGGTCTGATCCCAGTCTGCGACGTCGGCTCCATTGGCGATCGCCTCGCCGCCCATCTCGCGAATGGCTTGAACGACCTCGTCCGCAGGCCCTTGGTCGCCGCCCTCGCCACTGTTGCTCACGCCGAGGTCGTTGACGACGACCTTCGCGCCTTGACGCGCCAGCTCGAGCGCGTGCTCGCGACCAATGCCACGCCCCGCCCCCGTCACGATCACCACCCGCCCCTCACAAATCCCAGTCATTCTCTAGACTGAAACATGTTTCACTCTTTGCAAGCGCAGCCCCGCCTTTCTCAACGAAACCTCCCCCTTCGTCGTGAATGTCGACGTACGGAGGGGCAGGGGCAGGGGCAAGTTGCCGTGGTTGCTGGCACTGACGCTGACGTGCGTCGACATCTCCGGTCGTGCAGTCGACGTCCCGTTCAGTGCCAGCTGAGGCCGCGTTGCCAGAGCACCGCCAGATCCATGGTGAGGGCGATCGACCAGTGCAGTAGCGCGCCCAGAAAGAACGATCGGTGGCGAAGTGCCAAGTACCCCAAGACGAAGCCCGCGACGATGGAGCCGTTGACCTCGAGGATCGGCTTCTCGTAGTGGCCGATGCTGTACATCATCACCATCCAGGGGAGCGCTGCGATGTCCAAGTCGCGGCCGAGGCCGAACGTCATGTAACCGCGCCAGAAACTCTCGCCCGAGAGGAACACCATGAAGTACGCAGCGTGATAGAGCAGGAAGAGCCGGATCGAGACCACGTTGCCGGCGATCAAGCCTCCCGTCTGAGGGTAGCTCGATTGAAAATCGGGCAGAGTCGAGGCCCAGAGCACCAGAGGTACCATCACGACGAACAAGCCGAGGTAGACCCAGCGCATTCGACTGCTTCCTCGAACGACGTACCCGTACTCACGCGGTGGCTGCCGTAGCCTGAAGCGGACGAGCAGGTAGGGGATAGCGAAGCGCAAGAGTACGCTGCTCACCGTGAAATACGCAAAGGCGAGCAGTGGCGTCCGCGCGTCTCTGGGAACGAACTGCTCGAACACGCGGGCGTAGGTGTCCGAGCGGCCGAAGCTCAAGAACACGATCAGCAGCGCCATCGAGGTGAGGACCACGAACCGTGCTTCGCGGGACAGGTCGGTGAAGCGAATGCCGGTCAACCGGCGTAGAGGCCCGAAGTACACCATGCTGCCGACGACAATGTAGAGCGCATGCGAGCCGGGAAGCTGGCGACCCCACCCGTACCAACTCCAGTTGAGCGGTACGAGCACTGCAACGCAGGTCGCCATCAAGCGCCAGAAGGCCGGGCTTTCGACACCGAGACTTCGCTTTTCCAAAGCAGTCGTGACGATCAGCCTCAACCCAGCCGTTCGATCACGGCGGCCATGCCCTGGCCGCCGCCAACGCACATTGTTTCGATGCCATAGCGGCCATCGCGTGACTGTAAATTGTGGATGAGCGTCGGCATGATGGGAGCGCCGGTTTGGCCGAAGGGGTCGCCGAGAGCCATGGCGCCGCCGTTGATGTTGAGCTTGTCGACGGGGATGCCGAGCTCGCGGGCCGACGGAACGACTTGAGCTGCGAAGGCCTCGTTGATCTCGACGAGATCGATGTCGTTGATGGTCAGGCCGGCGCGCCCGAGGGCCTGCTTCGTCGCTTCGATTGGACCGAGGCCCATGATCTCCGGGTTGAGGGCGGAAACACCGGTCGACACCACGCGCGCCAACGGGGTCAGCCCCAGCTCTTTGGCGCGTGTGTCACTCATCACGATCACGGCTGCAGCGCCATCGTTGAGCGGGCAGGCGTTGCCGGCCGTGACGGTAGCCTTATCCCCCATCTGCTCGACCAAGACTGGCTTTAATCCCGCGAGCTTCTCCGCGGTCGTGCCGTGGCGCGGGCAATCGTCGGTGTCGACCACTTTGCCGCTAGGCGTGGTGACAGGCGTGATCTCCTCGGCGAAGTGACCTGACTTCTGCGCCGCTTCCGCGCGTTGCTGCGAGAGTGCTGCGAATTCGTCTTGCTCCTGGCGAGACACGGACATGGACTGCGCGACGTTCTCCGCAGTTTGGAGCATGGTGATGTAGACATCGGGCAAGCCACCCGCCGGCTCCCAGTCGCCGCATTCGCCAGACATGTACTTCTCCATGCGCGCTTCGGCGTCGGCGAACTTGGGGTTCTTCGTGTTCTCCATGCCGTCGGCTCTGCCGAGGCCAAAACGGCTGACGCACTCGACGCCCGCGGCTACGAACACGTCGCCTTCGCCGGCCTTGATCGCATGGGCCGCCATGCGGATCGTCTGCAGCGACGACGAACAGTAGCGGTTCACCGTCGTGCCTGGGGAGTTGAGACCCGAGAGCAAGCTCACCACGCGCCCCATGTTGTAGCCGTGCTCGCCAGCCGGCTGTGCGCAGCCGATCATCAAGTCCTCGACAGTGGACGGATCGAGGTTGGGTACCTTCGCCAAAGCCGCCTTGACCGCGATGGCGGCAAGGTCGTCGGGACGCATCTCGATCAAAGACCCCTTGAAGGCACGGCCGATCGGGGTTCGCGCTGTGGAGACGATTACGGCTTCGGGCATGACTTACTCCTCGATGAACATCGAATCCTGCGCATCGCGCAGCGCGTTCTTTAGCACCTTTCCTGTCGCGTTGCGGGGCAGGGGCAGTTTTCGCGTCTCCCACACGCTCGGCACCTTGTAATACGCAAGGGAATCGGCCACCCACCGTTGGAGCTCTTCCGTCGCGATCTCCTGGCCCTTCTCGAACACAACGACAGCTTTGACCTCTTGGCCGAGTGCTTCGTGATCGACACCGATGACCGCCGCCTCCGCCACGGCGGGATGAGCCTCGAGGCGTTGCTCGATTTCGAAAGGATATACGTTCTCGCCGCCACGCAGGATGAGGTCGCGCTTGCGCGAGGCGATGTAGAGCTTGCCGTCCTGCAGCCGGCCCACGTCCCCCGTGTTCAGCCAGCGCCCGGGTTTGATCACCGCGTCAGTGGCTTCGGGATCTTCCCAATACTCCCGCATGACAAGCGGACCGCGAAGGTGGATCTCGCCTTCTTCACCCTCTGCGAGCGCCCGCCCTTCCTCGTCCCGAATCTCGACTTCGACGACAGGCACCGGACGTCCTACCGACGTCGGGTCATCGGTCAGTTCTTCACCGGCATTCAGAGTCGCGAACGCCGTGCCCTCCGTCAGTCCGTATCCAACGCCCATCGTGTGGCTGCATTGCGGAAAGAGTGCCTGTGCCTTCTCGATGAGCGGCGCCGGGATCGGCGACCCGCCGCCCCCGATCGACCGCAACGAGCTCAGGTCGTAGTCGCTGACTTTGGGATGGTTGAGCAGCCGGTGGAGCACAGTTGCCGTGTAGCCCCAGCCGGTTATCTTCTCGCGCTCGATCAACACCAGCGTCGTCTCTGGGTCGAAGCGTCCCATCGGCCAGACGGTTTTTGCCCCACCTGCCAGCGCGGTCACCGCTGCGCAGTGCAGCCCCGACACGTGGAACAGTGGGCTCGTCACTAGGATGCTGTTTGCCAGTTGCGGAAGCTCGGCCTGCTTCGGGTTGGCCATCATCAGACGCGCGCCATGAAAGAAGCTGACCATGAGCATGTTAGTCACGTTGCCGTGGGTGTGAACGACGCCCTTGGCGCGGCCCGTCGTGCCGCTCGTGTACAAGATGATTGCAGGATCGCTCTCCGCGATGGGCTGCGTGGGAAGCTCGGCGTCAGCGTGGGCCGCGAGCAGGCCGTCGAACCCTTCTTCCACGATGAGCGTTGGGACGTCGAGGGCGCCGGTGACTCGCGCCGCGCGCTTCCGGTCGGCGATCAGTACCTTGGGTTTGCTGTGCCCGACCGCGTATCGGATCTCATCCTCGGTCCACCAGCCATTCAGACCGACGCAAATCGCGCCGAGGCTCACCGTCGCCCAAAACGAAATGATCCATTCCGGACAGTTCGCGGCAAGGATCGCCACCCGGTCACCGGGCCCCACGCCAAACCGAGCCTTCAGTGCAGCCGCCGCGCTCGCGACGAGCTTCTCGTGATCGGCAAACGTGTAACGCCTCTCCCGCTCGCCCTCGCAAAACACCATGTACTCCGCGTCGGCGAACTCTCGCCCTCGCAGCAGGACGTCACGAAGCGAGCGCGCGCGGTTCGCGAACACCCGGACACGCCTGCCGAGCACCTCTGCCTCCGCCAACTCGAAGGGCGCCCCCGGCGCGAGGAGCTGCGCCTCGACCGCCGCCAGTCGGCTCACGACGCCATCTTCGTTTCGAGCCGGCCACGCAGCCATGCTTCCGCCGCGGGCACATCTCGGAAGATCTTCACCGGGATCGGGCTTGGCGTAACCCACGAGATGGCTGTCCACAGGCCCTGTTGAAGCGCCGTGGTGAAAATCAACGCCCCGCCCGCACAATTAGCCCTGAGGTGCTCCCGGTCAGACTTGATCCAGTCCATGATGCCTCTGCGTTGAGTGGCTGGAACGCGGCCTACTTCGCGCGCGTCGATCACGACGGCATAGCGGTCCCCGCGGCGAGCCCACTCTGACATCTGGTCGATGTGTCGCTCCCACTCGGCGTCATCGCACAAGCCTTGGTAGGTCATGCGCATGAGCGGCTTGTCTTTCTCGTCAAAGAGGACTTGGCCCATGTTCCCCAGGGCGAAGTCTACTCAGCTCGCCTGAGAACTACAACGTGTATCCGCCGTCGACAAATAAAGTTTGGCCGGTGATGTAGCGCGCTTGGGACGACGCCAGGAACACCGCGGCATCGGCGATCTCCTCGGGCGTCCCAAAGCGGCGCAGCGGCGTGTTGCGGGTGGCCGCGTCGATCCACTCTTGGCTGAGCTCACCGCGCTCGACGAGCTTTGGAAACATGCCCGCGTCGACCACGCCCACTGCCACGTTGTTTGCACGGACTCCGTAGCGCCCTTCTTCCCGCGCGATGCCGCGCATCAGCGCTTCGATCGCGCCCTTCGGCGCGACGGACAGCACGTCCCCTGGCGGAAACCGCTTCAGCCCCGCCGAGCTGACGAACACGATCGATCCGTCGCTCTTTCGAAGGTGAGGAAGGGCGGCGTGCGCCACGTGAAAGAACCCATTCACATCCCAGTCCATCGTGTTCCGCCACTGTTCCGGCGTGACCTGACTGACATAGGGCTGATCGATGTGCGTGCCGGCTGCGTGCGCGATGGTGTGAATCTGTCCGTGTTCGTCGACGAGTTGGTCCAGACAGGCCTTCACGGAATCCAAGTCGCCGAGCGTGACCTGATGCACCGAGCAGGTCCCGCCACCGTCCCGGATCTCGTCGGCCACCTGGTCGGCCGTTTCCTTGTTGTGGCGATAGGTGATCGCGAGCGTCACTTTGGCGGCCGCGAACCCTCGCGCGATCGCGCTACCAATCCCGCCACTTCCGCCGACGACGAGCGCGACGCCTTCGGGGAAGTCAGGCACGGGCACGCTCCCGAAGCTCGAATTTCACGACCTTGCCTGTCGCGTTTCGGGGTAGGGCGTCGACGACCTCGACGCGCCGAGGCACCTTGAAGTTTGCCATGTTTTCTCTGCTCCACGCGATGACTGCACCCGACGCGAGCGATTGACCAGGCGCAGGGACGACGAACGCCATCCCGACTTCGCCAAGGCGTTCATCGGGCACGCCGATCACCGCGACTTCGCCCACGCCGGGCATTTGCAGCAGTGTGTTTTCGATCTCGGCGGGATAGGCGTTGAAACCGCCAACGATGAACATGTCCTTGAGCCGGTCCGTGATCTTGATGTAGCCGCGCTCATCCATGGTGCCGATGTCGCCGGTGTGCAGCCAACCGTCCGCAGCTATCGCCTTCTTGGTTTCCTCTGCGGCGTCGAGGTAGCCCGTCATGACGTTGTATCCGCGGACGACGGTTTCGCCTGGCTCGTTGGCGGGCACCGGGTTCCCCTCGCTATCGATGATACGGACCTCGACGTCGGGAATTGCCCGGCCGCTCGTGGTGGCGATGGTTTCCGCATCGTCGTCGAGCCGGCACATCGTCACGACGCCACAACTCTCCGTGAGGCCGTATGCCGTGATCACGGTCTCGAATCCGAGGTCATCTTTCATCCGGTGGATGAGCTCTACCGGGATTGCGGCTCCCCCGGTGACTGCAAGTCGTAGGCTCGAGATGTCGAACTGTGCGCGATCGGTATGCAGCAAGAGCGACTGGTAGAGGGCGGGCGGCCCTGGCAGCATGGTGATCGCGTCGTCCTGGACGCGCCGAAGCACGACGTCCACGTTGAACACCGGCTCCGGAAAAATCGTCGCGCCTCGTATCAGGCCAGAGAACCATCCGGCCTTGTAACCAAAGCTATGAAAAAACGGCAGCACGACTAGATAGCGATCACCCTCGCGCAGACCGACGATCGAGCTCCACTGATCGAACACGCGAAGGTTCTGTGCGTGCGTGCACATCGCGCCCTTGGGTTTCCCCGTGGTGCCCGACGTGAAGAGGATGTCCGCGACGTCATCCGGGTCCACGCTTGCCGCGCGCTGTTTCGCCGCCGTCGGCGAGACCTCCGACGCGCGCGCCAAGAATTCACGATAGCTGAGCGTGCCTTCCGGTGCGTCTCCTCGAAGGACGACGATCTGCGCGAGGTCTGGAAGGTCGACGTCGGTACCGCGAAGGAGCGCCACGTAGTCGACGTCGAGGAACCCCGTGACCGTGAACATCGCCTTCGCCCCACTCTTTTCGAGTAGATAGGCGGCTTCGATCCCCTTGTACCGCGTGTTGACCGGGACCATCACCGCGCCAACGGAGTGAATCGCGAGCGCGCAGACAATCCACTCCCACATGTTCGGGGCCCAAATGGCGACGCGATCGCCTTTTTGTATACCCCCAGCCATCAGGGCTCGGGCAGATTCGTCCACTCGCTCCGCGAGCTCGGCGAAGGTCAGCGTCGTGGGGCCGTCGACAATAGCCAGCTGGTCGCCGAGGAGACGAGCTTGTTGTGCGACCATGTCGGGAATCGTTGCGAACACCGCGCCCGTGATATCGCCAACCTCCAACGAGGGCAACGGCCCATCCGCGAGCTAGCTTTCATTTCGTCCCCATTCGTGGATTGACCAATCATGTAATGTGGTCATAGCGCCGCCGACTTTCTTGCAACTCGTTGCACTTCTTGGTGCTTTCCCTCTACAACTGGCTTAAGCGATGGACTGGGATTGGGACGCGAATCCGACCTACGAGTCGGAGCGATTACGGGTCGACGGAACACAGTCACCGGTGATCTTGTACGACATGAGACTGCCTCGGCAGGTCGAGGACCACGAGATCGGCCTGATGCTGAGCATCGCCGACTACCACCTCGATCGCGGCCTCCCATTCGCAGCGCTCATTCGGCACCAGCGCGGCACCGGCGTCATCGCCGCTCGCCATCGCAAGGCCTTTGCCGACTGGCTCGAGGATCGCCGAGTCGCTCTGAAACGCCAGAATTTCGCCGCCGTCATCGTGATGCCCGAGGCTATCTTTCGGGCGGTGCTCCGGATCGTGTACCGCTTTCGGACGCCGCCCTTCCGCACCGTCACAACGCCGGACGTGCCAAGCGCCGCAGCCGCGGTACGCAGTGAGCTGCTACGGATGGGAGAGACGATCACCCCGGCCATCGAGACCTTCCTCGACTCCGTGCCGCGGTAGGACCCCGGCTCGTCGGCTTGACCGGCGGACTGAAACGCGTTTCACTTCGGCCCACCTTCGAAGGGACGCGCAGTGGGCATTTCACACGAAATCATTGATGGAATCGCCGAAGTCGTCGTTGACTATCCCCCGGTCAACGCCATTCCGGTTGCCGGCTGGTTCGAGCTAGCCAAGGTGATCACCGCAGCGGGCAACGATCTAGAGACCCGCGCGGTCATCCTGCGAGCGGAAGGCCGAGGCTTCAACGCCGGTGTCGACATCAAGGAGATGCAGGACACCGAGGGTTTCGGCTCCCTCCGCGGCGCCAACCGCGGTTGCTGGGAGGCCTTCAAGGCGGTCTACGAGTGCAAAGTCCCCGTCATCACGGCGGTACACGGATATTGTGTGGGCGGCGGTATTGGCCTGGCCGGCAACTCGGACATTCTGATCGCCGCCAAAGGCACCAAGTTTGCGCTGCCCGAGGTCGACCGGGGCGCGCTTGGCGCAGCCACGCACCTCGCGCGCTTGGTCCCGCCGCTCAAAATGCGCGCGATGGTGCTGACCTGCGAGGCTGCGACGGCCGAGGAGCTGCACAACTGGGGCTCGGTCTACGCGATCGTCGAACAAGAACAGCTCGCCGACAAAGCGAGAGAAGTCGCTCGAACCTTCACCAAGAAGATCCCACGCGTCGTGCGCGTGGCGAAGGAATGCCTGAACAACATCGATCCGGTCGACGTGAATCGTTCGTATCGGTTCGAGCAGGGGTTCACCTTCGAGCTCAATTTGGCAGGCGTGGCCGACGAGGCTCGGGACGCGTTCGTCGAAAAGCGTGACCCCGACGCCGACAAGAAGTGAGGAGAGCTTCGTGAATGACAAACGCATGACGGTGGATGAAGCCGTCGCTGAGGTGACCGATGGAATGACCATTGGCATCGGGGGTTGGGGCTCTCGGCGCAAACCGATGGCGTTCGTTCGGGCCTTGGTCCGAAAAGGCGTCAAGGACCTGACCGTCGTCTCCTACGGGGGTCCGGATATCGGAATCTTTTGTGCGACGGGACAGATCAAGAAGGCGGTCTACGGGTTCGTCTCTCTCGATTCGATCCCGCTCGAGCCCCATTTCCGAAAGGCCCGCCAGAATGGGACGCTTGAAGCCGTCGAGCTCGACGAAGGGATGTTTCTTCTCGGGCTTCGGGCGGCGGCGCAGCGGCTTCCGTTCTTACCCACACGAGCTGGCCTCGGCTCGGACGTCTTGAAGATCAATCCGCACCTCAAGACGGTCAAGTCGCCGTACGACGATGGTGAGGAGCTCGTCGCAGTGCCTGCATTGAACGTCGATGTGGCGTTCATTCACATGAATCGTGCCGACGTGCTGGGGAATGGGCAGGCCCTTGGCCGCGACCCCTACTTCGATAACCTCTTTTGCATGGCCGCCAAGAAGGCGTTCATGAGCTGCGAGAAGATCGTGTCGACCGACGAGCTGGTCAACGGCGGGCCACTTCAAAGTCTGTTGATCAACCGTATGATGGTGAGCGGCGTGGTCGAAGCGCCGGGCGGTGCGCACTTTACCGAGTGCCCGCCCGACTATACGCGGGATGAGAAGTTTCAGCGTGAGTACGCGGCGACCGCCAAGGACGACGAGGCGTGGAAGGCGTTTCGCGCCAAGTATCTCGACGTGAGCGAGGCGAGTACCAGAAGGCGGTGGCGTCATGACAAACGCCGAAGCCACGCGCGCGGACATCTGCGCGCTGGCCGTCGCGGAATGCTTTCGGGACGACGGGGAGATCATGGTCAGCGCCATGGGGACCACCCCGAGTCTCGGAGCCCGCCTAGCGAAATCGACGTTCGAGCCCAACCTGCTGATGACCGACGGGTTCAACCTCTTGCTCCGCCGCGCGTTGCCGCTCGGAGCCAAGCCCAGCGACGACGATATCGAAGGCTGGATGCCGTTCGGAGCCGTGTTCGACACCCTCTGGTGGGGACGCCGCCACGTCATGATGGGCGCATCGCAAATCGATCAGTTCGGGAACCAGAACATTGCCTGCATCGGTCCATGGGAGAACCCCACGGCGCAGCTTCTCGGCGTGCGCGGAGCGCCAGGCAACACGATCAACCACGTGACCAGCTACTGGGTTCCGAACCACAACGCCCGGGCCTTGGTCGCCAAGGTCGATGTCGTGTGTGGCGTTGGGTACGACCGCGCGGCTTCCCTGGGGCCCGACGGGAGCCGCTTTCATGAGATCCGGCGCGTGGTGACCAATCTCGGCGTGTTTGATTTCAACACTCCGGACCACCGCATGCGGTTGGCTTCGCTACATCCGGGGGTCGAGCTTCAGCAGGTCATCGACAACACGGGCTTCGAGCTCGTGATTCCGGACGGGGTGGACGCGACCCCGGTCCCGACCCCAGATGTCATCGGAGTGTTGCGCGAGCTCGATCCGCAAGGCTATGCCCAGAAAGAAGTCGTAGTATGACGGTGCAAAAGAGGACCACGAAGGCCCCCGCGAAGAAGCGCAAGTCGGCCGCACCCAAGGCTAAGGCGAAGCGTCCGAGCAAAGCTCCGGCGAAGAAGCGCAAGAGCAGGGCCGCCGGCGCGCGTCCAAGCGGTCGAAGCGCCGGCGCCCAAGCCGCCAGCGAAAACGAAGTCCGCGCTCCACACCCGCATCTGCGAGATGTTTGGCATCGCGTACCCGATCATTCAGACCGGGATGGGCTGGGTCTCTGGGGCGAGTCTCACGTCGGCGACCAGCCGGGCTGGCGGCCTCGGCATTCTTGCCGCCGCCACGATGACCTTCCGCGAGCTCGAAGACACCATCGCCAAGCTCAAGGACCGAACCGACGAGCCTTTCGGCGTGAACATGCGCGCCGATCAATCCGACGTCATGAAGCGCGTCGAGCTTCTCGTCCGCGAGAAGGTCAGGGTCGCGAGCTTTCGCGCAAGCGCCGGGCGAGCGAGTCATCAAGACGCTCAAGGACGCCGGTGTTTCTGACGATGCCGACCATCGGTGCGCGTCGCCATGCCGAGAAGGTGCAGGCCTGGGGCGTCGACGCGGTGATCGCGCAGGGGCAGGAGGGCGGCGGCCACACCGGGGCAGATACCGACCTCGATTCTCATCCCGGACGTGTCGGCGGCGGTGGACATTCCAGTCGTTGGCGCTGGAGGCTTTCCGCGACGGCCGTGGCCTGGTGTCGGCGTTGGCGCTCGGCGGCGACGGGCATTGCGATGGGGACGCGCTTCTTGCTGACCCAGGAAAGCCAGGTGCCCGACCACGTGAAACAGGTCTACCTCGAGACCAAGGCGAACGGGACCGATCGTGACCACCGCTGATCGACGCCACCCGCAGCGCGTCATCCGAACGTTCCTGATCGACCAGCTCGAGAAGGCAAACCCGCTGACCCGGTTTCCCGCGCGCGGCGCTCAACGCCTTGTCGCTGATGAAGGTCACCGGAACCTCGCTGCCTGAGCTGACTCGAAGAAGGCATGGCGATGAAGCAGAACCAAGAGCTCACTTGGGCGCAGCTCGCGATGGCCGCCAACGCGCCCATGCTGACCAAGGCGTCGATGGTGGACGGCAGGGTCGAGGCGGGCATTTCTGCCGACGGGTCAGATCACCGGGCGTCATCGACGAGATTCCGACGGTCGCGGAGCTCCTCCAGCGCATCATCGCCGAGGCGGAAGCGACCCTCGAGCGATTGGGCGCGTGAGCGAACGCGATGGACCTCGACTTCACCGATTCCGAGAAGGCCTTTTCGACAGGAGTGCCGAGCATGGCTCGAAGCCAACGTGCCTCGCGAGTCGCTTCCTTCGGGCGACACCAGGGAAGGCTTCGCGCTGCATCTGCAGTGGGAGCACAAGCTCTTCGATGCGGGTTGGGCGGCGGTCTCCTGGCCCAAAGCAGTATGGCGGGCGTGAGGCCACGCTCTTCGAGTGGTTGATCTTCGAAGAGGAGTACTATCGGCTCGGTGCGCCGAGTCGCGTAACCCAAAACGGGCATTTTCCTTCTCGCGCCGACCCTGTTCGAGTTCGGAACCGACGAGCAGAAGGAGCGCATCCTTCGTCCGATGGCACGTGGTGACGTTGCCTGGGGGCAAGCTTGGTCCGAGCCGAACGCGGGCAGTGATTTGGCGTCGCTCAAGAGCACAGCGCGTCGCGTCGAAGGTGGCTGGCGGCTTAGCGGCCAAAAGACTTGGTCCACTCGAGCTGCCTTCTGCGACATGGCGTATGGCTTGTTCCGCACGGACCCCGGAACAGACACGTCACCGCGGGCTGACATATTTCATGTTCCCGCTCGATGCCGAGGGCATCACGGTGCGCGGTGTCGATCGTCTCGATGGCGACGAAGGGCTTTGCCGAGATTTTTCTCGAAGACGTATTCGTGGCGGACGCCGACGTGATTGGCGAGGTGAACCAAGGGTGGAGCGTTGCGATGGCGACCACGGGCTCGGAGCGCGGGCTTGAGCCTTCGGAGTCCCCGGGGCGTTTCGTCGCCACCGCGGCGCGCCTGATCGATCTGTACCATCGCTATCGGGATCGCTCCGACCCGGTCCTGCGCGACGAAGTCATCCAGGCGTGGATGGATGCCCAGGTGTACCGTTGGTTCACCTTCCAGACGGTCACCCGCATGGTGCAGGGCGAGTCGATCGGTCCGGACTCCAGCATGAACAAAGTGTTCTGGTCGGAGATGGACGTGCGCACCCATGAAACCGCCCTGGCGATTGTCGGCGAGGCGCTGGAGCTCGATGAGGGCTCCGACAGCGCTATCGACGGAGGTCACTGGATGAAGGGCTTTCAGTTCGCGCTCGCGGGTCCCGATCTACGCGGGTACCAACGAAATCCAACGCAACATCATTGCCGAGCGCGTCCTCGGTCTTCCGCGGAAATAGTCTCATGCGTTTTGCCTTCACCGACGATCAGAAGATGTTGCGCGACACGGTGCGTGAAGTCTTGCAGCGCGAGTGTGCCCCCGAGGTCGTTCGCGCCGCTTGGGAAGGGAATCCCCGAAGGGGCTCGCGCGGTCTGGGATACGCTTGCGGAGACCGGCGTGATCGGCATGACGGCATCCGAAGAGGCGGGCGGCATGGCGATGAGCGAGCTCGATCTGGTGCTTCCTTTGGAAGAAGCCGGCTACGCCGCTCTGCCCTGGTCCCATTGTCGACACGGTGGCTGTCGGGGATTCCGCTTCTCGAGGCGGCCGGAACCGACTGCGCAAAAGGAGCGCTGGCTTGGTCCGGCGGTTGCGGGCAAGGCTCGCATCGTCGTGTCGCTCGGGGATCAGTCGATCGTCGCGCATGCAGTTTCCGCCGATGTGCTGATCGCCGAGCAGGGGTGGGGCGGCGTACTGCGTCCCGCTGGCCGAGGCTTCGATCAGCGTCGAGCGCTCGGTCGACCGCGCCCGAGAGCTCGGTCGCGTGTCGTTCGAGGCAGATGCGCAGTATCAGATGCGACAAGACGTCGACACGACCGCGCTATTCATGCTCGCCCGGGAGCGCGCTGCGTTGGGCACGGCGGCTCAGCTGATCGGGCTCAGCCGTCGCATGCTCGACATGGCGGTCCAGTACGCGAAGGATCGAGAGCAGTTCGGCAAGCCGATCGGCGCGCAGCAAGCGATCAAGCACCGGCTCGCCAACGCGCTCATCGAGCAGAGTTCGCGCGCCCGACCGTCTATCGTGCTGGCTGGTCCATGGCGACTTCCGCTCCCGATGCCGACATCAATGTCTCTCTTGCCAAGATCTATGCAGGCCAGGCTGCGAAATTCGTGGCCAAGGAAGCACTGCAGGTCCACGGCGCGATCGGCTACACCATCGAGTGCGACCTGCATATGTGGATGAAACGCGCGTGGGCGCTGGCTGCGGTCCATGGGGATGCGGCCTACCATCGCGAGCGTGTAGGGCGACACATCCTTTGAGTTCTTGCTGGGTGGCGCCTTGCCGGCGACAACGGTCCCCTCTAGAGATAGGCCATAGCGAGGTTCAGATGCCCGAAGCATATATCGTTGAAGCAGTTCGTTCCCCCGTCGGCAGAAAAAAGGGCGGGTTGAGCAAAGTCCACTCGGCCGACCTCGGTGCGCATGCCATCAAGGGGCTCATCGATCGCTCCGGCATCGACCCCGGCGTGGTCGAAGATGTCGTCTTCGGCTGCGTCGACTCGGTTGCGACCCAGGCTGGCGACATCGCTCGCACTTGTTGGCTGGCCGCCGGGTACCCCGGAGCACGTTCCCGGGCGTGACGATCGACCGCCAGTGTGGTTCCTCGCAGCAGGCGGTTCACTTCGCCGCGCAGGGCGTGATGAGTGGCACCCAGGATGTCGTGGTTGCGGGTGGTGTTCAGAACATGAGCATGATCCCAATCGGTGCCTCGATGATCGCTGGCAAAGAGCTCGGCCTCAGCGACCCGTTCTCCGGCTCGGTCGGTTGGACCGAGCGTTACGGCGACAAGCCCGTCAATCAGTTCTACGGCGCCGAGATGATCGCCAAGGATTGGGACCTCTCCCGCGAGGAGCTCGAGAAGTTTCGCGCTCGAAAGCCACCGCCGCGCGCTGCACGCTCAGAAGGAAGGCCGTTTCGATCGCGAGATCATTCCGTTTGGCGATGTGAAGGCCGACGAAGGCCCGCGCCCGGACACGACGCTCGAGAAGATGGCCGCGCTGCCGATTCTCATGGAGGGTGGCCGGTTGACCGCCGCGGTGGCCAGTCAGATTTCGGATGGCTCGGCGGCGCTTCTCATTGTCTCCGAGAAGGCGCTCAAGGAGCACGACCTCACCCCGCGCGCCCGTATCCATCACCTGAGCGTTCGCGGCGAAGACCCAATCCGCATGCTCTCCGCGCCCATTCCCGCGACGCGGTACGCGATGGAGAAGTCGGGGATGAGCCTCGACGACATCGACCTGGTCGAGATCAACGAGGCGTTCGCGCCGGTCGTGTGCGCCTGGGCCAAGGAGCTCGACGTCGACTTCGCGAAGGTGAACGTCAACGGTGGTGCCATCGCGCTCGGCCATCCACTTGGTGCCACAGGCGCCAAGCTGATGACGACCCTGCTCCACGAGCTCGAGCGTACCGGCGGCCGCTACGGTCTGCAGACGATGTGCGAGGGTGGTGGCCAGGCAAACGTCACCATCATCGAGCGCCTCGGCTGAGTCCTTTTTTGGGGACAGAAACCCCGCCCAATCGCGGATTCGCGCGCTGCCTGTGACGTGACGCACATGAATTCGTGACTTATTCGACAGCCTCTGGACCGGTCGGCATCATGGGGGTCCACGGGCGGGTATGACCTCTAAGCTGCCAAAGCAAGATTCGAATTCACGGCCTCCCATGCGCAAGCACTCGGAGGTTCGCCCCGCGGTTCAAGCGGACGAGCGCCGCGACGCAGCTCGTTGGGAATCCGACGCACGGATCGAGATTCTCGCACCGATCCAAGCAGTGGCGGTGGCTCTCGACGTCAGCGCGAACGGCATTCAGGTTTCGCTCGATGGGTGGCTCTCGACGGGCACACTGTGCGATTTGCGCATCACGACCCACACCGGGCGGGTGATCTTCAAACGTGCTCGGGTCATTTGGGCTCGCCGCGTCGGCGACGAGTGCGTGGCTGGGCTACACGTCGTGGGCTCGATCGTCCCGCCCGCGGTGCCTGAGTAACGGCGAGCCGCCTCGCTCCTCAGATCTTCGAGTTCCACCGAATCATATGTTCTAAGGCACTTTTAGCCGTTCAGGACAAGCCGGCTTGACGGACAGGCCCAGGCAAAATAGAACACGTTTCACTCTTGATGACCCTTTTTCTACCCGGAACCGGGAGGTGGACATGGCCAAAGTAGCCAACACAGCAGAATATTTCGACACGCTTGGGGATCGTTTCTTGGCCGACCAGGCCAAGGGCGTGAACGCTACGATCCAGTACACCTTGGCCGGTGACGGGGGTGGCGAGTGGACCATTACGATCGCAGACGGGGAGTACAAGGGCGTGGAGCCTGGCGGCGTCGAGAAGCCCACCCTCAACGTCATGATGGACGCCGAAAAATTCATCGAGATGGCCAACGGCGACCTCGATGGCCGTAAGGCGTTCCTCACGCGCAAGCTCAAGGTGAAGGGCAACATCGCTCTCGCCCAGAAGATGCAGAAGTTCTTTCCCCAGGGCTAGTCGCCCGCCACCACGCGGAACACATCCATGAGCGAGATTCTGTCGGCTCCATACGTGCTCGAATACACGTACACCCGAAGCACCGGTCCGGTGGTCGGACGCTTCTTGGAAAACCTTCGGTACGAAGTGCTCGAAGGCGTCAAGACGGTCGACGGTCGCGTGCTTTGCCCGCCTCTCGAATACGACGAGGAGGGTGAACCCACGACGGGTGAGTTCGTACCGCTGCGTCCGTCGGGCACGGTGAAGTCTTGGTCATGGGTGCAGGAGCCTCGCAAGGGGCATCCGTTCGATCGTCCATTCGCTTGGGCCCTCATTCAAATCGACGGCACCGACAACGCCATGGTGCATGCCGTCGATGCGGGGAAAGCCAAGCGAATGAAGACGGGGATGCGTGTTCGTTTGCGTTGGGCCGACCAGAAAAACGGGACCATCCGCGACATCGCATGCTTCGAGCCGATCGCTCCTTACCTGCCTGGTCCGGTGCATCTCGAGTACAACGTGAACCCCGGGAAGCACTACACCGCCTATCTGCGTGGGCTGCAGGAGGGGAAGCTCATCGGGGGCAGGGACCCCGAGGCTGGGCAAGGTGTACGTCCCGCCTCGAGGGGCCGACCCCACGACGGGCAACCCGACGAGCGAATACGTCGAAGTGGCCGACATCGGTGTCCTCACGACGTTCACGATCATTCGCATCCCCTTCGAAGGTCAGAAGCTCACGCCGCCGTATTGTTTCGGGAGCGATCGTGCTCGATGGCGCGGACAGTCCCATTTATCATCTGATCAGCGGTGTCCCGCACGACGAGATTCGCATGGGCATGCGGGTGAAGGCGAAGTGGAAGCCCCAGGACGAATGGGAAACTTCGCTCGAAAACATCCTCTACTTCGAACCCACGGGTGAGCCAGACGCTCCCGTTCGATAGCTATAAGGAACATCTCTAGTGCGTGACGTCGCCATTGTTTCCTTCTCGCAGCTCCCTTCGGTCAAGGCGATCGAGGCGGCCGATGAGCCCGAGCTCGTCCAGCCCGTTACCTCGGACGCGATGAAGCAGGTCGGTCTGACGCAGGATGACATCGGCTTCACGTGCTCCGGTAGCACCGACTACCTGCCGGGACGTCCGTTCTCTTTCGTTGCAGCCGTCGACGGTCTCAAGGCATGGCCTCCGATTCGCGAGTCACACGTGGAGATGGATGGCGCCTTCGCACTCTACGAAGCTTGGGTGCGGCTCATGCACGGGGACATCGACACCGCGTTGGTGTTTTCGTTTGGCAAGAGCTCGCTCGCGGCCGTTCCAGACGTTCTGAACCTGCAGAATGACCCCTACTACGTCCAGCCGCTCGGGCTCGACTCGATCAGCGCCGCCGCGCTTCAGGCACAGGCCTTGATCGACAGCGGCAAGGCGACAGAGCGTGACTTCGCCGAAGTGGTTGCCCGCAATCGCAAGAACGCGATCGACAACCCGAACGCGCACATCAAGGGCGATTTCAGCGTCGATGCAATGCTCGAAGAGCCCTATATCAGCTCGCCATTGCGCAAGAGCTTCTGCCCGCCGTTGTCCGACTCGGCTGCCGCGATCGTGCTCGCGGTCGGCGATACGGCGAAGAAGCTGGCGAAGCGGCCCGCTTGGATTCGCGGGTTCGACCATCGGACTGAACCACACGCACTGGGTCAGCGCGACCTCACGACCTCGCCGTCTTCCAAACTGGCCGCCGAAAAAGCCGGCCTCGGCAAAGGCGAGGTGGACGTCGCGGAGCTTCATGCGCCGTTTGCGCACCAGGAGATCATCTTGCGAGAGGCGATGGGCCTTGGCGATCGCGTCAGGGTCAATCCGTCCGGCGGAGCACTGGCGGCCAACTCGCTCATGACCGCGGGTTTGATTCGCTTCGGGGAAGCGGCGAACCGGGTGCTTTGTGGAGACGCGAGCCGCGCACTCGCGCACACGACGAACGGTGTCTGCCTGCAGCACAACCTCGTCGCTATCTTGGAGGGCGGCTGATGGCTGAGCAGTGTGCAGTCATCGGGATCGGTCAGACCAAGCATCGGGAGAGCCGGCGCGACCTGTCGATTCCCGGATTGGTCCGCGACGCCGCCATTCGCGCTCTGCAAGACGCCGACATGACGTGGAAGGACATCGACTCCATCGTCATCGGCACTGCGCCCGACATGTTCGAGGGCGTCATGATGCCCGAACTGTGGTTGTCGGATGCTCTCGGTGCAGCGGGCAAGCCCATCTTCAGGGTCCACACCGCGGGCTCTGTCGGAGGCTCGACCGCGGTCGTTGCGTCTCACCTGATTCAAGGTGGCGTGCACGAGAAAGTGCTCACACTTGCGTTCGAGAAGCAGAGCGAGGCCAACGCGATGTGGGCGTTATCGCCCGTGGTCCCCTTTCAGCCGCAACTCGTAGCGGGTGCTGGCGGTTACTTCGCGCCTCTCATCCGGTCGTACATTCGCCGAGCCGACGCGCATCCCGACACCGGCTGCATGGTTGCCGTCAAGGACCGTCAGCACGGTTTGCTCAATCCGAATGCGCACCTTCACCTTGATCAAACCCTCGAGCAAGTGAAGGCCTCGCCGATGCTGTGGGACCCGATTCGATTCTCGGAGACCTGCCCCTCGTCCGACGGCGCGGTGGCGATGGTGCTCGTTAGCGAGAATCACGCTGACCGCGTGAAGAACCCGGCATGGGTCAAGGGCACCTCGGTGCGAACCGAGCGCACGTTCTTCGCGGGGCGCGATCAGGTGAGTCCGGCCGCCGGGAAGCTGTGCGCGAAGGACGTGTACGACGAGGCAGGTATCACCAATCCTCTCAAAGAGATCGACTGCGCCGAGGTGTATGTGCCGTTCTCGTGGTTCGAGCCGATGTGGCTCGAGAACCTGGGTTTTGCCGAAGAGGGCGCAGGCTGGAGGATGACCATGGACGGCAAGACCAAGATTGGCGGCGCGATGCCGTTCAACATGTCCGGTGGCGTCATGTGCACCAATCCGATTGGCGCCAGTGGTATGCTTCGATTTGCGGAAGCCGCGCGTCAGGTGCGCGGGACCGCTGAACAACACCAGGTCGACGGTGCAAAGGTGGCCCTTGGTCACGCGTACGGCGGTGGCTCGCAGTTCTTCGCGATGTGGATCGTGAGCTCGGAACGCTGAGCCCGGAGAAACGATGGAATACAATCTTGCAGATCTCTACGAGGCCATCGCGGATGCAACTCCCGACAATATGGCTTTGGCCTCAGGTGACGTGCACCACACGTATGCAGAGCTGGACAAGCGAGCGAACCGACTCGCGCACTACCTGCAATCGCGGGGCATCGGAGCGGGCGACCACGTAGGCCTTCATCTGTTCAACGGCCACGAGTTCGTGGAAGCGATTTTGGCGCTCTTCAAGATCCGCGCCGTCGGGATCAACATCAACTACCGCTTCGTGGGCCCCGAAGTGCGCTACATGATCGACGACGCCGACCTCAAGGGCATCGTGACACAGCGACGGTTCGTTCCCGTGATCAACGAGGCCACGCAAGGTCTCGAGCCGCTTCAGGCGCTCATCGTGATTGAGGACGGCGTGGACGCGATCGCCGATCAGGAGTCGATCGAGTACGAGACCGCGCTCGGGCAGGGCTCCGAGGAGCGGGATTTCGGGCCTAGGTCTGGCGATGACTTGTACATCATCTACACCGGCGGCACGACCGGGATGCCCAAGGGCGTCATGTGGCGCCACGAGGACCTTTTCTTCTCGGGGCTCCAGGGCGGATCGCCCGGCGGCGAACCGGTCGAGTCCCCCGAGCAGCTCGTCGAGCAAGCCAAGGACGGATGGTACACGGTGACCATGCTTCCGTGCGCCCCGTTCATACACGGCGCAGCGCAGTTCACGCAGTGGATCTGTCACCTGACCGGCGGAAAGCTCGTGTTGCAACACGGGCCGAGCTTCGACGCGGGTCGCATTCTCTCCTTGGTCGCCGAGGAAGACGCTTCAACCTTATCGCTCGTGGGGGATGCCATGGCGATCCCTCTAATCGACGAGCTCAAGGCCGGCGACTACGACATGTCGAACCTCACGGTGATTGCGTCGGCCGGCGCCATCCTCTCGCCAAGCGTCCAAGCCGAGATCGAGGAGCTTCTCCCCGACGTAATGATCATCAACAGCTTCGGGACCAGCGAATCGGGCGACCTCGGCCGCGCTGCCCGCGATGAAGACAGCCACGAGGGCCGCCCTTCCTTCTACATGGGGGAGGACGTCACCGTCTTGGACGAAGAGGGCAAACAGATCGAGCCAGGCTCCGGCGAGATCGGCATGGTTGCTCGCTCGGGCCGCCTGCCCCTCGGCTACTACAAGGACCCCGAGAAGACCGCCGAGCGCTTCAGGGAGTTCAACGGCAAGCGCTGGGTCGTGCCCGGCGACTTCGCTACCGTCGAAGAGGATGGGCGCATCACATTCCTGGGCCGTGGTAGCAAGTGCATCAACACCGGCGGCGAGAAGGTCTTCCCCGAAGAGGTGGAAGAAGCGCTCAAGGCGCACCCGGACATTATCGACGCGCTCGTTGTCGCTGTTCCGGACGCCCGCTTCGGCTCGAAGGTTGCGGCCGTGTTCAACACGCGTGGCAACAAGCAGCTTTCGCTCGACGAAGTGAAGGAACACTGTCGAAAGCATGTCGCGGGGTACAAGCTTCCGCGACAGATCACCATCACCGAGACGGTCTCCCGCATGCCGAGCGGAAAGCCGGATTACCCCTGGGCGGAGAAAATCGCCCGCGACCAGGCGAGCGCGTAACGCATGCCGACAAGTACCCAAGCCCAAGAGGAACCCATGTCCACCGCACAAGAGAAAGAAGAGGAGCTTTTTCCTGGCTTTCCGCGTGGTTGGTTTGTCATCGGAATCTCCAGCGAGCTCGAGCCGAGCGACGTCAAACCGATCAAGTACTTCGACCGAGAGATGGTCTTGTACCGAGGCGAAAGTGGCGCGGCGATCGTGCACGACGCGTTTTGCCCGCACCTTGGAGCACACATCGGCTATGGCGGCAAAGTCGTCGGAGAAACGATTCAATGTCCGTTCCACGCCTGGCGGTTCGACGAAACCGGTAAGTGCGTTGAGGTGCCCTACGCCAAACGGATTCCGCCGCGCGCCTGCGTGAAGAACAACCCTGTCCAGGAGCACAACGGGTTGATCTTCATGTGGAATGCCCATGTCGAGGGCGAGGAGCCCACCTGGGAGATCCCCGACGTCCCCGAGTACGGCAGTGAGGGCTGGACCGATTGGGGTTCTGTTCTCATCGACATCAAAACGCACCCGAAAGAGATCGTCGAGAACCTCGCTGACAAGGGCCATTTCGGTCCAGTTCACGGGACATGGGCCAACGAGTTTGGAAACGAGTTCAAGGACCACATCGGCATTCAGCACGTCAAAGGGGTCGCGTACCCCCGAGGCGGCGGCGAGGATCACTTCGAGCTGCAATCTACGTACTACGGACCCGGCTACATGCTCACCGAGATGCAGAGCGTTCTGCCGAACATCATGCTTCTGTGTCACACCCCGGTGGACAAGAACAACGTTCACGTTCGAATCGGCGCGATGATCGACATTTCGAACGTCAAAAAGGGTAAAGAGCAATTCGAGCAGGGCTACCGCGAGAACATCATCGTCGGTTTCAAAGAGGACATCGCGATTTGGGAAAACAAAAAGTACCGAACGCGACCGATTCTGTGTGACGGTGACGGCGACGTGGGAGCTCTGCGCCGCTGGTATCAGAAGTTCTACATGCCCCAAGCAGAGGTTGGATATTAGAAATGGATGACCGAGCCAAGCGCATCGTTGAAACGGCCGTCGCACTCGCGGAGCGCGACGGATACCAGGCGGTACGGCTGCGGGACGTCGCAGCCAGTGCACAGGTAGCGCTCGGCACGGTCTACAAGCGTTTTGCGAGCAAAGAGGAGATCCTCATCGCGGCGTTGGAGCAAGAGAGCGAGAAGCTCGTCGCTAAGATCGGCAAGAAGTCGGTTCCGGGCGACGGCCCACAGGAGCGGGTGCGCTTTGTTTTTAACGCGCTGACGAAGGGGCTTCTTCGGCGGCCGAATCTTGCCAAGGCCTTGGTCCGGTCGTTGGCGTCTGGGGACCCTAACATCACCGAGCGCGTGGCGAGCTTCCACGCCCTCATCACGGCACTGGTCATGGCGGCGATTCGCGGCGAAGCGGCCGCCGACGAGAGTGAGTGGGGGGGCGACGTCGACGAGCGCGAGCGCACCATCTCCTCGATCCTGCAGAACGTGTGGTTCGCGTCGTTCGTCGGATGGGCCGGCGGCCTCCACGATGCGCCCCAAGTCCTCGAGGACGTCGACAAGACGGCAAAGCTGCTGTTGGCGAGGTAGGCAAGGGCCCATCACCTCCACGCAGCGATTTCGATGGGTGCTTCCTTGCCCCAAAGGGTGCGAGGACACGCTTGCCGAAGAAGTGCGGAACCTCGACATTGAAGTTACCGCTGTGCGGCCGACCGCCGTGCATGCGCGCGGCACGTTGCAAGAGGGATATCGGTTGTGCCTGTGGTCTCGCGTCGCATCCCGGGTCTTGCTTCCGCTCGTCGAGCTCGATGCCGAAGACGACACCGCTCTCTATGATGCGCTCCGCGGGGTCGCTTGGTGGGAACATTTCGATGCCCAGCAGACGTTCGCGATCGGCAGCTCTCAGGCTCCGAAGAGCCCTTTCCCTTCGCACTACTGGGTGCAACGAGCGAAGGATGCGATCGTCGATAGCTTTCGCGATCACTCCGGTACGCGCCCGAGCATCGACAAGAAGGACCCGGCGATTCGGTTTCACCTGCACATCGGCGAGTCGCATCACGAGTTCGCCCTCGATTTTTCGGGGGACGGGCTGCACCGGCGGGGCTACCGGCAGGCGGGCGGAAAGGCTCCGCTCAAGGAGAATCTAGCCGCGGCAATTCTATATCTCGCCGGTTGGCCGCAAGCGGCACGCAAGGGCCTGACGCTGATGGATCCGACCTGCGGTTCGGGCACGTTTTTGATCGAAGCAGCCTTGATGGCGACGAACTGTGCGCCCGGGCTCTTGCGAGCGCGCTTTGGGTTCGAGGATTGGCTGCGGCACGACGCTGCGGCGTTCGCGACCGAGCGAGATGCCGCACTGACCGCGCGGCGGGCCGAGTGTCCGGCGAGGATCTTTGGCTGCGACGCATCGGAGAAGGCATTGTCGTACGTTCGGGACAACCTCGCGGCGGCAGGGGTCGAGCAGCACGTGTCGCTGGCCGTGAAGGAACTGTCTGCCGTCGAGAAGCCCGCTGAGGGCGGCATCCTCGTGTGCAATCCCCCATACGGTCATCGGCTAGGTGACGAAGGCACGCTGTTCCTGTTCTATCAGGCGCTCGGCGATACGTTGAAGCGCGTCTTTGACGGATGGACCGCCTACGTGTTCGCGGCGCACGGCGGCAACCTCAAGCACCTCGGACTTCGACCGACGCGCCGCCACGTTCTGTACAACGGATCGATCGAGTGCCGTCTCGTAGAGATTCCGATACGCGGCATCGCCGGGGGCGAATCGGCCAAGGCGCCGGGTTGGCGAAAACCGAGCGAGAAGGCTCAGATGTTCGCCAACCGAATCAAGAAGAACAAGAAGAAGTGGGGGCGATGGGCGAAGCGCAGCGGCATCGAATGCTACCGGATCTACGACGCCGACATCCCGGAGTACAACGTCGCGGTCGATCGTTATCAAACCAAGGTGGTGGTTCACATTTTCCAGAAGGAACGGGACGCTAGCGACGACCGCGCGAAACAGCGAGTTCAAGACGTGCTGATGACACTTCCCGAGGCGCTGGGCATCGACCCCGACGACCTCATCGTGAAAGTCCGGCGCAAACACGAAGAGGGCGACCAATATGCCCGAATCTCGCAGCAGGAGTCGGAGATGCTCGTCCGCGAGGGTGAGCTCGGATTCGTCGTGAACCTCGAAGACCGGATCGACACGGGCCTGTTCTTGGACCACCGGGTGGTTCGCGCCTACGCCGCCGAGCACTGCAAGGGCAAGCGCATGCTCAACCTGTTTGCGTACACATGTTCGGTCAGTGTCGCGGCGGCGGTCGGCGGCGCCAAGCAGACGACGAGCGTGGACCTCTCCAACACCTATCTCGACTGGGGGAAGAAGAACTTCGAAGCCAACCGCCTGAATCCTGCAAGGCACCGTTTCATTCGCGATGACGCCACCCGCTGGATCGCCAGAGACCGCAACAGCTACGACTGGATCTTCATCAACCCGCCCACCTTCTCGCGCTCGAAGATGAGTAAGGGCGACTTCAACATCCACAAAGACCACAAGGCGCTGATCGAAAGCGCCATGAGCTCCCTAGACAAAAAGGGCGAGCTCCTCTTCACCACCCACGCCCGGGCCTTCGAGTTGGACGAGGTAATCACAAGCCGCTTCCACGTCGAAGACGCAACAAAACAGTTCGTTCCCCCCGACTTCACCCGCTACCCCTTCCAAGCCTTCCGCCTCCGGAAAAGGGGGTAGGCGGCGCGTACTACTCGTCGAGCTTGAAGACGCGTTGCGCGTTCTCGCGGAGGAACTTAGGCCAGACGTGATCCTTGAAGGGTACGTTTTGCATCTCGGTGAAGATACGCTCTAGTGACAGCCCCATCGGGAAATAGCCGGCGTACATGATCTTGTCGGCGCCGCGCGTGTTCGCGTAGTGGATGATCGACTTCGGGTAGTGCTTCGGCGCGAAGGCGCTCGTGCTGTAGTAGAGGTTGGGGTACTTGAGCATCAGCTTGACTGCCAGGTCGACCCAGGGCTCGCCACCGTGGCGCATCACGAACTTCAGCTCCGGGAAGAACCAGCAAACTTCGTCGATGTGCTCGACCTTCTGCGGCTCCATCGGGATGCGGGGCCCGGGGACGCCAACGCAGAGGCAGATCGGGATGTCCAGGTCGACGCAGGTGGCGTAGATCGGGTAGTACTTTTTGTCGTTCAGCGGAACTTGTGGGCACAGGCCCGACGGAAATCCGGTCACAGCCTTGAGACCGTGCTCCTTGTGCAGCTTCCGGATCTTCCGGACCTCCTCCATGCCGTTGTTCGGATTCGCCCCGTACGACGCGAAGAAGCGGTCTGGGTACTTGCGGCATGCGTCGAGGTTGGTCGAGTTCGGCCCGGAGATGCCCAGCATCGCCTGCTCGATGCCCCACTTGTCCATCTCTTCGATCGCGTAACCGACATAGTCCTTCTGATCGCCGATCTGGGGGATGTCCTTGAACATGTACTCGGCCGGCATCTTGAACTGCTTCCGGCTCTCCTCGTCGAGTAGCAGCGGCTTGATGAACTCGTACCAGGCAGAGATGTCCTCGTCGGGGATGTTCATCATCAGATCGATGGCTTTGAGGCCACTCGGTATCGGCATGAAACGGCGTCCTTTCAGGGGTCCCCAATCGGCCCTATGCTCTCACGGGCCAGCTGGACATGTCCCACCCCGTGGGCTAGAACACGTTCTACTTTATGGCCCGAGGCGGCCCTTCTGTAAAGCCGGGACCACACGACTCATCGAATGCCATCGGCCCCCAGCCCGTGGCGCTTGGAGACACGAGCAATGCACGGAGATCAGAGCCCCATCCCGACACGCGAAGAGCTGATTGAGAGCGCCCGCGAACTGGCGCCGACGCTGCAGGAACGATCCAAGAAGGCCGCCGAGCTTCGCCGGGTTCCCGACGAGACCATCGAGGACTTCCACCGGCTCGGTTTCTTCAAAGTCGTCCAGCACCAGCGGTTCGGCGGCTACGAGATGGACCCGTCCATCATTTTCGATCTGCAGCTCGAGCTCGGCCGTGGGTGCGCGTCGAGTGCCTGGGTCTACGGCGTGCTGAACGTGCACTCCTGGCAGCTCGCGCTCTTCGCGCCCGAGGCGCAGGACGAGGTGTGGGGCGAAGATCCCAAGACGCTGATTTCCTCGTCGTACATGCCCGTCGCGAAAACCGAGTGGGTCGATGGTGGCGTGAAGCTCAGCGGGCGTTGGTCGTTTTCGAGCGGGTGCGACGCCTGCCAGTGGGTATTCCTCGGTGGCTTCGTACCGAACGAGGAGGGCAAGCCACCGGACATGCGCACATTCCTGGTGCCGCGCGCCGACTACGAGATCATCGACAACTGGTATGTGTCGGGGCTCCGGGGCTCGGGCAGTAAGGATGTCGTCGTCGACGGTGCGTTCGTTCCGGACCACCGCATGCACAAGTTCTCGGATGGTTTCAGGCAGCAGAGCCCGGGCAACGAGATCAATCCATCGCCCGTGTACAAGTACCCGTTCGGCCAGATTCACGTTCGCTCGGTTTCCACGCCGGCGGTTGGCGCTGCTTTCGGGGCGCTCGACTCCTACGTCGACTTCATGAAGAACAAGGTGTCCCAGGCGACGGGCGGCAAGGCCAAGGAGTCGTTCACCAACAGCATGGTGGCTGCCGAAGCCACGGCTGTGCTCGACCGCGAGGTCTTGACGCTACGGCGCAATTTTCGAAGAGATGGCCGGCTATCTGCAGAGGGGCGAGAAGATCCCCCTCGACCGACGGGTCCACTTCCGCAACGACTCGGCGAGGGCCGTTCGCGTATCGACGGAGGTCGTCCAGCAGCTGTTCATCGCGTGCGGCGCTCGCGCGGCTTTCGAGGACCATCCCCATCAACCGCCACTTCCAGGACATTCACACGATTCGACTCCACCACGCGAACAGTCCCGACACCCCCGGGATCCAACATGGGGGGCGTGCTGTTCGGCCAAAAGAGCACGGACTTCTTCATCTAAACATGGATGCCACGGCGCGAAAGCAGAGGATCGAAGAGCTTGGAGACGAGCTGTACGAGGCCATGCGTGCGCGCCGGACGCTGAGTCCCCTCACGGAACGCTGGCCGGAGATCACAATTGAAGATGCGTATCACGTGTCGTTGAGAATGGTGGACCGGCGTGTGCAAGGCGACGGTGAGAAAATCATCGGCAAGAAGATCGGTGTAACCAGTCTTGCGGTGCAGGAGATGCTGGGTGTCTTTCGGCCAGACTTCGGGTATCTCACGGACAAAATGCACTATCCGAACGGCGGGTCCGATGCCGATCAGCGAGCAGTTGATTCAGCCACGCGCCGAAGGGCGAGATCGCGTTCAAGTTGAAGAAAGACTTGAAGGGTCCGGGCGTCACAAACGAGGACGTCTTGGATGCGACGGAGTACGTGATGGCCTGCTTCGAGGTTGTGGACAGCCGGGTTCACGACTGGAAGGTCAAGATCCAAGATACCGTCGCAGACAACGCGAGCTGCGGGATTGTTCGTCCTCGGTGACGAACACGCCGACCCCAAAGGGCTCGATTTCCCGAACGTGAAAATGCGCGTCTACAAGAACGGCGAGCCTCTCAGCGAGGGACTTGGATCGGCGGCTCTCGACTCACCACTCAACTGCGTCAGCTGGCTGGCGAACACTCTGTCGGAGTTTGGGATTAGCTTGAACGCGGGTGATGTCGTGCTTTCCGGTTCGTTGGTGCCCCTCGAGCCGGTCGTGGCGGGTGACGAGATGCGCCTCGAAGTCGAAGGGATCGGAACCGCTTCCGTGCGGTTCACATAGGAGTAGCGAGAGATGGCGAGGAAAGTGAAGGCAGCGATCATCGGGTCCGGGAATATCGGCACCGATCTGCTCTACAAGGCCCTTCGAAGCGAGATCATCGAGCCAGTATGGATGGTCGGCATCGACCCGGAGTCCGAGGGCCTCAAGCGAGCGAAGGAGCTTGGCCTCAAGACGACGGCCGACGGCGTCGAGGGCATGGAGCCGCACATCGCCGGCGACAAGGTCCAAATCGCCTGGGACGCGACCAGCGCGTACGTGCACGGGTCGAACAATGAGCTCGTCAAGAGGTACGGCGTCAAGATGGTCGACCTCACGCCGGCCGCCATCGGGCCCTTCTGTGTGCCCCCCGTCAATTTGCAAGAGATGGTTGGGCGCGACGAACAGAATGTGAACATGGTGACCTGCGGTGGTCAGGCGACCATTCCCATGGTCGCCGCGGTGAGCCGAGTGCAAGCTGTCGAGTACGGCGAGATCATCGCGACGGTATCTTCGAAGTCGGCAGGGGCCGGGGACCCGGAAGAACATCGACGAATTCACGCGCACCACGGCGAGGGGCGTCGAGGTCGTCGGCGGCGCGGAACGCGGCAAGGCCATCATCATCATCAATCCCGCGGAGCCACCACTCATGATGCGTGACACGATTCACTGCCTGACCAAGGATGCTCCCAAGCAAGAAGAGATCATCGAATCAGCTCAGCAGATGATAGCCGAGGTCCAGAAATACGTGCCCGGATACACACTCAAGAACGGGCCGGTGTTCGATGGCAATCGCGTGTCGTTCTACATGGTCGTCGAGGGGCTCGGCGACTTCCTCCCGAAGTACGCAGGCAATCTCGACATCATGACGGCAGCAGGCCTACGGACGGCCGAGCTCATCGCTGAGGAAATCCAGCGCGCGGAGGCAGCATGAATCTCGAAGGTAAGAAGGTCACGCTCCACGACATGAGCCTGCGCGATGGGATGCATCCTCAGCGCCACCAGCTCACGACCGAGCAAATGATTCAGGTGGCGACCGCGCTCGATGCCGCCGGTGTGCCGCTCATCGAGGTGTCGCACGGTGACGGCCTCGGCGGCGCATCGGTGAACTACGGTTTCCCGGCCGCAAGCGACGAGGACTACCTGCGGGCTGTCGTGCCGAAGATGAACAATGCGAAGGTCTCCGCATTGCTGATTCCGGGGATCGGCACGGTGGACCACCTGCGGATGGCGCACGATTGCGGTGTGCACACGATTCGTGTGGCCACGCATTGCACGGAGGCGGACGTTTCGGAGCAGCACATCGCCCTCGGCGCGAGAATGGAAATGGACACGGTGGGCTTCCTGATGATGGCCCACATGATTCCCCCCGAGCAGCTTCTCGAGCAGGCTAAGCTCATGCAAGGCTACGGCGCGAACTGCATCTACATCACCGACTCGGCTGGCTATATGTTGCCCGACCACGTCACCGCGCGCGTTGGACATCTGCGCGAAAACCTCAACGCGGATGTGGAGGTCGGTTTCCACGGGCACCACAACATGCACATGGGCATCGCGAATTCACTCGCCGCCCTCGAAGCGGGTGCGGCGCGCGTCGATGGCTCCGTGGCGGGCATGGGAGCCGGCGCAGGCAATACGCCACTCGAGGTGTTCGTCGCCGTGCTCCATCGCATGGGCGTAGAGACCGGCATCGACATGTGGAGGCTCATGGATGTCGCTGAGGACATCGTCTACCCGCTCATGACCCACAAAGTTCGCGCAGATCGCGACTCCCTGACACTTGGGTATGCGGGCGTGTACTCGTCCTTCCTGCTCCATGCGCAGCGGGCAGCCAAAAAGTACGGCCTCAAGTCGACAGACATCCTCGTCGAGCTCGGCCGAATGAAGACGGTCGGTGGGCAGGAAGACATGATCGAGGATGTCGCACTCGATATGAAGAAGGCCGGAGCCGCGGAGTGATCGCGTGAGCGAGCTAAACGCATTTCGCGAGACAGGCGCGCGCGTGGGTTCGCGAGAACGCGCCCGAGTCGCTCCGGGGGACGAGTGGCAGCGGCCCGTTCGAAGGCTACTGGGGTGGTTCGAAGTGCGAGGAGACCGACCCGGACTTGCTCCGATGGCGTGACCTCGGCATCGAGAAGGGGTGGACAGCTCCGAGTTGGCCGAAGCAATACGGCGGCGCTGGGGCTCAGCCACGAGCACGAAGAGATCATCCACGCGGAGATGAAGGCGATTGGCGTGCCACGGCCAGTGGCAGGGCAGGGCCTCGCGATGTTTGGGCCTGTGCTGCTCGAGTACGGCAATGACGCACAGAGGGCGGCGCACCTGCCTGCGATTGCTCGCGGTGAGATGCGTTGGTGTCAGGGGTATTCGGAGCCCAATGCGGGATCAGATCTCGCGAGCCTCCAGCTGAAGGCAGAGCGGGACGGTGATGAATTCGTATTGAACGGCCAGAAGGTTTGGACCTCGCACGCCAATCTGAGCGACTGGATCTGCTGCCTGGTCCGGACGGATCCGAACGCGCCCAAGAAACAGATGGGCATTTCGGTGATCCTCGCCGACCTCAATACGCCCGGGATCACGGTGAAGCGAATCGATCTGATCAGTGGGTACTCGCCTTTCTGCGAAACCTTCTTCGACGACGTCCGCGTGCCCGTCGGCAATCTCGTGGGCAAGGAGAACGAAGGGTGGACGATTGCTAAAGCGATTCTTGGCCACGAACGCTCATCGATCGGTCGTTCGATCGCGCGGCAGCCGGGGTCGGCGCAGCGCGAGGTCGTCGGCCGGGCGCGCAAGCATCTCGGCGTGGCCGAGGGCGTCATCCCCGACCCGTTGCTTCGGGATGAGATCGCTGCGCTTGGCATGCTCGAGGAGGCGTTTCACCTCACGCTTGCTCGCATTCAGCAAAGCGCCGCAAGCGGTACGCCAGGGCCCGAAGGCTCCATCACCAAGATCGTGGGCACCGACCTCAAGCAGATGCGTTTCGAGCTCGGGATGAAAGTCGCTGGCGTCGACGGATTGGGGTGGGAAGGGCCGGGCTTCGACGAGGACGACCTTCAGTACACCCGGGATTGGCTGCGGTCGCGCGCGAGCACCATCGAGGGAGGCTCGTCCGAGATCCAAAAGAACATCGTCTCCAAACGTGTGCTCGGCTTGCCGGAGGGGAAGAAATGAGCGGGCATACGGCGCCGTCCCTTCTTCTGAACGACGAGCAACAGATGCTCTCGAAGACGGCGCACCAATTCATCCACGACCGCGCGCCGGTCGCTCGCCTTCGGACCCTCCGTGACTCGAAAGACGAGACAGGGTTCTCTCGCGAGCTTTGGAACGAGATGGCGGAGCTCGGTTGGCTCGGTCTCCAAATACCGGAGCAGTACGATGGTATGGGCCTGGGCTTTTTCGATCTCTGTGTCGTCCTCGAGCAGAGCGGCCGCGAGCTGATGCCGGAGCCATTCGTGTCGACCCTTTTGCTCGGCACGCAAACGCTTCTGCTCGGCGGAACCGATGCGCAGAAGAAGGCTCTGCTCCCTGGCATCGCGTCTGGTGAAACGATAGTGACCCTGGGCTACGAAGAGGCCGGGTCGCATGGAGATGCCTCGATGGTCGCGACGACGGCTCGCAAATCGACGGCCGGCTTCGAGCTCAGCGGGGAGAAGCTTCAGGTCCTCGACGGTCACCTTGCCGAGCGGATCATCGTATCTGCCACCACTTCGGGGTCGGGTTACACGCTCTTCCTGATCGACCCGGCCCGTTCGGGTGTCACGATCACGCGCCAGTTCCGAATCGACGGACTGAACGCAGCCATCGTTCAGCTCGACGCAGTGCCGGTGGAGCGTGACGACATCATCGGCGAGATCGGTGGCGGAGCGGTCCTCCTCGAGGCGGTGTTCGACCGTGCCGCGGTGGGTTTGTCGGCGCAGATGCTTGGCGCCTCGGAGCAAGCCTTTGCCGACACGATCGAATACCTCAAGGAACGCGAGCAGTTCGGCGTGCCCATTGGGTCATTTCAGGCGCTTCAGCACCGTGCCGTATCGGTGTACACGGAGTTGGCGCTAACCCGCTCGGCGGTCCTTGCCGCCGCCCGCGCAATCGACGACGCGCCAGATGATGTCCCGCGACTAGCGTCGCTCGCCAAGGCCATCGCCTCGGAGACGTTCATGCACGCCGCCAAGGAAGCCATCCAGATGCATGGCGGCATCGGCGTGACCGACGAGCACGACATCGGCTTCTACATCAAGCGTGCACAAGCGACCTACATGACTTTCGGAAAGCCTTCGCAACACCGGCAGCGCTGGGCGGAGCTTCACGGTTACTAGCGACCCCTAAAGAAGAGCGAGAAGTACGATGAAAAGGTTTGAAGGTAAGAACGTTGTAATCACCGGCGCAGCGGCGGGCATCGGCCAGGCCACGGCGAAGCGCATCGCCGAGGAGGGTGGCAACCTCGCTCTCATCGACATCAATGCCGAGGGACTGGCTGCCACGAAGAAGATAGCCGAAGACTTGGGCGTCAAGACGTGGGTCTACGAGTGCAACGTCACGGACGGTGCCCATGTGAAAGAGGTGATCGACCAGGCCGCGAAAGACATGGGCGGCTTCGACACTCTGTGTCACTGCGCCGGAATCCTGCGCACCTACCACACGCACGAGATGACCTTCGATCAATGGCACGAGATCATCGACATTAATCTCAATGGCACGTTCTACGTCAACCAGGCCGCACTCCCGCACCTGTTGAACAACCGCTTCAGCGCCCTGGTGAACTGTTCATCGACTTCCGCCCTCGGTAGCCATCCGTGGATGGCCGCCTACGCGGCCTCGAAGGGCGGCATCCTCTCGATGACCCGCGCGCTCTATCAGGAATACGTAAAGCAAGGTCTGCGCGCCAACTGTGTAATCCCCGGCGGAATCGCCACGGCGCTACACGGCGACTTCAAGGCCCCCGAAGGCGCCGACATGGAGCTCCTCAAAGGCGCGATGCCCTTCGTAGGCTTCGCCAAACCCGCCCACGCAGCCAGCGTCATCGCCTTCCTAGCGTCCGACGACGCCCGCTACATCAACGGCACAGAAATCCGAGCCGACGGCGGCGCCCTCTCCTAGGCGCCCGGGCTGTCTAGTTCTTCAGCTTCGCAAGTTCCTGCACGCGAGCGAGTACCGTTGCGTCAACTTTGTGGAGCGCGCCTGCGTCGTGTGGCGGCTGCGGGTCGTACTCGATCATGAGTTGTAGCGCCTTCGCCGTCGTCGCGTCGGTGAGGCGTTCGGCCAACTGCAAGGCCATGTCGATGCCGCTCGAGACGCCAGCCGCGGTGATGATCCTGCCTTCGACCACGACGCGCTCATCAGAGAGTTTCGCTCCGTACTTGGCCAGAAGGTGGCGCGAGGCGAAGTGTGTGGTGGCCTTCAGCCCATCCAAGATTCCGGCTGCCGCGAGCAGCAAGGAACCCGTGCAAACCGACGTCGTGAACTGAGTCGTCTCATGCGCTGTGCGAATCCACTGCAGGATTACAGCGTCATGCACCAGGGCTCGCGTGCCGATGCCGCCCGGAACCAACACAATGTCGGGGCTTGGTACCTCGTCGAACGTCCGATCGACGGTGAGACCCAGGAACCCGTTGTCGGTGCGCACTTCGCCCTTTCGGTGACCGACGAAGCGGACCTCTGCTCCAGGAAGGCGCTGCAGGACCTCGTACGGCCCAACCGCGTCGAGGGCCGTGACTTTGTCGAACAGGGCGACTGCGATTTCCATCGAACGAACGCTTTCGAAAAGGGATGGTCCCTAGTCCAGGTGGCCGCGGACGAAGGGGAGGTAGGTGGGGTGCCAGACGTGTGCTCGGACGAAAGCTTCGATGTCGTCGGGGATGTTTTCTCGGCGGGCAACGCCGTCTTCGATGGCCTGCTGCACCACTCGGGTGGCTACGCGGATGGAGGTTTCCTGGAGGTCGGACACGGGCGGGTAGATCAAGCCGCCTTCGACGTACTTCTCGATGGTGTAGTCGGCGAGCGCCTGCGAGGCCTCGAGGACCATGCCGTCCGTGATCGCCTTCGCGTCGCTCAGGATCGCCCCGAAGCCGAGCCCCGGGAAGATGAACGCGTTGTTGCCCTGGCCGATGGGGTGCGTCACGCCGCCCATCTGCACCGGATTGAATGGGCTGCCGGTTGCCACGATCGCTTGGCCTTCGGTCCACCGAAAGATGTCGATCGGCGTTGCCTCCGCGGAGTCGGTCGGATTCGACAGCGGGAAGATGATCGGCCCCTTGTGGTTGTTCGCCATCGCGCGGACCACTTCTTCGTCGAAGGCGCCCGGCCGGCCCGATAGGCCCAGGAGCACCGTAGCCTTCGCGTTGCGAATGGTCTCCACCAGATCGGGTGCATCACCCGCGAACTCCCAGCCTCGGATGGCGGCGCGCTCCCGCGCGAAGCCCTGCTTGTACTCTTCCATATCGCGGTCCGTGAGCAGCAGGCCCTTCGAATCCAGCACGAACACGCGTTCCGTTGCTTGCTCTTGGCTCAGGCCAGCGCGGACCAAACCCTCGCGAATCGCCCAAGCCACGCCCACGCCACCTGCCCCGGCTCCGTGAATGATGAAGACCTCGTCCTTCAGGCTTTCGTCACGAAGATGACAAGCCGCGAGAATACCCGCCAAGGCGACCGCGCCCGTGCCCTGAATGTCGTCGTTGAAGGATGGCCCTCGGTTCCGGTATCGATCGAGAACCGTGAAGGCGGCGGTCTTCGAAAGATCCTCCCATTGAATCACGGCATCGGGCCAACGAGACCAAACCGCGTCGACAAACTGGTCGAGGAACTTGTAGTAGTCGTCACCCTGGAGTCGCTTCTGGCGAACCCCGAGATAGTTGGGGTCGTTGATGAGATCCATGCGGTCCGTGCCCACGTCGAGCGCGACGGGCATCGTGTGGAACGGGCTCACGCCCCCCCCGACGGTATAGAGGGCCATCTTCCCGATGGGAATCGCGAGGCCACCGTACCCTTGGTCGCCGATGCCGAGGATCGCCGAGGAGTCGGTCGCGACAATCATGCGAACGTCCTCCATTGGGTAGCACTCGAGCGTTTGATCCGCGCGGTCGATGTTGAGCGGAGAGAATGAGAGCCCCCGCGGGTTCTGGTAGAGCGCGCTGAACTGTTGCACTGCCGCGCCGACGGTCGGCGTGTAAACGATCGGCAACATCTCCTCGAGGTGCTTCTCGAGCAAGGCGTAGAACAGAATCTCTTGCCGTTCCTGAAGGCTCCGCAGGTACTGATACTTGTCGATGTCGGTCGGCGCCTGGACGAAGCCCTCATAGACGCGGTCGATCTGCTGTTCGAGCGTATTGAACTGGGGAGGAAGAAGGCCCCCTAGCCGAAGTGCGACACGCTCTTCGTGGCTGAACGCCGTGCCCTTGTTGGAGAGTACGAGTCGCAGCAGGGTGATGCCGTCCTGGTAGACCTCCATGTACTGGCGTCCATGTTCATCTTCCTTGAGGTCAAACAACCGGCTAACGCGTTTGCGGGGCATGGCGTTCCTTTCCTTAGGCGCCTTCGATGGCGGCCACGACTGCGCCTGCCATCTCCGTCGTGCCGAGCGATCGCTGTCCGCCGCTCAGGTCTGCAGTTCGAAGTCCACTGTCGAGGACCTTCTGGACGGCGTTTTCAATTGTTTTCGCGTCGTCGTCGAGGTCGAGGCTGTGCCGAAGTAGCATCGCGGCACTTAGAATCGTACCCAGCGGGTTCGCGACCCCTTTGCCTGCGATGTCCGGGGCGGAGCCGTGGATGGGTTCGTACACACCAAGCGTGCCTTCACCGAGCGAGGCGCTTGGAAGCAGCCCGAGCGACCCGGTCAACACCGCGCCTTCGTCCGAGAGGATGTCGCCAAACATGTTGCCACTCACGATGACGTCGAACGATGACGGGTCGGTGACGAGGCGCATGGCGGCCGAATCGACGAGCTGATGATCGAGCTGGATGTCCGAGTTCTCTTTGCCGACCTCGGTCGCGACCTCGCGCCACACTTGCATCGTGGCCAGGACGTTCGCCTTGTCGATGGAGGTGACGTGTCCGCCTCGCTTCCGCGCGACTTGGAAGGCTAGCTCGACGATGCGGCGAATCTCGCTCTCGTCGTAGACCATCGTATCGAAGCCGGTGCGCAGACCGTTCCTGGTCTCTTTGCCCTTGGGCTGACCGAAATAGATGCCGCCGGTGAGCTCGCGGATGAACACCAAATCTACGCCACGCAGGCGTTCGGGACGGAGCGGGGAGGCCGCTTCGAGGCCAGGAAAGAGCTTCACCGGGCGAACATTCGCGAACAGCTTCAGGGCCTTCCGCATTCCGAGAAGCCCCTGCTCCGGCCGAACCTTGGCGTTGGGGTCGTCCCATTTCGGGCCGCCAACCGCACCGAGTAAGACGGCATCCGCACTGCGGCACCCCACGATGGTGTCGTCCGGAAGTGGAACACCCGTCTCGTCGATGGCGATGCCGCCGATGAGGTGTGTCGAGAACGTGAACGTGTGATTGGACTTGCTTGCGATCGTCTCGAGCACTTGGCGAGTCGCGTCAACGATTTCGGGACCGATTCCGTCACCAGGGAGAAGTGTAATCTTGGCTTTCATCTATCGTTACCTGTGCGGCCGGCCATGATGCACGGCACACGTCATGAGGGCAATGGCTAAGTCGCGCGTTCCAGCGTGAGCCCGTACTCGATGCTGTCGATCAACGCTTGAAGTGACGCTTCGATGATGTTGCTCGATGCCCCCACGGTGCTCCATGTGTCGTGGGCCGACTGGCTGTCGATGAGCACTCTGGTCGTCGCATCGGTCCCCTTGCGGCCGTCGAGAATGCGAACCTTGTAGTCGCTGAGATGCATCTCTGCGACCTCGGGGAAGAAGGGGAGGAGCGCCTTTCGGAGCGCTGAGTCGAGTGCACTCACCGGGCCGTTGCCTTCGCCTGCGGTGTGCACGACCTCGTCCCCGATTTGGACCTTTACCGTAGCCTCGGCGAGCATGCCGCCGCCACGCCGTCGTCCAACGCCTGCTTGGAAGTCCAATACCTCGAAAGGTGGTTTGTAGTCGGCTTGGTCACGAGCCATGAGTAGCGCGACCGACGCCTCGGCCGCTTCGTACGCGAAGCCCTTGGACTCGAGCTCCTTGATCTTCTCGAGGACGCGGCCGCCGTGGTCCGAGCTGACCTCGAGCCCAAGCTCTTCCGCCTTGCTCATGACGTTGCTGCGTCCGGAAAGCTCACTCACCACCACTCGCGACTCGTTCCCGACGAGAGTTGGCTGGATGTGCTCGTATGATTCGGGATGACGGCGAATCGCCGACACGTGGATGCCGCCTTTGTGGGCGAAGGCACTACGCCCGACGTAGGCCGCATGATCGTTGGGACTCAGGTTTGCGATCTCGGCAACGAAGTGTGACAGGTCGTAGAGTTGGTTGAGTTTGCCTTGAGGCAGGCACTGCAAGCCCAGTTTGAGCTCGACGTCCGGGATGATCGCGCAGAGGTTGGCGTTTCCGCAGCGCTCCCCGTACCCGTTGATCGTTCCCTGGACGTGGCGGACCCCCGCACGCACGGCGGCGACGGAGTTGGCGACGCCACATTCACCATCGTTGTGGGCATGGATGCCGAGTGGTGTGTCCGGAAGGGCCTCTCGGACCGCTTTCACGATCTCCTCGACCTCCCAGGGCATCGAGCCGCCGTTGGTGTCGCAAAGAGCTACCCGCTCGGCGCCACCGCGCGTAGCGGCTCGCAGCGTGTCGATCGCGTACTGCGCATCGGCCTTGTATCCGTCGAAGAAATGCTCCGCGTCGTAGATCACCCGCCGGTCGTTCTGCCGGAGAAAGGCCACGCTCTCCTCGACCATACGGAGGTTCTCTTCGAGGCTCGTGCGCAGCACTTGCGTAACGTGCATGTTCCAGGACTTGCCGAAGATCGTGCACACTGGGGTCTCGGCGGCGAGCAAGGTCTGGAGTTGCTTGTCGTCCTCTGCGCGAAGCTGCGCGCGACACGTCGAACCGAACGCGGCCACGATGACGTTCTTCCAATCGACCTCCTTCGCCCGCTCGAAGAACTCGACGTCCTTGGGGTTCGACCCCGGCCAACCGCCCTCGATGAAGGTGACACCCAGCGAATCCAAGTGCTCCGCGATCCGCAGCTTGTCCTCGCAGGACAGACTCATCCCTTCCATCTGCGTGCCATCACGCAGAGTGGTGTCGTAGATCTCTACGACCGGGTCCGAGCCGCTATGTCCGCTCTTGCTCATAACTTGTGATCTGCTCGTCGAACGAGAGGAGGTATCCAAGCTGGTCGACGCCATCGAGGAGACAGTGCTTGGAGAAGGCGTCGATAGGGAACGTTGCCTCGAGCCCGTCGACGCCCGTCACGGACTGGGTCGGGAGATCGATCGTGATCTTCGTCGACCGGTCCAGTTGAACGGCTTCCATGAGCGCCTTGTACACTTCGGCGTTGACCTCGACGGGCAGCAAAGCGTTCTTCAGCGAGTTGCTCCGGAAGATGTCTGCGAAGCCGGTGGAGATGATCGCGCGGAAACCCCAACCGACCAACGCCCAAGGTGCGTGCTCGCGCGAAGAACCACTGCCGAAGTTGTTGCCGGCGATGAGGATCCGCGCACCCTGCGAAGCGGCCTCGTTAAGCACGAACTCGGGGTTGTCCGACCCGTCCTTGAGGTAGCGCCAGTCGCAAAACAGGCTGTCCCCGAGACCGTGCTTGTCGGTCACCTTGAGAAAGCGCGCTGGGATGATCTGATCTGTGTCCACGTTCTCGGCAGGGAGCGGGACTGCATGCGATGTCAGTGTGGTGAATTTGGCCATGACTCTGTCTTTCAAGAAAGGAGCAAGCTCCGCGGGTCGGTGACTTTGCCGGTGATGGCCGAGGCGGCTGCGGTGAGTGGAGATGCGAGGAAAGTGCGGCCACCCTTGCCCTGTCGTCCCTCGAAGTTGCGGTTGGAGGTGCTGACGGCGTACTGACCGGGCTCGAGATTGTCACCGTTCATCGCGATGCACATCGAACAACCGGGCTCACGCCACTCGGCGCCCGCCTCTTTGAAGATCTCATCGAGCCCTTCGGCCTCGGCCTGCTTTTTGATGTCGTGCGAGCCCGGAACCACCAGAGTACGCACACCTTCCGCGACCTTGCGACCGCTGAACACACCGGCCGCCATGCGTAGGTCACCGATACGCGAGTTGGTGCACGAGCCGATGAAGACCACGTCGATCTTCTGGCCGAGCAGGGGCTGTCCCGGCCGCAGGCCCATGTAGCCCATCGCTTTTTCGAATGCGGCTCTCTGTGAGGCGTTGTCGAACGAGTCTGCGGTTGGCATGGGCTCGCCGATCTGCATGCCCATGCCCGGGTTCGTGCCGTAGGTGATCATCGGCTCGAGCTGGTTGGCGTCGATGATGACGGTCTTGTCGAAGGTCGCGCCTTCGTCCGTTGGGAGCTGGCTCCAACGCTCGACCGCAGCGTCCCAATCGGCGCCCTGCGGCACGCGGTCGCGCCCCTTCAAGTACTCGAAGGTCGTTTCGTCGGGGGCGATCATGCCCGCTCGTGCGCCTGCTTCGATGCTCATGTTGCAGCCGTCATTCGGCCTTCCATGTCGAGGTGGCGGATGGCCGACCCGGTGAACTCGATCACGTACCCGGTTCCGCCGCCCGTTCCGATCTCCGCGCACAGTGCGAGGATGATGTCCTTGGCGGTCACACCTGGCATCAGCTGGCCGTCGAGCCGCACTTCGAGAGTCTTGACTTTGCGCTGCAGGAGACACTGCGTGGCCAAGACGTGCTCGACCTCGCTTGTCCCGATGCCAAACGCCAGGGCACCAAAGGCGCCATGGGTCGACGTGTGACTGTCACCGCACACGATTGTCTTGCCTGGCTGCGTGAACCCACGCTCCGGCCCGATCACGTGTACGATCCCATTGCGACTGTCGCCAAGAGCGAAGAGCTCCACTCCGAACTCTTTGCAGTTGCTCTCCAGCTGAGCGAGCTGCGCCTTTGCCTGGTCGTCGATGACCCACAGCGCCTTCGGTAGCGTCGGCGTCGAATGGTCCATCGTCGCAATGGTCTTGTCCGGGCGACGAACCTTTAGTCCGCGCTCGCGCAGACCGGTGAACGCCTGGGGGGACGTCACCTCGTGAATGAGTTGCAGGTCGATGTAGAGGACCGCGGGCCTATCCGGCTCCTGAACGACGACGTGATCGTCCCAAACCTTCTGAAATAGTGTTCTTGGTTTCATGATGCTGGTTACGCAGCGCTTCCTGCTGCCGCGCTAGCGGCTTGCGTCCCTTCTCTGATGGCGAGGATGCGGTTGATAGCCGCGATGTAGGCCTTGGCGCTCGCGACGATGACGTCCGTGTGTGCGCCGTGACCGTGGAACACCCGTGCGCGCGAGTGCTCGTATTGTGGATTGATTTTTTCGGGCGGCGCCTCGTTGTCGTCGGTAGAGACGCGCACGCTCACCTCTCCCAGCGCGTCGATGCCTTCAGTCACCGATTGAACGGTGTACTCGAGCAGCGAGCAGGGGACGTGAACGAGGTTTTGGATGGCCTTGTACGCGGCATCCACCGGGCCGGTTCCGACTTCCGCCGATGTCTGTGTTTGACCGTCGGGCCCGGTGAGCTTCACGGTGGCCGTCGGCATGCCTGTCCCGCACCCCACCTGGATGGCGTCGAGCCTCCAGAACTCCTTCGGCTGATAGAGTTCGTCACTCAACAGGGCCAACAAGTCCGCATCGGTGATGTGCTTCTTCTTGTCGGCGAGCTTCTTGAACCGCGCGAACGCCTTGTTGAGCCCATCACCGGACACGGAGTAACCGAGCTCGGTCAAGCGGTTCGCAAACGCGTGCCGCCCGGAGTGCTTCCCGAGGATGAGCTGCGTCGTACCCGCGCCCACCGTCTCCGGACGCATGATCTCGTAGGTCTCCTCATGCTTGAGCATCCCGTCCTGGTGAATGCCAGCCTCGTGCGCAAACGCATTCGCGCCCACGATCGCCTTGTTCGGCTGTACGATCATGCCGGTCACCTTGCTCACCAACCGGCTAGCGCGCGTGAGCTGCGTGGTGTCGACGTGCGTGCCGATGCCAAAGAGGTCGCGCCGCACATGCAGCGCCATGACGACCTCTTCGAGCGAGGCATTGCCGGCTCGCTCGCCGATGCCGTTGACCGCCACTTCGACCTGGCGGGCGCCGTTGACCACTGCTGAGAGGCTATTGGCCACTGCCATCCCGAGGTCGTCGTGGCAATGAACACTGATGACCGCACTATCGATGCCAGGCACGTTCTGCCGGAGCATCGCAATGCGCTCACCAAACTCCGCGGGGATCGTGTAGCCGACCGTGTCCGGGATGTTCAACGTACTGGCTCCCGCCTCGATGGCGGCCTGAAGTGCTTCGTACAGGAACTCCATCTCGGTTCGCCCGGCGTCCTCGGGGCTGAACTCGACGTCGTCGCAAAAGCTTCGCGCGTACGAGACCATCTCGGTGATCTTCGCGAGCACCTCGGCCTTGCTCATCCGTAGCTTGTGCTCGCGATGGATCGGCGACGTTGCGATGAACGTGTGGATCCGGCCGCGCTTCGCCGGTGCCACAGCCTCCGCAGCCTTGTCGATGTCGGATTTGTGAGCACGCGCCAAGCTGCAGATCGTCGGCGGCTCCGGGACCGGCCGGCCCTCGACGCCCGTCACGCCCACCGCTTCGGCGATGGTTTTCACCGCTCGCAAGTCATCGTCGGAAGCGGCCGCGAAGCCAGCCTCGATCACATCCACGCCGAGTCGCGATAGGGTCTTCGCCACCTCTAGCTTTTCCGACGAGGTCATCGTCGCGCCAGGTGATTGCTCTCCATCCCGGAGGGTTGTGTCGAAGATCCGTACGTGATCGGGTTGCATGATTCATTCTCCCGACGCCGCGACAGACGGCGCCTACCTATTCTCCCTGTTTGATCTCTATTGGGTCGACGAAAGGCATCATCGACCGAAGGCTTGCGCCCACCTGCTCGAGCGTCTGCTCCTGCTCTGCACGCCGGATCGCGTCGAACTCCGGCCGGCCGTTCTTGTTCTCTTCGATCCACCGCTTGGCGAACGTGCCGTCCTGGATCTCGGCGAGGATTTGCTTCATCGCCTTCTTGCTCTCTTCGCCGATGACGCGCGGGCCGCTCACGTAGTCGCCCCACTCGGCAGTGTTCGACACCGAGTAGCGCATGTAGTTGAGTCCGCCGCGGTACATCAGGTCGACGATGAGCTTCAGCTCGTGGAGGCACTCGAAGTACGCGAGCTCCGGCTGGTAGCCGGCCTCGACCAGCGTCTCGAAGCCGGCCTTCACCAGCTCCGACGCGCCGCCGCACAAAACGGCCTGCTCACCAAAGAGGTCGGTTTCCGTCTCCTCCGTGAAGGTGGTCGTCAACACGCCGGCGCGCGCGCAACCGATCCCAGCTGCGTACGACATCGCCAGCGCATCCGCCTGGCCCGTCGCGTCTTGATGAACGGCAAGCAGCGCCGGAACGCCGCCCCCCTCCTGGTAGGTCTCACGCACGCGGTGGCCGGGGCTCTTCGGCGCGACCATCGTGACGTCGATATCCTTCGGCGGCTCGATGGTGTCGTATCGAATGTTGAAGCCGTGCGCGAACATCAGCATGTTGCCTGCCTCGAGGTTCGGGCGGATGTGCTCTTCGTAGATCGCTGGCTGCGACGTGTCGGGCGCCAGCATCATGATCACGTCGGCTTCCTTCGCCGCATCGCTCACCGACTTCACCGCGAGACCGGCGGCTTCGGCCTTGGCCTTGCTCTTGCTGCCGTCCTGCAAAGCGACGCGCACGTCCACGCCGCTCTCCTTCAAGTTGAGCGAGTGCGCGTGGCCCTGCGAGCCGTAGCCGACGATCGCCACCTTCTTGCCTCGAATCAACGAAAGGTCAGCGTCTTTTTCATAACGAATCTGGGTCATGTGTCTCTCTACTTCTCTACAAGGGGTTAGGCCGCGGAGTGGCGGGAGGCGGGCACAGTGGGGTGGGCGAGATCGTGCGTTTCGACACCGCGTGTCATCGCGACGGTGCCGGTTTGCACCAGCTCGAGAATGCCAAAGGGTCTGAGAACCGAGACGAGGCCTTCGACCTTGTCTTGCGGCCCCGTGATTTCGATCGTTACCCGGTCGGGGGACATGTCGATCGCGCGGGCGCGAAACACATCGCAAATTTTCAAGATTTCATTGCGCTGCTCGCTGTTGCAGTTCACCTTGATCAGCGCGAGCACGCGACTGATCGACTGTTTGTTGGTGAGGTCGTCGACCCAGAGCACGTTGACCATCTTGTAGAGGTTCGCCTCGATACGCTTGGCTTTGTCCTCATCTGCGTCGCAGACGATAGTCATCCGCGACACGCCAGCTTCGTGCGTGGCGCCGACGTTGAGCGAGTCGATGTTGAAACTGCGGCGGCGGAACAGCGAGGCGACTCGGTTCAACACGCCGGGCTTGTCTTCGACGAAAACGGCGAAGGTTCTTTTGACGGACTGGGACATCACTCGTCCTCCCCTGTCTCGAAGATCGGGTTGTGCTCGTGATCGCCGGCCTTGGGTGGACGTTCGATCATCTCGTCGCAGGTCGGCCCGGCGGCAACCATCGGGTACACGGAGTCTTCTTGCTCGACGCGGAAATCGATGACCACGGTGCCCTCGGTGGCTTCCGCCGTTCGAACCGCTGCTTCGACCTCGGAGCGCTTCTTCACGCGCATGCCCGTCAACGCGTGCGCGTCCGCGATCTTCACGAAGTCCGGGCTGAGCATCGGCGTCGCGACGTAGCGGCCGCCGTAGAAGAACTCCTGCCACTGACGCACCATGCCGAGGAAGCCATTGTTGATGATGGCGACGTTGACCTTGATGCCTTCCTGCGCGCAGGTGGAGAGCTCGGCCTGCGCCATCTGGAAGCCACCATCCCCGCAGATGACCCACACCGACTCATCCGGCTTGGCGAACTTTCGCGCCGATCGCAGCGGGCAATGCAAAGCCCATCGTGCCAAGGCCACCCGATGTGATCAGCTTCCGGGGGTAGTCGTGCTTGTAGTACTGCGCCTCCCACATCTGGTGCTGACCGACGTCGGTGACGACGAGCGCCTTGCCTCGGTGAGAGCGATACAGGTCGTGGATGACATGGGCGGCATAGAGCTTGCCCATGTCCGGCAGGTTCTTGATGTCCTCACGGTCGAGCCGCCTGGATCTCTTCGATGTAGGCCAACCACTCCGGGCGGTCGCACTCCTCGACCTGCGGGAGCAGCTCCTTCAAGACCTCCCGCGCGTCGCCGACGATCGGCACGTCGACGTGGACGTTCTTGTTGATCTCCGCCGGGTCGAGCTCGATGTGGATCTTCTGCGCGTTCTGGGCGTAGGTCTTGAGGTTACCCGTCACGCGGTCGTCGAACCGCATGCCGACGGCGATGATCAAATCAGCCTCTTGAATCGCCTTGTTGACCCAGGTCTCCCCGTGCATGCCCATCATGCCGAGGTTTCGGGGGTGGCTGGCCGGGAATCGCCGAGGCCGAGCAGCGTGCAGGCCACCGGAATGTTTGTCTTTTCGATGAACTCGATCAGAGTTGCGTGGCCTCCGCCTTCACGACGCCTGCCCGGAAAAGAGGATCGGCTGCTTCGCGTTCTTGATCAGCTGCTACGGCGCTTCCTCGAGCTGCTCCGCGAGCGGCGCGTAGTCGGGGCGGTAGCCGGGAAGCACGATCTCGTCCTCGTTCCACTCGAACACGCAGCTCTGCTGCTGCGCATCCTTGGTGATGTCGACGACGACCGGCCCGGCCGGCCTGAGCGGGCGATGTAGAACGCCTCGCGGATGGTCGGCGCGATTTGCTCCGGTTTCGTCACCAGGTAGTTGTGCTTGGTGACCGGAATGGTGCAGCCCGTGATGTCGGTCTCCTGGAACGCATCGCTGCCGATGAGCTGCGAGGGGACCTGCCCGGTGATGCAAACCATCGGGACCGAGTCGAGCATGGCGGTCGCGATGCCGGTCACGAGGTTGGTTGCGCCGGGCCCGAAGTCGCAATACAAACGCCGACTTCCCCGACGCGCGCGCGTAGCCGTCGGCCATGTGGGAGGCGCCTTGCTCGTGGCGCGTCAGCACGTGGTGGATGGGGTATTCGATCATCGCGTCGTAGGCAGGCATGATCGCGCCGCCCGGATAGCCGAAGCAGACCTCGACCCCCTCGCGTACGAGCGCCTCCCAGATGATTTGGGCTCCGGAAAGCGATTCGCCGAGGCGATTCTCGAGCTTGGGATTGGCGGGTGTCACGAGGTTCTCCTTAGGTCCTGGCTGGCTCCAACTAGTGGATTCGAGGCGGCATTCAAGCAGCGCCTATCCAACAAAAAAGGCGCCGAGTCGACCGCCGACTGGGCACCTAGTTCCGGGGCAAATTCCGGCATGCCGGACGCCTGCCGGTTTGTTGAAGTTTTACGCTGTGAATGTCTTTTCATGGGCTTCGGTCAAAACAAAAAGGCCCCCGCATGCTCGATGCGGAGGCCAGAAACTGAGTGGGTTGGGTGTGAGTGGTTCTGGTCCCCGCCTATACCTGCGCAACTAGCAGGAGGCTAATAATGAGGCCGACTACAACTACAACTCCGCCCATCAGACTCGCACGATGCGCGTCAACTGGTGCAGCCATAGCAGTCGGGTACCGAACCATTACCCGTCCATTCTGCTACCAACCCCCCCCACGGTCAAGGGGGACCCGGTGTCGCTGCGATCTTTGCGTCAGAAGAGCTCTAGTTTCACGTAGTTGAAGGAGCGGAGCCTGTCCCCGTTTAGCTCGAGGGCTAGTTGGGCTTGGTGGCAGTAGGGGCCGGGGGCGTTGGGGGGGATGTTGAGCTCGGTGGCGATCACGTGTCGGGTGGCTGACAGGTAGACGACGTCGATGGGGAAGGGGACGCCGGTGTTGGTGATGCAGACTCGGGTTTCCTTGGGGAAGACCAGGAGGAGGGCTTCGTTTTCGGCGAGGGGGCCGTGGAGGCGGAGGCCTTGCTGCGGCTCGTACTCGGTGTCGGCCAGCGCGAGCTCTAGCTCGAGTTGTGCGTTGCCGTCCTCGTCGAGGAGGCGGGCGCGCTGGGTTGGCTGACTATCGCCGCAGCCGAGCATCCCCGCCAGCAACAGCACGGTGATCGCTTTGCTCATAGCGACCTCAGGAAGGCGAGTAGCGCCTCTCGGTCGTCCGCGCTCAGGTTGGCGAGCTCGTCTCGTGCCGTGGCGGCTTCGCCCGCGTGCTTTGCGATCGCGTCTTCGATCGTGCTCGCACGGCCGTCGTGCAGGTAGGGCGCGGTTCGACCGAGGCCCCATAGCGGCGGCGTGCGGAAGTCGTGAATGCCCGCGTCTCCTTCTTCGATGCCGAGGGCGTTGGACTCAGCGACATCGTGCAGCAGCAAGTCTGTGTACGCGTGAACGTCGACCCCGTCGGCGGTCTGCAGAACCGGAACGTGGCAGCTCCCGCACCCGACCACGTCGAAGATCTCCTCGCCTCTATCCTCGAGCGTCGCGTGTACGCGGCTTCTCGGCGGTGGTGCGAGAAAGGCGATGAACCCCGTGATGCTGTCAATCGTGCTTGCATCGGTTTCGGGATCTGCCGTCTCATCGTCGTCCTCTGAGTTGCCGAACGACAGGCCCGGCTCGTTGGGCACCGTCAACCCGAGCTCGCCGCTGAGGGCGTCCCGTACGAAGTCACGGACCGATGGCACGTTGGCCTTCCAGCCGAATCGACCGAGGCGCCCGTCTTTGAGCACGTGCGCGCGTCCGGCGATCCCGTCGTCGTTGTCGTCGCTTGGATCGGCGAGCGCATCGATCGTCTCACGCGGAATCTGTTCGAGTAGGCCCAAACCGAGCGCCGACGGAGTTTGTCGCGGCTCGAAGAAGTCGGCGTCCGCATCCGCTTCGGGCCGAGCGTCGGTGACGGCGTGACGCGGAAGCGCGGTCCCATCGCCCGGCTGGTTGAACATGAATCCGGTGAAGCTCCCTTGCCGCATGGCATCGACGCCCGACGGCCCCGCGCCGCCGATGACCGGGTCGAAATGACACGAGCGGCACGCGTCGCCGTTGAAGAGTGGACCGACGCCTTCTGCGAATCCAAAGTCACGATCGAAGAGGACGCGGCCCTGCTCGAACAGGGCGAGCTCCACGGCGTCCAATCCGGCAACAGGCGCACCGTACTCGCCCACCGCCGGAATATCGGCATCGCGGGGCAGCATGCCTTCAGTCGCTTGGGCGTAGCCCCCAAGCGACTCCAAGAAGGCGATCAAATCCTCCCGCTCGCTGGGCGCGAGGGCCACGTACGCGTCCCGAATCGAGGCCGCCTCCCCACCGTGCCATCGAATCGCGTCATCGATCGTTGGTGAGCGCCCGTCGTGAAGGTACGGGCTCGCGGCGGCGATCCCCCAAAGTGGCTGCGTGCGGAACTCGTGGCCCGTCGAGTCTTGCATGGGGAACCCGTCGGCCAGCTCGTCCCCCATGTCGTGAAGCAGCAGATCGGTGTACGCCGGGATTGTTCCACGCGGGCTACGCAACGAGGACAGATGGCATTTGTTGCACCCGATCCCATTGAACATCTCCTCCCCGTGTATGGTCTGTGCCGTCCGCTCATCAGGCTCCGGCGCGGCCAAGAGCAGGACAAAGCAGACCAAGTCGAACAGATCGGATTCCGAGAGTTCCGGGTCGGGCACTTCGTCGAGGTCTATCGTCGACTCGTCTGGAATCACCGCCTGAGCCGCCACGATGGCCCCCGCTCCACCGCTCGCGTCCAGCGCGATAGACGCCGGCGCGCCTTTCAGTGTCGGCAGCTCCGCCCGTCGTTCCGCGGATAGCGGGTCCGAGGTGATTCCCATGTGATTGAAGATCGGGCCGCGAACGAAGAGCTCGATGCTCGAGGTCTGTGCCTTCCGTCCGAAGCGTCCAACGAACATCCCGTCGTAGTTCACCCGGCCGCTAATCCCGTCTCCGTCGGCATCCTGCGGATCGGCGTGGCTTACGATCTCGGCGTCGGCGATCTCGGAAAGTAAGCCCGCACCGAAAAACGGAATCGGATTCCTCGTTGCGCTGATGTTGGTGAGCTGATCGGAAGAAGCCCGCCCGGAGTCGAGCGAGAATTGTCGTTGCACACCGTTCTTGCCGCGCGGCACGACGGTGCCGCGAGCGAGCTCGTCACCGACCAACAGGAAGTCTCGATAATGGCCCGCGCCTCCACCAAAGACGGGCTTCTCGTGACAGCCCGCGCAGAAGGTGAGGTTGAATTCCGGACCCAAACCGTCTTGGGGCGTGAATCGACGCAAAGCCACCTGCCGGCCGCGCTCGAACACGGCGACCTGTTCGGGCGTGGCCGACGGCAGAGGTGAGCCGAGCTCTCCGAAGATGCCGTCCGCGACCTCCACCGTGGTATCGGAGGCGCAGCCAAGCATCGACGCGCCTCCTACGCAGAGAACGAGCGCCACGCCCCAGGCCTTCCTATCGAGCACTGAATCAAGCAAGATTAACAGGCCGAATATAGCCCACGGTGCTCGCCTGACAATGTAAACGCGAAGCGCTCGTTCTAGCTGCGTTCGTCGAAGTCGATCGCGACGGTTTCATCGGTGACGTTGGGCGACAGGGGCTCCTTCGCGCTCTCGATGTCGTCCCCAAACGTGTTCCACCATGCTTCGGCATTCGCGCGCGTCCATCGCGCAACCTCCAGCTCGTCCAGCGCGTCGGCAAACTCCTGGCACGACGCGGGCCTGTCGGACTGAGATTTTTCCAGGCAGGAAAAAATGAGTTTCTCGAGGTCGGCGGGCACCTCTTGCGAGCATACCTCCGCAAACGGGAGGGGCTGCGTGTGCAAGTGGTGCAAGCAGATCTCCATGATCGTCTTGCCTTCGAAGACGTGGCGTCCCGCCAGCAGGTAGTAGCCGACTGCGCCGAGGGCATAGAGATCGGTCCGAGCGTCGATCCCCTGAGGGTCTTGGATCGCCTCGGGGCTCAAGTAATGAGGCGTTCCCTTGATCGACATCGTGTTGGTCTGTTCGAGGTCGTCGACCTTCCCGAGGTTCTTTACGAGACCGAAGTCGAGCACTTTCGTCACGTCGGGGACACCCCCCTGGCGCGCCAGCATGATGTTGCTTGGCTTGATGTCCCGGTGAATCAACCCGATGTCGTGCGCTTCGTTGAGCGCGAGCGCCGCGTCACGGAGGATGCGCACGACCCGCTCGACCGGTTGAGGACCGCCTGTTTCGACCACCTGCGTGAGTGTCGCCCCGCTGAGCAGCTCCATCGCATAGTAGAAGAGCCCGTCCGGCGTCCGTCCGTAGTCATAGATCGTGACGGTATTGGGGTGGGTGAGCTTTGCCGTCAGTTGCACTTCTCGTCGGAAACGATCCAGAGCATCCCGATCGGCGACCTCCGGACGGAGTAGCTTGATCGCGGTTGGACGCTTTAGCATGCCGTGCTTCGCCTCGTACACGACGCCCATCGCTCCTTCGCCGAGCTTCCGCTCGAGACTGTACTGCCCAAGTTTCTGAACGTCGCTGACCTGTTTGCGCAACCGGTGAATCACGCGAGATGCCAGGGCGGCGAGACCGATGGTGAGCGTCCACCACATGGTCGTGATGATTGCCTGCGAGGCCGCAACGCGACTGTGGGAGGTGGCGTCGTAGCCGAAGTTACGCCAAATCTCGAGGTCTACGCCTAGGTAGTGCCAATACATGGCCGCGACGAGCGGGATGCCGATGAGGATGCCGAGGATCGTCGTTCGCCTGGCCGAGCTCGGCACGAACACGCTTCGGGCAAACATGATCAACGCCAAGATGAACGCGGTGATCGTGTCGCCGCCGACCTCGGGCCGGATGTCGAGCCCCATGCCGATGTATCCGACGCTCGTAAGAAAGATCCCCGTGTTCTCGACAGCGTGGATCGCATTCACCGACAGTTCGCCACGCCGGCAGATCAGCCACACGCCGATGAGGGGCACGATTGCGGCCGCGTGTATTAGAAATCCGGGGTCGACGAGCATTTCCCCGAGGAACCCAAACAGCACGCCCATGATTACCCGGAAGAACAGGGCGGTGCCTCCGAGCATCGCACCGATGATCCCGAAAAATGCGACGCGCCGCTGAAAGAACGCGCGTGCCTCGGGATTCGCGAAGTAGTTACTGCTGCTCATGTCTGCAAGCCCATGATGACTAAGTTCGCAAGTTGTAGCCACTGCGAAGCAGCGCGCTCGCCACTCCGAGGAGGACCAGGAACGACAGGAGCACGACCCCCGCGCTCGTGATGGGAGACACGTCGGCCACCCCGAGGAAGCCGTACCGAAGCCCGTTGACCATGTAAAGGAGTGGGTTGAAGCGGCTCACGGTGTGCCACGGCTCCGGCAGGAGATCGATCGAGTAGAAGACGCCGCCGAGGAAGGCTAACGGGAGCAGGACGAAGTTCGGGAAGATCGCGAGGTGATCGAACTTCTCGGCCCAAAGTGCCGCGACGATTCCCAAGAGGGCGAGCGTTGCCGTCACGAAGACAGTGAAGAAAACCGTCCAGCCGATGTGGTGCAGTGGAAACCAGGTGAATGCCAGCGCCACGAGATACACGAGTGTCCCCACGATGATGGCCCGGATCATCGCGGCTCCGACGTACGCCAGAAGCATCTCGAACGCCCCTATGGGCGCCACCAAGATGTCGATGATCGTGCCGTTGATCTTCGACTGAAAGAGGCTCGACGACGTATTCAAGAAGGAGTCGCGAATCATCGTCATCATCACGAGGCCGGGCACCACGAACTGAATGTAGGGTACGCCCGAGATTTCGCGCAATCGGGAGCCAAGCGCGACGCCGAACACCAAGATGTAGAGGCTCGTCGTCACCAATGGGCTCAGCACCGTCTGCAGCCACACTTTGCTGAAGCGGCGGATCTCTTTGATGAAAAGCGTCTTGAGCGCGATCGTGTTCACGCGGCGGGCCTCCCGTCCGCTTTGCGGATCAGCTCCAAGTAGATGTCTTCGAGCGAGCGTCCATCGTGCCGTTCCATCAGGCTGTCCCGGCTTTCCACCAGCAGGAGCTCCCCCTTGTGCAGGATACCGATTCGGTCGGCGAGCCGTTCCGCCTCTTCGATGTAGTGGGTGGTCAGCACGATCGTGGTGCCCGCCGCGCGTAGTCCTTCGACCTCCTGCCAAAGCTCGCGGCGAAGCTCGACGTCCACGCCGGCGGTAGGCTCGTCGAGAAACAGCAACCGAGGCTCGTGGACGAGTGACTTGGCCACCAAAAGCCGCCGCTTCATGCCGCCGGACAGCGTGCGCGTGTAGGCATCGCGCTTTTCGTCGAGCGCAAACGTCTTGAGCAAGGCTTCGGCTCGCTCGCGATTCGGTTCGACGCCCATGAGCCCCATTTGAATCGTCAGACTTTCGAGCGGCGTGAAGAAAGGGTCGTAGTTGAGCTCCTGCGGAACCAGCCCCACCAACCGGCGGGCCGTACGGAAGTCCCGGACCGTATCGAAGCCGAGAACCTCGATACTGCCGTTGCTTTGCTTCGCGAGCCCGGTGATGCAGTGGATCAACGTGGATTTCCCGGCGCCGTTCGGGCCGAGCAACGCGAAGATCTCACCCTCGTAGACCTCGAGCGATAGATCCTGGAGCGCCGTGAATGTCCCGTAGCGCTTCGTGACATGGTGGCAGCGGAGCACCGGCGGTTTCATCGCGCCGGACTATAGCGACCTGACGGGCGATGACCAGGCTATCCCGGCATATGACGCAGATGGAACGACTTGGGCCGCGTCAGTTGCGCGTAACCGAGAGCCGAGAGGCTGCATCCGCGACCCGAGTCCTTGACGCCGACCCATGCAAGCTCCGGGTCGAGGTAGTCGCATCGGTTCATGAACCAGGTTCCGGTTTCTACACGCGTGCCGACCTGTTGCGCATGTTCGAGGTCGTTGGTCCATACCGACGCGGTTAGCCCGTACATGCTGTCGTTCATCAGCGCGATCGCCTCGACGTCCCCTCGAACCCGC
>PVMK01125463.1_pt1 | contig 62286 bp, 54 predicted proteins | sample 1853481 | NCBI WGS metagenome assembly PVMK01 (sample SAMN08533507, study PRJNA380276) | Marine sediment metagenome, whole genome shotgun sequencing project.
CACTTACCCTTTTCCAAATCGGATTCAGTCGATTCTGCCAGCGCCGCACAGCCTCTTCGGGCGCGGTGCCGTGTTCGCAAAATATGAGTTGGCCGCCCTGCTTGAGTACACGACGCATCTCCCCGAGGGCCGGCAGAATTTCGGAAATCGAGCAGAGCGTATAGGTAACCAATACGGTATCGGCACTGCCGTCATCTAACGGTATCTCTTCAGCAGCCGCCTCGATAAATTCCACGTCAAATTCGGCTTGGGCCACGGCCTGCTGCGCCCGAGCCCACGTTTCTTTCGACGGATCCAGGCCCCACAAATGATGCACTTTGCCTGCAGCGTAGAACGGCAAATTGAGCCCGGACCCAATTCCAACTTCCAGAACACGCCCGTCGGCCACGGGCACAACTTTTGCACGCTGGCGCCTGATCGGCGTTGCGCTGCAGAGAAAGTGGGTGACATGCGGCAGAACATATTTTGCGTAAAATCCCATCCTTATAATCCAGTTTATCCCGGTTCAAGATAAAAAAGCACCGTTTCTCCAATTGCCACACGGACCTGGTGACCCGGCACCCGGAAGTCTGGGATAAATGCGCGGTTGCAGCTTAGCGCGATGCGGCGGCTGTCGATTGAAGCGGTTCTTTCGAGGCGCGGTAGAAAGATCGGGTATTCATTATTTTTTTACCCAGGCCTCAGCATCCGCTAAATTCGAAAATACCTTAAACTGTTGGGGTAGATCTTCGGCAATTTTAGTAAATGCTTCGGCCAGATCTGACTGCGTCCCGGATTCGACAACGATTGCTGTTTTGTTTATTCTGGCATCTTTGGGGTAATTTTCTTCAATGATGTCCCGCAGCTTATGCAAATCATCGCGGGATAAATTCTGGGGGCCTTCACGGAATACCCAGATTCTGTTTTGCTCAGGAATCTCTTCCACATAGAACAGCCTGGCAACGCCCTGCTGTATCTCTCTGAGATCAGTCCCTTCTTTGGGTTCTACTAAAATATAATCCTGTTTTATGGTTATTTTGGGTGGCATGCTCTGGATGACTTTGATTGGATTTGCCTTCGTTATAACCTGGCGGCAGGGCCATTTTGTACCTAACCCGTAAATATCATCGGGAGTCAAAGAAAGTCAAGAAAAGGCTCCGCAAAAAACAAGAGGGTCAGACAGGCGAGCCATGCCACAGGCAGACAGGTCTGCAACTCAGAAAGGCGATTCAGGCGATATTTGCGAATGCTGTCCCACACCCACGCCGTCGAGCACAATGGCACCCAGCACGATGATTCCGCCGGCAACCGTAGGCAAGCTCGGTATTTCGTGGATACCCAAAATGGGAAGGTAAACCCAGAGGACACCACCGATCACCTCCACCAGGGACAACAATGTCAGCTCCGCTGCAGGTAAAAATTTAGCGCTGAAAGAAAATAATATTAAACCGAATCCAACGACAAGACCGTGCAGGACGCTGAGATACACGTTACGAAACGGCATGGCCAGTGTTTCGCTGCGATAAAACAGCATCAGCAGCGTGAACAGCACACAAAGCATACCTGCGAGCGCTATCGTGGCAAATTGCGGTGTCTCCCTGCGCCATCGCAGACTCACCGAAAAGACGGCGAAGCCCGCCGCCGCCATTAGGGCGAACAGGTTGCCCAAAAAGCTACCGGCCCCCAATCCTTCCAGGACCATCACAACAATGCCAAGCAACGCAATAATCATCGCTGCCCAGGTAGAATATCGCACCTTCTCTCTTAGCAGAAAAATCCCTAAAAACGCAGCAATGAAAGGTGCGGCGGCCAGCATGAAAAGGGTATTGGCCACTGTTGTCAGGGTAATCGACAAAATATAACCGGTCATGGCAGTCACAAGTCCGACGGCCCCGAGAAATCCCGCAAACCCGATTCTTTTAAAATGGTTTATAAAAGCAAGGCCCTCGCGCGCCGTGAGATAGATTAAAATAATGATGGCGATAGTCAGGCCTCTGAAAAACAGATATTGCCACTGATAACTTTGAGCCGCCTCCATGTAGCGCACGATCAAGGCGCCAAATGACCAGAGCGTTCCGGCAAAAGATGCCAGAAAAAAAGCTTTTAGATAGTTCCGGTTGCTGAATTTTTGCATGCCGACATCTCCGGTTTCGGGGGCAGTTGAGAAGCAGAAGCGCTCAACTATCCCGGCGCGGAGGTTTCTACGCCTAATTTGAACTTAAAGCAAGCTAAAAATGAACGCTAAATGCAACGGAAAACGGAATATCGGTTTTGCGTCTGCACCGCATAATGCCTGTCAGGAAAAAAGGGGCAAGCTGATTTCAGCCTGCCCCATTGTTTTTAACCTCCCTGTTTGACCAAAGGTGTTTTCCTGATTTTGCAAGTCAAGCCATCAGTTCGTCTTCCTTACCCCAACGGAGACTGCGAACCCGGTGTCCGTTATTGTGGCCGAAGCGCTGAACTCGTCTTCAGGCTCAGAATAACTTTCGGCGCTGCTGTAATAGTTGTTGATTTCCTTGACCACGGAATGGTGAGGTCGCCGGTAGAAACGCCGAGGGTGACCCTGCCGGTAGACCGGCCGATGACGCCAGCGCCGAAATTTGGGCCTATACCGATAGGGCGCACGATAGTGATGAGGATTGCGAAATTTTGATTTGAACCGGGGCCCCGGGCGATTAAAATGACGCCTGAAATGATTGCGCGGGCCGCGGTCACGGATGCGGTCACGGTCAAAATCGTGATCTCCGGACCCATTTCCTTTCTGAAAATGGTTGCCTCGATCCGAACGGCGGTCGCCGCCTCTTTCGCGTTGGGCCCAGGAATTACTGGTTAAGGCCACAATAAATCCAATCAATACAACGCTGATGATAAGAATCTTTTTTTTCATGGCTTGCCTCCTTGTTCTCAAGATTGACAACCGGGTGATCAGGGTTGTTTGAACTGTATGACGCAACCCATTTCTGAAAAGTTTACAAAAAAAGGGGGCAAATCGTTATGGAAAGTTGCCCGTTGAGTTGTGAATAAATTTGAGAGAAAGAGAAGCGGCGCAAAATATTGAAGTTTAAGTAAATAAATGTTAAGGCCATCAGCCATCATCTTTTGAAAGGAGATCCGGGCATGGAAGAGGAAAAATTGTGGATAAAAAAGCAGACAAAGTTTACGAGTATTGCAAAGACGCAAAGCCCGGGCCCATAACTCAAAGGCTTTATGATACCCTGCTGGGCATTCAATACGGAGATTTACCCGATAAGTTTGGCTGGGTTGAAATTGTGGATTAAAGAGATAAAGGATCAAATTTTTTAGAAAAAGTGTAAAGGTGAATATCCAGGCAGTTATAACTGTTCAATTTTCTCCGGCAAGAAAATGAATTGCAGCCAGGTATTAGAAGTCCTGCCTTTAATCGCATTTGAATGACTGGGTTACATCTTCTGAAGTACTACCAATGTCCGCTTTGAAAAAGCCGAAACGTTCACCCTCAAACCAATGAAAATCATCCCCGCCCCAGTAGAGTTTGTCCTCCAGGCGGGTTTCGGCATAAAAATAAATATAGCGGTTGTGGGTATCAACGATGTGCTTTTTTTGACCCGAAGCCAGCGTAAACCAGCCGCGGGTTTGCCAGTGTTCCGGCTCATTTTTTCCGGCCAGATAGCGCACGGCAACGTAGATGGGACGACTGCAATTATTTTTTACGAAAACCTTTGAATACAGTTCTTCCTGTGAATCTTTGCGAGCCAGTGCAATCCGGATCTGGGATAAGATTTCATCGGCCGTAGCTTTATCTTTTTTAATAATGTGATCTTCCTTGGCATCCACGATGACCCGGGTAGTGCTGGCGGTGACCGGTACGATCTTAATGGTGATATCGAGCTCGGCCGTAGATGCGCTCATGACGGTCTCATCCGTATAGGGATCCACCGAGTGCAACCGGATGTCCATCTTTTCCAAGGCGCTTTGGGCGGCCGCGGTGATCTGTCTGACATCACCCATTAAGGTTTCTTTGGCCACATTGCTCGTGGTGTATCGATAATATTCGCCTCCCCCGGCCATGGTCCCGGGCACCACCACCTCGGCACAGCCGACCAGCAGCCCCATAAAACCTATCAGTCCGATTCCGGCTGCAGCCTGTTTGATTACACCCATTTCTGCCTCTGTTTATCTTTTCCGATGCTGACTGTTTCTCTGGGCCTGAAAACCGCTTCAGGTAAGACAAAACTGATCCCTTTTTAAAATTTGAAACGCTCAATTGAGGTTTAAGAAAAAATGCCAACCAAAGCAATATGTTTTCATGAATTGGCGTCAAAAACCCCATTTCTCATATTGAGATCCGGGGTTTTTTAGTTTAAGAATAAAAAAATATGGATATTGCGTATTGAAAATAAAGCTGCATGTATTCAATGATTGACATCTATCGCTAGATTATCCTATCCCGGCCTGATCGGGGCAGAAAGGAGCAAAAATCATGTATATCCAGCAAGTCGATCTTACGCGGGGGGTGGGCAAAGATTTTGTGGATGGACTCACGGCTGCTTCAGTAAAAGAAGAATATGAGCCAGGCGATATTCTTTTTCAAAAGAGAGATCCTGCGGATCACGCTTACCTGTTATTGATCGGCCGCGTTCACCTAAAAATGGGTGAGACCGGTCATGTGGTTCACATCGTCAGCCGCCCGGGAGAGACGTTCGGGTGGTCATGCCTCGTGGACCGTGATGTTTTTTCATCAACAGCAGAATGCGTCGAGCCAACGAGTGTGCGCAAACTTCACCGGAAGGATTTTAAAAAGCTTCTGGCAAAAGACCCCGCAAACGGGCTCATTTTTATTCAGCGTCTTGCCGGAATGCTGGGGGACCGGTTGCTGGAAAGCTACGCCCGTTATGAAAAATTGTATAGCGGTGAAACGTTTGTATAGATCCTGCTTCAGGTACCCCGGTTGAATCCCACCTTTAGTGGGGTTGCAGGGCAACATTCAACTGGGCAGGCCCCGGTTGAATCCCACCTTTAGTGGGGTTGCAGGGCAACCCCGATGAAATAGCTTTCAGATTTCATTGGGCAGGCATTCAACAGGGTGAATATCCCACAGCGTTGTCGTCACGCAGCACAGCGTCTGCGTCCCATGTTTTCCTCCCATATTCCTGCGGGCAGTTCTCAACGACCACTTTTTTTCTAAAGTTAATAGTATAGTTACCGATATTTCTATAGAGGTATAATACAATATGGGTAAACGAAAAATGTATAACACCACCATAGATACGGACCTGATCAAGGAAATCAAAATCCTCGCAGCCCGGTTCGACAAGCGACAAAATGATCTCCTTGAAGAAGCGATTCAGGATCTACTCGAAAAATACAAATTCCAGGATGAGGAAACACCTTCCCTGGGCATATCGAATGGATGAGTCGCTCGCAAAGAGTGTATCGTTTTTATAGGAGAGAGTGCCTTGAATAATCTGGTCTATATAGGCTTTGGCTTAATAGGTTTTGGTTTCGTGTTTTTTGTATATCTGGTTCTCAGCGGCAAATCCGAGCAAGACGATGAGGCTGAAATAGAATGATCGGGACCCTGTGTAGCAGGGCGCTGCGGGTGGCATAAGGAACACGCGAACCCAAACCAAAACGTAACCCTGGATTGAACTAAAGAAACCCCATTTCTCAGATAGAGACGTGGGGTTTTTTTATGTCCGAATAAACAGCGGCTGGAAAATGACTTGCATTTTTTTTATCAACTTACTACAGATGGCTGGGCTAAGAATCTCATCTCATTAATTGGCTAATTTTTTCACCAACTGTTTTTTGGCATGTCGCGTTTGAATTTCCCGCCCTGCCCCGCCAGGGGCAGGAAGATTTAAAATATCAGAAAAACGAACCCAAAAGAAAGCCTGCCGGCTGGTGCGCGTTCAGACGATGCAGGCAGGAAGGATATGGATCGCATGGCTGAATCCGCACCCGCACTTAGAGTTGAAGATCTATATAAAAACTTTGGCAGCCTTGAAGTCTTAAGGGGTATTTCCCTGGAGGCCTACGAGCATGACGTCATATCCATTCTGGGAAGCAGCGGTTCCGGCAAGAGCACGCTGCTGCGATGCATAAATCTTTTGGAAACGCCAACCTCGGGAAAAGTCTACGTTCGCGGCAAGCTCATCAAAATGCGTGAGTTGCGTTCGGGAGAGCGTCAGGCTGAAGACCGCAAACAGGTAGAACGTATCCGCTCCAAACTGGCAATGGTGTTCCAGCAGTTTAACCTGTGGGCGCATATGACTGTTTTGCAGAATGTAATGGAAGCCCCCGTAAATGTATTGAATCTCCCCAAAGCAGAAGCCCGGGAACGGGCTGAAACGCTGTTGCAGCGGGTCGGCATGCTTGAGCACAAGAGCTACTACCCGGCGCATCTGTCAGGCGGTCAGATGCAGCGCGCGGCAATCGCGCGAGCGCTGGCCATGGAGCCTGATATGTTGCTGTTCGATGAGCCGACATCGGCCCTTGATCCGGAACTGGTGGGCGAGGTGCTAAAAGTGATTCGGAGTCTAGCGGAGGAAGGGCGCACCATGCTGGTCGTCACCCACGAAATGGGATTTGCGCGTGAAGTTTCCAGCCGGGTGATATTTTTAGACGAGGGCCTGATCGTGGAAAGCGGTGACCCGCAGCAGGTTTTTAATAGTCCGGAGTCGGATCGGTTCCGGGAATTTCTCGTCGGCGTTTTTAAATAGCCGCTAATTCTAAACGATTTTTTTCAGCCTTTCATCAGAACACCAGCTTAGGAATAAAACATGACTGACGTTATCGCCTATTTTCCTCTCATCCTGAAAGGAATGCTGCTTACCGTGGAAGTGGCGTTGCTATCCCTGCTTATTTCGACTCTGCTCGGAATGATCGGCGCCCTTGCCAAACTGTCAAAATCACGCATTGCCCAGAGCATTGCGGGCACCTATACGACGATAATCAGGGGCATACCCGATTTGGTTCTCATGACGATTATATTTTTTGGCGGTCAGATCCTGCTGAATAATATCGGTGAAAAGCTGGGGTGGGATTATATCGATGTGAGTCCATTCGTGGCGGGTTTTCTCACGATCGGTTTTATTTTCGGCGCCTATATGACGGAGTCCTTTCGCGGCGGCATCTTGGCCGTATCCCGGGGTGAAATTGAAGCCGGCTATGCGTTTGGTATGACGCCGTTTAATGTTTTTCTGCGCATTACCTTACCCGCCATGATCCGGCACGCCCTGCCGGGATTCGGCAATAACTGGCTGGTGCTGGCGAAGACAACTGCATTGGTTTCCGTCATCGGGTTGCAGGATATGGTTTACACGGCTGGCCTGGCCGGCGGGTCCACCCGCAAACCATTTACATTTTATTGCGTGGTCGCCTTTTTGTTTCTCATCATAACCGGCGTTTCCGATGTGGGCGTGAGATGGCTGGATCGGCGCTATAGTGTTGGGGTGCGAAAAGCTTAGCCCGCACATTTCATGAATCTTTTTTTCTTTTGGAAAAAAGATCATGATATCTGCAGGTTAAGCAATATTATGGTAGTCAAGCACCAATAGAAGTGTCACCTAAAATTTTAAAACCAAAGGCAAAAAAATATTCACCCTCCGGGCGAGCCGGAGGCTTCCATATGCTGCGTTATTAAGGGTTTGCGATATCGAAATATGGCTACACCCTTAAGTGCCTTGCCTATGAAAGCCTCCAACTCGTGAAAAATGCGGGCCAACGTATTATGGATTTTCAGGTCATCATAAGTAATCTGCCGCTGTATTTTAAAGGGCTGTGGACCACCATCGTCCTGGTGGCCTCCTCGCTACTGTTGGGGCTGTGCCTGGCGCTGCCCATTGCGCTGCTGGCCACATCCAAAAACAGATGGGTGAACATGCTGCCCAAAGCCTATATTTATTTTTTCCGGGGCACCCCGCTGCTGGTGCAGATGTATATGCTTTACCACGGCATGGGGCAGTTTGAGGAGATTCGCGAGAGTTTTCTGTGGGTCATCTTCCGGGAGGCTTACGCATGTGCACTGGTCGCCTTTGCGCTCAATACCGCCGCCTATACGGCGGAGATCCTGCGGGGGACTATTGAACAGACCGACTTTGGCGAAATCGAAGCTGCCAAGTCGTGCGGCATGTCCACCGCCCAGATTTACCGGTGCATTATATTACCCAGCACCTTCAGGAGGGCATTGCCCGCCTACGGGAATGAAGTGATCTTCATGCTGCACGGCAGTGCGCTGGCAGGCGTCATCACCATTGTCGATTTATTTGGTGCTGCCAAAATTGTAAACGCCCGGAATTTTGTGCCGTTTGAATCTTTTATCACGGCAGGACTGTTTTATCTGGCTGTGACTTTTCTAATCGTCCGGTTATTCAAAAAAGCCGAATATTATTGGCATGCCTATTTGCGCCCGCGAGAAAGTTGACCTTCCCAAAGAAAAAACAGCAACTCCCCGATCTCGATAAAGACGTTTTAGGATGTCAGCAAATTCTCCCCTTTGTCTTTAAGTGGAACCTTTCCCGCGATTTTAGCTAAAACGCGGCCGGGTCGGGCATAGCGATCTGTGTTGATTGAAAAAAGCAGGCCCTCGATACCGCTTTTTACGCTGGTTATCCGATTTTCCATCCCGTCTTTTAGAGGGTTAACAATCTCAGCAATCACTTCCCCTTTAGCGATGCGGTCGCCGGGCTTTTTTAAAAATACGACCACCCCCGGCGCTTGGGCCTTTATGTGCTCCACACCCCTTAACGGGGTTGCTTGGTTTCGCAGGGGCGGAACGGCGGGTGCCGCACCTTGGATAAATCCCCTTCTTTGCAGAAATAAAAAAATATTGCCGGCATCTTGCGCTCCGCGGGCATGGGAGACATCGCTTATCCCCCGGAGCTCAACCGTGGCGGCCAGACACGCCGACGGTATGGGGTGATCCGGGTATTTTTCTGCCAGATTCCACCAGATGCGGCTGCAAGCCTCGTCAAACGGCGTAACGCCCGAATCTTCAGCCAGAAGGGTCACTTCAGCGCTCAGCTGGGCGGACAGGTCTGCGGCCTCCGGCCACAAAGGCGTGCCCAGGTAAACGTGTACCACCGCTTGATCGTCGCAATGCAGATCCAGCACAACGTCCGCATCATGCGCCAGCGTGAGCAACAGGTGTTTCAGATACGCGGCCTCATCCCGCGGGGCCATTGAACCCAGCACCTCTCCGGCGGTCTCGCGAATCAGCGCAACATTTTCCCGGGGGGTGTCCTGCAGCCGGTTTTTTAACCGCTCTGCGATTTGGGCCGTGATGTCCAGGTGGCGGCGATTAAAATTGATGCTGTCAAAAAAATCGAAGCGGCCCTGGAGCCGCTCGTCACGCCACTGGCTGATTCCGATAGGATTTGCCACCGGAACGAGCAAAATTTGTCCATCGATTTTATTGGCAGCATCGGCCTCATCAAGCAGGTTGATAAGATGATGAATGACCAAAAATCCCGGTGCTTCGTCGGCATGCAGTCCCGCCTGAATGTAAACTTTGTTTCCGGCAGTTTGGTCTCCGTAGCGGATAACTGTCAGCGTGCGTGCATTTCCCAGACTGCTGGCGGGTAAGATGTGCTGTTTAATTGTCTTGGTGCCCATGGTCACCCGCAATTCCGTTATTGGGAACATTATGATGAAAAGCGGTGAAACCTCCGGCCATATGCGTTCCGGCAGAAGTTTGGTGTTTCAAATAGCAATGGGGGAGCAAGCCTCCCCCATTGCCTGGAGTCAACGACTACCCGCACAGCGGGTGGCTTGGATTTTACCGCCATCGGCGGGAAAAGACAGGGGCGCGAAGTGCTCCAATCGTTGCGGGTGGAACCGGGTGCTTCGCACCCGGTTTGGAAAGCCCAATCAAAACCCCTTGCTTTGTAGGGGGATTCACCCTTAGATAACCGGCCCCTGGTCGTGCTTTCGTATTTTAGTGCTGGGGCGGTTAAACAAAACCTAAATTGAGCGATTGTCGAGGTTGCCGCAGATACAAGGAAGATGTCGTCCCGCTATAGTTGCCTATGCGGGACGGCATTTGACACTGTAGGTGCGGTAAGATCGGCAATCCCGAAGGGTTTCAAAGTTTAAAAACTCAAATCGATCGTTCGACCCTGTCTTTAGACCCTGAGGCCCTCGAAGGGAGGCTCTCGACGGGTAGAATTCATTGAAAATACTGCCAAATTATCCCTTTTTAAAATTTGAAACGCTCACTTTAGGTAAAACCATCCCCCGAAGCAGGGTGCATGTTTACCCTATCGCTTTATTCGCCGTAGACGTTGAAATTGAAATATTTATCCTGGATGGCCTTGTAAGTTCCATCCGACCGGATCTGTACAATGGCTTTATTAAAAAGTTCCACCAGATCCTTGTCTTTTTTGCGGATGGCAATCCCGGCGCCTTCACCGAAATATTTTTTCTCGGATAGATCCGGACCGATGAACTGAAAAGCCTGCCCCTCGGGTTTTTTTAGAAAGCCACTGTCAATCGCGACGCTGTCGGCCAGCAACATGTCAACACGCCCGGCCACCAGGTCCATATAAGCCTCGTCCTGGGTGGCATAACGCTTGAGAATAGCGTCTTTCCCGACATCCGATATAAAATTATCGTGGATGGTGGCCCGCTGCACACCGATCTTCTTGCCCGCCGTGGCTGCTGCCACCTGATCGCGCGTAAAGTCTTTCATGGCGCCTTTTTTGCAGACGAATTTTGCGGGCGTGTTATAGTACTTGTTGGTAAAAGCGACCTTTTTCTTGCGCTCCTCTGTAATGGACATGGATGCGATGATAGCGTCGTACTTTCTAGCCAGCAATGCCGGAATGATCCCGTCCCAATCCTGAGCGACCAGCTTGACTTCAGCGCCCATGGCTTTGCCCAGTGCTTTGGCGATATCAATGTCAAATCCTTCCAGTTTGCCATCGGGTGTCGTAGAGCTAAACGGGGGGTAAGCACCTTCCACGCCGATGCGCACCACTTTCCAGTCTTTGGCCTGGACGGTTCCGGCCGCACATACCAGTGCAAGTACTGCAACTGCAATGAGAAGTTTTTTCATATTTCCTCCTTTTTAATGTTGGTTTAAACCGCCTGGGTATTGCGGTAAACCTTAAGATATTCCCCTTTCTAATGGGGAATGCGTGCCCGGTTCGAGGAGCCTGCCGGACTGCCATCGGCCGGCCCTTATAGTGGTTGTCAAAAAAACGTTCCGGTATTCAATCGTTTTTTTCTACAACCACTTATGCCGCAATTCCGTCATTCGGAACATTATTATGGAAAGCGGTATAACAGATGAAATTTGCGCAAAAAAGATGAATTTATTTACAATATAAAGAACATAAAAAATATGAATGGGGGTGTCAAACAAAAAAGAAGCGCGGATCGAATAAAGAGAAATGGGATAGGCCTGAATTGGCGATAACCCTGCATGGAATTAAAGACCCCACCCTTTTTCTCAAATAGAGACGGGGTTTCACACCGAAGGCTTTTTAAGATGCCATTTAATGGGGTTACTTTATTTATTTGGCAAAAATGCAATACCCCGCTTGCGTTATAACACCTATAAATCTCCGGCTTTGGAGCTCCAGCTTAGCGGCGTAACCGTTATTTGGGTGACATCATCCTGAATGTAGATTAACATCTCGTGTTTGATCTCATTGTCGTCTCTCCAGACAATATAATACTGGCCGTTTATATAACGGTTGGAGAGACTTCTGCTTTCTAAGGCTTTTAGCTCGCCGGCAGCCATATTTGCAGGTCGCAGGGAATTAAAGGGATGATCAAGCCAAAAGAGACTATAAATCATCTTTTCTTCAGAAGTATTTTCAAACCGAATTGAAAAGTTCGCAAAAGCGACAGCCGGAAGCAAAACAATGATAAAAATTATTAGAAATTTTTTCATTTAGAACCATCTCCTTTGTCTAAATTGGGTTGCCGTCAATCGCAACCCATGCTGATTGAGCAAGCTTTTTGCTCCTAATAGATATATCGGCAAATTTGTCTAAATATTAAGGGGATATTGAGGATGTCGGCATGGATTGCGATTTTGAGGCCCGGTATGTATAGAAAAAAGCGCAAAGAGGAAAAGGAGATGTGGGTTTAGATCTGTTTAAAAGAATTTTGCTGAAAAATTTATCAGGACAGCAAAGAAGATTACAAAGCCAACCAGAACTGCCAGATAGATGAGATACTTTATTATTATCCAAAGAATTCTTAACATTGCCGCTTCTTTTGCTTGACATTAACCGGCGGGCTTGCATTATTGGGCCTATCATTTTCAGCTTTCACCACAATTCAAATTTATCACATCCAGGCAAAGAAGGTAAAGAAAACCATGACGACGGGCCATATTGCGACTATCGCAGACGAACTCACGCTCCCGCCTGCCAGTGTCCAAACCACCGTGAGCCTTCTCACACAGGGAGACACCATCCCTTTCATCGCCCGCTATCGTAAAGAAGCCACGGGCAGCCTCGATGAGGTGGCCATTACTGCAATCAGAGACCGATTGAATCAGCTCGAAGAACTCGACGCCCGCAAGGCAACCGTACTCAAATCCCTTGAAACCCATGGTCATCTTACAGAGGAACTGAAGCTAAAAGTGCTTTCCGCTGCAAACCTGGCATTGCTGGAAGACATTTACCTGCCCTATCGACCGAAACGCAGAACAAAAGCAACGCTTGCGCGCCAGAAGGGTCTGGAACCCCTGGCGCTTAAAATTCTGGAACAGACGGGGCAGGATCCCCTCCAGCTTGCCGCCGAATTTGTTGACCCTGAAAAGGAGGTGACATCACCGGACGATGCCCTGGAAGGTGCCCGGCACATCATGGCCGAAATCATCAACGAGGATCCCGGGGCACGTGAAAAAATGCGTGAGTTGTATTTTAAAAAAGGGTTCATTCACAGCCGGGTGGCCTCCGGAAAGGAAACCGAAGGCGCCAAGTATAGAGATTACTTTGACTGGCAGGAATTCGCCGCTAGAGCCCCTTCCCACCGTATACTGGCCATGCGCCGTGGCGAAAAGGAAGCGATTCTTAATCTGAGCATTGCGGCGCCGGAACCGGAAGCTTTGGAGCTGCTGGAAAAACTTTTTGTCAGGGGTGCTGCCGCCGATTCAGCGCAGGTCAAGATAGCCGTCCACGACGGTTTCAAACGGCTGCTGTCACGTTCCATGGAAACAGAGGCACGACTCGCTACCCGCCAGCGGGCCGAAAAACATGCCATCGAGGTGTTTGCCCGCAACCTGCGCCAGCTGCTTCTGGCACCACCGCTGGGGCCCAAAAGGGTTATGGGAATCGATCCCGGTTTCCGAACCGGCTGCAAGGTGGCCTGCCTGAACCGTCAGGGGAAACTTCTCCACTACGACACGATTTATCCGCACCTGGATGAAAGGCGGGACCTGAAAGCAGCCGAATCCATCGTCAACCTTTGTAAACGCTGTGAGATCGAAGCGGTAGCGGTTGGAAACGGTACCGCAGGTAGAGAAACCGAGGCCTTTATTCGTAAAATCGAAGCCCTGAAGGAAACGCCGGTTATTCTGGTAAATGAAAGCGGTGCATCGGTGTATTCCGCATCGGCGGTGGCCCGCCATGAGTTCCCTGAGTTGGATCTCACCATACGCGGAGCCGTTTCTATCGGCAGGCGCCTGATGGACCCTCTGGCGGAGCTTGTTAAAATCGACCCGAAATCAATCGGAGTCGGACAATACCAGCACGATGTCGATCAGCCCGCATTGAAACAGGCACTGGATGATGTGGTCATCAGCTGCGTGAATGCCGTCGGTATGGACGTAAACCGTGCCAGCGTTGAACTGCTGTCCTATGTCTCGGGGCTCGGGCCCCAGCTGGCCGCAAATATCCTCAAGTACCGCGATCAAAACGGCCCTTTCAATTCAAGACAGGCGCTAAAAGCGGTTCCCCGGCTCGGCCCGAAAGCTTATGAGCAATCGGCCGGTTTTTTGAGAATCCATGAAGGCGCCAATCCCCTGGATGCCAGTGCCGTGCATCCGGAGAGCTATCCGATAGTGGATGCCATGGCGCGGGATCTGAACTGTTCTGTTGCTGATTTAATGAAAGACGCCGGTTTGAGAGCAAAGATCGACGTGTCCCGGTACGTCAGCGATCAATTTGGAAGGCCGACCCTCGAGGACATTCTCGCAGAGCTGGCCAAACCGGGTCGGGATCCGCGTCAGGAATTTGAAGCCATCGAGTTCGCCAAAGGTATCAACGAGATATCCGATCTCAAGCCGGGAATGTCGATGCCGGGAATCGTCACCAACGTGACCGCATTTGGCGCATTTGTCGACGTCGGTGTCCATCAGGACGGGCTGGTGCATATCAGCCAGCTGTCCGACAGCTTCGTGAAGGATCCGGCCGATTATGTCAAGGTACAGCAAAAGGTGATTGTGCGGGTAATCGCCGTTGATCTGGATCGCAACCGGATCTCTTTATCCATGAAAACCAAGTCCGGAGCTGCAACAGGCCCACGGCCACAGAAACAAACACGCCGAAAGAATTCGGCCGCAGCAAAAAAGACGAACAAGATAAGAAAAAACAAACCGTTTCACAATCCCTTTGAGGAAGCACTGGGGAATAAACGGCGATGACAATCAACCGAGGCAGGAAACTTCATTTATACCGCTTTCCATAATAATGTCTCCAATGACGGAATTGCGGCATAAGGGGTTGTAAAAAAAAACGTTTGAATACCGGAACGTTTTTTTACAACCCCTATATAGAAGCGCGAGATGAGATTTTGCTTTATTAAGAATCGGATTACAGCGTGATTCGGATTGAAAATGAAAATAACTGATGCGTACCGCTGGACTATCTTAGGGCTTGCCACTTTTTGTATCCTGGCATTTGGTGTTGTTTTTCAAAGTATCCCCCCGCTCATCGGAGTTTTAGTTGAGATCCTGAATGTTTCCTATGCCAGAGCCGGTGCGCTGATGGGCCTGTTTATATTTCCATCGATTTTTTTATCGATCCCCGGTGGTGTGCTGACAGACCGATTTGGACCGCGCAACGCCGGGGTTGCTTCACTTCTGGGAATGACTCTCGGATCGGCCATAGTCGCTTTGGGCGGCAGCTATTGGATTATTGCATTTGGCCGCCTGGTGGCCGGGGTAGGGGCAGCCGTTCTGCTGGTGGTCGCTCCGAAAATTGTCACATCGTGGTTCTATGACCGGGAGATCGGGTTGGCGATGGGAGTTTTTAATATATCAATGCCGCTGGGCACGATCTTGGCGCTTAATCTTATGGGCCCCGTCGCCCTCCGGTTCAACTGGCAAGCATCCATATGGGTTAGTTTTGCCGTAAGTGCTGCAGCGTTATGTCTTTTCCTGATATTATACCGCAGCAAAGGCGCCGATGGGGAAGTAAAATCAGAGCAGGCAAGTCTGCTGAGCGCGGCGAAAAAGGCGGGTGGGAGCGCCTGGTTGGTCGGGTTGTCATGGGGGTTGTTTAACGCCGGTCTTATCTCCTTTTTTACCTATGCACCGGACTACTTTATTTCCCGGGGAGAGAGTATTGCCAGGGCGGGGCTGCTTGCAAGCTATCCGATGTGGGGCTCTATTGTGCTGGGGCCGCTTGTTGGACTGTTAATCGACCGCCTAGGGCACAAGTGGGTATTTGTATCGGTCGGGTGCGGCGGCACGGCTTTGTTATTATATTTGATCCCGGAATTTAACCATCATGCCGCCTTCCTTTCCATTTCAATCGGGGTCTTCGTCGCTATTCTAGCGCCGGCAATATTCTCATTCCCGGCGGAGCTTCTGCCCGAGTCGATGATGGGCTTTGGATTTGGCATCCTGGGCACCAGTGTCGGTATCGGGACATCCGTCGGTCCTTATGTCATCGGCGCTCTAAGGGATGCGACGGGCGACTACCTGTGGAGTTTCGCCGCCATGGCCATTTTCCCGGCCCTGGGTATAATACCGATGTTGATACTTCGGATGAAAAAGCGCGGACGCCATCTCACCCACTAGTGTTATGTCCCACAAATATCTTACAAAAGTCGTGTGGTATATTTTAGACCAGTTGAGTTCTTTAATTGAGAAAATTCCAAGCACCAATTAACAAATAACAAAAAATATCCAAATTCGAATTTTCCATGATTCAAACATGTTTGGAATTTGATTCATTGGAATTTGAGATTTGTTTGTCATTTGAAATTTGTCATTTGGGATTTAATCAACTTTATTTTTGAAAAAGAAGATTGATAAAATCAATCCGTGTTTTGCAAATTACTTACGGGACGCACCACAAGAAGCCATTTCATAAACTTGCATCAAATTCGCAGACCTCTATTTTACTGAAGAAAAAAAGGCGTTGGTCCTATTTTTGGACAGAGAAGCAATAATGATTATCTTAGATGCAAAGAAATATGATCTTCTGCACCGCTTGAAAAAATCGAAACGCGGTTTTATTAAAAAAGGCACAGGAGGTAATCGATATGAGCAACATGGCCCGGAAAACAAGCTTGGTATTCGCCGCGGGCTGTCTGGGTGGCCTGCTCAACAGTCTGGCTGTTTGGATCTTCGGAGATCTGGGTATTACAGCGGCTCTAGGGGTAAAAATTGCCCCGCAGCTCTCTCCGGCGTGGCTATATCCCCGGCTGGTGTGGGGCGGCATCTGGGGGCTGCTGTTTCTTCTGCCGCTCATGCCGACGCGCATTTGGTCCCGAGGATTCATTTTCAGCCTGGGCCCGACCCTGGTGCAACTTTTCGTGGTTTTTCCGATGAAAGCAAACAAAGGCGCTATGGGACTTGATCTGGGTTTACTTACACCCCTGTTCGTGGTTGTTTTCAACGCGATCTGGGGCTGGACCGCAGCGATCTGGCTGCGATGGACAGGCAAATAATATTCAAATCTAGGGAGAAAATTGAAATGGCTAAATGGACGTTCGAACCCGGACATACCGCAGCTGAGTTTAGCGTGCGACATATGATGGTAACCTATGTACGCGGGCATTTTAAAAATATTAACGGTACCCTGGAGTTTGATCCCCAGGATCCACAGGGTTCTGCGGTAAACATAAAAATTGAAGCGCGCGGTATCTGGTCCGGTGAAGCAGAGCGTGACGACCATCTACGCAGTGCGGATTTTCTTGATGCGGATAACTACCCGGAAATTGCCTTTACAGGTAAAGAGGTTAAGATCGTGGGTGCGCATGATTATGCGGTTAGCGGTGATTTAACGATCCGGGGAGTTTCACACGAGGCAACCTTGAATGTTAACTTTCTGGGCACATGGGAAACACCCTGGTGGGAGGACGGCGAGGACAAGGGACCCAAAACCCGCGCAGGCTTTGTTGCCAAAACCAGGATCAACCGCCATGACTTCGGGGTGAGCTGGAACGCCCCGCTGGAAAAGGGCGGTATCGTCGTTGGCGATAGGGTGGAAATCACGATCGATGCAGAAGCGATACTGGAAAGTACTTGATCACCGCTTTTTGTTGGCGCAAATCCTTTTCCTTCCCTGTAGACGAAAAATAAATTTAAACGGGTTTCTTTTTTATGTCTTTTGACATTCAGGCCAGCTTTAGATATGCTATAATCGATCTCAACAAAGCGGAATTCTGGACAAATCATTGATGCTCGGGATACCCCTAATACTCAACAGCTAACGAAGGGAATGGAGCCATGAAAGATTTGATCAGTTGCATAGCACAGGCACTTGTTGACAATCCAGATCAGGTAGCGGTTACGGAAATTGAAGGTGGTCAGACGATGATACTGGAACTCAGGGTAGCCAAGGAAGATATGGGGAAGATTATCGGCAAACATGGAAGGACGGCGCAGGCCATCAGAACGTTATTAAGCGCAGCATCCGGCAAGGCCAAAAAACGCATCGTTCTTGAGATCCTGGAATGATTTGTCCGGACTGCAGGTTGACTTGTTCAGCAGAAGCAGAAGGTAAATGGCTGTTTGGTTTGATTCGCATCGGCCAAAAGTAGCAATATTATAAAAAAAGAAGGGCATTCCCTCGTCATAGACGGAATGCCCTTTTTTTAACTTGGGAACAGGCAACTATTCCACTGTGACATTTGCTGCAGCAGGACCTTTTGGACCTTGCTCTATGTCAAAGGTGACGCGGTCGCCTTCGTCCAGAGATTTGAAACCGGCTGCATTAATCCCTGAATGATGAACAAATACATCCGGACCATCTTCCTGCTCGATGAAGCCGTAGCCTTTGCTGCTATTAAACCATTTTACAATTCCATTACCCATCGTGACATCCTCCTTTCAAAAAAATTCTCATAGTTCCATACTTAAGGGTGCCACTTTGACAAATGGATCTTTCCTTTAGAACGAAACCGGCCCGCCAATTAAGAACGGGCCTTTATTGATTGATGAGATAATAACACCCTTTTTAAAAAAAGCAAGCTTATTTTTGTGAGCTGCCCTTTCTTATTTGACATATCGTATCAAGGCATTATTTTATATTTGTGAGTGGGTGTCGCTTCTGCAGCCTACAGTTCTTCATCTGCTCTCCTCCTTAACGGGCGACTCATTGAGCCGCCCTTTTGTTTTGACCGGAGGTAACGGAAAATGTCAAATCGTCTCTATATGGCGACGGCAAACGGTGTATTCATTGGCCTTCGGAAAGACGGGAAATGGCGTCAGATCGAAGGGGCCCTGAACGGGCAATTTGTGACCAGTGTCGCTGCCTGCAAGGATCTTGTTCTGGCCGGCACAAAAGACGGTATCTGGCGCTCGGTCGATGCGGGTAAGAATTGGACGGAAGCCGATACCCATCTTTCGATCCGGTACGTGCGCTGGCTGGCCTGCCCGGCCGAGGGCGGGACGTTTGCCCTGGCTGGCACGGAACCGGCCGCCATCTTTGTTTCCCGCGATGGTGCCGATACATGGACCGCCTGCCCGGAGGTCGCAAAATTACGCGATAAACACGGCTGGTTTCTGCCTTACTCGCCCGAAGCGGGATGCGTGCGCGGATTTGCCCCTTTTGGCTTCGGAGCTGAAATGGCACGCGTGTTTGCCGCGGTTGAGGTGGGTGGTGTTCTGATTTCCAACAACAGCGGCAACAACTGGCAGCTGGTTGAAGGCAGCGACGGCAACCCGGACATGGACCGTGCCCTGGGGACCCTGATTCACCCGGATGTGCACTCGATCAGCGTGCATCCGTCTTCACCTGATCTGGTGACTGCCCCTACCGGCGGCGGGCTTTATCGTTCTGACGATTGCGGCGGAACCTGGAACTGCCTCTACACCTGCTATTGCCGCGCCGTGTGGGTAAATCCTGATGACCCCCAACACCTCATTTTGGGCCCGGCCGACGGTGTATCCCATAACGGACGCATCGAAGAATCCCATGATGGCGGTCAAACCTGGCATTTAGCCTCGAAAGGCATGCAGGTTCCCTGGCCGCAGCATATGGTAGAACGATTTCTTCAGGTGAATGAGGAGTTGCTGGCGGTACTTTCCAACGGCGAGCTGTGGTCGACACGGCTGGAGGCGATCGAGTGGCATCATATTCTGTCGGACATTAAGGAGATCACTGCAATAGCGGCAGGCAATTAATCGCTTCACTCTTCGAGTTGCATATTAAAAAAGACAGGCGGAAGTTGGCATCCCATCCTCCGCCTGCTCTTGCCCGCCAGGAAATACCGCGCACTACTTGGACTTTTCAGGCTTGGTTTTACCTTTAGCGGCTTTGGGGTTTTTCTGAGACTTCTGGTTCTGACCGATACAGCCGCAGCCACAATTTTCCTTTTTATCCGTCATTTTCATCACCTCCTTTGTGATATTGATTAAGTATTTTAGCAATCACTTAAATTTAAGCTTAAAAAATTTTAGTTAATCATCGCCGGATTGGGTTTTCCAAACCCGCAACGATTGGGGCACTTCGCGCCCCTGTCTTTTCCCGCCTATGGCGGTAAAATCCAAGCCACCCGCTGTGCGGGTGGTCGTTGACTCCAGTTCATTTATCCGATCACGAACCGTTCTAAGCTCATTTTCAATCTCGCGCTGATAGTTTTTGAGAGATTCCAAACTTGAATTCGCCAGCTCTTTTTCTCTGAAATCACCGGATCCCCGGCAGCCGCAGGTGCAGATTTCCGCCAACACCTCCCCGCAATTTTCCAGGGCCTCTTCATCAATTGAATAAGGGATCCAGTAACCATTGCGTTCGCTTCTGACAAAACCGGCCTGGCGCAGAATTTTTAAATGCTGGGATACCGCTGCCGGCGTGACGCCCACCCGTTCGGCAATCTTTTTAGCTCCAAGTGGGCCCTCGGATTTTAACAGCTCGATTATTTTAACCCGGGTTTCAACCGCCAAAGCTTTAAACATTTCAGAAGGTTCTAAATTCATGGTATTCCGTTTCTCGAAAATTAAGTATTTTAGTATATACTTAAATAATACCGATTCGAAAATTTGTCAAGTCTTTTTTAGAATGAAAATCAGGCATCCATTTTTTTGATCGCGCAAAAAGAACTTGACACCCTAAGACGACCGGTCTATTTTATGATCAGATTTAAACTGTCTCAATAAGCATCAATCTCAAAGGAAATACTGCATGCTGCCCACCACCAAAGACAGAATCCTTGAAGCGGGTGCCGAAATTATCCATCAAAAAGGATATAACCATACGGGCATTCAGGAAATCCTGAATGCCGCCAATGTGCCTAAAGGATCTTTTTACAATTATTTCAAGAATAAAGAAGATTTTGGCCTTCAGATCATCGATCGTTTTCAGTGCCACTTTGACCGGATGGCCAAAGACATTTTAGAGGACACATCAATAGCACCGCTTAAACGTATCGACCGGTTTTTAAGCGCCTCTATGGATCATTTTCAGAGCACGGATTATACAGGCGGCTGCCCCATCGGCAATCTGGCCCAGGAAATGGGTGATTTAAGTCCGGCGTTCCGTGAAAAACTGCGCGAGGCCATGGACGCGATAATCGGCGCCTATTCCAGGGTCCTGGCAGAGGCCCGGACGGCCGGCGAAATTTCGGAACAGCTGGACGTAAACGAAACCGCTTATTTTATCGTTGCCGGCTGGCATGGTGCGATCATCCAGATGAAATTGACAAAAAACCTGGCGCCACTGGAAAATCACCGCAAATTTATTTTTAACCATATATTAAAGGCCTGACCTGCCGGGCGGGCTCAGATATTCCAGGCTGCGCCAAGGGCAAATGCACTATTTAAAGCACAATTATTTTTAACTTTAATCAAATGCTGAAGTTTATGAAATCGAAAGATCAGCAACCCAAACGACATGCCGAAAAAATTGGAAAGCTGGTTGACGACGTACTCGACGGTCCAGGGCACAGTGATCTTAAATTGCGACATGCGGTGGAGCTAAGAGCCGCCTCTCATGCGAGCCGAACACCGGAAAACAACGCAGAAGTGCCGGGGGCGCTCGGTAGCTATGTCGATAAGGTTGCCCTGCATGCCTACAAGGTGACCGATGAGGATATCGAGGCCCTTCGCAAAGCCGGCTATTCGGAAGATGCCATTTTTGAAATGACTATCAGTGCAGCCCTGGGAGCCGGAATGGCCCGACTTGATCGCGGCATCGCGGCCATGAAAGGAGAGGTATAATGCGGCTTAAAAAAGTCGAAACCGGCCAGAAACTCTCTAAAAAGCTGATCCTCGCCCTTATCGGTCTCAAACTCGGCGAGCGCGCCCCTGATGTTCTCAGAACGGCATGGTATCGGCCGGAGTTCTTTGGCACAAGTTATGGCCGCTACCTGAATGCCGTCATGCGGGGCCCCTCGGAGTGGTCGGTGGGTGAACGCGAACTTTTCGCCGCCTTTGTATCCAGGGCAAACGAATGCCTCTTTTGAACCGGCGCCCATGGCGCGGTCGCGTCAAAGGCATTGGGCCATGAGGTCACCCGGGCGGTTTTAGATGACTGGCGTACCGCCCCCATCGATAAAAAACTGCGGGCGGCATTGAACCTGATCGAAAAGCTGACCCTGACGCCGGATCAAATCGAATCCGGAGATATTGACGCCCTGCGCGCTGAAGGTCTCAGTGATGAGGCCATCGAAGATGCCATTCATGTTACGGTTCTATTTAACATCATGGACCGCATCGCCGATTCCCTGGGCTTCGAGATCCCAACCGCGGAAGGCTTCGCACGTGCGGCCGATGTTATGTTGAAACGGGGGTATTAAGAGCTACTAAAAGCAAGTGATCTAAAGTTAAAAGTGCTCTAAATTGACTAAAGTTAAAGGATAGGATGATGAAATCCGATAAAAGCAAAACAAAAGACGAACTGATCCGGGAGTTAAAGGCCCTCAAAAGCAAATTTAAAGAACGCTCAACCTCCCTTGAAAAAGAATGCAAGGAGCGGGGGCGGTCCGAGGAAGAGCTTCGCCTGGCCCAGGTGATCATCGACAACAGCCCGGTGATTCTCTTCCGGCGGGTGGCCGGCGATAAACCCAAGCTGATGTATGTTTCCGACAACATCTGCCAGATGGGATATACCGCCCGCGAATTTCTCGACGATAAGATCCATTTTAAAGATATTGTCCACCCGGATGATTTAGAACGCATCAGTGAAGAAATCAGGCGGTATGCCGAAGAAGACGTGGAAGAATATAACCAGCTTTACCGGTTCATAACAAAAGACGGCCAGGTCCGCTGGGTTGAAGATCAAACCTCGGTGGTGCGGGATGATAAGGGCAAAAAAATATTTAACCAGGGCCTGCTGGTGGACATTACCAGCCGCAAGCTGGCTGAAGAAGAGGTGCGCAAAAGTGAAGAGAAATTCCGCCGCATCGTCGAAACGGCCGGCGAAGGCTTTCTCCTCATGGATGAAAATTTAAAAATCTCCGAGGTCAACGACGCCTACTGCAATATGCTGGGTTATTCCCGCGAAGAAATTATTGGCAAAACACCCTTTGATCTGGCCACCGAGGAGTTCAGGCAGTTTATGACCGGCAACCGGGAGGAAATCCTTGCCAAAGAATACCGGGAGTTTGAAGGAACGGTGGTGGCCAAAAACGGTCGCCATGTGCCGATTTTAGTTCACGGTAACACCCTCAGGGGTGATCAGGGAGAAGTCATCGGCAACATGGCTTTTATAACCGATATGACCGAGCATAAAAAGGCCCTGGCGCTGGCCGGAGAGGTGCAAAAAAGCCTGCTGCCCCAGAGCAAACCGAACGTTCATGGCCTGGACATCGCCGGCCGAAACGTATCCTGCGATGAGATCGGCGGTGATTATTTTGATTTTCTGTGGCGGCGCGAAAATCCGGATGGCCCGTTTACCGTAGCGGTAGGCGACATCACCGGCCATGGGGTGGATTCGGCGCTGCTGATGACCTCGGCCCGGGCGTTTTTGCGCATGCGCGCCTCGCAGCCCGGAACCATGTCGGAAGTCATCACGGCCATGAACAGTCACTTAACCCAGGATGTTCTTGAAACCGGCCGCTTTATGACGCTTTTTTATTTAACCGTGGATCCGCAAAAAGACGGTGTCGACTGGGTGCGGGCCGGCCATGATCCGGCCATCCTCTATGATCCGCAGCAGGACGCGTTTGAGGAGCTCAAGGGTTCGGGGGTGGCCCTGGGTGTAAATGATGCCTTTGAATATGTGGCAAACCATCGCAAGGGTTTAACCAACGGACAGATCATCGCCATCGGCACCGACGGCATCTGGGAAGCGTTTAATAAAAAAGGAAAGATGTTCGGCAAGCAGCGCTTCCGCGACATCATCCGCCAGAACGCCAAAGGGGGCGCGGACGATATCCTCAACGCCGTTTACAATGAGATCAATCAATTCACCAAAGGCCAAAAATCAGAAGATGACATTACGCTCGTCATCATAAAAATAAACAAGCCATAAAAAAAGAGCTGGCGCCAATAAACTGCGTGGCCAACTCTTAAACACCGGCTTCGGAATGCGCCCCTGGAGATTTCACTCGCTTCCTGGCTTTTGTTTCCCTTTCGTCAGGATTCGGGGCCATTCCGCTGCCTATTCAAATTTTAATCATCTATCGGATGACTGTCAATCATGTCAGGTTCAGGGATCAGGGTTCAATAAGGAGATCGATCATCGCTTGCGCCTCTTCCTATAAAACCGGACCAAATTGAATAATACCCCGAAATAAAATTAAATCCGGTTATCCAGAAAGAACAAGTGGTATTGAATGTGGAAGCCGCTCCCACAGAGGGTTTATCTAATGGAACTTGGACTTTCCATATAAGCAGAAAATTAAAAATTGTATTTGATCTCCAGATATAGCCTATCGTTTTCCCCGACATCGCGGAATCTGGGCAGATCGCCGGATTCATAGAAAACAACTCCTCCTGTAAGTTCGATCGCATCGGTGAGATCATATTCAGCGGTAAACCTTTGAAAAGCGCCGTCATCCCCGGTGAGATCGAATGTTTGCGCCAGAATGGTTAGGGTAAGAGTTTGATTCAGATAAGTCTTCGTCAACCTTAAGGCGGATACCCAACGATTTTCTTCAGTAAAATCCGGTGCCTCTTTGATTTGGCTGTTAAAGTTGAGAATATGTCGGTCGGCAATCTCAAAAGACAGGGTCGTATCGGTAAACCCTGAATATTCCGCCCCGACCAATGCATCAATTCTGTTAAAGTCTTTTCCGCTGTTGAAGAATCTAATTCCATCAAAATAAGCCGCCTCTGTCTTAAAAAGCCAGTTGCTGATAGCGATGTTGAAAGCTCCGCCAAGCATTTTAACCCGGGCATGCTTTAATTTTGGACGGCCGCCTGAATCGTTGTCAAAGTGGGGGGTGTCGTCATAAAAATAGGCACCGTAAAGTGACGCATCCCAGCCGTGAAAGATTCCATGAAGCGCCAGGGCAAATTGGGAATTATCGATATCAAATCCTGTATCGGGCGTTTCATTTGTTGGCAGCGCTTGGGCGGCCGGGAAAAAATCGCTGCCGAATTCCGGATCCTTGTTGTAGCGAATTTCATGAATGACCATAGCCGATAGGTTAAGCCCCCACATAAAGTAATCCAGCTTTGTCATGGTCACGGGCAACCGCAGACTCTCAAGGTCAGTTAAGCCCGGTTCTCGCAGATCCAGGGGATTGAGCACATCGGTTACACGGATGTTATCCGATTTGCCCCATACAACAATCTGTCTTCCCGCCTTTAGATCCAGTTGATCTGTGATACTACCCAGAAGCCACACTTCGTCAAATTCTAATTCGTTCTCATTCTCATCCAATACTTCCTGGGTGAATTTATCGCGGCCCTGGATTTCGTATGCAAAATCATAAAAACTATGACCGGCGACTCGTGCCTGCCAGGATTCGGAAAACTTGGCATCCAGCTCGAGCACCACTTTGGCCCGCAACCGCGATAATCCATGCCATTCCGTATCCGTGCCTTCAGCTTGGTGGTGATACATATTGTAGGATGACCCCAGCTTGAAGTATCCGTCAAGGCTTAGAAAGTCCGGCAGGTACTCTTTTTTAGGAACCGCCGCCTGGGCCTCTGTGGTGTCTTCATCGAATCCTTCTAAAATTTCTTCCTCCTCCATTTCTTCTATCTTTTTTTCGCTTTGGGCCTCATCCTCAAAACCTTCCATGACTTCCTGAAGATCTTCATCGGATTTTTGATTATCTTCAAACCCGCTTAAGATTTCTTCCAGTCCCGCCTCCTCTTGCGCATACACTATCCCTGTCATCTGGCAGAAGATGAAAATTGAAAAGAGAATAAAAATAAATGCAGTATTTCTGCTAACACCCATCATTCAATTCATATCTCGAATAAACCGGAAAAGTTAAAAGTGATCTAAAGCCCGCCCTCGCGCTATAAAATACTATCATGTGATTACATCAGTTAACGTTGCAGGATTTCGAGTAACCCATTAAATCTGTATTCAAGGTCTGGGCCAGGGTTAAGGAGTCGCTTCGCTACGTCTTTTTATATAAAATAGATCCGCCGGAGGCGGACCAAAACTTTAGGCACTTTAGTTCACTTTAGCCACTTTCAACTATTACTTAAATGCTAATATTTGCGTTTTGAAGAATAGCTTGCCATAAAAAGCGCAAAAATAATTATTAAGAGACTAATTACAAACCTTTTTCCATTCTGCGTATGCTAAACATCTCATAATCAAGCTTCTGATTAAACTTGACGTTATCGAACTTCAAAATAGTTTTATGGGCCAGCTTTTTGCCTTTTTTCTTGGTTACATGTGTCTCGGTTGCCACCCAAATTCCGTCGATCAGCTCCAGGCGCTTAACATCGAGGTATTTCAAATATCCGCCGTCCTTTACCCAGTTGACGGCCCGAATGACAAAGAAGTTATCCTGGCGCACGAAGATAAGGGATTTTTTGTAACCGGTTTCCTTGATCACTTTTTTGGTACGCGGAATCGATTCGATCAACCAGGTTTTAACGCCTTTGACATCCATTTCTTTTTTAAGCGTAAAATCGTAATCCTCCAGATTGCGATCGGTCATATCCGAGTAGTTCAGATCGGAACCCATAAAGCTGCCGCTTTTGTCACTGCTGGCAATCCGTTTGGTTTTGCGTAAAGCTGGCAAATACAGCCATTGATCATCGTCTTTATCGGGATCGTCATAGTCATAAGTAAGAAAAGAGGTGTCTTTCACATCTGCCGGATGCTGAAAGAACATCAGCCTCAGCTCATCTGCGCCTTTGTCCTTACTGAATGTCGAAATCTTACGAACGCGCTGTTTACCACGTTTATCGATCAATATCATTTCCATATCGGCGGTCTGATTGTCGCCGTCATCTCTGGCATTGACTTTTTCCATGATTGCCCGCGCCCGGGGATCATCGGCCAATGCGCCTGAGACCGACCATAACCCCACAAAGGCCGGTAGAATGGACATCATGATATATGCGAGTTTACTGGGTATCATTTTATTCCTCCGCAATTATTTTTTGGGGTCGATTAACCAGGACCATCAGCGCCGGAGCCACCAAATAGTCGGCTACCAGCGCCATGAGGATGGTAAAAGCCGTCAACAAACCAAAAGCGAAAAGATTGTTCATACTTGCAAACACAAAAATAAAAAATCCGATGGAAAGAGCGATGGTGGTGACCAACATCGCCCGGCCGGTGGTATGAAGGGTTTCATAAACAGCCTGTTTGGGGTCGCCGCTTTGCTCGTAATAGCGGCGAAAGTTATGCATAAAATGGATGGTATCGTCCACGGCAAGTCCGATGGCAATGCTGGCCACCATCATGGTGAAAAGATCCATCTTAAAAGGGGTCGCACCGATGACCCCGAGCATGAGCAGGATGGGGGCCAGGTTAGGAATCATGCTAAGCAAACCGATCCGGATGCGCCCGATAAGAATGATCATGAGCGCCGTGATCACCACCAGGGCAATACCATAGCTCCTGGCCATACTGATGATGGCATGGCTTATGGTGCTTGACAGCAGGGCCATCATGCCGGTAAGGGTGATGGTTGCCTCAGGAAAATTGTCATCAAAATAGCTGCTGACGGTGTCGATAAACCGGTTGTATTTCACGGCATCTTTGAAGGGGCCTTTGATGGTAAACCGCGCCTTGGAAAACTGACTGTCGACCACATCTTCAAGATCGTCGGAGCCGCTGTTTTCAAAGAGCAGAAACTCCTGGGCGACCAGATCCCGGTTTTGCGGAATCGCATAGTAATCGGGGCGGTTTTCGTTGAGGGCCTGATTGATTTCTTTCAGAATCGTAGACACAGACCAGGCTTTGCCGACAAACAGATCCTCCAATTCCAGCGACTCGGTATATGCAGTGGCTTTGTCAATGCGTTTCAGCAGGGCCGGTTCGTAGAGGCCGTTTTCCCGGCCGGTATCGATGATGACTTCAAGATTGAGGCTGCCGCGCAGCTCGTGATCGATTTTTTCAGTCGCCTGACGAATCTCGTTTTTTTCGGGAAACCACCTCAGTACGTCGTGAGAAAACCGGATTTGCAAAGCGGCGAAAATGGACAACCCCACGATCAGGAAACTGACGATGAGAATCGAAACCGGATGGGTGGTCGAAAAATGGCTGATACCACTAAGGAAACGGTCCATGAACGTATTTTTGGATTGACTGCGGTTTTGTCTTCTTTCAGCAACCGGCACAATAGCTATAACGGCGGGCAGCAGTACGAGGGTGTTGACAAAAGTGAGCAGGACGCCGATGCCGGCAAACAGGCCCAAATCGGCCACCGGTGCGACCTCAGAGGTTGCAAATGACAGCAGGCCGCTGGCCGTTGTCACATTGGCCATCACTACGGCAAGGCCTGAGTGGCCCAGGGCATAGGCAATCGCCTCTTCTTTATCGTTGGTTTGCTGAAAGCGCTGATAAAATATTGCCAGAATGTGGACCGACGTCCCAACCCCTACGGCCAGCAGAAAGGACGGCAGAATTTGGGTTGGGACCTTGATGGCCACACCGGCCAGCGCCATGATGCCGATTGTGGAAAGCAGCGAAAGGATAACGATCACCAACGGCAGGAACACCCCGGAAATCCGGCGAAACATGACAAACAGCAAGATGGCCACGGCGGCGATGGCCAACACCATGAATTTACGCATATCGCTCATCATGCTGCGCTTGAGAAAATGGGTGACCACCGGGGAACCTGCCATATAAATTTGAAAATCGGATGCGTTATATTTTTCCGACACCTGTCGGGCTGCGCTGACTACCTGGCTGTTTTCTTTGTCCGTCAGATAGGTCCTTTTGGCCGCTGCTTTTGATTTTGCACCGGCAACCTCCTCGGCATCCTCTTCGAATCCTTCCAGAACATCGACATCCTGTCCGAGACTGGAGTAGGTGTGGGTTTTGATAATAATCGTGGTGAATGTGGCGTCTTCGGAGATGAGCAAATTTTTATACAGCGGGTTTGTCAGTACCCGCTTTTTCAACGCTTCCATCTCGGTATTGTTTTGGGGCCAATGCTCAAGCAAATCCTCTACGATCAGTTCGTCGGCTTCGCCGCGGGTGTTGCGCGCGTTGACGATGCTGGTGATATCATCAATATAGGGAACATTTTCTTCGAGTTCCTCATGAAGTCTTTGGATCATTTCTAAGAATTTTTGACTAAAGATGTTCGGGGATTTAATTGCAATGATAATCACCTCATCTCTGCCAAACTGATCGCGAAAATTATTATAGGCCAATAGCGTGGGGTCATCGGGGTGCAAAAATCCTTCCATGGAGGTATCGATACTGATTTTGGGAATCTGGCTGACCATGGCCGCGGTCAGCACGAGCATGATAACGATGGTTTTGATGCGGTTGCGGTAAATGACATGCGCATAAGTCTCGAACCATTTTTCTATTCGGTTTCTGAAATTTTTCATTGTGGTCCTCCGGCGGTTAACTTTCACCTAAATTGAGCGTTTCAAATATTAAAAATGGATCATTTTGTCTTATATTAAATGAATTCTACCCGTCGAGAGCCTCCCTTCGAGGGCCTCAGGGTCTAAAGACAGGGTCGAACGATCGATTTATATTTTTAAAATTTGAAACCCTTCCGGATTGCCGATCTTACCGCATCTACGGTGTCAGATGCCGTCCCGCATAGTCAACTATAGCGGAACGACATCTTCCTTGAAGCTGCGGCAACCTCGACAATCGCTCAACTCAAGTTTCAGATAAGCTACTTCTTAAGGGCATTTAAGATGAGCTTTTCGATTTCGGCAGCCACCTCGCCGCTAACGTTACGGCTCATTTTTTGAAAGGGGGGCACCAGAGGGGCAAATCTGGCCCTGATCGGAGAGGTCATTTTAAAAAATACAACCGAACCCATGATCATCATGTGCAGAATAAGTGGTACTGTTTCTACAAAGACCTCAGATCTGACCCCATCATCGAGAATCTCTGTAAGGATACCCAGTATCCGCGCAAGATCAGGTGCGACCATTTCAGGAAAATGCTTCCCACCGGAGGCCTGCTCCCACAGCATGATAGCGGCCAGCTCGGGATGCTGATCGACAATGCCGGCAATCGTTTGGATAAATAACTTCATTTTGTCTTCAGGTGATTGCGCTCCGGTGACATTGCGATTGAATTGCTCGACGGCATTGCCAAACAGATGATGGACAACCTGCGCATAGAGGGCCTGCTTATCACCGATATGGTAGTAAAGGGTTGCCTTGTTTACCCCGGCGCTTTTAGCGATTTCATCGACCCGGGCTCCGGCAAAGCCGGCCACGGAAAATTCTTTGGTGGCGGCTTTTAAAATTCGGTCAATGGTCTGGCTGCGCCGGTCTTTCATTGTTAAGGGCTGCATAAGAAGCTCCTTTCGCCAACAATAAAACCGAACAATTATACTAACCGGTTAGTTTAACTATATAGTTAATTTATTTTATGCAAGCTGTCAAGTGTTCTTTTAGAAAATCGGCCAATGGGTTTAGAGGTGAGAGTCGGTGATTCTCAGGGAAGGGCCGTTTGAGGTGAAAATCAGAAGGCGGTAACAGGCAGGCAATTTGCAGTTTAACTAGTTTCCATGCATAAATGGTCTTTTTCCCGTTGTGCGGCGTTCTCCGCGGGTTTTCGGCTGCGACGTACAACAAGGCAGGCAATTTACAGTTTAACCAATTGAAATACTTAAATTTTAAGATTTCTTATGATTTGAGATAGGATGCGGTACAAACAGCGAACAGGCTTAGAATGGAAATCACGTTGAACAGGCCCAATATTCGGATAGGGTTATAGCGTACGTCTCAGATGGTTAAAAATAGGCTGATCAAAGATTTGTTCGCGAATGTATACATAGATTGCGAGCGGCAGACACGTTAATGCCATCAAAGCCAGTGCCGCCTTGCCCCAAAAGTTTTTTATCAGGACCTTGGCAATTATCCCGCCCGGACCGACATAAGCCGGCTGAATAAAAATGAAGATGATTATGAGAAAGATTAAACATATTCCCAGAAATCTGTTTTGATTCACGGTACCCCCCATGAATAGCATTTAATTCCTGTCGACATAGGGAGCAAAATCCATACCATTCGGATAGGAAAATTTTTTTATAAATAATTACAGCTATATACATGGAAAGTGGAATTTCGGTTCGATGGAAAGTTACAAATATTGTCAGGCGCAGGAGCAAGAAATGGCAGTTAAAAGAGGAAATCGTAGGCTGAAATGCATCATACTGGATACACGGCCCAATCTAAAAATCCTTCATGTTGTGATATGTCATGGACATCACAGGTTTTAGAGAAGGATAACAGTATTCTAAACTTTTTTATGAGAAATCAACTTTTAGGTAAAGTCAGGAAAAATATCTTGACAAAATCAGCATTAAAATTTTATTAATAATGAATTGCCACAGAGTGGTATATGAGAATTGTTACATAAACTTTATTAATTTTGTGAGACACACCAAAAATGGAGAAAAAGGTATGAATGAAAAGAAATTGAATTGCTGGGAATTTATGGATTGCGAGCGCCAGCCTGGCGGGTTGTTGGCCGAAGAAAGGGGTGTTTGCCCCGCCGCAATAAACACAACCCATGATGGCAAAAATGGTGGAAAGAATGCAGGGCGTTATTGCTGGAAAATCGCTGGAACATTATGTGGCGGGAAGACAGAGGGCACTTTTGCTGCATTGATCCGGAATTGTGGATCATGTTGTAATTTCTACCACAAGGTGAAAATAGAAGAAGGGCGCAATTATATCCTATAACAAACTGTCGAAAAACCCTAAATCTGTAATTTTGATGTTTATAAGTTGTTGATTTTATTAATTGTGAAATTGTTAAAAGTGTTATTTTTGGACTTTTTCGACAGTCTCTGAGAATAACACAACTTTGGCAATTTTACAGATATGAAACGGATACCACAAGCTATTTCAAAAGATAGTTCAGTATGAAGCCGATACTGGTATTTTGCTTTGAAAATTGATACTTCGATGGTAGCTGATGCTTATTTGCAGATTACACAATGACAAATATACAAATTATTCGCCTAACAAAAATTGTGTCTTCCGTGCCTTCTCCCACAGTCATAGAATACCCCTGATAGATTGCAGACTACATCAACCAATCCTCAAAATATAAAGGTGAAAAGCATCGATCATTTCAATTTAACTTCACGCTACGCAACATGATGGCATCTTCAGGACAGACCTCATGGCAACAGAAACACCTTATGCACTTTGAGTAAGTTACCTCTGCCATCTGGCCTTGCACCTTGACTGCATCTTTAGGACAAATGCTTTCACAATCCCCACACGCGGTGCATTTATCTGTGATAACGGGGCTTTTTCTTGGAGGTTTTTTGCCGGTTAATAAATGATCGGCCGTGTTCGGTAATCTGAATCCTTTATATGCAACATCCTCGGGTCCCTGGATCGGATATTCAATCCTCTCAGGCCACAAACCGCGAACTTTAGCCCTTTTAAGTGCCGGTATGCCCACAGGCTCGATGCCCAAAATTTTGCATACAGAAATGTCCATGGCCACACAATCTGTTGATGCAAGAACCAAATCCATTTTTACGGGATCCCCGCTTCCAGGTCCCTGGCCTTGCATTCCCATAATACCGTCCATGATATATAGCTGTGGCTTCACGATTGTAAGAATATCCAGCATCATGTCTGCAAAACTGACTCTTCGTGGGAACTGAGCATGGTATTTTGCCTTGGTAAGACCAGGAACGACTCCATACATAATCTTGCAGGCCAGTGTCATATACTGAAAGGAGTGGGTTTTAAGTTTCGGCAGCGCAATGACCTTATCGGCATTTAACACATAGTCACAGATGGGAGACCTTTGCAGTCGTTTGCCTTTGGGGATATCAAGTTTCTTGACGCCTGTATTAAAATTCAGAGGAATCTCTTCATCTCCTGCCAAATTCTCGAGCCCTGAACGCCTATAGGCCTTGTTAAGATTTCTTTTGGAAAAGGGTCCCGATGGAGAGTCTCCAATAAACGGTTCTCCGCCTGCCTCTCTGACAGTCTTAGCCACAGCCCTTACAAAATCAGGGTGCGTGGTCACGGCCTTTTCCGGCCCTTTGGCTGATAGTAGATTAACCTTGAGGAGGACTTTCTCGTTCTTTTTTACAAACTGCTCCATCCCCCCAAAGGGCGCGAGAAGGGTTTCAATCTCTGGATCTGAATATGTTGCCTTAATAATGCTGACCGTTGCCATTTCTTTGTCCTTCACCAAACGGATTTTACTTGGGTAGGTTATTGCTGGATTGTAGTTCTCAGTTGACTTGGTGACAAAAATTCCAGGCTTATATAAAATCGCTGAATCAAAAACAACTGGTCACTTCAACTGACTATCTTTATTGCCGCGGCGATTGAAACCAGTGGGAGTTGTCTACCGTTTTTCGCGCTCTGACTGGCAGCTGACGCATAAGCGAACTCCAGGGATTGCTTTGCGACGAGCGTCTGGAATTACAGTCTCGCATTCCTCACAATGGGTTGAGCCCTCTCTACTCAGGCAACCGACTTCTAGCCAGCTTTACTGCGTCTTCTACACTGGCGTCTATTTGATCCTGCACACCCCCATCACGGGTCCAACCTCCAGCCATAATTAGCTCCTACTCTAAAATATTCCGTATGTTGAATTTTCAGAATTTGGGGCACAGCAAAATCTGCACGCTAACCACTGAGCCACACAAATATATGATCAGCGATGAAATGAGAAGATTTCATTACTGTTCCATATTCATCTTAGGATACAATACATAGGCCTCTTCATAGCTGCAGACTACTTGCCATAGTTCGCGAAACGTCCGACTGTATAATGCATATGCAAATCCTCACTATTTTGCAAGGGGCCGAAATTTTATGTTCCGTGCCTGAACCGAATCTTTGTGGGTACGCTAAAATTTTGGGATTAGCGAACGAAAAGTATAATTTTTCAAGAGGTTAGATTTATAGCCGGCATCCACCATTCCGAAAAACTGTGGGTTGCCCATTACCTCATATGCAATCGTGGGTAAAAACTTCGAGAAAGGATTATATACCATATATTGAGTTTGTAACATTGTTTTGAATTACCTTTTCCTCAAGCCTACACACCCCTTTGCCGATACAAATAACAGGGATAGAAACAGCAAATCACGATCAGCAGGAGGAAGGAATTGTGAAGGCTCCAAACAGGGAACGTCAGAGGAAAAGGAAAGAAGGACGGGGTGCAGAAAATAGATCAGATACAGTCATGTCACCTGTTACTTCACGTAAAATCCGGGATACAATAAAACAGTTTCATCCTTACAAAAAGGAAATTCTAAATATAGTCGGGATTCTGGCCAGCGTAGATGTAAACTTCAAGATAATTGCTGCCACTCTGGGTTTAAAAGGATGGAAGACCTTTTACGGAGGTGGAGAGTGGACGGAAGAGGATGTAAAAGATATTTTGGTAGATATAACAAAAAAGACAAATCGCCTGTGAAAAGCATTTACAACCGGGCCTTAAACCGTGTTCAGAAGTTATGATGGAAGTTTAAATTCAAAATCTCCGGTTCTCATTTTTTACTTCAAATTCTTTTTCAATTTCATCCTTTCTCTTAGTTATCTGATAGTGAGGATGTTTCTCTTGAACCGTTTTTTGAATCCTTTCAGCCAGAGTAGCTCTCTCCTCGTCGTTCAAATGGCACCTCCGAAATATGCGCTTGAAATATAAAATAGTTTTAATAGTGAGTCAAAACCATCACTAGGCATAAATTACAAACTCGATAGTTCAATATTCATGCCAAAAATATTAATAAATATTAATTTGGAATTATTTCAATTAGTTGGATACGGAATTAGAATTTTGAATTAAGAAAAAAGATGAAAAGAAATGCAGAATATTATGAAATAGTTTTCACAGATTGTGGAAAAAATTCAGACTTATAATTGTCATGACTCAATCTGAAGTCAAGTAGTGATATATTGATCCCCAAAAGGGCAGAACCTGTGATTTCCTCAATTGCATAACGCATACGCAAATCCGCAATATTTTGATAGGGCTCGGATTATGTCTTCCGTGCCTTAGTTAAATCCGGGCTATGGCCAGATTCTATTATGTATTGGTTCAGCCATCCTTCAATCAACTAATCGCGCTCGCTCAAAAAGCCAAAAGGACAGTTCCGAAGAACTGCCCTTGACGAGAGGTTCTAATACAAATAAATGTAGCTCCCCCTCTCGATTGGCTAAAAGCTTTAAAAATGGTTGCTAATAGATTTTGTAATTATTGCAGCTTTAAAAAGTGTTGCTTAAAACAAATAATAATTTTATCTGAATATGGCTCTGCGCTCTATCCCAATCCTGCTATTTTCCGCCCATCCTTTTCTGCGGTCAAGATCGCTCCTTCGAAATCGGAGTGTTCTTCGCTCAGGAAAATGATCAAAATTTGTGCATTTTCGTCTATCTATTATTAAACGTCTTCCGCCATTATCTTTCATTTTTTTTATCTCCCATATAAAATTTATCGAGTATGACGCCCTTGGATCCATACCAAAATTACAATGCGATGTGAGCGACGCAAAAGGGATCTGCATCGTTAAAACAAGTCCGTATTGTTATCGTTAGTTTTTTTTGTTCTTGAAAACTGCCAAGGCTTCATCCAATTTTTTTTCTATTCCATCTCTTTCAGTTTCAGTTAAATCGAAGAAAATTGAAGGATCTTCAACAAAACTATGGACAAAAACTGTTAGATTTTTGATATCTTTGATCCCTTTGCTTTCGAAAAATTCAAAAAATCCATTCATAACAAGTCCTCTCATAAGCAATATTTTGGACTTTCGGTGCGTTTTGCAGAGACAGTATTTTTGATAATCAGGAACGAAAAGGGCACTTAACAGTGAATAGCGATTAAAAAAAACCTTTAGGTAGTATAAGAGTTTAGAAGTTATGGAACCTTGATAAATTTCTTTTAGCTACGGTTATTTGGCAAATTAATGTTTTTCATCTAAATACTTTAACATTAATATTGCAAAAATACCGATAAGCATCATGGCAATATTAACAATAAGTACCATCTTTATCTCCTTTTACTCATGGATAAATGAATTAAAGATGCTATTATCCATTTACAAAATGCAAAACCTATACCATTTTTCATTAAAAATTTTTTGTGAATAATTCAGCATGTTAAGAATGGCGGGGTAGAATTTTAAAATGGGAATGTGTACAATATTATACGGAGCGTAAGATATTTTATAATTAAATAGACTTAGTTATACATGGCTACACGAAATGCATTTTTGTGCATTTCATACGGCAGTCCTTAATTTTTGGGCATACCAAAAAGTATAAATTCCGTGCTTGAAACTGAAATTCGGAGGGCTTATTTTTCTTTTGGATATCAGTATATAACATGCAATTGGGGAAAATTGCAGATATGTGCCTCATCGGGGAAAAATTTGGAGTTTTTCAAAACCTTTGATAGCATGCCAGATGACCAAATATCAGCCGATCGCGATATATTGAGGATAAAAAACTTATAGATCTTACAGAAAAGTAGCCTTCAACCTATACCTTTTTCGACAGTCTCTGGAGGTATCCACAATTCTAAACGCTAACAAATCTCCAGAGCAATCAGGGTGACGTCATCATGAGTTAATTCTTTTCCCGAATATTGATGCAATGTTTTGAGGACTGCCGATTTAAGTTCAGACAGAGGAACTCCCGTATTTGCATCAAGGGCATCTTTGAGGCGCACTAATCCAAAGCTTTCACCCTCGGGGCTGGGTGTGTCAATGATGCCATCGGTATAGACAAAAAGCCGGTCTCCGGGAGCCATCGAAATCGTGATCTGCCCGTAGAGTGTATCCAAATCGATAGCAAGGGGGATGTTTAGATGATACATTGAGAGACTGCCGAAAAACCCTCTCCATACGAAAAATCATTGAGTCACCGACCACCCGGTTTGAAAACACCCAATCATTATGTCGACCATCAAAGAAAAGCAAGAAAAGATCATCTCGCTGGTTTTATCGTAGGTATCTTGAGATGTTATCATTGGCGAAAGCTTTTTTCATGGTCTAAGAGCCATTCTTTACGCCAGATACCGCTGCCGAAGCCGACCAATTTGCCGTCACTGCCGATCACACGGTGACAGGGAATAATAAGGGGAATGGGATTTTTGTTGTTGGCATTGCCCACGGCGCGAAATGCCTGCGGGCTGCCGATGGCCCGGGCAACATCTCCGTATGAGGCGGTCTGACCGAAGGGAATTCTTTGCAACTGCCGCCAGACTGCTTTTTGAAAATCGGTTCCGTCCAGAAGTAAGGGGACGCTGAATTTTTTACGCTTGCCTTTGAAATATTCATCCAGCTGCCGCAGGCACTCTTTCATACAGGCCGGCAGGAACCGATCCGTCCCGGATTCATCTTCAACGAAGGTGATTGTCAAAATGCCGTTTTGATTACCGACCACCTCGAGCGGTCCGATTTCAGATTTATAGATTGTGCTAACGGTTTGCACGCAAGCCTCCTTTGAAAAGCAAGTAGGGTCGGCCTCCGTGCCGACCTCCCTGGCAGCCACGGTGGGCTGCCCGACATTAGTCTTAAATAATTGTGAAAAAATTGCAATAGGGGGTTGACAATCCTGATTTAAGTCTGATATTGTTTATCGTAAAATTACGATAAACGGATCTAAAAACTATGGCACAAATAAAAGCAGCGATCCCGACCGCATGTTGCACATTAAATATATCCGGAAAAGAACAGGAAAGGTTGGTCAGCATGCTTAAAGCCCTGGGCAACCCCATCCGTTTTGAGATCATCAAGTTCCTGGTTACCCATCCGGGATGCATCACGGGCGATATTGTCGATTATTTGCCCATTGCCCAGGCCACTGTTTCGCAGCATCTTAAGGTCTTAAAAGACTCCGCTTGGATCTCGGGAGTGATTGAAGGCACCGCGACCTGTTATCAACTGGATGAAAAGAATATTACCTGGTTTCGTTCGAAGGTAACCGATATTTTCTAAAATTGAATTAGAAGCTGTTTCAAAACCTCAGATCAGGTTCAAGGGCAAGGCGCAGGCCGATCGAGAAAGCGCAGCATACATGGGTATGTGAGCATTTATCGGAGGCCTGTGCTGCACCCTAACTTATAAAATCAGACGCGAATCCCGCTTGCGGGGCAACGCAGTCCCGCCGCAGGCGGGAGCCTCAGATGGGGTTTTGAAACAACTTCTAAATATTCCCGTCTCTTGGGTGGGCGCTGCTTTGCAGGCAGCACTTTTTTTAACACTTGATTATCGTAAAAATACGATAAATAATTCCGAATGCGCGTATTTTTTTTGGGCCAGATTATCGTAAAAATACGATTAACTTAAGGAGGAAATCAACATGATAGAGCCCGTCTTAAGAATCAGCCAGTTCATCGGTGAAGCATTCCTGCACATCTGGCCGTATGTGATTGTGACGATTCCCCTGGCAGTGGCAGTCCAGATGTCAGGTGCATCCAAATATATCAAGCGCGCGTTTGAGGCCAGGCCGCTGACCGCCATCTTGCTGGCAACGGTTCTGGGCGCCTTTAGTCCCTTCTGCTCGTGCGGGGTCATCCCGGTGATCGCATCGCTGCTGATCAGCGGGGTGCCGCTGGCACCGGTGATGTCCTTCTGGATTGCTTCCCCTTCCATGGATCCGGAAATCTTTTTTTTAAGCGTCGGCATGATCGGCTGGGAGCTGGCCGTCTGGCGTCTGGCCGCCACACTGGTTTTAAGCCTGGGGGCGGGCTTCATTACGCATATGCTTATGCAAAAAGGATGGCTGGGAAAAGAGATCCTGCGGACGCGTAAGGTTGTAAAGGTACAGAGCACGGTGGAATTATTTAAAAAAGGCTGGCAAAGAGTTAAGGGCAGCCTCGCCGGTGTTTGGTCTTTAGGACGTGTGTTTCCGCCGATGGTATCCAATTCAAGGGGTCAGCTCCAATACGTGCCCATAGTCGTGCCCGCAAACCCTGAAGCGGCTGCCGGTTGCAGTTCGTGTTCAACCGGAATCACCCCCTTAATGGGTCCATCGCCGGAAAAGCTCGAATTATTCAACACGCCTTCCCGTGAAGGTTCCGGCTGCAGCGGAGAAGAGAGCTGCGGCTGCGATGGCGCACCCGCTACTTTCCGACAGCGCCTGTTTAAAGAAACCCTGAGCGCAACCGTTATGGTCGTTAAATTTATGGCCCTGGCCTTTTTTCTCGAAGCCCTGATTATTCTATACGTGCCCCAGGAGTGGATAACCGCCGCCCTGGGGCAGAATAATCCAATGGCCATTGCCACCGCAGCAATTCTAGGGGTGCCGACCTATACCAGCAGCCTGACGGCCCTGCCCATGATCAGCGGCCTGTTGACCCAGGGCATGAATCCGGCGGCCGCACTGGCCTTTCTGATTGCCGGGCCGACCACCACACTGCCGGCCATGGCGGCTGTCTGGCCCCTGGTGGCCCGCCGCGTTTTTGTGCTTTATGTTTCCTTTTCGCTGGCAGGGGCGATTATTTTAGGATATTTAAAGTTAATCATTGGATAGGTTGTAACCGTAGAAAGGGGGTGGCGTTATGCTTTCAAAGCGATACATGCTCAGACCTGTAGCCCATTGCAGCCAGGGTTGCATACTTTAGCCCCGAGCATGGCCCAAAAAGGCTCGCAAAACTTTAAAAGGCAGAGGCGTTGATGACCCTCTGCCTTTTTATTTTCTCAAGAAACCGGCAGCGATAGGAACTGAATTATTATGGATCTGATAGGACAAAAACAAAATAAAGACTGCTTATTGCAAAACCGGAATTCTTCCTTTATTAATATAGAAGTTCAATTCGAAGCTGTCTTAAAAATAGTAGATCACGTCCAAGGGCCCCGCTTATAAGCGGGACTTCGCATCTGATCCTAATTATTTAAGGTGCTCAGCAAGGCGCCAATTCATGTTGTTCCATTTTAAATCGGTTTGATGAACACCTTAATATTCATACAAACAGATGTGAAATCCCGCCTATATTGGCGGGGTAACAAAGCCATTGGGCGTTAGATGCATTTTTAAGATAGCTTCAAGAAAAGGAAAGGGTAGACGCCATGGATAAGCCAAAAGAAGTCACGATTCAAACCTATAAAGGCTGGGAAGAATTTTATAACATCGAAAAAAGTGACAAACTCGATTTCTTTATTCGAAACGGGCGTATGATTGACGTTTTGTTTTCCCAGCAATTTGACCGTGCGTTTCTGGATAATATGTGCCTGTTGGCCACCCAGATTCGCCGCATGGCCCTGACCAAAATGGGCGCTCAGAAGCTAAGCAGCTTGCTGGCACATAAGCGCGCCATGCTGTATTTTGTTCAGCCCTCTACCCGGACTTTTATTTCCTTTCTGAACGCCTGCCATATCCTGGGCATGAAAATATCAGAAATCCGCGGAACCACCACCAGCTCGGAAGTAAAAGGCGAATCCCAGGAAGACACCATTCGCACCTTTGCCAGCTATGTGGATTTGATCATTATCCGGCACCCGGAAGAAGGCTTTGCCGAAAAAACTTCCTGGATTTTAAATCAAAACGAACTGGCAGTGGCTGTCATCAACGGCGGCTCAGGGCCCGATCAGCACCCCACCCAGGCGCTGCTGGATATCTACACCCTGGAGCGCTCTTTTCGAAACATCGGCGGGCTGGACGGTAAGAAAATTGCCATGGTGGGGGATTTAGGGCGCGGGCGGACGGTGCGCTCCCTGAGCTATCTGATGCGAAACTACAAAGATATCAAGCTGTATTTTGTCTCACCGGAAATATTTCAGATGAGAGACGACATTAAAAGTTTTCTAAAAAAACACAAAATCGAATTCCATGAAACCGATGATTTCGCCAGTGTCATACCTGAAGTGGACGCCATTTACATGACCCGCATTCAAAAAGAATATTCCGAAGCCCCGGCGGAAGAATCCGACATCTACCCGGATTTTCATTTCACCAAAGAGCACCTATCCGTGATCCAATCCCACTGCATCATTATGCACCCGCTTCCCCGCCGCTATGAGATCGAAGTTGAGGTCGACAAGGACCCGCGTGCGGTCTACTGGAAACAGGAACGCAACGGCATGTGGATGCGCGCGGCTTTAATTTCGTACATCTTTGGCGTGGATGATAAAATCTCAGCAGAATTCAGGTAGGAATATTCCGGAAGCCTTTTAAAAAATTACAGCCGCTAATATTTTAGCCGATGCAGATATCTTTATTGCCGCTTCAGCGCTCGTTAAATGCAAGCTGCTCGTAACAGGAAATATAAATCATTTTATGAGGATAGAGGAGTTGAGAATAGAAAATTGGATTCGATAAGCCGCCAAGAATAGCGATCAAATAATATGCTGCTCAGGTTTTCATTTTTCATCGATTTAAACCACACATTTTATCCCTAAAATAGTGGCGCTAAGCCTAATAACCGACCTTGTTTTTAGCTCTTTTTCAAAATTATCAATCACTTATCGCGACCCCCTTTCCATGGATCACCTGACCGAAGGAGCATAGCGAGTGAGGTTCAGGTGCATTCTTTGGTTAGGCTCTCGAAAGCTTTGAGTTCATTTTTTACTGCCGGGTATCGGATCTCCCGAGTCACGTTCAGCAACAGCCTGTTTAAAACCTACTTCCTCCGCACGTTGCTTAAACCAAATACCTTCAGGACTATGCCTGGCCACGCCATCGAAAAGAGTTGCGATTGTTTGGGTGCTTGCCAGCCCCATATTTTCATAAGCCTGATTGACCATCATTTTCATCATCATAAGCTGATTCTTTGGTACACCTTTAATTCGATTCGTCAGCTGATTAACGGTCTCATCCAATTCTTCTAATGGCACCGACTGAAAAATAAGTCCAATTTCCTCCGCTTTTGTCCCAGATATTAGATCTCCTGTAAATAGCATTTGTTTAGCCTTTTCCGCGCCTAATCGATACACCCACATGGCTGTGGTCGGACAGCCCCAAACACGCGAAGGTGGATAACCAATACGCGCTTTTTCATTCATAATGATAATGTCACAGCATAAAGCAATATCACTACCTGCAGCAACGGCATCGCCATGGACGCGAGCTATCACTGGTTTATGGCATCTCCAGATAGACATAAAGTTCTGCGTACAGCGACTCATAAAATTATAGTCAATCATGGGATCCCATGGCATCTCCTGGATAGCTGGATTGGTGCCCGGTTTCTCCGCGTAGGCCTTTAAATCATATCCACCACAAAAGCCACGTCCGGCGCCTGTCAGCACAACCACATGAACAGAATCATCGTTATTGGCATGACCAAAAGCCGTGGCTATATCTTCCGGCATGGTTTCACTGATTGCGTTAAAACGCTCAGGGCGATTCAATGTGATCGTGGCAACTCGTTCCTTCGATTCATACAAAACAGTACCAAATTTCATAATCAGGTTTCTCCTTTGAGGTGATGTAGAGCCTAACATTAGTAATTAAGCAGAAATCTCGTTTTAGGCGTAAACTGACGCCCCTGAGATCCCATTCCTCAGTCCACTTTAAAAAATCCAAAATTTTCTTTGCTTATTTAATAATATCATTAATGCCTGAAATGCAAATTAATAGTCACGTTTCAGCATTGCGTTTGATGAGAGACTGTCGAAAAACCCTAAATCAATTTATTCAAAATTACACTGCCTCCATACGAAAAATCATTGAGTCACCGACCACCCGCACCGATTAAGGCACTGCCGTGCCTTTGTTTTTTTCCGCCTATGGCGGAAAAACCCAAGCCACCCGCTCCGAGGGTGGTCGGTGACTCAGGAACAGATTTATGAGCTCTCAGCCTCGCAGGCTATCCAATCGATGTGGCGTTAAGATAAAAGACGGGCCAACCGGTTCTGAAATTTTTACAAGATGGCGAAAATTAGCTTGACAACTAAATTGTATTTCGTATATCGAAATGGTATTAATATTCTAAATACTATTTAGCCTGCTAAACCCTGTTCATTAGAAAACGCGTGGTTACATGGGCATTGATGAACGAAAAAAGCGCGATAAAGAGTTCCGCCGCCACCAGATTATGGACGCTGCAAAAAATATTTTCGCCAAAAAGGGTTTTAGCGGGGCAACCATTGAGAACATTGCCGTTGCAGCGGACTTCAGCCCGGCAACCATATACCTGTACTTCAAAAACAAGGATGAGCTCTATGCATCGCTTAGCCTCAAGATGCTGAAAATTTTTGTTGAAAAAATAGAGTTTATCGGTAATCAGGAAAATCTGAGTTCCCAAGAGAAAATCAAGGCCTTACCGAAAGCCCTTTATCAGGTATATGAGACCGATCCTTTAAATGTTACCCACCTACTTCGGTATCAAAGCACTGAAGCCCTCCGCAACCTGTCTCCCGAACTCGCTTCTCAGATCAAAGATGCGGCCCAGAAATATATCAATACCATGGTAAGGATTTTTGAAAAAGGTGTCGGGGAGGGCGTTTTTCAGGATTGTCATCCGGTTGCCTTTGCCGATATCGTGTGGAGCATTTTTGCCGGTTTGGTGTTGTGGGAAGATACCAAAAAAGGTTTCGATCCCCGCAAGGATTTTTTAAAGCCAACATTACAGCTGGCTTACGACATTGTCAGCCAGGGCATTAAAAAGTGTTGAAAACGTTCACCCTATTCACAAGGTTGAAGACATGAGCGATATTTCACTTACATTTCCCCACATTCTCCTGGATAACGCCCGGAAATTTCCTGCCAGCAAGATAGCCATGCGAGAAAAAGAGTATGGCATCTGGCAGTCTTATTCCTGGCAGGATTGTCTTGAACAGGTCAGGGATCTTGCTCTCGGATTGGCTGCTCTGGGGTTCAAGAAAGAGGACAAAATGGCCATCATCGGGGACAATCGGCCCCACCTTTATTGGGGTTTAGCCGCCTGCCAGTGTCTGGGAGGAGTGCCCGTTCCCCTTTACCAGGATGCCATCCACAAAGAACTTCACTACATTGTCGATCATTCCGAGTGCAAATTCGCCCTGGCCGAAGATCAGGAACAGACCGACAAGCTCATGCATCTGAAAGAGGAGATCCCCGGGATTGAATATATCATCTATAATGATCCCAGGGGGCTCAGAAACTACAAGCATGACTGGCTGATTGCCTATCCCGATGTGCAGGAGATGGGCCGCAAGTTCGGCCAGGAAAACCCCGACTATTTCATGAATGCGGTCAATGGGGTAAAACCCGACGACATGTCCCTTATAGCCTATACCTCGGGTACCACCGGTAATCCAAAGGGCGTCATGATAACCCACCGCATGATCGCCGATTGTTCCCGCGGATTTCTTGAATGGGACAATCTGGATGAGACGGAAAATATCATGGCCTATCTCCCGATGGCCTGGATCGGGGACCATATGTTCTCCTACGGCCAGGCCTTGACGGCCGGATTTACCATCAACTGTCCGGAAAGCACCACTACAACATTCCATGACCAGAGGGAGATCGGACCCACCCATATCTTTGCACCCCCCCGTATCTGGGAAAATATCCTGACCCAGATCATGATCAAGATAGAGGACTCCGCCTGGATAAAACAGAAGGCCTTTCACTACTTCATGAAGGTCGCCAATCGCGTGGAAAAGAAACGAATTGTCAATGAGCCGGTACCGTTTGCCGATCGCATTCTATACGCAATAGGTAGAATACTCATATACGGGCCTCTGCTTGATAACTTGGGCATGAGTAAGGTCAAAGTGGCCTATACAGCCGGTGAGGCAATCGGTCCGGAGATCTTCGAATTTTACAGGTCTTTAGGGATCAATCTGAAGCAGCTCTACGGTATGACGGAGAGTTGTGCCTATGTCTCCATGCAAAAAGATGGGGATATCGATTCCGAATCCGTGGGTCCGCCGGCACCGGGCGTGGAAATAAAGATCTCTGACAGCGGCGAGGTTATGTACAAGAGTCCCGGCAATTTCATCGGCTATTATAAAAACCCGGAAGGCACGGTCGAGACCATGGAGAACGGGTGGCTCCTGTCCGGCGATGCCGGTTACATTACCGAGCGGGGACATCTCAAGATCATCGACCGGGCCAAGGATGTGAGCAAATTAAACGACGGCACCATGTTCGCCCCCAAATATATTGAGAACAAGCTCAAATTCAGCCCCTATATCAAGGAGTGCGTAGCCCACGGAATGAGTCAGGATTTTGTGGCTGTCTTCATTGATATCGATTTTGGAGCTGTGGCCAACTGGGCCGAAAGACGCCAAATCGGCTTTACCAGCTATACCGACCTGGCCCAGAAGCCCGAGATTTATGACCTCATTTACAACGAGATTCTGCGGGTCAATAAAAGTCTGAGCCAGGATGAGCATCTCAAAAATTCCCAGATCAAACGCTTCCTCCTGTTGCACAAGGAACTCAACCCGGATGACAGTGAAATCACCCGCACCCGCAAGGTGCGAAGGGGCTTCATTGCCGAAAAATATGAAACCCTCATCAATGCCCTCTATGAGGGCAAAGACAATGTCGATGTGGAAGCCAAGGTTACCTATGAGGATGGCCGAACCACAACCATAAAGGCCAATCTCAAGATTCGTGACGTGGAAATCTATTAACGGAGAAGATGCGCTATGAATGAAAAAAAGGAGCCCCTGCTGCGCGCAGAAAATATCCATATCTCCTTTGGGGGTCTGAAGGCCCTGAATGATGTCAGCATGGAGATCTACCCTGGCGAGATTATGGCCATTATCGGCCCCAATGGTGCCGGCAAGACCACCATGCTGAATATTATCAACGGGTTTTATAAGCAGGATGAGGGCCGGATCATTTTTGAAGGCAAAAAGCGGTCCAAAAAGATGAAACCGAACCGTATTGCGGCCCAGGGAATTGCCAGGACCTTTCAGAATCTGGCTCTGTTTCGGGGCATGTCGGCTCTCGGCAACATCATGATGGGGCGGACCATGAAGATGCATGCCAACATCTTTTCCCAGGCGCTTTACTGGAGATTCAGCCAGAAAGAGGAAATCGAGCACAGGAAGGCCGTAGAACATATCATCGATTTCCTTCAGATCCAAAACATCCGCAGGACTCCGGCCAGTACGCTGCCGTATGGATTGCAAAAAAGGGTGGAACTGGGCAGGGCCCTGGCCGCAGAACCCAAGCTTTTGCTGCTGGACGAACCCATGGCCGGCATGAACCTGGAAGAGAAAGAAGATATCGCCAGATATGTTTTGGATGCCAATGAAGAATTAGGTTACACTATTGCCCTCATCGAACATGATATGGGGGTGGTGATGGATATCTGTGACCGGATTGTGGTGCTTGATTTCGGCAACAAAATTGCCGAAGGGACTCCCGAAGAAATCAAGTCAAACCAGAAAGTCATCAAGGCCTATTTGGGCGAAGCAGAAAACTAAAAACAGAGGAGTAGCAAATGACTTTTTTCTTTGAAGTACTGGTTACGGGGCTTATGGTGGGCATCATGTATTCCCTGGTGGCCCTGGGGTTTGTCCTCATCTTTAAGGCATCGGAAGTCTTTAACATGGCCCAGGGGGCCATGAGCCTTTTCGCGGGCCTCGCGCTGGTCGGATTCCTGGATCAGTATCTGCAGCTCCCGCTGTGGCTTGCCCTTTTATGCACCGTCGCTGTCATGACCATCTGGGCCTATGCCATCGTGTTTATTGTCCTCAAACCCCTGGTGGCACGACCGCCTCTGATGCTTTTTATGGCCACGTTCGGCGTGGCGTATCTCATGGAGGGAATCGGCCAGTCTATTTACGGGACCCAGGCCAAGGGGCTGAATCTGGGTATTCCGGACACTCCCATTGTGATAGGCGGCATATTCATGAGCACATTTGATCTTTTTTTTACAGGCGTGGCCGCCATTCTGGTGATCGGGTTAGTCTGGTTTTTTCAGAAGACGAGGAGCGGCAGGGCACTGAGGGCCGTATCCGATGACCATGAGGCGGCCCTGTCTGTGGGTATCCCGCTGTTGAAGGCCTGGACGATCACCTGGATCGTTGCCGGCGTGGTGGCCACCGTGGCGGGCGTGGCCTGGGGCACCCGCCTGGGCGTCCAGTTCAGCCTTACATATATTGCCCTTAAATCGTTGCCCGTGTTGATTATCGGCGGGCTTGACAGTATCCCCGGCGCTATCATTGCCGGCCTGATTGTCGGAGCCGGGGAGAATCTGGGTGAGGTCTTCATAGGCCCGTATGTGGGCGGAGGCATTCAGACCTTTTTCCCCTATCTGCTGGCCCTGATTGTCCTCTATTTTAGACCTTACGGGCTGTTTGGAAAAGAGATCATCGAGAGGGTTTGATGGGAAGTCGGAATGCGGAATCATTCAATTGCGGATTGCAGATTTCGGATTGCGGAGAGGATGTCAGATACCAGAAAACAGGGGCTGTGGAGCAGATGTAAGCCATCGGAAGGCTGAAATCGAAAAAAAAACTAAACGTTTGTATTAACTAACAACTCTAAAGTAAGCTAAAGAGACCTAAAATTTGGAAAACGCCTTCGGCGGAGTCAATTATAAAATTGACAGAAAGCCTTAACTTTAGGCATTTCTTTGTGCAACGGAGTTAGCTTATGTTCTATAGAGAATGCAGCAATTTCAAAGATAGTTATGCCAGTGATATGGCCATCTTTCCTATCCCGCTGGACCGCTGGGGATTCATCTTCATGCTGTTTATGGCCTTTGTGGTGGTCCCTTTGTTTACCAGTGAGTACTTTATCACCAACATCATCATCCCCTTTTACTGCTTTGCCCTGGCCGCTTTTGGGCTCAATGTCTTAGCCGGATACGCCGGCCAGATCTCCATCGGACATGCCGCCTTTATGGCTGTGGGGGCTTATGCTTCGTTTAACCTTTACGGCCGTCTCGGCCTTCCGCTCGTACCGAGCATTCTGGGTGGTGGCCTCATTAGCGCGGCCGTGGGGACCATCTTTGGGCTGCCCTCCCTTAGAATCAAGGGATTTTATTTGGCTATTTCTACTTTAGCGTCACAGTTTATCATAGAATGGGTCATTGTGCACTGGAAGTGGGTGAGCGGCGGGGTTTTCGGGACCATCGAGGCACCGAAAATGTTTTTATTCGGATTTATCCCCCTAGACACGGCCGTCAAGAAATACTATCTGACCCTGTGTCTAATGACCGTACTCATGACCTTCGGCAAGAACCTGGTGCGCGGCCAGTTGGGGAGGAACTGGATGGCCATCCGCGACGTGGATTTTGCCGCCGAGATTATCGGGGTGAATCTGTACCGTGACAAACTCATTGCCTTCGCTGTCAGCACTTTCTATGCCGGGGTAGCCGGCGCGCTGATCTGTTTCACTTATGTGGGAGCCGCGAATATCGAAGAGTTCAACGTCATGGTTTCCTTTGCCATGATGGGCATGATCATTGTCGGCGGTCTGGGAAGCGTCCTGGGTTCATTTCTGGGGGCGGGGTTCTTTGTGATGCTGCCCATCGGTATTAATCAATTTTTAGGATCATTTATGGATGTGGTTCCTGCGGATATCCTCGCCAATATTGAATCCATCATATTCGGGGGACTGATCGTTTTCTTTCTGATTGTGGAACCCTATGGCATGGCCAGACTCTGGCACACCATCAAGGATAAGATGCGGTTATGGCCTTTTCCATATTAGGTAGGTGAATCGTTGATTTGTTCAACCATTTTATGCAGAGCGTTAGAGCTTTATCAAATAGTCAACCATTAGCAATAAAACAAATGCGCGCTTGAAATTAAGTTGAATCATTAACCACCCAAAAAAGGAGGGAACAAACATGGCACGTAAATTACTTTCTGGCATTGTTGCCTTGATCTTGGTAGCTGGCTTTATCATGATATCAGGTCAGGCAATGGCAGCCGAGGAGAAGAAGCCGGAACAATTTGTCGGTATCCTGGCCTATCGAACCGGCCCCTTTGCAGCAGGCGGCAGCGGGTTCAGCAGCGGTATGGAAGACTTCATGGCGCTCATCAACGCCAGGGGCGGGATCAACGGCAAGATCATGTACAAGTGGGAGGAATGTGAAACCGCTTACAATACGGCCCGGGGCGTTGAGTGCTACAACCGCTTCAAGGACAAAATGGCCTATGTTCATCCTTTGAGCACGGGCATCACCTATGCCCTGATCCCTAAGGGTACTGAAGACAAGATCGTTATCATCTCCAGTGGTTACGGTCGGGCCGATGCGTCGGACGGCCGGGTCTTTCCCTGGGTTTTCACCACCCCCACCAACTACTGGTCCCAGAATACAGCTAAGATCAAGTGGATCGCTATGAAGGAGGGCTGGGACGGTAAAGACATGGCAAGCATTGGAAAGTATTTGAAGGGATTGAAGATCGCCAACCTGCATATCGACGTCCCCTACGGCCAGGAGACCAAACCCATCCTGGACTCCATGTCCGAGAAGTTCGGTTTCAAGGTGCGGCACTTCCCCGTGCCCTGGCCCGGAATCGACCAGAAGGCCCAGTGGCTGGATATCGCCCGGCGTTATAAGGCGGACTGGGTCATCAACCGCAACTGGGGGGTCTCCTGCACTATACCGCTGAAAGAAGCGGCCAGACTCGGTTTCCCCAGAGAGAAGATCCTGGGCGTCTGGTGGTGTGGCGCGGAAGAGGACGCGATGCCGGCCGGTCCAGCGGCCAAGGGATACTACAGCACAAACTTCCATGGCGTCGGGAGAGACTTCCCAATCATCCAGGAGGTGGTTGACAAGGTCTATGGCACCATGAAAGGGAATATCGCCTTCACCCGTGTGGGTACCGTCTATTATAACAGGGGATTCATTGCCGGCATTTTAAACCATGAGGCGATCCTGACGGCCCAAAAGAAATTCGGGATTAAGGTGCTTACCGGAGAGGAATTCCGTTGGGGGATGGAAAACCTGAACGTTACCGTGGAACGCATCAAAGAGATTGGGGCTGAGGGCCTGATGCAGCCCATGCATAATACCTGGCAAGATCATGAGGGCGGCGGAGTGGTCTTCTACCAGCAATGGGACGGCGAGAAGTGGGTCAGTACCGGAGAGGTCATAACGCCCATGAGGGAATACGTCAGAGGGCTGATCGAGGAATCTGCGGCCAAATATGCCAAAGAGAAAGGGATCAAGCTCAGAACTGGTCCCTGATAATGCTAACAAAACTGTCTAAAGGCTGAAGGGTGGGGATCGTTAAAACCCACCCTTCAGCCCAACTTATGCGCCGGTTGCGCATCTGTATTTCAGTGGCAGACGGGTCCAAAGCTGCTAACGTAATACAGGAAATGTGAAACATGAAGCGTGCGGAATTCGGCAGGCGGGTACCTTTAATTCCATCCTTGCGATAAAAAATACGGGGGGTGAAAAGATCGTTATGGCAACGGAACAGGCGCCTTTACTCAAGGTCAATAATATTGAAGTCATCTACGAGCACGTCATTCTGGTCCTCAAAGGGGTTTCCCTCGATGTGTATGAGGGGCAGATTGCCTCTCTGCTGGGGGCAAACGGGGCCGGTAAGAGCACCACCCTGAAGGCGATTTCAAACCTCGTGAAGGCCGAGCGCGGCGAGGTGACCAAAGGGACCGTGGAATTTGACGGAAAGCGTGTTGACAAACTCTTTGCGCCCCAGCTGGTGAAAATGGGGGTCATCCAGATCATGGAAGGAAGGCACACCTTTGAGCACCTGACCGTGGAGGATGATCTTCTCACAGGCGCATATACCCGGGGTCGTGACAAAAAAGGGATCCAGGCAGCCCTGGACAGGGTCTACCAGTATTTTCCGCGCCTTAAGGAGCGCCGTAAAGTCAAGACCGGCTACATCTCCGGAGGTGAGATGCAGATGTGCGCCATCGGACGAGGCCTCATGGCTAAGCCCCGGATCATGCTTTTGGACGAGCCCTCCATGGGGCTTGCGCCATTGTTGGTAGCAGAGATCTTCAACATCATCAAACGTCTGAATGAAGAAGAGAAGGTGGGGATGCTCCTGGCAGAGCAAAATGCAGCCATGGCCCTTAATTATGCCGACTATGGCTATGTCATGGAAAACGGCCGGGTGGTCCTGGATGGGGAGGCCGCAACTCTTAGGGAAAACGCCGATGTCCGGGAATTCTACCTGGGCCTGACTGCGGTTGGCAAGAAAAGCTACCGGGATGTGAAGCACTACCACAGAAGGAAACGGTGGCTGGCCTGATCTGACTCGAAAAGATTTTACATGATTTTTTCGAGCTCATCCTTTGAAACCTTAAATGTATTGTCGAATTCGTGCCAGAATTTTTTATCTTTATTCTGCCACCCGCTTCCGAATCGATTGTCAAAGAAGGATTTCAAGTGAGCAAACCAGTTGCCTGATTTCTCTATTCCCTTTTCTCGGGCAATGAATATCTCTTTGAGATAGAGGTCGATCTCACTCATCTTTTCCTTGGGGATATAAGATTTGGCGCCCAGCTTAATTGAGCCCACCAGGTTATCGGGATTTAAACCGTGGGCAGTGAGCATTAATGCCGGAATCTTTCTACCGATTGCAATCTCCAATAGATCAAATCCCTTAACTCCCATGATATCTAAGATGGCCGCATCGTAGACCTTACTCTTTAAGAGTTCTCTGGCCGATTCAAAGGTGGCAGCCGTTTCAATATCACACTCATCCAGCAATTCCTCCAAGGTTTCCAGAATATCAGGTTCATCATCTACTACCAGAATCTTTTTCCCTTTTAAAATATCATCGCTGGCCATAATTGCCATCCCTCCTTTTTTTCTAAAGCTGATTGAATTTACCCGATCATCGCATTCAAAAAAAGAGAACGAATATCACACTTTACCGAGCGCACCTAACTGCGTCAATGATAGAGTGATGAAAACTCCAAAATAGACTTTCTTTCCGATTGACCACCGTGGACAAAACCAAAATTTCTGTTATACTACGCATAAAGTTATAACAGCTTGAGGTTCTTGACAAATATATTCTGCCTTCATTATGATCTTTTTATTTAAAATTTAATCTGCGTTAATCTGCGTAATCTGCGGATACTATTGAATCTGAGGCTCATTTTTTTGCTTTGAGCCTTCAGCCTTGAGCTTTGAGCATCAATTTTTTATTTATAAATTTAATCTGCGGACCCGGCAAATGCCTATCTACGAATATCAGACCGAAAACCCTGACAAAGCTTGTCATTCCTGCTTTTCCGGATTTGAGGTATTTCAGCAGATCAATGAGAAACCCCTGTCAAGCTGCCTCTATTGTGGCAAGAAGGTTAAAAAAATCATCTCCTGGTGCCATTCAGCGGTCATGGAGGAATCCGGAGAACATATCAACACGGAAAATAAGATAAAAGAATACGAAAAGTCAGGGATGTGGAGTCACGCCGCTGAACTGGCTGACAAGCACGCTGAGAAAATCAAAGATAAGAGCCTTAAAACGAGAGCCCTCGAAAATTATAAGAAAGCCGGATACGATGCCGACCGCCTTGCCAGGCATTCAAAATTAAAAAATAATGATTAACGCTTACTGCTCTCCCCCATACAACTCCTTGATCTTGGCCCTATCTGCCGAACCATCTTCAAGAAGTGGAAAATCGGTAATAAATTCAACATGCTGGGGTTTTTTGTATCTGGCAATCCGGCTTCCGACAAATTCGATTAACTCCTTTGGTTCCAGCGACTGTCCTTCTTTGAGCTGGCAGACGGCCTTGATCCCTTCCTTCCATTTGGGGTCCGGTACGCCGAAAACAACCGTTTTTTCGATGGCAGGGTGTTCCATTATCGCCTTCTCCACTTCTGCCGGGTAGACATTTTCGCCTCCCGGCTTGATCAGCTCTTTTTCGGCCTTACGCCCCGCATACCAGAGAAAACCGTCTTCATCAAAACGGCCCAGGTCGCCGCTGTGATGCCACCCGTTTCGAAAGGTGTATTCATTGTCCTCGGAAAGATTCCAGTAACCCTTAAAGACCATCGGCCCTTTCACGGTGATTTCCCCCACCTCCCCTGCCGGAACCGGATGATCGTAGTCATCCACCAACCGCAGCAAGGTAAGGGGCAGCATTTTGCCTGCCGATCCCGGCCTGTCATTGTAAGCGCCATAGGTGGCCACACAAGTCGTCTCCGTCTGGCCATAGATGCTGTAAAACGTCCCACCGGTTAGCTGTTGATATTTTTCTATGGTTTCGGGCGTATCCAGCCCGGCCGAGAGCCTGAGGCTTTTGATCCCTTTACCGGTTTTCTCATTTTGTTCGAGAATGGAGGACAGAATCGGTGAAAACGTAAACAGCATGGATACTTTCTTTTCTTCAATAAGCTCAACGGCCCGGGTTGCATCAAACTTACTCATATTCACGTTCAAAGCCCCGGCATGAAAGCTGGTGGTGGCCATAATCAGACCGGCGATATGAAAAAGGGGTAATAGATTCAGGTGCACATCCTCAGGGATCACATTGAAAAGGTAATCAAAATGCATATCCGCACAGACAACATTTCCGTGACACAGCAAAGCCCCCCTGGGCCTGCCGGCCACCGCCGCCGTATGGATAATGACAAACCCATCATCGCTGGATACATCGGTCTGATCAAAGTCACCCGGGTTATCCATCAGGGAGTCAAAAGCAAGGAAACTGCCGCCTTCCGGACTCAAGTTATAAAAATTTTCCACGGATGGAAGCTTGGCCTTTAGACCCTGCACCAGTTCCTGAAATTCCTTGTCTGCAAAAACCAGTTTCGGTTCACAATCATTTAAATTAAAACCCACTTCCTCGGCCGAAAGCCTCCAGTTATTGGGCAACATAATAGCGCCCAAAGCCGCCGCAGCACCGTAAAGCAGGAAATATTCGAGACTATTTTTTCCCACAACCCCGATGCGGTCGCCTTTTTTAATGCCGGATTTCTGTAAACCGCAGGCCAGATAATCCACTTTTTCCTTGTATTGTAAAAAGGTCAGTGTTCGATTTTCATCCGCCTCGAACCATGCGTCATTTCCTTTAAAGCAAACGGCATTGCGGATAATCAGATCATAAAAGGTAAAATCATAAAGTCCCATAATCCACCCCTTGGAAAATGTTTTTTACCACGGCAGACTGCGGTAAATGGTTTGGTTTTCAGATAATTCGTCCCTTGATGATTATTTTTGTGCTTGTCGCGGTAAGGTCCACCTCTCAGATTGACCACCGCCGCTATCCTATTGGCTTAAGTCCGCTTAGTCAACAACATCCCGTTTTTCTGAACCGGTATGCGGATGCGCGCGGCTTTAATTTCGTACATCTTTGGCGTCGATGATTAAATCTCAACAGAATTCAGGTAGGATTTAACAATAAATCAATTATTGAAGAATAATATTCGGCGAAACAGACGTATGCGAATGGTACCCGCCTTTTTCCTCTATTGATCCTGAAAAACTAAAAAATACCCCTCTTTTAGGTAGCGATCTCAATTTTGTTCAGGTTCCTGGCTGCCTTTTTTTTATCGATATGTAATCTTTGGTTATCCCTAATAACAGCAAAGCATACGGTATGAAGGCGATTGTCATCAATCCGGATAAAAATAAAAATGCTGTTGGTGGTTGAACTGGCGCAGCGTAAATTAATATTAGAACCTCAACAGTCGTAAAAGATGCAGCTAAAAAAGCGATAACTAAAGCAAAGTATCTGAATAAATTGGGGCGTTGAGAAGAATTCATTCTGGAAGCAACATAAAGGATTAGTGAAAGGATCAGCGACACGATTAACCAGGATATAACACCAATTTCCGGTACTGAGTGCTCTGACCCAAAAAGGTATGGTGAATAAAGACTCACACTGAAGACCACGAATCCACCAAATAAAATCAGCACGCCTATAAAAAATAAAACCCATCTAAAAAAAGTACGACTTTTTAAAGGCGGCGGATTAACTCTTCTGCCCAGGTAGATAGAAAACACAGCTGATAATAACAGCAGTGCGCTGACCACAAGCGGGACATAGGAAATATCTGGCCCCCTAATAATGTGAGGTTGGGGCAATCCAAAACGTAATAGAATCGTGATCCACACGCAGGATACACAAAAGCATAATAAGAACAAAAATGAAGCTATTCGCATTTTTAAATTAATAAAGCTTTAATGATAATAAACCAAAAAATTCAGTGTCCCCTCGTGGTACTTTCCTCTTTTAGTTCAGGATGATAATTATAAAATCAATACGGATTTTAAAACCTATTAGCAACTTTTTCTCGTTTTAAATTAAAATAAAAATTCGCTATAAATATTTCCCTATATTTTCGATTAATAAAATGGCTTATTTTATCATTTTTTACGTTTCCTCTTCTTAATATTTATTATTCCCCAAATGGTCCAAAAAATTCCCAAAAAAGAAATTATAATTCCAACTTCAGGTCGAACTGGATAGCCATAAATCGATGGGGCTGGATCGTTATAAAGCAAGATTCCAAAAATGATGAATATAATACCGATAATAATAGGAGCCATAATTATTTTTATATTATCTAAAAGATTTTTTTGTAATAAATTTTCTAACTAGTCAAAAAAATAGTCATTAAAATAGTGAGCACTTACGCCTGCAGCTCCATACCAGTTTGCTTTTGGGACTCCTGGAAGATATGAACTTGCAAAGTCAACACTTCCATGCAGCATACTTTGTCCCGCAGGTGAACCAGCCCAAACCAAGGAAGTAGTAACTGCATATGGTGCATAATATCCTGCTACAACAGCAGCTGGTATAATCTCTATTGCAGCAGCTAGTCCTAACACACCTCTAGCCAAAGGAGGACCATTCAGAGCTAAGTCGTATGTAGCTTTGGAAGCTTCTTTTATGGCGTACGACCCATCGGTGAATAAATGGCCTACTGCCTTTTTTACTCCACCGTAAATCTTGTTCAAGGCCTCGTAAAATGCACTATCGCATTTATACCCTTGAGAGACGATATTAGCACTATATGCGAATTTATAGCCCGCATTGCCTCCATAATTCATAGAATAATTGACATAGGGAGTAGATCCATTGGGTGAAGTACCAATCGAATGATTGCCGGAAGGAGCTGAAGGCACACTTCCCATTATTGGTAATCCAGATTCAATAGTCCCTGATTGACCTCCATCCCAATTCGATATTGCCTCATTGTTATAATGAGAAGCAGCTATAGCACCACCTTTAATTACACCTTCTAAAATGGGATCTGTGATTTGATAATGGTTTATAGTAAAGCCTGCAAATGCAAAAATTGTTGCAGAAATCGCCCCTTTTAAAGCCCCCTCCCCGATGTTTTCACCCTGGATAGCAGCTACAGTAGCGCCTATTGCTGCACCTATAAGGATGTCAAGTCCACCAAGAAAGAAATGGCCACTCGGATCAGTATAAATCAGCGGATTGTTTCTAACATAGCTATACCGGTTCAAAGTCTGCGGATCAAAAGGCGCCTGTACGATTGAATCCGGACTGATAAATCTGCCGATGACCGGATCATAAAGCCTGGCATTATAATTGTAAAGTCCTGTTTCAACATCAAATTCCTGATCGGTGAATTTGTAATCCGACACTTGCTGCCCGCTGTGTTCACGCATGGTGCCAAAGGGCATAAATTCTGTCGATTCAACGATCTCACCATCAGAATCTGTCATCACCGTGGAGTTGCCCAAATGATCTTTGTGGAAGTAGTTAACCTCATCGCCTTGAATCATCGCAATCCGCAGACTGCCGGCAAAGATGTATTTGGTTGCAACGCCGTCTTTGATCTCAAAATGAGCGCCGATGTAATAGGTCAGGCTTCCGCCTAAGACCTGCTTTTTTACCCGCACCCCTTCGCCATCATAATAAAAGTCAACCGTCCAGGACACATCGCTCTGATCGGACACCGAAGCAACCCAGCAGGCCGTAAAACCCATCGAACTGCTATTACTTTTAGAGGAGCTGCTGCTTTGCGCAGACACGGGCTTGCCGTTTTCATAGTGAATGCGCACCGGCATGTTGTCGGCATTGTAAGTGATTCTTCGTGTGGCCACCTGCTGCCGGTCAGTGAAATCCGGGCCGCTAATCATATTGCCGTTGTCATCGTATTCGTAAGGAAAGTCGAATCCATTGACGTTAATTGTTTTAACCGCATGTTTATGCCATTCATCATATGTGTAAGTCATGGTACGGGCGCCCACGGTTTTGGAGGTGATGTTGCCGATGGCATTATAGGTGTAGCTGATGGGGTCGTAGGCGCCGGAGTTGGTCTCTTGCATGAGCCGGTGCAGCTTATCGTAGGTGTAATTGTAAGTAATGTTTTTGACATTGTCGTTAATTGCGTGGATATCCCCTGCGGGCGTGTACTGGTAGAGTTTGTTTTGCAGGTCAATCGAGGGGCCGGCATGGGTGGTGACAATGGCGGTCAGCCGGGTTGATTCCGGGTCATAGGTGTAATCGGTAAACACACCATTGGCATTTTCAATGTGTCCGATTTTGCCTGTCGGGGTGTAATCAGACAGTAGGGCGTAATCGATGGCGTCTGATCCAGTGACGGCCTTAAGCAGACCGGTGCCCGCATAATAGGTATTGCCGACCTGGTAGCCATCCGGGTATGTGGTCATGATGAGCTTGCCGGACAGGTCATACTCGTAATGGGTCGTGTAGACATTTGGATCACCGGTAACGGATTTGGATACACTGCTGACATTGCCCATCTCATCATAGGCATTGTAAGTGGTGCTCGCTAGTGAAGTGGTCACCGAGTAAAGACGTCCACAGCCTTTGGGTATAGTTAAATTGTCATAACTGTAGATCACCATCGGGTCGGATGTGGAATAGGTTTTTGATGTGATCCGGTTTAGCTCGTCATATGCGAAAATCACTTCCTGCAGCTTTTCATCGATCTGGGTTACCAGGTTCCCATTGGCATCATACGAATATTCCCAAAAACCCATATCCGGATCGTTCATAGAGATCTTTCGGCCCAGAGTGTCATAGTTCATCCTGGATGTGTTTCCATAATGATCCGTGACACCCAGCAAGTCACCGGCAGCATTGTAATCATATTCCGTTATAAAATCATTCTGGTCGGCATGCTCAATGACCTTTAGGGTCCTTCCGGTATAATCTTTCTTTTCGGTTTTCCAAGCACCATCAGGATCTGTGATGGTTGTAAACAGCCCTGAGTACTTAAAGGTTGTCGTAACCGTTTGGTATTCGCCGTCGGGTTGAGAAATCTCGACAGGTCTTCCACGATAATCGTAAAATACCTCTTGCCAGGGATATTCAGACATTGGCTCTTCCGGAAAACCCACGCCGGTGCTGAAAAAAGGGCCTTCTGTTAAATATTTTCTGCCCATTTCATCATATAGAATTCTGGTTGTGATGGATTTACCTGCCTCACCAAAAGTAATCGTCTGGAGTTCTCGGCCTAATCCATCAATATGCCGGGATGCATCAATGGTGTTGCCGGACGAGTCTTCTTTTACTTTTGTGACCACATACCGGGGAAACACATCGTCGTGATATTCTGTGATCACCTGACCGCCGTTGGGGGAGTCAATCTGTATAGAACGTCCGAATTCGTCATAATCGTAATAGGTCCGATTGCCGTTTTCATCCTTTGTGATGGTGACTTTGCCGAACCTGTAATCCCATGCCTCGTTTTCTACAATATGAGAAATGCCGTTTGTTTCAGGATACGTAATTTTTACTGGATAGGTATGGGTGTCGGAATCGTAATTTGTTTTGGTGGGGTTGCCCCTTGGATCAATTACGGTTTTCTGGTTGCCGTAGATGCCATAGGTTATCTCAATTTGGGGGTTGGATTGCCCGTCCAGCCAGAATTCCTTAAAACGCAAATTGCCGGTACCATCATCCCAGTACTGATAGTATGTTTCCCTAACTTTGCCGCTTAAGCTTCCTACCACAGCTTCCCGGGTTTTGCGCCACAACCAGTCTCCAAGATTTGAATGCTGGTAGGTTATGGTTACATCCTCACCGTCTGTGCCGGAAGTCGTCCTGGAAATAAGGTGACCATTGGCATCATCGTATGTATAATTTTTTTGAGTGTATACAGTTACATCATCATAAAACTCGGTGCGTTTCTGAAGCAGCTTTATAAAGGCATGTGTATTATCAGGTTCATCCAAAAAGGTTCTATCCCAGGTCATGGTCATATTTGACAGAATTGATTCAGTTTCTGTTGGCGCTATCAATTCTACTTGATATTGCCTGCCTTTAAACCATTCATCCTGATGAAACCAGGTTTGCAATTTCGTTCCATCCGGATTTGTTTGAATGACTGTTTCAAAACCTCGAAATTCTCGAGAGGCATAATCAAATAGCCCGCCGGCATATGAAAATTCTGAAATGGAAAGGTTATCTAATCCATCGTTTATTGTGATTTTTGAAATCGGATGAACAATGAAGCGCAGGAGGGTGTTGGAGTAACTGGAAGACGGTGTATATTCAATTTCTGTCGTTCCACCAAAGCCGTTATCAAGGGTGCTTAACAGATCGGGAAATTTTTCACCGCTCTTAACCACAGAGGCACGATTGCTGTCAGGCCGATAGAAAAAGATATCGTTTCGGCCGTTGCCATTGTAATCAAAGGGAAATGCTCGATCTCTTTTGCTCGAAATCGTATAGCCACCGATTCCGTTCGACGAAAGATGTGCCGGGTAAAAAGTCCCGTCACCGTTGGATCTGGCAACACCGCAATAATTGGAATCCGGCCGGTACAAAAAGATATCGCTCATTCCGTCGCCGTTGTAATCAAATGCGAATGCGCGGTCTCTTAAGCTATTGATTTTGTAACCGGCAATACCGCTGTTTGAAAAAAATGCCTCGCTGAAGGTGCCGTCTCCATTGGATTGGGCAACGCCGGCACGATTTGAATTGGGCCGATAAAAAAATATGTCCTGCGAGCCATCGCCGTTGTAATCTAAAGGAAATGCCCGATCGCGTTCACTGGTAATATTATACCCGCCAATTCCGCTGGTTGAATTATAAACATTTTCAAACGTGCCATCTCCGTTGGACTTGATAACACAGGCCTTATTGGAATCCGGCCGATAAAAAAATATGTCGCTGTAACCATCGCCGTTATGGTCAAAGGCAAAGGCAATATCGCGCTTGCTGGTGATTCTGTAGCCATAAAACCCTGAATTTGAGTTATAAATATTTTCAAACGTGCCATCTCCATTCGACCTGATAACACAGGCTTTATTGGAATCCGGCCGATAGAAAAATATGTCACTGTCGCCATCTCCATCATAATCGAATGCAAATGCTCGATCTCGCTCGCTGGTGATGTTATAACCATAAAAGCCGGAATTTGAGTAATAGATATTTTCAAAGGTATCATCCCCGTTGGACCGCATAATCCCGGCGATATTAGAATCCGGTCTGTAAAAGAAAATATCGCTGTAGCCGTCGCCATTGTAGTCAAAAGCAAATGCGCGATCTCTTGCGCTGTTGAGTCGATAGCCGGCTAAATCATAAGCGCTGGAGTTATAAACATTTTCAAAAGTACCATCTCCATTCGACTTTAAAATACAGGCCTTATCTGAATCGGGCCGAATGAAAAAAACATCACTGTAGCCGTCACCGTTGTAATCAAAAGGAAAGGCGACATCTCGCTCACTGGTAATGGAGTATCCTTCAAATCCTGAATTGGAGAAATACGCATTGCTGAATGTGTCAGTCGAATCATTATGCCAGTCGGCCAAAATCGCCGGAAGCTTATGACCACCGGACACTGTGCCCGATTCATCTACAGTGGCATCATCTCCAAACTGCTGCACACTTTGCAGAAGTGCCCGCCCTGTAACGGGACCCTCGGTATATTCCAGCCTGTATGTTCTTACAAGTTCGCTAACCGTCCCAACCTCGATGCTTTTCAATTTTTTAGTCGTGATCACCTCAAATTGGGTCGTCATAATAACAGGCTTATCGGTTCGATCTTCCAGATAAAACTCAACATAATAATAAGGCGCAAGGCTTCCGTTACCGGTGTATTCGATGCGTTTGAGATAGATCTGGCCGGTGTTCTCATTCTCGGGGGGAGGCATTTTTTCATATTCTACCGTCATGTAGTTACCATTGGTATCTTCGACCCTGTCCAAGCACCATTTGAACACGCGGCTGCTATCGTATGGATCGTCCTGCCGCGAATCTGAAGTTGTACCGTAGTAGGATTTTGCGCCGTCTTTGGTGGTAACCTCCCAGCCGCCGGTTTGAGAATTAAAAAAGAATTTTGAAAAGGCTCCCTCTATTTTTGCCCCATAGTGATCCATGCCCCATTCAGGTTCCCGGGAGACCAACTCAGACGAAAATCCGCCTGTCCTGGCAACAAAATCATGGGCGCTATAATCGACGCCCCGTTTGGTGGATCGTTGAATCGATCCCATATCAAGATCCCAGCCGACGCCGACCCAACTATTTTTCCGATAGCTGTTGTATGATAGCGCAAGCCTGGGTGCGATACCGATTCTTCCGGGCGGAACAACTATCGGTATTTGCGCAGAAGCCGCTCCTGTAAATTGAGAAGCAGCGACACTGGGTGTGGAAGTATCTTCCCCGATAAATTTTTCTTCTGCAAATGTTGGCGCAGAGACAAATAGGAAAATGAGAATGATAACACCGTTAAGTATAAAATCCTTGGCTTGCTTGCTGCCTTTTTTCATCTAGATACCTCCAAAGTTCAAAGGCGCTTACGTAAGCATTGAGTGTTTATTTGGAATGCCGAAAACCATTAGCTTGCATTATTGGGCTGGAAAACTAAATGAGACTTATGATGGGCGCCTTTAATAGCCTAGCCGACAAACCCCATTATCAATCGCTCTTTATCCAAAAAAAATGTTTTCAAAATAAAAAACCCCTAAAGAAAAATGATACTTCCCTAGGGGTGTTCATCAGGTTTTGGCGGGTAAACCTCTTGTTAGCATAAGCTGTTGCTTTCCGATCGAGGTTAATGATTACATATAATATCTCCCTAAATAAAAACTGATTGCGTGCCAGGTAGAAGGTCAGCTTCTATTAGATTATGATTAGATAATCGATTATTTTTAATTAATGCACCATGGTTAGATAGTATCCATGGTTCGTATTGATGATAAGGAGCTAATTTACCAGGCCAAACAGATAAATACAAGGTAAAAAATGAAGTGTTTTCAGTATTTTACATAACTTTACAGCATTTGACAGCATTTGACAGATCTATATAAAAATTATCTTGACCGAACACGCCGAGATGTTCATTGTTGGGGGTAAATCATCTTGCGTTTTCAGATAACAACCTGTTTAGAAGCAACCCTCCATGATATGCTCACCGGGATGCCGGGATGGAAAGAATGAATATTCTGAATTACCTTTTAGCAGCGGTCTTTAGCTTTTGTGCTGTTCTGGCGCTACCTGCGCTTGAAGAAGGCATTATAGCAGATCGCCATGGGCTGGGAGAAATGACAACCGCAGACTATCAAGTTGCAGATAAATCATTAAAAACACACCCGTATGTCACTTTGTTTATGACCGGGGACGTTATGACCGGCAGAGGTATTGACCAGGTACTGCCGTACCCCGCTGATCCGGTTATCTACGAAGGA
>PVMK01128995.1_pt1 | contig 62280 bp, 57 predicted proteins | sample 1853481 | NCBI WGS metagenome assembly PVMK01 (sample SAMN08533507, study PRJNA380276) | Marine sediment metagenome, whole genome shotgun sequencing project.
TTGTTATTCGCGCGGTGTATTTTCAATCGGGCTACTGTGCCCGGGCTGTTGTTATAGACCGCGTTTAGCGTTTTCTGGTTCCCGGACTATACACCCGTTCGGCCGGTCCCGGCGGGCCGGCGCCGGCAGCCTATTCCGCCGGCAGCGCGTAGGCCAGCAGATAATCGCTGACCCCGTGGGCGTACTGGAACATGTGCCCGCCGGCCGCGATGACGACGAACTGCCTACCATTGGCCATGTAGGTCATCGGCGTCGCGTTGGCGGTGGTTGGCGTCGCCACCTGCCACAGTTCCTCGCCGGTATCGATATCGAATGCGCGGAAGCGTTCATCCAGCGTGGCGCCCATGAAGATCAGCCCGCCTGCCGTGACGATCGGTCCGCCCGCGACGGGCGTGCCAAGCTTCAGCGGTAACGGAAACGGCATCAACTTGTCCAGCACTCCGAGCGGGATTTTCCACTGAATCTCGCCTTTCGCCATGTCGACCGCGACCAGCTGGCTCCACGGTGGCGCCGTGCACGGCGAAAAACTAGGGGACATTAGCGGTCGCTGTTCCAACGCGTACTCGATGCCGGAGACCGGGCCAGGCGGACCGAAAGGGAACCCGGCCATCGGGCTGGCAGCATCCTCCGGGCTTACGTCGGCCAGCGGAACGAAACGCACGAAAAACGCCAGCCGCGATACCGGTGTGATTAACAGATTACGGGTCGGATCAAACGCCCCGCCACCCCAGTTCATGCCACCGGACGAACCGGGATTGAATACCGTGCCCTGTAGCGTCGGCGGCGTGTACATGCCACCGTGACGAGCGGCCTCAATGGTTTTGCGACACGCGCGACGATCGCGGATCGTAAACCCCCAGGCGTCATCGGGCTCAAGACCCTGCGGGATCAGCGGTGGTGGCTTGACCGGGAACGGCTGGGTTGGCGACAGTTGTTCGCCAGGCACACCGTCTTGCGGTACCGGGCGTTCTTCGACTTCAAAAAACGGTTCGCCCGTCTCGCGATGAAATGCAAACACCATGCCCATCTTGGTCAGCTGGATAACGACCGGGGTCGACTGACCATCGCGGGTGATGTCGACCAGCATCGGCTGGGCCGGCACGTCGTAATCCCAGACATCGTGATGCACCAGTTGCTGGTACCAGGCGATTTCGCCGGTAGCGGCCTTGAGTGCAATCACTGAATTCGCGTAACGATTGTCGCCGGGCCGGCGAACGCCAAAAAAATCCGGCGATGGACTCGCGGTCGGCACAAAAATCAGGCCGCGTTCGAAATCCATCGACAACATGCTCCAGGCGTTGGCGCCACCGACATGGTCCGGCGTGGCATCCAGCTCCGCGGTTGACACCCGCACCAGCGTGTCGAACGTCCAGCGCGGTTCGCCGGTGCGCGCATCGTAAGCGCGAACCATGCCGCTGGGCGCGGTCGAGTTCCTGAACTTGGCATTGTTGGTGGACCCGACGATGACAACGCCATCGATGACCGCCGGCGGCGAAACAAACTGCAACGCTGTATCGAGTTCGCCGGGGCCGATCGCTATGACGTGCGGGTTGACGTCGACGATGCCTTGCTCGCCGAAGTCTGCACAGGGCTTGCCGGTTGATGCGTCGAGCGCGACGATGCGCCGGTCAACGGTACCCATGAACAAACGCCAGGCACAGGCCTGACCAACAGAGGCATCGGGATCACGCCACGGGGTCGTGCCGCGACAATTAAAGCGACCGGCAAACCGGTTCAAATCGATTTTCGGATCAAAGCGCCAGCGTTCCTCGCCGGTGGCCGGATCCAGCGCGATGATCCAGTTGATCGGAGTGCATAACACCAAATGACCGCCGGCTTCCGCCGGTAGCAGCACGGGTGTGGCATGAAACGCGACCAGCGGCGCCATATCTGCGTGCTCAGCCATGACGCCAGTGCGAAACGACCAGGCCAGTTCGAGCTCGCCGACCGTGTCCCGGTTGATCTGGGTGAGCTGTGAAAAACGGCCACCGCCTGCATCGCCACCGTAATACATCCAGTCGTTGGCCGCAGCGGCGCCAGCGCTAAGCGCGATCACCAGTGTCAGCAGCAGACGGATGCAAAATCGGCCGTTGTGATTCCCCAAAACTCTATCCCCCTGAAATGTTCGCGCTAACGCGATTCGGATTCCCGTGCGCGACGGCGTGCTTTTCGATATTGCCGGAACGTGATCTTTCGCCAGCCGCGACGAATGAGCCGCGCCAGCGTTTCTACTGGTGTCGGCCGGTAATACGGTTGGTCCTCCGGCGCAATGCTGTCGTAATCGCGGCGGTACTTTAGCTTGATCCAGGCGTTGTAGTCGAACTGCCGCGCCTGTTTAAAAAGCCAACGGTTGAACCAACCGCCCCCGTCGTTCTTTGCCACAGCGGTGCCGAAGTCGAGCATGCAAGGCCGTTGGTCCGGCGACACCAGCACGTTACCCCGGCGCTTCATATCCGCATGCGCGACTCCGGCCAGGTGCAGGCTGAGAATGATCTTGAGTAAACCTTTATAAAAGGTATCGCGGTCTGCGATATCGCTATCGACATCACTCAGCGGCACACCATCGACAAAATCCAGCACCAGGTATTGGCCATCGAGCAAGCCGTGGCAGTGCGGCACGCCGTCCACACTGGCCAGGCGTTGGTACATTGCAAACTCGCGCCGGATCATCCGGCGGCGCACCCAACCGACGATCCCGGCGCCGGTGGCGGCCTTGATGACGCGCCGTCCCTGGCTCCCTTCATACAGATATGCCGCACCCTGGTAGCCGGAGCTGATCAGGGCCTCCGCGGTATGCTTGCCTGCGCGCAGCCAGTTCAGCAGTTCGACATCTCCCACATGGTCTGCAGTGGGCGCGGAGGAATCACCGCTCACTGTGGGAGCTGCCTCCACAACCAATACAACCAGAACAGCACCCACGCAACGACCAGCGGCTCGGCATTTTGTCGCAGGCTCTTGGCGAATGACCAGTCGCCCGCGGCCAGACTTTTCAACGGCAAAGCCCGCGGTACCAGCGCGGGAACCCGGCCGCTCCAGGCCTCCCATTCGGTGCCGAAAAGGCCATGCAGCTTGCGGTCTTCGTATTCGATCGCGGTCGGGTAGTACAGCCACAGGAACACGGCACCGACCAGCCAGGACCACCACAAAGCACTGGCCAGGCATAGACCAACCAATACCAGGATGTTGCCGGTGTACAGCGGGTGGCGAACCAACGCGTACGGACCCCTGGTGGCGAGTTCTCTATTCTTAATAATGCAGCCGGACGCATACATGCGCACCGCGACGCCCACGAGCGCGATCGGCAGTCCGACCCAATAAAACAGCGGTTGCGGCTGTCCGAACCAGCCATAGACGAAAACCAGAGCGATCCCGGCGCCCTGCCGCGAAAACTCGTCATAGCGCAGTTCACGCAGCAGGTGCGGCAAGCCTTTCAGCGGGGGCAGTTCAGCGGTGCGGCTCGACATCTTGTTATTCCCGGCCGTAACGCGGGACATTCTAGCAGGTTGGCAGTACAGTCTTGGCTTGGAGGAACATGCTATGCCGGATAGAAATGCTGCCGAAGACCGGGCCAAAATCCTGGAGAAATACCCGGATTACGTGATCACCGTTCGGCCTACCGCCAAGCACATTCAAGTCGTAGCCGGCGGGGAAATTATTGCGGATACCGAGAGAGCCCTGGAGCTGGACGAGTCATATCACCAGCCCGTTTATTATCTGCCCCGCGGGGACATCCGCATGGAGGCGCTGACCCCTACTGCGCATGAAACTTACTGCCCATTCAAGGGCACCGCATCGTACTGGTCGATAAAAACTGCGAAACGGACGCTCGAGAATGCGGTATGGAGCTATCAGGATCCGCTGCCGGAAGTCACGGGAATCCATGGATACCTCGCGTTCTACGCGGACAAGGTGGATGAGATTCGCGTCAGCGAGGGGTGATGCTACAATCGCGCCCCGCTTTTTTCTGGTTCGCGGTGCGTTTGCGCCTCTACCTTATATAAGCATGGGCCTGTAGCTCAGCTGGTTAGAGCAGTGGACTCATAATCCATTGGTCGTAGGTTCAAGTCCTACCGGGCCCACCATTTCCTGTCGGTCCATATCGGACACATGGGTTACAGATTATACCGGAGACATAGGTAACACTTTTGTACTGAACGGGTTTTCGACTGGCTCGAGCCTGCAGGTTTGGTGATCGAAGAAGCCGAGATCGTATTGCATGAAGCTGACGAGCCAGATGTTGTCGCTGACCTCCTTGATACCGACGTTTTGTCCGGCAGACACTGATTTGGATTTTCGCAATCCGTCAGAAAGGGACTACAGAACCGAGCCGCTGTATCTCCGCGGGGTATGTCCTTAATCACTCCACGAGCGGACGTCCAAACGACGCCCCTATCCGGCTAGTTTATCGTTTTGCTGGCAACGTTCGAATAGTCGCTTTCATCGCCGGCGCTGTCGTAGGCCGTGATGACAAAGTAATAGGTCCCCAAGCCGAGCGTATCTGCGACGTACATCGTCAGTCCAGGGTTGGCAAGATTAACCAACTCAGTGTAATTGCCCTGCGTGGTCCCGAAGTAAATTTTATAACCGCTCAGGTCCAGCAAAGGTGACCCATCAACATTCTCGGTAGGCGGTATCCAAGACAACGTCGCGACATTTGTTCCGGTGCTGACAACACTGACGCTGAATGCTGGCAGCGTGGCGCTGGCCGCCCCGTCGGAGACACTGATACTGATATTCGGGTAGGTGCCAACCGCAGAACTGTTGGGCGTACCGCTCAAGCGCCCGCTGGTCGGGTCAAAGCTGGCCCATGCCGGTCGGTTGGCGATCGTAAAGCTCAGTGGATCGCCGTCGGGATCGGCGGCGGTTGGCGTAAAGTCATAGATGTTAGCAACGATAATCTGTGCCCACGGCGAACCGGAGATAACGGGTGGATTATTCGGCGCACCGCTGACCACGGTGATCGCAAACGCACTGAGCGTATCCGTCAGGGCCCCGTCGGAGACACTGATACTGATATTCGGGTAGGTGCCAACCGCAGAACTGTTGGGCGTACCGCTCAAGCGCCCGCTGGTCGGGTCAAAGCTGGCCCATGCCGGTCGGTTGGCGATCGTAAAGCTCAGTGGATCGCGGTCGGGGTCATTGCTAGTCGGTGTGAATTCGTATGACCCGCCTTGGACAATGCTCGCCAGCGGTGTCCCGCTGATCGAAGGTGCCCGGTTGGAACTAATAGCGCGTTGCCGGACGATGGCGTTGACGATCTCGTGTTCGGCCGACGCGCCGGCGCTGATTTGGGCGATGGTCCCATTCAGGGCACTGCTGCTTCCATCAGGCAGCAGCGATTCCACGTTCTCGGGAGCGACACCGGATTGAATCAGATCCAGCATCTGGAGCATGCCGGCAATGGCCGGGTCGCCCGTAAAGAGTCGCGCCGCATCCAAAACCACACGGGTTTGGACCAGCATCTCTCCGGTGATTGCGACCGAGGAGGTTAACGGGACCGCCGGACTGTTGGGCATGACCTGCTGAATCGCAATATCCATCGCTACGGTGGCGTCAACGCCGCCGACATGCAGGTGGTTAATCAGCGCCTCGAGCAACACTTGGGCAGACACGAGGTTCCAGACTGCGGCGGTCCGCGCGCTGGAGCCCGTTGCGCCGCGCCCATCGACGACGCTGTCCACCATGTCGGCCGCGATCGCCTCCAGCACTTCGCTGGCGCTCGTCACCAGACCGACCACCATCAGCGCATCCCTGGTTCGACGAACTGTTTCCGCCAACGCCTCACTGGCCTTGACGAGTGCGGCGATGTTGCTTGCCGTAACCTCGGTCGTCATCGGATCGGGAACCAGCCTGGTGTTAAGTCCGAAGCTCAGCCGATCGAGAACAGCACCCGTGGCGATATTGACATTGGACTCCGTCATGCCGCCTGCCATGCGCCGGGCTATAGCAATGCTCAGCGTGCCGAACGGATTCAGATTGGCAGTTCGCTTACTGCCGGGCCGCATGATGCTTGCGACCAGTGGATAGTCGGGCGGTGCACCAGTAACCAGGTCCGTCCCGTCCGTCACTTCAGCGGTCAGTGGGAACTGATTACCACGCACCTTAATCGTAACCTGGAAATTTGCCAGGTCGCTGCTGGCCTGACTGCCGAGCACTTGGCCTGATTTGTCGCGAATCACGACATCAGCCCCAACGATGGGGCCATCGCCGACACTCCCGGAGACCGTTACGTCGATCTCGCTGACCTCTGGTTCACTACCGCCGCCGCAACCTGCCAGTAGCGTTAGCAGGGCAATCGCCAATGGAAATATCTGCACCCCGTGAGTGATTTGTTTCCGCATATCTCCGGTACCGCTGAGATCGGTTCCGAAGATCCAGGACGAGTTGCAGATGCAGTGTGGTCGCCGTGGCCAGCAATTGCTGTCCTTGCGACCTTCCCAGGAAAATTAAACCTGGAGCGGCACTGGCAACCCTGCCGCCATAGGACAATCGACTTGATCGAATTGCCCCGTAGGCCGTGGCTTTGCGTCCCCGCCTTTCAGCGGGTATGCCCTGTTTCAGAACCGATGTCTCGTTGCCTTAGCTGATAACCTCTATCGTTAAGCGATCACCTGAGACGAAATCGCTTGGCCAGGCAGGGCAGGCAGTGGGATACCGGAGGACAATGCGGACTGAAGCGTCCTAACACCGTTTTACTCGGTAGCCCCGCTGTCATAGGTCGAGCCCTTAGACCGGTGGCTTTGCGTCTCCGCCTTTCGGTGGATTTGCCGTTGTCAAGTAAGTCTGAGTATTTGTCGCAGAGAAAATCGCGGCAACAATTTTTTGACAATAAGGAGAAAAATTAGAGACCAACAGAGCAAAAAGATATCAACGGCTTGAAAACAGCCGTAGATAACGCTTTGGACGGGGCTCTAAAAGTATGAAAGAGGGGCACGATTCATGACTGAATTCGGACGCTCGACATAAGCAGCCGATCAGACGTTATGCAATCTAGCCTGCTACCGAGCGCGGGGACGGACAGTGATTGTCTGCTGTCGACCTATGATGACGACGATGACTGGGGTGGTGGGACTCGAGCGGTGCGTGCGTACCTTGACGCCCTGGATCAATCGATACCGCCCGGCGGTCAGGCGGCGAAGCGGGTGTCACAGACTGACCCGGCGGCCCACTAGACGGCTGGGCCTGGCGGCCCTGCGTTTTATGCCTACTCGACCGACTACCTGATTGCCACACCGAAAGCCATTTTTCGACGGAACCAGCCGTGTCTAAGCAGCCGGGTGTTTCAGCAAATGCCGTTCCCATTGCAACGAGCTGTCGACAATGACCGCCAGATCGTCATAGGCCGGTGCCCACCCCAGTACAGATCGGATCTGGTCAGCGACTGCGACCAGGACCGGGGGATCACCCGGCCGGCGTTCCGTTTCAACGGTATTGATGGGCTGGCCATTTGCCTGTTGCACTGCCGCTAAAACCTCGCGAACGCTGTACCCGTGCCCGTAGCCGCAGTTCAGGGTAGTCGATGTGCCACCATCCCGAAGATACGTCAGTGCCTGCAAATGCGCGGTCGCGAGATCCTCGACATGGATGTAGTCCCTGATACCGGTGCCATCCGGCGTGTCGTAGTCGGTACCGAATATGGCCACGTTTGGCCGCTTGCCGACCGCAACTTCGCAAGCGACTTTAACCAGCAAGGTAGCTGCAGGCGTCGATTGCCCGATTCGGCAATCTTGGTCGGCGCCCGCCACATTAAAGTATCTAAGTGACACGAATGACATGGACGACGCAGCACTGATATCCCTGAGCATCCACTCGGTCATCAGTTTGGATGTTCCGTATGGGTTGATTGGGTTGGTCGTCGAATCTTCGCGAGCATAGCCGCCATCGGGTATGCCGTAGACCGCTGCCGATGACGAGAAGATAAAATTCTTAACACCTGCGTGGGCAGCACATTCGAGTAGTACTTCGCTGCTACAGGTATTGTTTCGGTAGTATTTGAGTGGATCGCTGACAGATTCCGGCACGATCGTATGCGCCGCAAAGTGCATGATCGTATCGACCTTGTATTGATCCAGTATCTGGCTCACCAGGTCACGGTCGCCGGTATCGCAAACGACGAGATCGCCGTGCAGAACTGCCGAACGAAAGCCTGTAGACAAGTTGTCCAGGACGACGACTTGCTCATTAGCCTCGCCCAGCTGGCGTACAACATGACTGCCAATGTAGCCTGCTCCGCCTGTAACAAGGATAGAACCGGAATTCATCTTAGACCGCTTTAATTGTTCGACTGGTGTGTCGCAATACTACCGAACGTCCATTCCTAAATATAGGCGGGTATCCCTTTATCAGGAAAACCAAGACAAACGTTACAATCGGTGTCCTTTGTGGGTGAGGTATATTTTGAATTATGGCTAACGGGTTTTACGGATCCAAGAGCGAGTGGGAAAGAATCACCGTTCCCCTGGAGCGCTTAGACCCCGAACTGGAAAGATTTGCCCGCGACAAAGGCCTGACGCTTGGCAGGAATACGAAGAACTGGCCGGACCGCGAGTTTCGGTGGGAAGATTCGCTCCGTCGCTTTATTCAAATTTATCTGGCTGACCAGGAACAACTCACGTGGACTGTGTGGATTTGTGCCTACGAAGACCGAGCGTCACAGCGCTTTTTAAAGAAGCAAACCCAGCTTGAGGCAGTTCCGATTGAAGATCTGGAGTCGCAACTTTCGGATCTATTGGAATCGGCGTGGACAACGGTTACGAGTTGGTCGGCCTCCGACTTGCCACCTGCACATTGACGCATTCCTGGAGGTTGGTTTCCAAAGTCGTCAATTTCCTAGTTAACGCACCTGGAGATAAGGCTATCCGGCGCGTCACTCCAAAAAGAGAATGAGTCTGACCGGGTCAGGAACCGCCACGGGAGCCGGTGCGGTCCATTCCTTGCCGCCACCATCTTCACCATTATCCGGCCGTACGGGTCCCACAAACCGCAGCCCCGGAACCAGCGACTGCATCAGCACAACGCGCCCGTCCGGATACTTGTCCAATGCGAGCAATGATTTCGCCGACTGACTATCGAAATAGATGTCATCGGTCAGATAGATGACGCCCTCACCACTGGCGATCCGATTTGCCTGTGCAATACCCGCCAGACCTGCTAGCGGTGAGTAGTGGTAGATGTACTCAAGGCCCGGCAGACAATTGCAGATTTCGGCAATGTCGCGAATGACGCCGAGAATGTGGCCCAGAGATATCCAGCTGCCCTCATCCATCTCACCGAATACACCGAGTCGCCTTAATCGATCGACCGATACAAAGGCGTTGTCGGGGCCGTAAGCTACGCCGAGGAATTTAGCCAGGTGGTCAAGGATGGTGGCCGCATCGGCAGTACTGGCCAGTATCTCGCCACCCGCCCCAAAAATGGCGGCGAAGTCCAGTGCCTCCGGCTCGAATACCGAATAGTCTTTGCCGGTAACCTGCTCAACCGTCTCGGAGTAGAAAACGTGGTAACCGGCCCTGCAGAACGTTTGAGGATTGTTCGGGGCGATAAACTCGCCGCAATCAACGCCCCACTGGGCCAGGTATGTGTCCAGATTCAGGTAGCCCCATGAACAATTGCCCCGCGTCGCCGCACATCGGGAAAAAAGTATCGGTAGCCCGGCCGCGTTGGCGATGCCGAAATAGAACCACTGGCGGACCTGCTCGACGCGGTCCGGTGCCGTTTCATCGAAATAGTTCGGGTTTCCAATCCACCGGCCCAGCTCGTTGAAGAACTTTTGAAAGTCGCTGTCGATTACGACCAGATCGGTGGGAGCTGAACCCGAGTTTTCCGGTGCAAATATGATTAGATCGTCGGCCCCGGGAATGACCGCCCCGATTCCACCCAGCATCAGGTCTTCCCGACCATCCGCATTCACATCCGTAAGCAGCACTTCGATGGCGGTCTCAGCCCATTGGCGCAACTGACTGACCTGCGCCTGCGTCAAACCTGAGACGATGCGAAATGTCTGGTCCTGCCGCTGCTGTAAAACGAACGTGCCGACCTGCGCAGGTGCCACGATCGGAGTTTTAATCCCGCCCAGGCTGACGAAGATGACGACCGGAGCCTGATGAAAATAAAGATCGGTGAGCCCGTCGGCATTGAAGTCGCCGCTCAGGACCTCACTTCGCCCACCGAACCCCTGCCCGCCTTCTGCTGTCGTGGCCAGCAGCAAGCCGAGGCTGAAGATAATTCGTATCAACACCGGATTTTTGGGAAACCCTGGCTATCGAATGATTACCGGGCCATGGCTGCGCAAGCGGTTCACGTATCTCTGGCGGAACGAAACCCAAACGCAGGAATCGACGTAGAACGAAAGTTCCTTTGCCGGCTGCAAGGGCCGCATACGCCATTGACAATGTTTCCTGGTAGCGCGCATCGCCGGTGTGATAGAAGACGAGGTCAGCGTTGCCCACAGCGATTCACGTCCCGGTAGCTTCCGGCGATCAGTACGCCGTTGTTGACCAGCGCAATTCGTGTCGGGACAGCCCAGCCGGTGTAACCAGCCGCAATGGCATCAACGCTTGCCGCGGTTAACAGTGCTGTCGCTAAAGCCGTAGCTACCAACGTGCAGCGAACGGAGCGCCTGATCGTTTGCAATTTCATGCCATGCCTCCTTTGAAATGTTTCTTCAAGTCGGATGTTCTTTCTACGCTCGCATTCGGCGGCACTCAATCACAAAAGGTCGGCAGAACCCATATAAATTGTTTGTCGGGAAATGTTGTACAATCGCGCCGCTAAAATATTGGACAGCAATCTACTGTTAGCGCCCGAGAGAAAATGACAACGAAGCTTTCTATACATAGGGGATCGTCACCCCACGCGCTCGGCATTCTTGTTGCCCTGGCACTGGTATTGCAGGCCTGTGTCTCGGTGCCACCACGAAACGCGGTGCCGAAGGAGTTAGTCGAACAGGCGACCGTTGCGGGTGGACCGACGGCGCGTTTCTGGGGCGATTCAAGGCCGGTCGATATGGATGCCCGGTTCGACATCCTGAGGAGTCAAATGGCTTCCCGCGGCGACGAGGACGTCTACACTCGACCCCGCAATTACCTGTCGATCTCCGGTGGAGGAGCAGATGGCGCATTCGGCGCCGGCCTTTTGAAAGGCTGGTCCGAGTCCGGTACGCGGCCCGATATGTGGGTTGTCACCGGCATCAGCACCGGCGCGCTGATTGCACCGTTTGCGTTTATCGGCAGCAAATACGACGATGAACTGGAAGACCTTTACACGACGATGTCCACGTCGGACCTGGTCAAGAAACGCTCGCTGATCGCGGGCCTGACCAGCGACGCGTTCGGCGACACGTCGCCGATGCGCGAGGTGCTGCGAAAACACATCGATACGGAAATGATCGAGGAAATTACACAGGAGTATGCCAAGGGACGGCGTTTGCTCATCGGCACGACCAACCTGGACGCAAAGCGGCCGGTTATCTGGAACATCGGTGCCATCGCTGCAGTGGGCACAGACGAATCCGCGCAACTGATCCGGGATGTCATACTGGCTTCGGCCTCTATCCCGGGCATGTTCCCGCCGGTACGAATAACTGTGCGCATAGGCGACGAGGAATACGACGAACTGCACGTGGACGGCGGCGTCAGCAGCCAGGTGTTTTTGTATCCGGCACAAGTAAATTTGCAGGTGGGTGCAGCGAAGCTTGGCATCACCAGCGACCAGACCATTTACATCATTCGCAACGGCATTCTTGAACCGCGCTGGTCCGAGGTAAAACCCAAGGTGGGACCGGTGGCACGTACCTCAATTTACACGTTGATTCGTACCCAGGGGATGGGCGATCTGTATCGCATCTACCTGGGCGCCAAGCGCGACGAAATGTCGTTCCGGCTAGCCTACATCCCCCCGATTTCGATCGCGAACCGGAGGAAGACTTCGACCCGAAATACATGCGCGAACTGTTCGACCTCGCTTACGAGTTGTCACGCGATGGCTATAACTGGTCCGAGGCGCCACCGGGCGTCGCGTTGCCATAGAACCGGCACAAGCGGTGCAGTCCTCTATCTCGCGTTGTTGTACGGACATCGCTGCCTGCCGGCCGATCACTGCTCGCCAGTCAGCAGGCGATTTGACCTAATCAGCGCTGCTGGGCAAGCTCTTGGCGATGGCCGGCAGGCATTCGGAAACCCTGATTGGCTACAATCCGATCGGCGCCGCGGGTACGCCGAAACCTAGGCAACCGTCGCCTAATCGGGTAGCATTCGATATGCATGTTTCCTTGCTCATCAGTGGGTTGGGTTATAATAGTGAAATTATTGTCAGAATTAATTTAGGACTGAATCACGCGTCCAGGGCCTCCGACGCGTATTTCCGTTAGTGACTGTTGCCACCAAATAAAAGCAATTAATCGGGCGATCGGTTGCTTATTTCGCACGACGGATCCATCGCAAAGCCGGAATGCTCTGCCACGGCGGCGCCGATTGCGGCTGGACGATCAGAATAGTTGAGGGAAGGTTTTGTTCCGAATGTTTACGCCCTTAAGACGAGACAGAATATCAGGCATCAGATCAGCGGTGCTGGCAGGGTTGCTGGTTGCCTTAGGCATGCCGTCTATCGCATTGGCACAGGATTCGCAACGGACGGAAGCGCTGGTGCGTGGTCTCGGTCAGGACGCTACGGCGGAATTTTTAGAGGGCCTCATTCCGAGTCCTACGTCAAAGGAGGACGCGACGGCTCGTGACGAATTAATCTTAGAAGAGCTGAATGCTATTGAAGCTGAAGAAGAGGAAGAAGAGGAACCGCGGATCGAGGGTGGCGAGACTCTGCTCATCACGACAGCGATCGACGCAAAAAGATTTCCTGACGAGGGAGCGCTAGACGCAGCTACGCTGGAATTTACCAGCGATGCCTACAGAGCCAGGCTTCTTGGTCGCAATACTTTTGTAGTGGAACAAAACGGCGTCCTAGAGCTCCCGGGAGTGACATCGGTACCTCTAGGTGGCCTATTACCTGAACAGGCCGCATTGCGCTTGATGGCTGAGCCAATGTTGGCGCCACTTTCGATTGCGGTGCAAATCCTGCCGGTGAAACCACCCGGTTTCGAGTCTCTACCGCGATTCGGACATTCCCTGTTTGACAATCCGCCGGATACGTTTGTGCCGGTGACGGATATTCCGATTCCCGTCGACTACGTCCTGGGTCCCGGCGACACTGTGTTTATTAGCCTTTACGGTAATGAGAATGTTTTTGTTGAGCTAAAAGTCCTTCGCGATGGAACCATTACGTTTCCAAGAATCGGGCCCAGGCCGGTCGCGGGAATGGAGTTTGGTGAATTACGGGAACAGATCGAGGAGTGGGTCAGTTCAGAATTGCTTGGGACCCGCGTCAGCGTCACCCTGGGTCTGCTGAAATCGATACGAGTGTTTACGCTCGGCGATGTGCGTCAGCCTGGCTCTTATAGCGTCGGTGGACTGTCGACAATGACCAACGCCCTGTTCGCTGGCGGCGGAGTGGAGGAGATTGGGTCCTTACGGACCGTCGAACTGAGGCGTGATGGTCGGCTGGTCAATACATTCGACCTCTACGATTTGGTATTAAGAGGTAACAGCGGCGGGGATGCACGGTTGCAACAGGGCGATGTCATATTTGTCCCCAGTGTCGGAACGAGTGTCGGTATCGCCGGACGCATCCTGCGGCCTGCCGTTTATGAATTAAAGAACGAACGCACAGTTGGGGACCTCGTCGAATTGGCCGGTGGCCTGGTCGCAAATTCGGACCAGCGCCGTGTGCGGGTGGAACGCTTTGACGAAGAGCTCGGACGCCGGATTTTGACGCTCGACCTGCGCAACAGCGAAGATCGTCAGACGCGTCTCCGTGACGGTGACTTCATAACGATCCCGGCACTGGTTACGGATGTGGAAAACGCCGTGTTTTTGCGCGGCCATGTCGACCATCCCGGCGCGTATGCCTGGACACCCGGCATGACGATCGCTGACTTGCTCCCATCGGAAAGCTATCTGAGACCCCGGGCCGATGTGAATTATCTGTTGATTCGCGGTGAAGAAGGACCCAACCGAACAGTTGAGGTCAGGTCCGCGGATTTGAGTGCGGCGCTAAAAAACCCCGGATCCGCCGTCAATAATCCGTTGCGTAACCGCGATACCGTCTACGCATTTGAGCTCGGCGTGAGCCGCAGCTCTGAGGTCGCCAAAGTTGTCGCCGAACTGGAGGTGCAATCTTCCAGTCAGCAAAAAATTCCGGTGGTTATCATTGGCGGTGCCGTGCACGCACCGGGTGAATATCCGCTGGAGCCGAGTATGCGTATCAGTGACCTGCTGCGCGCCGGAGGTGGTTTAACGGAATCGGCCTACGCGATCGATGCCGAGCTGGCGCGTTATCCAGTGGGCGCGTCCGGAGATCGCGAAACCGAGCTGATAAGAATTGATCTGGCGGGGGTCCTGGTGGGTGATCAGTCTGCCGATAGGATTTTGCAACCCGGTGACGGTTTGATCATCAAGGTTATTCCCAACTGGGAAGAGCAGTTCACGATCCGATTGGAAGGCGAGGTGCGCTTTCCGGGCATCTACGCGGTTCGGCCGGGCGAGACGCTGAGCTCGGCAATCAGCAGAGCCGGCGGAATGACCGATCTGGCGTTCGTACAGGGCGCCGTGTTCACCCGGCAGACCTTGCGGGCCCGCGAGGCGGAGCAACTGGAAATTTTGGCGAAGCGCCTGGAGGCCGATGTGGCGTCATTGACCCTGCAAGTGACCCAATCAGCAGCCCTAACTGGCGGCGTTGGGCTCAGCCGCGGCGGCGGCGGTGATGCAGCCTCGGCATTAAGCCTGGGTCAGGGGCTGCTCGCGCAGATCCGTGGGGCCGAACCGACCGGGAGGCTGGTTATCAATCTGCAATCTGTGCTGGACAACCCCTACGATCCAAACATAGACATCGCGCTCCGGCCAGGTGATGAATTGGCAGTGCCGCGTCGCGCCCAGGAAGTCACGGTGCTCGGCGAAGTCCAGTTTCCCACGTCGCATTTCTACCAACCCGGCCTGAAGCGGTCCACCTATGTCGATTCCAGCGGTGGCTACACCGTACGTGCCGATAAAGGTCGCGTGTATGTTGTGCGGGCCAACGGCCAGGTCGTCGGAGTGGGTGGATCGCGATGGTTCTCTGGCAAGAAAACTACCATCCAGCCCGGCGACACCATCGTGGTCCCATTGGATACCGACAGGGTTCCGTCGCTGATTCAGTGGGCCAGCATCACGCAGGTGTTGTTTAATCTGGCGCTGGCGGCCGCCGCAGTCAATTCGTTCTGATTTCCACGGTTGGTGCTGAATCTGCTGCAAAAAACCTGGTTGCCGCTTCGGCATGAGCGTCGCGAAATGCCATGCAGAGACTGATCAGTTCCAGCCCGGCCTCAACATTTCGGGCGCTGCCAACAAATTCATCCAGGTACGGGCTGAACAATGCTTCCAGCTCCGCCGCCTGTTCCGTGGCGCAGAAGCTGCTGGCGAAGCGAAGTGGCGCCTGGTTTTTTGCGCGTTCCGATAACCTGGGAATCAGCGCCTCGAAATTCTGCTGCAACCATTGCCAGTTGGAGAATCCCGGCAGCGCATCAATGCTCCAGGAGAGATACCAGGACAGTTCGCTGTTTCTCAGCTGGTCGCCTAGCACCAATTTTCGCACCGTGTCGACCGTTGCCGCGCTATCGGCATGCGCCAACGCAAATAAGATGTCGTTGCGCAGCTGCGGGTCCGATGTAAGGCGGAATAAATCGATCAGGGATTCGGTAAACTGCGGGTCGCCGTCCTGCACGGCAACGGCCAGCGTTACCCCGCGCAGGTCGGGATCAAGCTCGCTGGCTAGCGACTCCCCTGCTGCGACCAGGTACTGCTCGGCAGCTTCCGCCAATTTTCGACGTACCGAGGCTGCTGCGAGCTCCAGTGCCAGGAAATTCGTCAGTCGACGGCGCAGCAATGCCTGCTCCGCCGGCGTTTCCCAAATACCGTCCTGTTCCAGGGCGTTCAGCAATGGCAGGTAGATACCCACGGCATAAGCGCGGGCGCGCGCCTGTGACGGCTCGTCCAGCAGATGTCGCAGCACGCGCCGGTAGGTCGGGAACATGGCAGTTATGACCGGCCGTTCGCGCGCCTGCCCAAACAACGGCAGCACCTCCAGAAACCCGTCCATGGGCACACTGCCGGACTCAAGACCGGCAAGCAGGCTGTCGGCAAAGGAGATTCGCTCCCCGGTAGTCAGCGCCTCGTTTGCGACCGCATACAGTCGAATGGTTTCCGACTCCGGGACCCGCCAGCGGTAGTAGCCGGCACCCCGCGCATTGGGTATCAGCCATGCCGGGCAGTCGTTTGTGTCGAGCGTGAACTCCTGTTGCGATTCAGTCAGCAACAGGCATTGCTCACCGCGTTCACCGTCATCGGCACCAAATGCCAGGCAAACCGGCACCTGCCAGCGACGGATCGGATCCGCGATGGACCCCGTCGGCAGAAAACGCTCCTGGCTGAGCGTTACGCTGACGCCCTCCACCGAACAGGACAGCCGCGCACTGATGTAAGGCACGCCCGATTGGTTGAGGAAACCTTCAAAGGCCTGGGTGACCTGTTGCGCGTCCGGCGTCTCGGCCTCCAGTGCAGCCATCAGGTCAAACACGGTTGCCGAGCCGAAGGCGTGATCGCGCAGATAGCGCCTGACGCCCCGTTGAAAACCATCGGCGCCGACAAAGCTCTCCAACATCGCGAGCACGGCGGCGCCCTTCTTGTACGTAATTGCATCGAATGCATTTTCGATATCATCAGAGGTTTCGACCGGTTCGCGGATGCGCCGCGAGTTGCTCAAACTGTCCTGCTCCATCGCACTGAATGAATTGATCTGAATTTCCCGGTAAAAAACAAATTCAGGCCAGGTTTCATGGACGGTCCGCGCTGCAATCCAGGTGGCAACCGCTTCGTTCAACCAGACATCGTCCCACCATTCCATGGTCACTAAATTGCCAAACCACATGTGCGCAAGCTCGTGCGCATGCAAGTTGGCAAAAAAGCGCAGTTGGGCAGTCGATGGCTGATCATCGAACAACAGCGCAGATTCCGTGTAGGTGATCAGGCCCACGTTTTCCATACCGCCCCAGGCAAAGTCCGGCACCGCCACCAAGTCGAGCTTGTCGAACGGATAGGCGATGCCGAAATACGCCTCCAGCGAATTCACCAGTACCGCCGTATTTTCCAGCGCAAAGGACATTTTTTCGCCCTGGCCGCGTGCGGCGACGCCCCGGAGCGGCACCGGCCGGTCCCGGTAAGCGTTGGGCGGAATCGGTTCCCATTCCACGACATCCAGCGGCCCGACGGCAAATGCGATTAAGTACGTTGGCAACGGCTCGGTGGTCGCGTACGTGATCCGCTGCAACCCATTGCCAAGCGGCTCGCGGTTAATTTCGCGCGTGCTACTGAGCGCGCGGTAGCCATCCCGCGTCGTGACGTGAATATCAAAGGGCGTTTTGAATGCCGGTTCATCGAAAGACGGGAATGCGCGACGCGCATAGATCGTCTCGAACTGCGAAAACGCATAGCTGTCGTCGCCAACAACAACTTTGTACAGACCGTGCAAGCCGTCGCTAAATGGGGCGGTGTATTCGAAGCTCAGCTCGATCCGCTGCGGCGCCAATTCGCCGGGCAATGCCAGATACCCGAGCCCATCGGCATTGACGTCGTGAAATTCGACGCCAAACCGGTCGCCGGATTCAGTCAATACGTGGATGGCATCGAACGCCAGGTCCGCCCCGTGCATCCAGATACGGTCGACGGGTTCGCGGATCAGGACGTCGATCTCGACCCGGCCAGAAAAGCGTTCGAGGTCCGGAACAATGCTTAAGCCCAGCCGGTAATGCTGTGGCACCACCGACTGCGGCAGGCGGAACGGGATTTCCAATGGCGTTTGCTCGGGCGGCTCGCAGGCCGCCAGCAGCAGCGCGGAAATTAAAATACTCGCGACCCGAATCATTGGTCGAACCCGGCCGCCGGCTCTGGAGATTCTCGTTCTCATTGCGCTGGCCATATTAGCAGGGAGCCGGCTTGCGGCCAGCGCACGGTTAACCAAACGGTGTGCAGTGATTCGTGAGGGGGCCGGTCGTACGCCGGTTCAGTTCAGTCGCCGGGGGTCAGCTCAAGGCTGGCCGGCATGGTGGCAAACACACGTTCGAACAGTTCTTCTTCGTGGGCCGTATCTGTTTCGCTCACGTTGGCCATGTAGTTCCAGTCCTCGTCGGAAAACGTCGCCCGCGCCAAATCGGTGCTGCCCCCATGATGACCCATGTTCGTAACGATGTAATCGGTGTAGGCTTTTGCTGCCGCCTCGTATTGCTCTAATGCTTCGTCGCCCTGTTCCCGGAGTGCCTTGCCACCGGCGATAAATTCTTTCAAATGCTCCTGGTTTCCGGCAAGACGCCGATCCAGTTCGCCGAGGACTTGCTGATTTTCCGGAGCATCCATGTCCGCTTTTTCCCGTAGCAAATCACCCATGCGAACATCCTGTGTATGCAAGCGTTCCATTGCTGCTTCAAAGTAAGCAGCGATAGCCAGGTAAAATGGAATGTACCCTTCGTCGCCCTGAGAAGTTTGTGCTACTGCCGCCGATAAGGCTTCGCGCACTTTGCGTAAGCGGCGACGCTCACCGGCAATTCTTTCACGCAGTTCCATGTTCCCGTTCCCTGTTGCTTTGTTTTATGCCCGATCCAGTAGAATCGGCCTCGGTTGATATGATTAAGCTACGCCCAAAGCGCCGTCGGTACAAGTTCTTAAAAATGTTCGTTGCTTGAGTTTGAATCCACCCCCGGTGAGGCTTTTTCGGCCATGCTGTCGCCGGCCGTCACCGTATGACATGATGATCGCGGCGCGAAACCAAGAGCAATAAGGAATAACGATGAGTACTGCGCACCCCTGGCTAGGTGAATGGCCGTGGCCCACCGAACCCCTGCCCCGCGAACAGTTGCAGGAGCGGATCGAACACCTGTTGGCCATCGGCAATATGGGTGTGCTGGCGACGCAGGGCAACAAGAGCCCGATTGCCAGCCCGATCGAATACCGGGCAAAAGGCGTGACCCCGTATATGTACCCCCAGCCGGGCAGCCCGAAGCTTGCGGCCATGAAACGGGTTCCGGCGGTCTGCTTCGCCGTATATGCGCCGCTGGGCAGCTGGACCAGTTGCCGCAGTGCGCAGATATTCGGTCAGGCCGTAATTCTCGAACCCGACACCCCGGATTGGGAACATGCGCTGGAAATATTGCCCTGGCAGGCTTCCGCCGCCGAACTGGGGCGAGACCTCAACGTCAAGCCGACCAACGCGCTGATGAAGATTGAACCCGAGCGTATCGTCTATACCGAACATTGGCTGCGCCGCGACGGCTACGCGCCGCGGCATATCTGGCGCAGCGCCTGAAAAGGCCCGCGCCGCCCGCCTTTGTGGTCTGCCCGGGGCCCGTGGCTCCCGCTTTTTATACTTTAGTTTCAAACACTTATGGGTGTTACGTTTTGCTACAAAACGTTACAGCGCTGAAAGGAAACGGAGCCTGAGCGTCCCTATGATTCCAGCATCGGCAAACACCAGAACGATTGAGGAGATGCCAGATGTTGAAGCTAAACCGAACGACCCTGCTGGACCGGCGCGATGAGATGATCATGGCCGTGATCGCAATCATGATTCCGCTGGCGACGCTGCCGGCAATGATCGGCTGATCAGACGCCGATGAGCTTAGCAACGCGCCCGGATTCGAAGTCGCACTACCTGGCCGCCGCCAAGGCGGCCTCTGGCGTCGTCGTGCCGCACTGGGCTCGATTCCACAGCGAGGTCGTCGATTCCGAATCCTCGATCACGTGGATACACCTGACGCGCACAGCGCGCAGGAAGATCGCGCGCTCATAGCGCGGCCAAAACAACTCCCAATCGATCATTATTGCGCCGACCGTCTAAGCAGACGCCATTCATCACCAATGCATCGCTAGCAGCCTGGTCCGCACCAAGGCCAGCGCATCGTTGACTTGAATCGGGTTATATTGCGGCCTGAATAAATAACGCGAACAAGGACGAACCGCGGCAAACGGAAAGCTTTGCCAAAGAAAAAGGCGACGACCGCGTCACCGTGTCGCGTTTTACTGAGCTCGCCGAAGAGGCTGGTATGGATGAGGAATTCCTGGACCGGTTTCGCAGTAAGTCCGACCCGCGAAAGCAAGCGTAGCGGCGGAGGATCAACGTATGGAATATGAAAACACCATGCAGCCGTTTGCGGCCGGGGATATTTTCGTCGGCTGCACACTGCTGAATGACCCCAACGATGACCACGCCGGAACCGGCCGGATCCGGCAGTATGGCGAGGACTTTAGGTACAAGGGCGAACTGTGGACCGAAGGCGGGCAGCACCTGGTTGGCGGCCTGTCCTTCGATCGCAACGGTGTTCTGTGGGCATTCAATGACCTGCGCGTCATCCATGTCGATCCGAAGTCGGGCAGGCAACTGCCGCTGGCCGATAGCTTTCTGCCGCGCGTCTATCGCAGCGCAAGTTTCGCCAGCGACGGCAGCATCTACCTCGGTGAGCACATGCTCGCCGAGAACCCGCCACCGGGCATAGAAAAACTGACAACAATTAAGTTTCCGCGTATTCCAGGCGATGGTGTGCTCGGCTACGGCAAGCTTTACAAGTACGATGCCGACTGGCAACTGGTGAAAGAGTACGACGTCGAAAACTGTCCGGAAATGACGGGGTTCAAGGGTGTCACCCATTCGACGCTGCATCCAGGCGAGCAGTTCGTCACCTACACGGCGGAGACCGGTAAACGCATCATGTGCTACGACGTCATCAACGACCGGCAGATGCCGGATCTCGTGACTTACCCGGGCGACGACCTGCGGGACGGGGTATGGGCCATCGCAGTCGCGTATCTGCCGGATGGCCGGCTGGCCGTGACCCGCGGTGAAAGCTTTGACCTGATCGATGCAGCCGGCGCGGTGCTGGGCGAATACCCGCTGGAGGGCTATGGCTGGTCCGAGATCTGCCCGTGCCGCGACGGGGAGCACGTCATCGCATCAAATATCTGGAACGGTCTGGTCGCAAAAGTGAATCTTGCGACTGGCGCGGTCGTCGGCCAGCTGGCCACCGGTTTCAAAGCACCCGAGCGGACGCTGGCTGGACACGCGGAATTTCCCGGCTAGTGTTGGCTAATCGACCCGGTTGGCGGTCAGGAACAGGGACTTGTCTAGCGCCGCGAAGAAGTCCTGATAAGCCTCGGGATCCTCGATTGCGGTTTCACCGTAACGGGCATTGGCCCTTACGGTCAGCCGCTGTTCAGCGCGTTCGGTCACGGTGACTGTCACGCGCACGATGTGTTGCCCGGCCCTTGGTCCCGTCCGTTCTTCGTAGCGCGTGGCCGTCAGCAAGCCGAGTTCGTATTCCGCCCGGTCGATGACGAATCCGAGATCCTGCAGCGTCGCGATCACCGAGCGCATAGCGGACCGCCGATCGAGCTGCTGATATTCCCGGGTCTGCATTTGACGCAACTCCGCCTGATTCCCGCCAGCGGTCACCGATGCGGTCGGCGCGGCACAACCTGCCAGCAGTAACAGCATGACCAGCACTCCCGGCGTTCGAGCGTTCATAATCCACTAACCTCATAAAACACTGACTTGGACAGCTTGACGAACAGATCCTGGTAGACCTGTTCGTCATCAATCGGCTCCTGCAGAGACAACTGGCCGGCCCGGTTCCAGACCTGGCGCTGGATCGTCAGACGCACCGCGTGTGAATCGGTAAAACCGTGGCGCGGGAACACCGCCAGTGTCAGGTCGATCATCTGTTCATCGGGTTCCAGCTGCCAGGCCGTACACGAAAGCATGCATTCGAGTAGGTAAAGTACATAACGACCCTTTTCCTCCGGAGTGGCATCGGCTCGCTTCGACGCTGAAATGATGCCGAGCTCCTGCTCAACCTCGTCGATCGAGTAACCCATGTCCTGCAACACCGCGATTGCTGAAGCCAGAATCTGTGGCGCGGTGGCGTCATCGAAACTGCGGGTCTGCATCTCGCGGGTCTCAAGTGGTGCTTCGGTCAGCCTGAGCTCCGGTTGCTTCGGCGTCGTGGTGCAAGCAGCCAGGCTGCTTAGCAGGATCAGCACCAGAACCGTAGGCCGTCTGGACCATTGCGTTGTCGTGAGTTGGACGTTCATGATTATTGCTCCGGGCGCAGACCGTTCAGAACCGTGAGGTGTGGTAGGAAAAGTCCCGTACTTGCCCGCCGTCATCAAACCAGACGATGACCGTCAAGGTCCGCTGCGTGCGGGTGGCTTTGCTTTTCGACGCTCTGCCACCGACGGCGCCACCAGCGGATCCGCCAACACCGATTAGCAGCGCGCCAGCAGACTGGTCCGCGCGCACGTACTCGGTCGAGATCCGGTCGTAGATCCAGACTTCGTTGCGCTGCGGATCAGTGGACACAATATTTGGCGATCCCATGGAACCGGCTACTTCTGACCCGCTCATGCCGAGCCGAATCTCGCGTTGGGCCGTACCCACTGTCAGCCGTTCTTCAGGAGCAGTATCCGGTCGGGTAGGCACTGTGCATCCTGCCATCAGTAAGATGGCGCCCATCGCCATGACCAGGCGCGGTGGTCGTTGCTTCGACATATCGATCTCCAGATTGCTTGCCCATATCATCCCGCCAGCGCATCTACTCAACGCTTACATCGGCCTTACAGTTGACATACAACACCCAGAGCCTTGTGCAGGGCGGCTTTCAGAGGGTGGCACCGCGGCCTTTACCCAGCACCGCGCAGCCTGCAAGCTATGCTCCATGCCCGCCAATCTGTCACCGGAGTACAAGAAAGCCGAGCAAGGGTTTCGCGCAGCGCGTGAACCCAGGGAGCGTCTGGATGCGCTCAAGGAAATGCTGCGCACGATTCCGAAACATAAAGGAACCGAGCACCTGCAGGCGGACATCAAAAGCCGCATCAAGGATTTGACCGAAGACCTGTCTGCCGGCAAAAAAGGCGGGCGGCGGACCGGGCCCAGTTACACGGTGCGGCCGGACGGCGCAGCGCAGATCGCATTAATTGGACCACCGAATGCGGGAAAATCCAGTCTGCATGCCCGGCTGACCCGGTCGCAGACCGATATCGGCCCGTACCCTTTAACCACCCGGCTGCCGATTCCGGGCATGCTGCCGTTCGAGGACGTCTATTTTCAGCTGGTCGATCTGCCGGCGATCACGGCCGACTACATGGAAAACTGGATCGTCCAGGCGCTGCAGCCCACCGATGCCGTTATGCTGGTTGTCGATGTCAGCGACCCGGCGTGCGTCGACCAGGTGCAAACGATTGCCAGTCGGCTGGCCGACAAAAAGATCTTTTTCAACGAACATTGGCCGGGCCTGCAGCAGGCACCCGAAGCGAAGCGCCGCAAGAAGCGACGCAGTCAAAGGGCCCAGTCCGCCGATTTGGTGGATGATCCGTTCCGCATCGATCTCCCTGCCCTGCTCGTCGCCAATAAGAGCGATCTGGATCCAAATCCCGACGAAGTCGCGGCGCTCGGCGAGTTACTCGGCACGAAGTTTCCCGCGGTGACGACGTCCGCTACAACCGGCGACGGTTGCGACAGCATCGGACCGTTTTTATTCGAGGGCCTGAAAATCGTGCGCGTCTACACCAAAGTGCCAGGAAAACGAGCCAAAAAAGACCGTCCTTATACGGTGCGCCATGGTCAAACTATTTTCGACGTCGCCCGGTTGGTTCACAAAGACATCGCGAGCGGACTGAAGTTTGCGCGTGTCTGGGGCGCAAATGTTTATGATGGCCAGCAGGTTGGTCCCGAACACTTAGTGGACGACGCTGACACCGTGGAACTGCACATGCGATGAAATACCATGACCGGGTAGCGGCGATGATTGCTATGGCGTTAATCACCACGCTGTTAACCGGATGCGCCAGTACCAATCAGGGCCCGGGTCCCACCAGTCTGCTACTGACACACTGGGAAGCGGATGACATCGGTGGACAGCCGGTATTGAGCGGCGAACCGCCGACCTTGCGTTTCACCGACGACCAAGGCCAGGTCAACGGCTATGCTGGTTGCAACCGGTTTTTTGGCACCGCGGAGCTCAACGGCGACCGTCTTAGTTTTGGCCCCCTGGGCGTAACCCGGATGGCCTGTGGCGAACAACGGGATGCTCAGGAACACCGCTTTCTGCAAGCGCTGGATCAGACGCGTAGTTATACTTTCGGCGGCACGACGCTGAGCCTGCACGACGAAACCGGGGGCACCCGGATTCGCCTACGCGGCTCCTCGCCGATTAGTCACTTTTCTTGCCGTCGCCGAACAGCGATTCAGCCGCCTGCAGCGATTCGTCCGTCGCTGCAGCGTCACCCTGCTCAGCGGCATCACCGAATAATTCGTCGAGCTGGCCCCGGGCCCGTTGTTCGGCTGCGCCCAAAGCGGCATCGTAAACACCGGCTCGTGGCTTAAAGTAATCGCAGAAGTTGGCGCGTTCTTTATCTTTGACTTCCTCGGCATCATCCTCGCGACAGGACTTTGCGACCGTGGGATCAAAATAGCGGCACATCCGGCACACGTGCAGGTAGTTACTGCAGTCCGGGCATTCCTCGAGGCGGGACAGCGGTAACGACAACTCCGCAAGCGATGCGCCGCAGCGCCAGCAGCTCAGAACATCAGTCATTCCTGACTGCTCCACGGTCGTTCACTGACCGGCTTGTTCTCCTCACACTCACCCATGGCCTGGGAATGCCTGCCATACCAGCGCGCCGCAGGCACCGCGGAAACACCGTGCAGCACGATGCTCAGCATAATAGTCAGGGTAGAGATGACGAAAATTTCGTGTCTGTGCGGCAGCTCGGACCCTTCGAGAACCACGAGCACGTATAACACCGAGGCCAGGCCCCGCGGCCCGAACCAACCGAGAAATACCGACGTGACCGGACTCATACCGGTACCCAGCATAGCGACCGATACCGGCAGCATGCGAATCACAGTTAGCGTCAGCACTGCGTAGAGCAAATACACCGCAGTGATATCGGGCAAGGCCACCGGAATCATTGCGCTGCCGAATGCCATGAAGGTCAGCAGAATCAGGAACTGCCCCTCGGCGTCGGCAAACTCAAACAGAAACTTGCAATGCCTGCCCAGCGTATTGCCAAAAGTCAGGCCGGCCGCGAACGTCGAAATGAATCCGTTCCCCCCGATGAGCTCGGCAGCCTGGTAGGCGGCAAACGCCAGCGCCAGAGCCACGATCCCCTCGGCCGTTTGACTCATCCAGCCAGCGCGATTGCAAAACGCGACCAGTTTCGCGCCGACAAAACCGACTGCGATGCCGGCCAGCGGGCCGAGGCCCACCTGCATAAGCGCGAACAGGAGCCAATCGGAGACTTGCTCGCCTGTATCGGCCATGGTCGCGACGGTCGCGAAGACCAGCACGAACGGGAACGCGATGCCGTCATTCAGGCCACTCTCTACGTTCAAGGTTTGGCGTATGCGCACGGGCACCGCCGGATTCACTATGACGGCCTGTCCCAGGGCCGCATCGGTTGGCGCCAGGATCGCAGCCAACAGCAGTGCTTCCCATATGGAAAATCCGGCCAGTAACGCCAACGCACAAACAGCGCCCAGCACGATGCTGAACGGCAGGCCGATGGTTAGCAATCGCACTGGCAAATTGTGGTCACGGCGTAATTGCCGCAAATTGAGATTGGCTGCATCAGAAAACAACACGAGGATCAACGTGATCTCGGCCAGCAGGTACAAGCCTTCGTGGGTGACGTGTATCGGCACCAGGCCCACCCCGTCCGGGCCGACGGCAAAGCCGAGCGCAGCGAACAGCATTGGCCCGGTAAGCATCGAGCCCTGAATACGGCGACTGACCAGTCCAAAGGCCAGCAGTGCAACGGCAATGGTCAGGACAGCAACCGGGTTCATGGCCGTGTGATTAGTCCTGCAAGCGAAACGCGCGAGAAATCGGACACCTCGCTATCCGGAGAAACCGGATTCAGTACGGCTTGTCGCCGCAGACGGTCACGCGGTGCATGCGGCGCCGCTCGGCATAGTCGAAGATCGCGTAATGCTGCGTGCAGCGGTTGTCCCAAAACGCTATCGAGTGATCGCGCCAGCGGAAGCGGCAGTGTAATTCCGGCTGGTTGAGATGGTCGCAGAGCAGGTCTAGCAGCGCGCGGCTTTCGCGCTCGCTGACACCGACGAGATGGGATGTGAAATGCTGGTTGACGAATAGTCCCTTACGACCGGTTTCCGGGTGCGTCCTCACGACCGGGTGTTCACCCGGCGGGCTGGTTTCCAGTTGCTGATGAAGACTTTTGACTTGCGCCGCCGACGATAACTCGTCCGCTGATTTGGTCGTGGTTATGCTGTGTACCGCGGTCATGCCGTCGATCAGGTGCTGAATACGATCCGACAGGCTCTCATAAGCGGCGTACATGCTGGCAAACATCGTATCGCCACCGGTTGCCGGGATCTCGAGCCCGTGCAGGATCGCACCCATCGGCGGTATCTGCGTGTACGTCAGATCGGTATGCCACGCGTTGGCATTGCGCGCGTACGTGCTCGGCCCTGGCGTATCACCGCCCAGCGGTATGATTTCCGGGTGACCCTCCAGCGACGGTATATACGGGTGCACATGCAATTCGCCAAACCGCCGCCCGAACGCGACGTGCTGGGCGGGCGTAATGTCCTGGTCACGAAAAAATATCACCAGGTTTTCCAGTAACGCCGTATGTATCTCGCCAAACACTTCGTCCGGCAAAGCCTGGCTCAGATCGGCCCCGAATATTTCCGCGCCGAGTGCGCCTGTTAGCGGGCGCACTTCGATGTGCCGGTACGTTACCCCGGAGTCCAGTGACACTGGACGAACCACAACTTGTCCCTTTGCCATCGCTGATTCCCCTTGAATGCGGCGTCGCCTAAAGCACGGGCGAACGACGCCAGGCGCTAGAATAGCGCGATTTCCGCCCGGTCGTAATTGCTTGTTCTAAATGACTGGCGGGTGCCAGCGTCAATCTGCCGGTACCGTGCGTTCGGCCGCCCACTGCCGCAGCGCATTGAGCTTCTCGGCCATGACCACCGACAGCGGGCGGGTTCGTTTGAATTCGGCCAGTACGTGCTTGGTTTCTAGATCCTGTCCGACCGCGTGTGAGGCATACAGTGCCGCCACCAGACATTGTTCGATTTCCGCGCCGGAAAATCCCTTGCTGGCCTCCACGAGTCGTACGAGATTGAATTGTTCCGGCTGCAACTCCCGACGTTTGAGGTGAATTTTCAGGATATCCGCTCGCACGCGTGGCTGTGGCAGATCGACGGAGAAAATTTCATCGAAGCGGCCTTTACGGATCAGTTCCGGTGGCAATCTGGAGATATCGTTGGCCGTCGCAACGACGAACACGGACGTGCTCTTCTCGGCCAGCCAGGTCAGAAACGTACCCAGCACGCGCTGCGACAAACCGTCGTCTCCGGTTCCGGTGGCCAAGCCCTTCTCGATTTCGTCTATCCATAGGACGCACGGACTCATCACTTCGGCCTGCTTCAGTGATTCCCGGAGATTGCGTTCGGTCTCGCCGTGAAACTTGTTGTACAGGGTGCCGACATCCAGGCGCAGCAGTGGCACACCGAGAATCCCGGCCGCGGCTTTGGCAGCAAGGCTTTTACCGCAACCCTGGACCCCGACCAGCAACAGGCCACGTGGCGGATCAAGGTGTTTGGCCCCGTCTCCGCCGGCAAGCGCTCGCTTGCGTTGCTCCAGCCAGATTTTCAGGTTGCGCAATCCGCCAACATCCGAAAACTTGGCGGTTTCGTATTCGTAAGACAAGACGCCCTGCCGGTTTAACAGTTGGTATTTGCCTTCCATAACCGCTGGCAGGTCTTCGTGAGTTAGGGCTCCATCATGGCAAATGACGTTCCGCGCCAGCCGCCCGGTGTCCGGCCGGGTCAGTCCGGATAGATTACGCACCAACAAGTCGAAAGCCTTGCGGTCAACCTTCACCGAGCCGGTGTTTTCCAGGTTCCATTCATCAATGACCTTGCTGACAATCGTTGACCGTTCTTCGTCATCCGGCAGCGACATTGTGAAGTGCGCTGCCAGCCGCTCCAGTTCCTCCGGCAATTCCATATCATGACTGACAAGAATTAGCGTGCGTGAACCGTCCTCCGACGCCAACGCAATGTCCTTGAGTAAGCGAATGTGGACCGGATTCTCCAGGTAGGGATGAAAATCCAGCAGCACATAGGTGCCCGGCTGCTTAACACTGCGAATGTGCTTTAAAACTTGGTCGGGATCGGCGTTATGGAGTTGCGGTTCCAGATCGATATCGAGGCGTTGCAGCCCATCGGTCACGGACCACCGAAACAACGGGCGGTAATCCTCGGCCGATGCTTCGGCGGTAATACGCTGCAGGAATTCCAGGAAACGGGTCTCGTCATGGGTATTGACGAGCACGATAGGTACCCGCGATTTCAGGATCAGCTTAAGGTCATGGCGGTCGTCCATAGTGCGTCAGGCTGCGCCCCAAATGCCGGCACTGTGTCCGGGACGACTATATAGGGCCGGCCCGCGCCAAACCGCCGACCGGTTCTCACTCACCCGCTCGTTCCGGGCGGCCCCGGACACCCGACGGCAGGGTCCGCGACGAACGGTCAGGCGGGCCGGACGAACGGTGCCCAATCCGACGATGGGTCAGATTTGCCCGACGGCTGACGGGGACACCGCGGCGCGGCTCTTTATAATGGGCCAGTATCGGTCAAGGAAAGACTGGCGGAGGTGAACGCATGATCACCAAAGGCTCAAGGAAAGACGCGGCCCCGAAAGTGCCTGAAGATCGGCATTTCAGGGAACAGCCGGCGCCCGACGCGGACGGCGATGCTGGTCATGTGGATCCGTTGACGTTCGATCACAGCCCAAGCGCTAGTCACGACCCGTATAACACCACCGGCCGATTTACGCTGGAAGACGACTACCACCCAAAATACCCGGCAGTGCCGGAAGTACCCAAGCTCGTCACACGCCGCTAGCACTTCCTCAGCGACGTGCGTGGTCTCAGCCGCGCACCCAACCGTAGGCTGTATTGCTCGGCTCGGCCCCGGCTTCGCGATATTGCGCCCGAAGGTTCTGGATTGCGTCACCGGACGCCGCTTTGCGGGCCGCATCGACGTCCACTCCGTACAAACCCGCGACATTGAGACCGAACACGCGGTCGCGGTCGGCATCGGTGATCGCTGCATAGCCATATTCTTCCTGCAGCGCTTCGGGAATTTGAAAGCGACGGAACGCTTCAATCTGCCATTGCGGCGAACCAAACCAGATGCAGTCGGTGCCCCAAATCATGTGATCGGCACCGAAAGCGGTGATGATTTGCCCGAGCAAATGACCGCAAACGTCCGGATTGGTGATCACGGAGAAACCGAACACGCCGCCCAGTTCCATATACACGTTGGTCATGTCCGGATTTTCCATGCGCGCCTTGCACAAGTCGGTGGTCCATTCGATGTACCCGTTGTCGCCGAGCCCGGTCATCGTTGGCGGCAGGTTCGCCATCATGTGCCGCATGCCGGAGTGATAGACGATGAAGTTGATGTCCGGAAAATCCTTCGCGGCTCTCGGAATATCGTCCGGAATAAAAAATTCCTTGGCGCGCATCGACAAGGGCAGCCCTTTGTGCACACTGACATTGGTGATGCCGAGTTCAATTGCCTTCTCGAGAAACGGGTAGGCAATCTTCTGGTCATCCATGCGCCACGGCGCATAGGGATTGCCGGTGTAGCACTTCCACCCATCGATTTTGAGTTCCGTGGCCTGTCGTTCCAGTTCCTCGATTGCGCCTGCCCGCACCGGGTCAGCCAAACCGTGACTCAACATGCGCTGCGATCCGGCGATGTCATTCATCGTGTCGCGCGTCAATACCATCTCCTCGACCGGCAATGTGTGGTCTTCGACGGGTCCGACTGCACCGCCGCTCATCACCGACATCACCGTGTCGCTATCCAGGAAAATTTCCTTTAAATAGTTTGCGCGATGGAGGGCATCCTCAGGCGGGCTCACACCCGCCAGTGCCTGGTTGAATCCCAAGCGCCCGGTAATTTTCCTCATCGCCAGCGGACCTCTTATCGTGTCTTTGACGTGATGCGTCTGCGCATCAAAGATGAACTGGTCTTTCGGCCACGCTTCGTTGTAGGCGGCCGCCTCCATCGTTTCGGCATTAGCGACATTAAACACGGGACCGAACACTTCGTTCATCGCCAGAAACGCTGTCGCCATGCCACCGCTGGTTTTCAAAAATTCCCGCCGTGACATCCCGAGTCGACGGGCTCTCTGGCCGGCCATTTCAAACAGCCGCTTTTCGATCCTCGCCTGCTCGACCGTCTGCGACATCGGGTAGAACTCTTCATTCGACACGATCTGTGTCGGTATCGGTAGATGCCGGCCCTTTAACAGGTCCAGGTGGTTTTTTCGAATCCACATCGTGTACTTCTCCCCGCCGACGGCGCAGCAAGCTTGAGGCTAGTTCGTATTCCGGGACAACTGTCCCGGGTCATTCTGGTTCCCGACAGGGTGGGATTCTGACCGGAAGCCACCGGCCCGCGCAAGCACCGCGCTAGAAAGGATATTCCGCGAACTGGCGTATTGCGCGGTTTGAAACAACCTCGGGCCGATGGAAATCCCGCGAGCTCAGCTGAGTGTCCAGCCTGCGGTCCAGCCAGTGCGTGATGGTCCGCCATGCGATCTGGTCCTTGCCGGCACGGGATGGCGGCATCTCGTGGATCGACATACCGGCCTCTGCCGCATGCACATAGTTCTGGCTGTCACGCAAAATGCCGATGACCAATATTGACAGTCGATCCAGAAAACTCATCAAGCGACGATATCCGAGCGTGTTTTCACGCACACGATTTGCCACGACACCGAGCCGGCCGTTACGCCGGCTAACGCGGGCGACGAGTAACAAGTCCGCCATCAGTCTGGATGCAGCATGTACATCGATGCCGGATGGCAGCACCGGAACCATGATCGCGTGCGCGCCGCTGGTCAGTTCACCCAGATCAAGCGCCGGTACTCCGGCAGGCGAGTCGACAATCAGGAATTCGGTGCCGAGTGGCACGCGTAACTTAAAGCTCTGGGTCACGTTGGCCTTGCCGCCGCTGACCGTCATGCCATGGATTGGGGTTAAATTGTTCGGGCGGTCTTGCACCCAGCGCATCGCGGATCCCTGGGGGTCGGCATCCATCAGTGCAACGGCTTTGCCCTTCGACGCAAGGTAGCCGGCGACGTTAATTGCGAGGGTAGTTTTTCCGCAGCCGCCCTTAGGATTCAGAACGACTATTTTGCGAAGATGCCGGTGACCCGGTACATTCAGTTGCATCCGTCTGCCCCGTTCGACTCCTGTCGCTAATCCGGTGCGAGACCACGCTGGGACCGTTTGCCATCCGTCCATGACGGCGCCAAGCCCTAGCCGCACATGGTACTCCTTTACCGTCCAATGGCCCAAGCCCCCACCAAAACCGCCAGCGACGACGCTCACAGCCCCTCCGGGCGGTCTCGCCGCGGGGGACCGGAAGTGAGGTTTGAATAACGGGCGGCAGGCACCGGGTGAACGCGAAGACCGCACCGGTGTCAGCCAATTCGTGCTGCCACAGACCCAGACTTAGCACTGGTCCCGACCGCGCGCCGCGTTGCGGAATCAGAAGCGGATTTCGGGGGGCGCGTTCTGGAACGTCCAGACTTCGAACGGGGTTACCTTGGTCGCGTACGGGTCCGAGAACAATTGATCGATCAACCAGCGCCGCCGCATGTCCTCCTGCGCGATCACGTCCGCTTCCGTGAATGGATCCTCTGCACGTAACGCGATCTGGTCCAGGTACGCATCGAGGAATTCTTCGTAGATGCCGGCGATAAACCTGATCGAACGGTCGCTGCTGTCACGGTACACCGGCGGCCCATAGAAACTGACGCCGGAACACGCCGGGTGCCGGCGAAATTCCGGCACTGTGTCGTCGGTGCCTTTGCAAATAAGTTTCCGATACAGCGTAGGGTCCTTATCGCGCGCGGCAAAATACGCATCGGTCAGCTGCTTCAAGTCAGCCAGGTCTTGTTCGACCCTCGCGCCAGGCATAACGCCAACCCAGCCACCGGTAGATGCCGTTCCGTCCTCGAAAATCTGCATGACTATCGTCGCGTGCAGGTGCCCGACCAGCGGCGTCATCGGGTGAATGTCCAAGGTATAAAACAGACTCCAGATCAGCACCCCGTCGGCGCGCCCTGGTGCGGTTTTCTTGCCGATCGACACACGACCGCCCGCCTTTTCGACCACGGGCCCCTTTGTGACCCGCGAGGCGTATTCGTTGTACTCGGTATCACCAGACCGTTCGTCGAATACGACGCCACCGTTCAGTTCCCCGACGCGCGCAAAGGCGTGGGCATCGATACGCGCAACAAAGTCCTTCAGAAACTGGGCCTGATTTTGTTGGGCCGGTGTCAGCCTTTGAAAGCGCTCTGCCTCGAGATCAGCGAATGCCGGGAGGCCAGCGACCAGCAGCACAAGCGTAAAGAAGCCAACCGTGCTCCGTCGCCGGGCCAATGCACAGCGGTGTTGCCGGAGGCGAGTTGCTACTGCAGTCCGAGCCAAGGCAATACTGGTGTGCATTGGCCCATCCCCCGTTACGCACATCCGGCTAGTGGCCCAAAATGAGCTGCGCCAGGTCGTTGGGCAAATGCGGAGCGTGTTGCCGGAGGCGAGTTGCTACTGCAGTCCGAGCCGAGGCAATATCGCTGCGCATTCGCCCATTGTTTGCTGCGCCAATCCAACTGCCGACCACTTTAGAACTTAATAACCGGCGGCACGTTCGCGAACGACCAGACCTCGAACGGGACGATCGCGCTGGCGAACGGATCCGAGAACAGCTGATCGATCAGCCAACGCTTGCGCATCTCGTCCTGGGCCAGCAAATCCGCCTCACTGTACGGATCATCTGCGCGCTTCTCGGTGATATCCACATACGCACCGACGAATTCGTCATACAGCCCCGCGATAAATTTCAGTGAATCTTCGGTACTGCCACGATAGACCGGCGGTCCGTAAAAGCTGACGCCCGAGCACGCCGGCTTGCGGCGGAACTCGAAGACCGTGTCTTCAGTGCCCTTGCACATCAGCCGGCGGTACAGTGACGGGTCCTTGCCGGCCTCGGCGAAATAGGCGTCGGTCAATTCCTTCAGGTAATCGAGATCTTCCGCGATCTTTGTCGCCGGCATCACGCCCAGAAAACCTCCGCTGCTGGAACTGCCGTCCGCAAAGAACTGCACGACAATTGTCGCGTGCAGCATGCCGACCAATGGGGTCTTGGGGTGCATGTCCAGGGAATAGAACCGGCTCCATACCAGCTCTTTATCGCCGCGCGCAGGATTCTGCTTTTTGCCTGCCGACAACATACGGCCCGCTTTTTCCATGACCTCGCCACGGGTCACCCGCAAATCATAGCCGGACCAATCGGTCTCCGATATACGGTCCTCGAACTCCAGTTCGCCGTTCATCTCACCGATCCGTTCGAAATACTTCGCGTCCATTTCCTGAATGAACGCCTTCATAAAGTCGGCCACCTCGCGATCTTTGCCCGACAAACGTTCTATTCGCTCGTCCTCTGCAAAAGCAGTGGTCGCCATGGATGCGGCGATCATTGCAAAGGTAACCAGCTGTATCAGCCCCCGGCCGTGATGCTTCATGGAATACTCCCCGGTGAATCAGTTATTGTGCCCGCGGTGACTGCAGTCTGGTCGGGAACTCCGATGGGGTCAACCGAATGCCGGCGCTGACGACCACTGTACGCCCGCAACCGCCCGTGCCATGACGCCGAAGTCCGATGCTCGCGCCGCATTTGCTATATTTTCCGACTAATCAGAACCGGAACCTCATCCACACGCGGGCACAAGAACATGAGCACCAAGCCATACCAGGACCAAGTCGTTTGGATCACCGGCGCCTCGTCGGGCGTCGGCGAAGGACTGGCCGAGGCATTCGCCGAGGCCGGCGCCCGTGTGGTCCTGTCCGCACGGCGCGAGGCCGAGCTACTGCGTGTACGGGAAAAACTGGGCACGGCCGACGTCCTGGTATTGCCGATGGACGTTACCGACTACGGTTCGTTGCCGGACAAGGTTGCCACGGTTCACCAGCATTTCGGGCACATCGACATGCTGGTCTGCAATGCCGGTATTGGGCAACGCAGCCGGGTCGAAGACACAAGCATGGAAACGTTTCGCCGGCTGCTCGAGGTCGACTTTTTCGCAGTCGTGGAACACGTTCAGGCCGTTTTTCCGATCATGCGCGAGCAGCGGTCCGGACACATTGTCGTGACTTCCAGCGTCGCCGGAAAGTTCGGCATTCCCGCCCACTCCGGTTACTGCGCTGCCAAGCATGCGCTGCATGGGTTCTGCGACACGCTGCGCGCCGAAGTTGCCGAGTACAACATCGCCGTCAGCACACTGATCATCGCGGCGATCAAGTCCAATGTTTACGAACATGCACTGACGGGTGACGGGAGCGAACTCGGCAACGCCGGCAAGGCCATGGAGGGTGGCATGGACGCACTGTCGGCGGGACGAACAATGGTCAAAAGACTCGCGCGCAAAGATGCAGAGATCAATGTCGTTGCCCATTGGCGCGCATCGGTTGCGCTGTGGCAGCAGCGCCTGCGACCGAGCGCGGTGTACCGGCGCATGGCTAAGATTGCGCAGACCCCAGCGTGGCGATGAACCCAACGGTTAGCCACACTATTGACTGATGGAGCGTGTCCCATGTACATCAATGAATGGTATGTGATGGCTCAAAGCGAAGAGCTGACCGACCGGCCGCTCCAGGTCAAAGCGCTGGGTCAGAAATTTGCTTTATTTCGCGACAGCAACGGGAACGCACATTGCCTGGCCAATGTGTGCGTTCACCGTGGCGGCTCGCTATCGAGCGGCAAGATCAAGGGAGACTGCCTGCAATGCCCATATCATGGCCTGCAGTATGACGGCGACGGCATTTGCCGGTTCATTCCGACGCTGCCCGAAGGGGCGAAGATTCCGGAGCGGGCCAAAGTCGATGCCTACCCGGTAGATGAACGCTATGGGCTGATCTTTGCATTCCTCGGCGATCTTCCGGAAGCCGAACGCACCCCCATCCTCGAAGCCCCTGAATGGGGTCAGGACGGCTGGCGAACTTTCAACCTGCTGTATCACTGGCATGCCAACCTCGAAGTTGTGACCGAGAATTCGCTGGACGCAACTCACGCCGAGTTCGCGCACACGGCCACCAGCCAGGAAGGCCAGTTTCGGCTTGGCGACCGGGCCAGCATCGAGATGCTCGATTACGATTGGGGAAACTCCTACGTCATTCGCAGCGGAAGCCTGGACTTGACTCAGGGCCATCACGGTATCAGCCAAACTTTCGGTTACATGAATTTTGAAATGAAGACCGCGGATGGCACTGAGCCCGGTGATTTTCGCTTCTACGCCTATGCGACGCCCGTCGACGAATACTCGGTTCGACGTTATCTGTTGCACGCACGAAATTTCTATTTGGGCGAGGAAAATGACAAACAGTTGCTCAAGGGCGTCTGGCAGTTCGAAAAAGAAGACCGGGTCCTGCTCGAAGACACGCGGCCGCTGCTCGCACCGAATCCGGACACGCGACAGCTGCTGCTGACCGAAGACCAGATCATTGCGCAATATCGCGACTTCGTAAGCCAGCGTCAGCAAGCAGGCTGGCGTATCGATACCGAGCGCGTCAACGCCACACGCGAACAAACCGTCTACGCGATTCCAAGCCCTGCGCGGCGTGAATCCACGGGCTGGATCACCGAGGAAATTCCGCGCATACGCCCATCGGCCTAACGCAACAGATCAGCCCGTAGCCCGCATCCGGTCCGTGGCGTTGAGGAACAGGTCCGGACATCGAGCGGGGTGCTTCTGCTACCCTTCGTTCTGACCGCAATGAGCTGAAGCTGAAACCAGACTATGCCCCCACCAGATCACGTCCTCATCGATCGTCCAAAGGCCAAATCGGTGCAACCGCTTAGAGCGGTCATTCCATTCATCCGGCCGTACGTCGGAAGGTTGATCCTGGCGCTGGTGGTGCTGGTGGCGGCTTCCGCAGCGGTCCTGAGTCTGCCGGTGGCATTGCGCTACCTGATCGATACCGGACTCGCCAGCGGAGACACGGCGACGATCAATCGCTACTTTGTGATCCTGATGGGCGTCATCACGTTGTTCGCAGGCCTCGGGGCATTGCGCTTTTACCTGATCATGTGGCTGGGCGAACGCGTCGTCGCCGATATCCGCAACAAGGTCTATTCGAGCGTAATCCGTCAGGACCCGACGTTTTTTGAAGTCACGCAGACCGGTGAAGTGTTATCACGACTGACGTCAGACACTACGCTGATTCAGTCGATCTCCGGTGCCGGGATTTCCATCGTGCTGCGCTCGATGGTCATGTTCGTTGGTGCATTGATTGGCCTTTTGATCACCAGCCCGAAACTTGCCGGCATAATCTTTTTGCTGGTGCCGGCCGCGGTTGGTCCGGTGATCTGGATCGCGCGCAAGGTGCGCAAGCTGTCACGATCATCACAGGACCGGCTTGCTGAGTCGAGCGGGTTGGCTAACGAAACCCTGAACGCGATTCAAACCGTGCAGGCTTTTACGCTGGAGCGGCTACAGAGTCACCGTTTCTGGGAAGCCGTCGAAGAAACCTTCCACGCCGGCCTGCGCCGCATCCGTGTTCGCGCGGTCATGACCGGCGGTGGCATGCTGATGCTATTCGGAATCGTGACGCTGGTGCTGTGGATCGGCACCCTGGCCGTCATGGACGGGGACATCAGCAAGGGTGAGCTCGGCCAGTTTCTGTTGTTAACGCTGTTCCTGGCCAGTGCCGGCATGTCGCTGACTGAGCAATGGGGCGAGGTGCAACGTGCCGCAGGTGCGATGGAACGCCTGGTTGAACTGATAGAGGCCGAGCCCGCGATCAAGGCACCGTCGAACCCGGTGCCTCTGCCGGTACCGGGTCAGGGCCAGATCGTGTTCGACGAGGTGACGTTCAACTATCCGTCCAGGCCAGACGAACAGGCTTTGAATCAGTTCAGCGTTGACATCGAGCCCGGCGAGACGGTCGCTTTCGTCGGACCGTCTGGTGCCGGCAAATCGACCACGTTTCAATTGCTGTTGCGCTTCTACGACCCGGCGTCGGGCGTCATTCGCGTTGACGGTGTCGACATCACCCAAGCGGACCCCGAACAGGTACGCCGGCGAATCGGCGTGGTGCCGCAGGAAACCGTCATATTCGGTACAACGGCCCGCGAAAACATCCGGTACGGCCGGCCCGAAGCAACCGATGCAGAAGTTGAAGATGCAGGAAAGGTAGCAGAGATCGATAAGTTTCTGCGCGGCTTGCCCGACGGCTACGACACGTTTCTTGGGGAACGCGGTATGCGCCTGTCCGGCGGCCAGCGCCAACGTGTCGCAATCGCGCGAGCCATTTTAAAGAACCCCCCGATTCTGCTGCTGGATGAGGCCACCAGTTCACTGGATGCCGAAAGCGAACGTCTGGTGCAGGAAGCACTGGAGCACCTGATGCAGGATCGCACAACGATCATCATTGCGCACCGGCTCGCGACGGTCGTAAAGGCACAACGCATCATCGTCATGGATGAAGGGCAAATCGTTGATATCGGCACTCACGCCGAACTCGTACAGCGGGACGCGCTATATGCGCGTCTGGCGAAGCTGCAGTTTGGAGACCGCGCCAAACAGGCACAGACTGACCGGTTGCGGGTCGCAGAAGCCTGAGGTCAGCCTGAATCCAGCGTGGAACGTCGGACCAGGTCGCCAGCCTCCAGTGGCGCCCGATAGAAATCCCTTCCTGACAAAGGCGTTTTCAGTCGCCTGTTCAGCCACTCGGTGACCGGCTGCCAGCTCTCAAGATCCTTGCGCACACGTGACGGTGGCACGTCGAAAATAGACAGACCCGCCTCAGACGTTGACACGTAATTCTGACTGTCCCGCAATACGCCAACTTCCGCGATATCCAGACTGTTCAAATAAATTTGCAAGCGCCGGGATCCGAGCGTGTTTTCGCGCACCCGGTTCGCAATCACGCCAAGGCGGCCATTGCGACGACTGACTTTTGCGATGAGCAAAAGATTTGCTACAAGTCTCGATACCGCTTGCACGTCGATGCCCGATGGAAGCACCGGCACCAATATCGCGTGCGCCCCACTGGTTAAATCCGCCAGGTGCATCGGTGGAATGGCGGCCGGCGAATCCACTACCAGGTACTTGATCTCGTTTGGCACTCGAAGTTGCCAGCTCTCGGTCACGTGCGAATTTTTTGTGCCGCAGGCATCGACGCCAAATATCGTGGGTCGCTCGGGTGGCCGCCGGTTCAACCATTGCACGGCTGATGCCTGCGGATCATGGTCCATCAAAGCGACCGGCTTGCCCTCGGCTGCCAGGAAGGCGGCCAGGTTGGTAGCCACAGTTGTTTTCCCACAGCCGCCTTTCGTGTTGAGTATGACGATTCGGCGTAGGTCCGAGTGGCCCGGTACATTCAGTCGCATGGAGCTGTCATTCTTATTATTTTTCTATCGCAATCGTCCGCTTGGAGCGTCCGTTGACCGGGAAAACACCGTCAGTCGGATATACAGTTAATCCCGTTGACTGAAACTAGCGCAAACTGGCCTTCCCTTCAAGTACAAGTGAAATCGGCCCCTGGGCCCGGCCGGCAGCGGCATTGTATGCCCGGCAAAGCCTCCGGACTCGTGCACGAGGCCGGAATCGCCCGCATGAAAAATTGCTGGAGAACCCGCATGCCGCGCTGCGTCCGGAGCGGTTGTCCGGACATCAGATTACGACCGTTCATAGTACTATGGCTGATCGTCGGCCACCGGATCCGACGGAGCTTCAAAGAGCAAAGGTAGCGTGATGAAACGAGTACTGTACGGCCCAGTTCATTTAGTGTTCATTGTGTTTGCATCCTTGGCGATGCAATCCTGCAGCGATGCCCCGGCACCGACCGGCACAGCCGAACCAGCGCGCTCTGCTCAGCGGCCGGCGAAACCTGCCACAGCAACACCGGACAAGCTCACCAACATCGACACAAGTTTGCTGCCGACAGCGAGCGAGGTCTACGCATGGCATGTAATGAAAGACGAAGGCGGCGGCACATTTTCAGGCAGTCCATCGTGGATACGCTTTATGACCATCGTCGAAACGGGACTCGAAGAGCATGGCCTTGTTGACGTGGTCAAAGACCGCTTTGGTTATCGGCGCTGGTATACCTCCGACGACCCGGAGGATAAACGCTGGACGCTTAGGATCAACGACGAAGATATTCGGGTCGCATCGTATTGGGCCTATTCAGGCGAAACCGACGAACATGGTGTGACTGCGCCACTGGTCGTGTATGACAAGGACAACCCGCCAGAATCTCTGGAAGGCAAAATCGTCGTGTTCCAGGTCCCGAGCCTCGATGAACGCTCGCGATCGATGTTTTCAACGCCCGGCTATGAATTCGGCACCGACATTGAGACGCTGGGAACCAACCAGCTGTTGAGCTCCAATCAATGGTACCAGTCCAATTATGTGACCCGCTTTGGCCGGTTCGACGCCATCATGAAAGACAGCGGAGCTGCTGGTGCACTGGTAATTTTTGACATGGGCCCGTGGCGCGCGGCCGGACTGTACACGTTTCCATTGTTGAAACCCGGCAAGACCGGCGTGCCGGGACTGTACCTTGACAGGGTGTCGGGTCGGCGGGTGCTACGGGCAGCCCAGCTTGGCCAGGAAGCGACGTTAACGCTATTGGCCGAGGAGCAAGATGCCACTGCGTATTTCTACACCGGGTTTTTGCCCGGAAAAAATTACGGAACGGCCGCGGACGAACACGTGCTCGTTATCACTCACTCGGACGGTCCCAATCTGACGCAAGACAACGGCGGCTTCGCGATATTGTCCGTCATACGGTACTTCTCGAATTTTGCACAAGAGGATCGGCCGCGGACGCTCGCCGTTATGATCGACTCCCAGCACTTTATGCCGCACCGGCACATGAATGACTGGTACGCGATGCATCCCGAAATCGTCGGCAAGATTGTTGCGACCATCGGCATGGAGCACTTTGGCCAGCTCGAGTTCACCGAGGAAGGCGAACTGTTTGTTGCAAGTGGCCTTCCGGAACAGACGTTGATATTCGCGCAGGACAATGATCTGTTGATCAGCGAGGCGATTCGTGCAGTCGAAGCGGCTGGCGTACCCCGCACTATGGTGCAATCACCCCCGCGCGGAGGCCAGGGAAACTGGTCCGGGATGAGCGATGTGGCTGTCAAGAAAAACTATCCCGGCTACGGCATGAGTTCGAACATGAGCGCCTACTGGTCTACGCAGGCCCGACTCAACACTTTTGACAAGGACTTGTTCGTCAAACAGGCGGCTGTCGCTGCACAACTGACCGGGGTGCTGATGACGGCGGAGCTCGACCAGATCTCTCTGCCGCCTGACGCAAAACCGCGAGAACCATTTGCCGAGCCAGAGCTCTAGCCCGAAGCGGTGAGCCCTGGAGAGCTCCGGTAGCTCCCGCCGGCGGGTCCCAGCAGACCGGTCCCGCGCGTCACGAAAACAACCATGATCGATACGGCCTGGCAGGGAACGGTGGAATTTTACGAGTTGGTGTTCGGCACCTGGCTCGCATATATTTTCCTGGTGCTGATGTGGGAGCGTGTGCTCAAGGCCCCGCTGCCCGAGTGGAAATACGCGCTGATCACGTTTCTCGGCGCCGGAGCGTTCTGGGTCAATCACTACTTCCAACACGCGCCACTCTACCGGGAGCTGCTGAACAGCTATTCGGTGGCGTTCCTGGTGGTTTATTACTCTGTCTGCGTGCGCCCGCAGCGGCGCGCCGCGGGCTGGACAGTTGCTGCCACTCTGACCGCAGTTGTCTTCACCGTCGCCTTCATCCTGTTTGAAAACATCGCGCGCTTTGGCTTTAACCGGGGAATCCACGAGTTCTGGTTCATGCTGATCGCGTATTTTGGATTCCTGTTTCTGATCCTGTGGCGGGGTCGCGCATTGGGCTCGCGGGGCGCTGAGTGATTGGAAGCGATCACGGCCACGTGGTGCCGGATTGAATATGCAGCTGCCTACAGCTCCTGCTGTACGAATTCCACCGGCGGCAGCGATCGCAAATAATCGTAGATTGCGCTTAAGTCTGCCTCCGTCATTCCGGCATAGGCGTTCCAGTCCATTAAAGTGTTGTCTTCCGGTGCGACTGTCAGCGGTTCGGAATAAGCTTTGAAACGGGCGATAAAGGCTTCTCGGGTCCAGTTGCCGATGCCAGTTGTATGGGGCGTCAAATTTTTCGAATACATGACTTTCGAACCGATCGCGAACGGCACACCTCCCGCAAACTCTTTGCCCGCGATACCAGCTATGCCCCGCCCGGCACGCGGCGTGTGACAGAACGAGCAGCGACCGATAGCGGTCAGATAAGCTCCCCAGGCAACGGAATCGGCCCGGTCCGGTGTCGGCACGGGGTCAGTCAGCGGCTCTGGCCATAGCCGGATCAATACATTCATTGGAAAGTCGATGTCGCGGTCAGCGCGTTCCGCGCGCACCGGCGGCAAGGCGCGCATGTACGCAACTATAGCGGCCGAATCTTCGTCAGAAATGTCCTTGAAAATAAAATACGGCATGATCGGAAACAGCGCACGCCCGTCTCTGCCAATGCCCTCCCGCATCGAGCGAATGATTTCGCCAGCGGTCCAGTTCCCGATACCGGTGTCTTTATCCGATGTGATGTTGCGAATACACAAAACGCCCGGGAAATTGGATTCCGACGTCATGATGCCGGCGACTGCGGTCTGGCGGGTCATGCACGCCCGGCCCGCGCCAATCGGTGGCATCGGAGGACCCCCATACTGGGTCCAGTCACGCTCCGAATGGCAATCGTTACAGAGAATCACATGCTCTGCGAGATAGCGCCCGCGCTCGACCAGCTCCGGCGTTGAAACAATTTTGATGTCTGCCGGCGGTGCCGTGCGCGGCAGAATCAGACCGACATAAACAACGGCCGTTGCCAACAGCAAAATCAAACTGCCCGCGACGATTGTTGCGAAACGTTTCATTGTTCTTTTTGAAAAACAGATACCGCTGGCGGGCAGCCTTTTGCTACAGCGGCTTGGCGACGCCCAGCCAGCCAATGATCACCAGGCACAGATACAAGCCCAACACGAAGCGCACCGAATTATCGACACTGGCCGAATACGCCCGCTCGAGCTCCGGCGCTGATCCGTCGGCCGCGATCTTTGCGAACGCGACGACGCCCGGACCGAAGGCCCAATCGATGCCGATCGCAATCCAGCAGATGATGCCGTAGAGGGCAACTTTTAGCGCGAGCCAGTTTGCCCCGAGTGGCCCGGACCCGGTCCATGACCATATCGCCGTGCCGAGCAACGCGCTGCCGAGAATCACCAAATATACCCATTGAATTTTCTGCAGCGTCTTACCGATCGGCTTGTCGTGGGTTGCGCCGGCGGCAAGATTGATAGAGATCCACCCGAACGCCACCAGCCACATCAGCGCCATGCCGGGATTGCCGATCTGGACCAGGCCCAGGTGCCGGGCCAGCAACACGCCAATCGGTAGAGCCAGGGCCGCCATGATCCGTGGGATCACATCGAGTTTTAGCGCCAGCTGCAACGCGACCATGCGGGACTCCAGCGACAATGTGGCGTCTTTGGATTTTTTGGCGCCGAGCATGACGCCAAGGTCGGTGCCCAACCAGAACACCAGGATTAGAATATGCAAGTAGTTCCAGAATGCGTACCAGGTCATCGAGGTTTGTATCCCATTAGTCGTTAGTTTTTATCGATTCAACGGCTGAACCAGTTCGCTTCGCTGCGCCGAACGATGCCTGCATCGATTTCGGCCAACCAACTTTCTTTGGCTCCGTCGCTGAAGAAGAAATACAATTTTCCGTCTTGAATGTGCCAGACGCGCGGGTTGCCGCCGCCCGAAAATCCCGAGCTGACGGCCTTGGCACAATAACCACCGAACGCCGGCGCGAATTTTTCCGGCGCTGCACGGAAAAGCGCCTTGTTCTGTTCCGAGGCGAAGTACCAGTCCAGGTCCTGCCACCGGTAACGAATCGATTCCTGACCCAACTGCGCTTTGCTGCCGAGGTGATAGGCGACCGGGTCATAGCCTTCGATCGCGATACCGTCTTTCTCATAGATCGGGCTGTACCAGCCCCAGGACAACGGCACAAAACCCAGGCGGAGCCCCTGGATGACGGCGACCAAAACGAAAGCGGCAACAGCAATCGCCAGAATTGTGCCGTTCCTGCGCCTGACGTCTTCGGGCATTTTCATAAGCAGGTTGAAACTGACGCTACCACGGCTGAACTTCGCCTGTGTAGCGAATGAACGCACCCGACTGTTCCAGCGTCAAACCGTCGATAACCTCGATCATGCCGGCGATGCTCTCTGGCGGCTCAATCAGGCCGGGAAACTTTCTCTCCGGCGCGGGCCGCGTCAAGACCATGCCCGGCGACAAGATACCAACGATGATGCCGTGCTCTTTCAGGTCCGCCGCAACATTGCGCATGAACATGTTTAACGCAGCCTTGCTCGCCTTGTAGAAATACTGCCCGGGCAAACCGCCGCTGTTCAGGCCGAACGAACCGGCCTGGGATGTAATCGCGATGATCTTTTTTTTCCGGCCAGCCTTGATGTGGTCGACAAACGCTTCAGACATCTTCAAGGCACCGCGCGCATTCGTGCGCATAAACATGTCGAACTTGTCGTGCCGCAGGGCCCCGAAGGACTGGTCCGCAAATTCACCGAACACACCTGCATTGTTGATCAGGATATCGATCGGCTGGCCCTCGAGCCGTGTGGCCAGCGCATCGATCGAGTCCAGATCACTGACATCCAACCGCTTGATACTGACGTCCGGAAATTCCGCTGCAAGCTTTTTGAGCGCTGCTGCTTCCTCCGGTTGTCGGGCACAGGCGATTACTCGCCAGCCTTTTTCTGCATATTGCTTGGCGAATTCGAAGCCGATGCCGCGATTGGCGCCGGTTACGAGCACGGTTGACGATTTTAGGAGGCTCACGGTCTATTGGCTCCGGTACCGGTGGTGAACGCTGGGAATTCAGCGCGGTGTGCCAGCGCAACGCGTCCTGCAGCGTCTGGATTCAAGCGTCGCGTTCCCAGACCTGCTTGGCCGAGTAACCGTTCTTCCACAGCCAGGTGTCGGTCAGCAGAATCCTGTACGGCACGATCTTCGCCACCTGGCGCTCGAACGGTTTGCTCGAGTCCATGCCGAGGTCTTCCATCCACGGCTTCCAGTGAAACACGTCCATGCCATGGTCCCAGCCGGGTGCGTGTGGTTCGATAATCTCGGCCTGGGCAAAGTACTGCAGACCTCGTGCACTTTGCCAACCGAAATAGTCGAGGTTGACCGACAGTGACATATATGGATCCCGCTGCATCGCCTTCAGCTTTGGCGTGCCGGGATCCGGCAGCATGTACAGGTCCAGGCCGTCGGCGTAGTACTCGATTGGGCTCGCGATTGGCCGGCCGTTTTCACCAATCGTTGCAAGCACGCAGATGTTTTTTTGTGCCAGCAGCTTCTGCAACGTGTCCTCTAGCTGTTCTCTGGGCATTTTTTTGCTGGGCCAGGGTGGTTCCAGCCACGGGTAGGCGACACTCACGATATTGTCCTCCGCTGATTTTCGGTCCCGGGTTCTTCTGTCGGTACGTCCCGGTCTTTATATCATGCCAACTGGCGCAGCCCGACTCACTGATTCCAGCGGGTGATTCCCTCCGGAATTTCCCAGTCACCGGTTTCACTCTGGTAGATGATCGTAACGAAGGCCCGCCCCTTGACCAAGGCCTGCCCCCACTCAGGATCCAGTGTGGCCAGCGGCTTGGCTGCCTTGATGTCATTGAGGCTCATACCCTGGTCGATCAACGCAACAACCCGCTCTCTAGCGTCGGCCAGCATGTCGCGGATCTCGATCATTCGGGCCCGGTCGGCCAGTGGCCCGTGCCCCGGAATAATGATCGTCTCGTCGTCCACGATTTCGAGCATCTGGTTGGCAGCCTCAATGAGGCCCTTGATGCTGCCGCCGCTGGCAATATCGATCAGCGGATAGCCGCGGTTGATAAATGCGTCGCCGGTGTGCAACACGTTGGCTTCGCGAAAATAAAACGCCGAGTCGCCATCAGTGTGTGCCACCGGCACATGAATAACTTCGATCACCTCGTCATTCAGATGAAACGTCATACGATCGTCATAGGTAATAACCGGCAGGGCGTCCGGCGGGTGTGGGCGCGTCCCGGTTTTAAAAAACAAATGGTACTGGTTCGAATTCAGGCGCGCGCGAACGTTCTCGTGCGCGACGATTGTGTAGCCCATGCGGCCAAAATTCTCGTTGCTGCCGCTGTGGTCACCGTGCCAGTGGGTATTGGCCACGAACGCGATTGGCTGATCGGTCAGTTCGGCAACGGCCGCAATGATTCGCTCGGTCATCGGTGCGAATTGATCGTCGATGACAAATGCACCGTCGGCGCCAGCCGAGACGCCGATGTTTCCAGCCGGCTCCATGACCATCATGTAGACGCTGCCGCGCAGTGGCACCGTTTCCAGCGGCCCTTCAAACCGCCGCCCCTGGGCTGCAACGTCTTGTGGCGCAATCCCTGCGACCACCAACGCCAACGCCAGACCGGTTCGCCATAGCAATGTGACCATGTTTTCTTTCCCCTGACTCGCTGGTTAATTGTTCCCGCCGCCGAGGCTCACGTCGCTGCAAAAATCAGCCCTCAGCGGATCGGCTTGGAATTGCCCTTGCGCGTTGCCTTGCGCATCTTTTTCGAAATGTGCCCGGCCGCTAATCGCGCGATCGGATTGATCGGTACATCGGTGTAGTACTCAGTGTTAAGCCAGCCTCGTTCTTCCCAATAGTTGTAATTGACCGAGTCTTTCTGGTTGCTCGTCATATTTTGCATGCCACGAAAATTCATCAAATGCCGGAACCTTGGCGAACCGAGCTCGCCCTCCTCGATCGCACTGACAAAGATCTGCGCGACGTCCTCAGCATGCTCGTGGACAAGCTTGATGTAATGCTCTTTCCACATCTGCGAACTGGATATCGCGAGCCGGGTGACAACATCACAACCCCAGGCCGATGCCGTACCCTCAAGAAATTCCATGACGTTCTCGTGCCCGCCACCGGACGCCGTCGCACAGACTACGGCCTTCTTGCCGAAAAAACTCGGGCGGTTTCGCTTGTACATGAAGTACTCACAAAAGTTTTTCATCAGTCCAGTCACGGCATACGTGCGGACCGGAGATGCCAGGACAATGCCATCGGCCGCGTCCATTTTTGTTGCAATCGGACCCACCTTGGCAAAATCAGGACAGGAATGTTCGCCAACTGTGACGCAGTGCAAACAGCCATCGCAAAACGGGAGAGCAACCTTTTCGATGAATACATAGTCGAATACGGTCGGCCGGATCGCGTTCATCTTTTCCTCGATGATCGCCTGGACCTTGTAGGTCCAGCTTTCCTCGTTGCGCGATGACCCGATCACTGAAAGAATATTCAGCGTCTTGTCCGCCGGTGGCGGTGGCTGTGCAGTAATGCTCATGTCAGGCGTTGGGGTCCCTATCCGATCGGCTATCTTACGCAATCCCGGAATTCCTGATTTAACCGGCAAGCGGCGCCACCCTTGTACGGTCGCGCCATTTTCAATCATGCCGGATAATATCGGGGGCGGGCAGTATCCGTCAGCACAGAATAACAAGGACGATCGATGACTGAATTCGGCATTGTCATGGAGGCCTCACCCGGTTACACGGCGCCATTGGCGTTAGAGATCGAGGCGATGGGCTTCGACTACCTGTTGTGCCCCGACACCCAGAACCTGAGCCCTGACCCTTACGGCCAACTGGCGCTGGCCGCCGCCGCGACGAATACCCTGCACCTTGGCACCGGGGTGACTAACCCGATAACGCGCGAGTCCGCCGTCACGGCGGCCGCGGTTGCCAGCCTGCAGCAGGAGTCTGGAAACCGCGCGATATGTGCCATTGGGCGCGGCGACTCCTCTGCCGCTCACATCGGCAAGAGGAACGCGACAACGCTTCAGTTGCGTACCTATATAGAGCAGATACGGGCCTTTATGCGCGGCGAAGTGGTTCAACTCGGCGACAAGGCGTCGAAACTCCGGTGGCTTGAAGGCGAAAACGTGCCGCCAGCGCCAGTCGACGTCGCCTGCACCGGCCCCAAGACCATCGAAATGGCAGCAGACGTCGGCGACCGGGTCAGCTTTGCGGTGGGGTCGGCGCCGGAGCGCATCGAATGGGCTATGGCGACATTGAATGCCCGCTTGCTGGCAACCGGTCGCGATCGACAATCGCTAAGCGTCGGCGCGTTCGTCAATCTGGTATGCGATCAGGACGAACAGCGAGCCATCGATATGGGCCGGATGATCGCCGGAATGGTCGCGCATTTCGCCGGCATGAAAAATGCACCGGTCGATCATCTGCCGCCGCAATTGAAAGGCCTGGCCGAAAAGATGCAAAGCCAGTACGACATGGCACACCATGCGCAGCAAGAAGGCACCCATTTGGACTTCGTCAGCGACGATTTCGTCGAGTGGATTTCGATTTGCGGGCCACCGCAGAAATGCCTGGAACGCCTGCAAAGACTGCTTGATCTGGGCCTGGACCACGTGTACCTGCTTGGCGGCACGTCGGTCGCCCACCCGCATGGCGAACGTCAGGCTGCGATGGTCCGGCAGACGAAACTTTTCGCCGATGAAGTGCTGCCGAAACTGAAGCGCTGACCGCTGTCCGAAGCACCGGCCACCGAAATCAACAACTGCCACAGATCGAGCGTAAGATCGCGGCGACCACGATAACAACGAACAGGGAGATACCCCGATGGCAGAACTAAGACTAACCGCCGGCGGGTACACGCCCGAAGACTTCGCAAGGTACATCGAGATGCGGCTCGGCAGCGGCGATCCCGTTTACTGGTATGCAGTCGGGGATTCGACGACTTTCCCCGACGGCAAAATGTTCATGCGCACCGAGGGTTACGACACCGGGCGCCTGCATAGTTTTGACCGGGACAAAAACGAGGCAATCGGGCTGACCCGCAAACTGATCGTCATGCGCGACCCGACCAGCGGTGAGCTTCTGACCGGGCCCGACGGTGCACCAGCATGGGTCAGCGATTTCACTTACCAATTGTTTACGATGCGCCTCGAGGACGGTTTTTTGACCTACGAATCCGAGCAGGGCTCCGGCGAAACCTTGAACAAGGCTTACGGGGGCTTAAACCGCAGTGAGATCCAGCGCTTTGACGGCATGACCGTGTTCACGAACCCGGTCAACTATCAGATTCCGCCGGGCGCACTGAGTCCGACACCGGAGCCGGTCTGGGAAACCTACGATTTCATCGAAAGGAGCCATGACGGCGGCGTCCAATACGACGGTCTGTGGGCCGGCTCATTTCCGCTGCCACCGTTTATGGGCGGTGGGCGTGCGAGCATGCACGCCTACTTCAAGCGCTACGACCGGTTTGCGGAATTACCCGCCAGCATCCGCGACTTTGTCGAGGAATATGCGGAATTGTGGAAAGAACCGCCCAGGACGATAGAGGAGATCCGGGAACTGCAGAAGTAAGCTGCCGTGCCCGTCTCCAGGTCCTGACGCCTTTTCATGCTCGTCCTGTTCCTGGTCACGTTTGTCAACCTGCTTGGCTTCGGGTTACTGACCCCGTTGCTACCGTTTTACGTCGAGCGCGTCGGCGGTGGACCCGAACTGATCACGCTTATCATCGCGGTCTACTCCGGGGTGCAATTCCTGACCGGGCCGACCATCGGGCGCTTGAGCGACAAGTTTGGCCGCAAACCCGTGCTGGCCTGGACCACCGCCGGCGCGGCAATTTCGCACGTGCTGCTGGGCATGGCCGACAGCCTGTGGCTGGTTATCGTCGCCAGGATCATCGGTGGGATCGCGGCCGCCAATATAGGGGTCGCATTCGCCTACGTGACTGACGTGTCCAGCGGCGCCGAGCGGGCCAAGAGCATGGGGATTCTCGGTTCGGCGTTCAGTTTCGGCTTCATGTTTGGACCTGCGATGGGTGGTGTATTGGCCGGCCCGGATTTGGAGACCGCCAATTTCATGCTGCCGGCATTCAGTGCAGCGGGTCTGGGGATCATTGCGACGTTCAGCGTGATCGTGTTTCTGCCGGAGAGCCTGAAACCGGAAGAACGCAGTGCTGCGACCGGAACCGATCAGATTCCGCTGATGACCCAGGTACGCACGACCTTCAGTCACACCACGATGATCACCCTGTCACTGATGGCGTTCCTTGTCTACGTATCGTGGTCAACCTTGCTGTCGATCCTGACGCTGTGGATTAACCGGGTGCTGGAACTGGGCCCCCGTGATATCGGGCTGATTTTTCTGTACTCGGGTTTTATCGGCGCGGTTTGCCAGCTCGTATTGATTGGTCCGATCACCAAACGCATCGGTGAGAACGCCGTCGTCATGCTGTCAATCGCGGGCTTAGGCTTAGGGCTGGCGGTATTGGCAATGACCGCATCGGTCACGATGACATTGGTAGCGATGACGCTGGTGTCGGCAGCGCACAGCCTGTTCAGCCCGGTCAGCACGGCGGTGGTGTCGCATTTCGCCAAGCCGGCCGAACGCGGCATGGTGCTTGGCATATTCCAGGGCATCGGCAGCCTGGGACGGGTGGCCGGCCCGACCTTTGCCGGCGTCGCGTTCGCGCAGATCAGCTATTCGTCGCCGTACTGGATCAGTGCGTTGCTGACAGTGCCGGCCCTGGTGCTGGCAGTCGGTATCATGCGCCGCGCACAGCCCGGGTGACGCACGCAGCTCAGTCGTGCCAAGTAATCCGCCAGATTCGGCCCACCTTGTCTTCGGCCAGGTAAATCGCACCGTCAGGGCCCTCGGCCAGGCCGGTCGGCCGGAAATTTGCGTCGGCCGGGCTTCTGATCTCCTCGGCACCGGCGAACCCGTCGGCGAAAATCTCCCAATCCCCAGACGGCTGGCCGTTTTCCATCGGTACAAACACGACGTTGTAGCCGGCCTGCGGCAACGGAATCCGGTTCCACGATCCGTGAAATGCAATAAACGCACCGCCCCGATAACGCTCGGGAACGTTGGTGCCCGAATGAAAGATCAGGTCGTTCGGTGCCCAATGCCCCGGAAAACCAATCAGCGGATCTTTGTAGTCACCGTCGGCTTTGATCTCGCCATCGCCCCCGTATTCGGGCCCGAGCATGCGCGCGGCTTTCTGATGGTCGTAATAGGTATAGGGCCAACCAAAATTATCGCCCGCTTCGGCGACATGAAATTCCTCGGCCGGTAATTCAACGCGCTGTTCCCGCGTGAACTTCTTCGGCCACAGAATATCGAGCGAATCGCGCCCGTGCATGACGAAGTACAGTCGATCAACGTCGTCGTTCCATTCCAGTGCTACGACATTGCGCGTTCCGGTCACGTAACGCTCACCATCGCGGACCTGGTCCTGCAACTTTCCATCGGCTGCAAAACGCCAGATACCCCCGCCGCGTTCCAATTGCGGACAGGGATTAAGGCCGGGTGATTCGCGCTTGTTGTTTTGTTCCTGGCAACTATTCGTTGGCGTGCCAGAATTCACATACATGTTGCCGCTGCTGTCGAATGCCAGCGTTTTGGAGCCGTGCGAGCGCTGTAACGGAAACCCGCCGGCGATCGGCTCAGGCACCGCGGCTGGCACGAGGTTGTCATCCAGCGGAACACGATACACCGTGACTTCCGATGAGAAATACAAGTGTCCGTCGTGAATCGCCAAACCGGTTGTTACATCGGTGGGACCGAACTCCTCGACGACATCGGCAACGCCATCGCCGTTGGTGTCCCTGAGCGCAATGAGCCCACCGTAGCTTGCTGACTGGCTGAACATCCGGATTTCTTGCGCATAGCGCTTCGCGACGTAGACGTCGCCGTTGTCGCGGACAGCCAGATGCCTGATTTTGCCGAGCCCTTCGTGAAACACCGTGGCCTGGAAACCATCGGGCAGACTGAAATCAGCAGTGGCAGCGGACTCAGCAAGACATAGCAGAATCGAGCTAAGGATTAACGTCTTTGTATTCATGCGGCTCATCCAATTCTTGAACATCAGGAGCATCGTAGCGCTGCCGGGCCCGTCGCTGGAACAAGGTGAGTAGGCCGCGACCGTATTGCGGCGCCGCCAGCATCGTAAGCCCGTATCGCCTGGCCTGAGCAATGGACCGGGACCGAGTATCCCCATTCGATGGCCCATTTGGACTGGTATTATCCGAGACCTCGCAAGCAGAATACGAATAGTCGCTTAACCGGAGCCCCCCAATGCGTAGAGAATACATCCGTCCCGTTCGCCGGATCGCGACAGCGCTTACTTTAATCAACCTGATGGTATGGAGTACGTCCGTGGCGGCAGATAACAATGAAACAAGTGGACAAGACAGTTCCCAACTGACCCGGGAAATTGAAGCGTTCCTGGCAACCTATGCCGAGGTCTACAACCGGCAGGACTACACCACGCTGGTCAGCATGTGGGATCAGGATGACCCCGACCCGATATATATTGCCGAAGAAATTAACCCGCCTATGCAGGGCTGGGATCGAATCAACGCCTACTTCAACCCGAAGCCCGGATTTAGCGTGCTCGACGGGATCCGCAATGAGTACACCGATGTTAAAGCGCATTATCTTGGGACGGATCTGGCCATTGCGACCTATAAGCTTCGCTTCGATATTAAAGTCAAAAATCAAAAAGCGATGTCCAGCTGGGATCGCGTTATGGCCGTGTTCCGGAAGAAGGATGGCGAATGGAAAATGACAGCCTATGCCGAGGCGCCGATGGCGCCGCTGACAATGGTCCGCGAGATGATTTACGGTCAGGTGCCCGATGATTTTGACACGTGGCTCGACCAGCAAGATGGCGGGCAGCAATAAGTAAATGAGCGTCACCCCATCGAACATGCCCGAGTTGGGCTTGCCTGCACCAGATTTTGCACTGCCCGATACGGATGGTGAGATCGTCAGTCGCGATCATTATTCAGAATCACCGGCATTGCTGGTCGTGTTCTGGTGCAACCACTGTCCTTATGTGCAATACATTCGCGCGGGCTTTGTCGATTTCGCGGAGTATTACCAGACTCAGGGCCTGGCCGTGGTTGCTATCATGCCGAATGATGTCGACGCACAGCCGGCCGACAGCCCGGAAAACATGAAACGAGCCGCTGATGAACACGGCTTCACTTTTTCGTATCTGTACGACGAAACGCAGGAAGTAGCACTGGCCTACCAGGCTGCCTGCACGCCGGATTTTTTCCTGTACGGCCAGAATCGCCGCCTTGCCTACCGAGGCCGCTTCGATGCGAGCCGGCCGAACCAGGGCGTTCCGGTGACCGGATCGGATCTACGCGCTGCCACAAACTCGGTACTTGCCGGTCAATCGCTGCCTCCGGAACAGGCACCGAGCATTGGCTGCAACATCAAGTGGAAGCCCAGTAACGAGCCAAAATAGATTGATCCGGTTGCCCTCAGCTGATCTTTTGAACTGCGCTGCAGGCTGACGCGTCGTGAGAACCCTGCTGCAATTTGCTGTCGTACTCGCGCTTGGCTACGGCGTATTGCTCGGTTGTACCTATAGATTCCAGTCGCGGCTGATCTACTTTCCCGGGATCGCGGCAACCGATCCGATGATGACGCCGGCACGAATCGGCCTGAATTATGAAGAGGTTCGGTTTAGCGCAGCCGATGGCGTCGCATTGCACGGCTGGTACATCCCGGCTGAACCGGCGCGCGGCGTGCTGCTGTTCATGCACGGCAATGCCGGCAACATCACCCACCGGCTCGACTCGATCGCAGTTTTCCACCGCCAGGGGCTATCGCAGTTTATCTTTGACTATCGCGGTTACGGGCAAAGCGAGGGCAGCCCTGATGAACCGGGCACTTATGCCGATGCAATGGCCGCCTGGCAGTACCTGATCGATGAGCGCGGAATACCGGCCAATCAGATCGTGATTTTCGGTCGCTCATTGGGCGCGGCGATTGCAACTGAACTTGCCGTACAGACCGAACCCGCTGCCGTGATCATCGAATCTGCATTCACATCGGCACCCGATCTCGCAGCAGATCATTACTGGTTTCTGCCGGTACGTATGCTGGCGCGCTTTGACTACAACACGCGCAGCTACTTAGAGAACGTTGACGTGCCGGTTTTGATTATTCATAGCGTCGATGACGAGATCATTCCAGTGCAGCACGGCGAGGCCTTGTATGCCGTCGCCTCCGACCCAAAGTCCTATCTGGAACTGCGCGGCGATCACAACCAGAGCTTCCTGCTCAGCGAGCCTGATTACTCGCGGGGCCTGGACGATTTTTTGAGCAACCACCTGGCAACACGCGGGTACCTTGAGTAGACCGCGCGACGGCGCCGCCAAGACGTTGCATGATGTAGAGCGATGAATGTAGATGGCAAACATTACCGCAGCATCTGGTTAAATCCCGATGATCCGTCAATCGTGCAAACGATTGATCAACGCGTGCTGCCGCACCGGTTTCTGATCCATGACTTGAAGACCTGGCACGACGGACGGGTCGCGATTGCCGATATGGTCGTGCGCGGCGCGCCACTGATTGGCGCCACGGCCAGCTGGAGCCTGTACCTGGCCGCGCTCGAGGCGCGCGGCGTCGATGACCCGGGCACGTTTATTGAAAACGCGGCGGCAGAGCTGGTCGCCGCCCGACCGACCGGGGCCAATTTGTCATGGGCGGTGCAGCATGTGCTCAAAGCCCTCGAAGGGATATCCGATGCGGAACAACGGATAGTAATCACGCGCCGTGAGGCCGAGTCAATTTGCGCCGAGGACGTCGAAACCTGCCAGCGCATCGCCGGCCACGGCCTGGAGTTGATTCGCTCCATCAGTGAGCGCAAAGCGGGTGAGCCGGTCAATATCCTGACCCATTGCAATGCCGGTTGGCTTGCTACCGTTGACTGGGGCACCGCAACGGCACCGATTTACCTGGCGCATCAACAGGGCATTGCCGTGCACGTCTGGGTAGGTGAGACGCGCCCTCGCAACCAGGGTTCACAGCTGACGGCATGGGAACTCGGACATGCAGGCGTTCCGCACACGGTGATTGTCGACAATGCGGGCGGTCACCTAATGCAGCACGGGCAGGTGGATCTTTGCATTACCGGCACCGACCGCACGACGCGCACCGGTGACGTCGCCAACAAGATCGGCACCTACTTGAAAGCGCTGGCCGCTAACGACAACGACGTTCCTTTTTACGTCGCCGTGCCGTCCGCATCGATCGACTGGAGCATCGCCGACGGGCTAGCAGAAATTCCCATTGAAGAACGCGACGCGGCCGAGGTTGCCATTGTTGAGGGCCTCGACGACGGTCAGTTGCGGCAAGTCCGCACGGTTCCGGAAACGAGCCCGATCCGGAATTACGGCTTTGACGTTACGCCGGCGCGGTTGATCACCGGCTTGATTACCGACCGCGGCGTATGCCCGGCCAGTGAGCGGGGCCTGCTCGGGCTGTACCCAGAACGCAAGGCCCACACATGATCACCGCCTCTGCTGCGAGGCGGATCTGGTGGTGCAGAAAATCGCGGTCATGGGTGGGCACCCGGCCGGGCTGACCAGTTTTGGCGCGACTCCCGCCGACGCCGAACAACGGCTATTCAAGCAGCTGTACAGCCGTACGTAGTTTCCCGCATCGCGCTGAACGGCCGCATCACGACTCCCACCGACGCTGAACGACGATTATTCAAAGATCTGCGTAACTGTACGTAGTTTCCCGAATCGCACCGCATGGCTGCATATGGTCTCGTGTCTTCCATGGGAACGGCGGCGGGCTCTGCGAAGCGTTGGCTCGCGCCGATGGTAGGTTTCACTTTACTGATTATTTTTTCCGCCCAAGGAGAAGCAACATGTATATCAACTTCTGGTACCCGATGGCGACCTCGGAAGAGATCACGACATACGAACCGGCTCGCATTACGGTACTCGGACTTAAATTCGTTGCGTTCCGCGACAAAAAAGGCGAGGCGCATGTCTTGAGCGACACTTGTATCCACCGCGGCGGCGCGCTGGGCAAAGGCTGGGTTAGAGACGGCTGCGCAGTCTGCCCCTACCATGGTTGGGAATTCGACGGCAGCGGCAAATGCGTCGAGATACCGACCGTGGCCAAGAAAAACATCCCTGCCCGCGCCAAGGTCGACAGCTACCCGGTGCAAGAGAAATACGGCATCGTATTCGCGTTCCTAGGCGACCTGCCCGAAGAAGAGCGGCCACCGCTGGTCGAAACCGCGGAATGGGAGCAGGAAGGCTGGCGAGCCAACCGACTGTTCGTGTTCGAAGTCAATGCCTTTTACGAGCGCTCGATCGAGAACGGCCTGGATCCTTCGCACAATCAATTCGTGCACCCGGCCCAGGGATCGCCCGAAATGAACCCGGATCTCAAGCGCAAGCCGCTGGAAATGGGGGAGCTGCCGTGGGGTAGCAAGTTCATTGTGGAATTCGCCAACAAGAAAACCGGGACCGAGGCGCTGGACGACGAGGCGACCACAGGAGTTGCCGAGGTCTTCGCTGGCTCCGGTCATATCGGCCCGAACCAGATGATCACGTGGATCCAGTTCTCCGAGGATAACAAGTTCCACCAGTATTTCATCGAGCAACCGATCGACGAAAGTCACACGCGGATCTTCTTCCACAACATGCGTACGTTCCTGATGGAATCCGAGAACGACGACCGTCTCCGCAAGGTCAACCTGGTTGTCGCGAAGGAAGACATCGACATCCTCGAGGCACTGGACCCAGTGCGCACACCGGGGAGCACGACCAAGGAAGTGCTGGTGCCATCCGATAATGCCATCGTAGCCTATCGTCAACACCTCGACGAATGGGAGGCCAGAGGCTGGCGTATCGACATGGAAACGCTGCGTGCCAAGCGCGGCGACGTCGCCTACGCGATCCCATGTCCGGCACGACGCACGGAGAAAAACTGGGTCCTGGATCCCGTGCCGCTGCTGCCGCCAAAAGCTCCGGCGCTCAAGGCAGCGAAGAGTGCCTGACGGTCCGGGTACCGCAACCCTAGACAGGCTGCTTATAATCGGGCCCAGCATAAAGCTGGGCCCGATTTTTAAGGAGCGCCTGTGTACATTAACTTCTGGTACCCAATCTGCGAAAGTGCAGAACTTGGCAGCGATGCGCCGGTATCGGCGCAGGTGCTGGGCACACAGCTGGTCGCGTTCCGCGATAGCGATTCTGCTCCGCATGTCTTGAGTAACACCTGCGTTCACCGCGGCGGTTCGCTGAGCAAAGGCCTGGTCACGGACGATTGTGTGGTGTGCCCGTATCACGGTTGGCGCTATTCCGGCGACGGCAAGTGCCAACTGATCCCTTCATTTGGCGACGACAGCAAAATACCGGCCCGTGCCAAGCTCGACAGTTATCCGGTACAGGAAAAATATGGCATCGTGTTCGCGTTCCTGGGCGATCTACCCGAAGGCGAGCGCCCGCCGCTATACGAGATCGAGCAGTTCAACCGGGATAGCTGGCGTCCAAGCGCGCCGGTCATCATTGAGCTCCAGGCCTATTACCAGCGCTCGATGGAAAACGGGTTGGACCCCGTGCACAACGAGTTCGTGCACCCACTGCAAGGTAACCTTTCCCTCAATATGGATGCGCTCGAGTTCACCGACCTGGACTGGGGCACAAAGTTGTATGCCTATATGGACCAACTGGACAAAGACGCACTCGAACTCGCACATCTGCAGGGCAAACCTGGTGAACTCGGCGCCGGGTCGTCGCATCACGGTCCCAATACGCTGATAACATCGATCGACCTGTCGGTCGACAACAATTTCACCCAGATTTTTTTCGAGCAACCGGTGGACGAGAACCACACTCGAATCTTTTTCATCAACGTGCGCAACTGCATGCTCGAACCGGACAAGGACGAATCTGTCAAGAACATTAACGTCAACATCGCCGCAGAGGACATCCGCATCATCGAAGCGCTTTCTCCAGTGCGAACTCCGGATACGACGACCAAGGAAATCCTGATCGGTGGCGATGAATGCGTCGTCGGATATCGAAAACTCCTTAAGGAATGGGAGCAGCGCGGCTGGCGCGTCGATATGGCGGCAATGCGGGAAAACGAGGGAGACATCGCCTACGCGATTCCATCGCCCGGAAGGCGCGAATCGGGTAATTGGGTGCTGGACCCTATCCCGTTGATGCCCGGCGCTGGCAGCTAGCCGCTGGGGACCGCGATTCAACGAGGCGCTGAGCACGGTCGCGCTATTCTTCAGGGAACGTCATCACCGGCCCGATCCTTCCCCAAACGAAAGCCGCGACGGTTGCTGCTGCGGGCTAAAGCGGGTTACGGTTGACGGATTAACCGCCTACGAATAAGGGGATTTGAAATGAGTGCAACCGGCGCAGCTGTCCAACAAACGACCATGACAGAAGAGGAACGTGCCCGCGCAGACGCGATCATGAAGGGTTGGTTCGCTCTCAACGATTATATCCAGGCCTTCGAGGCCGAATTTGGGCCGAAAGCAGCGGAGATTGGCCGGGCCGTCGCCGAACTCGTCGCCGAACGCATCGGGACAACCGACAACCTCATCGAAGACCGGGATGCCGAATTCGGCCGCATCATCGGCAATACCCTCCGCACTTTCCAGATGAAGCTGCCCTACTACCACCAGGGCAACGACGCGCTGATCAAGGAGCAACTCAAGTGGGTCGACTTTGCATTTTCGACCGGCAAGGTCGATGAGATGATCGAGTGGGACATCGAATCAATGCGGGAAATATTGAGTGAACGCGTGTATTGGATCGAACAAACCGGTGACATCTCACTCGCGCTGGACGCTATCACGACACCGACCTGCTTCCGCGACCTGGTCGTGGCCGAGGGCTTTGAGTTTCACGACAATCGCCGCCGCGTGTCCTACCTGTCACCGTATAAACGCATCCTTGAGAAGGGCTGGAAGCGGGGAATCTGGACGAACCTGACCGAGCAAAAGATTCACGAAGAGTGGACGATACCCCGGTTCCAGGGCTATGCCGATCACCTGCAGGTGAAAATGGTCTTCTCGCCATGGAACGAGGAAACGCGGATCATCGAGATCAGCGTCGAGCCGCTGGCCTGATCGCGCGTGCCTTGAGGTTTTCCAACCCGGACGGGAACGTCCGGAGCAGCGGTGTCTACCAATCGCGGCCTTCCGCGGGCTGAACATGCAGGCCGATTCCAGCGGCATCAAGTTCGGGCCGTTCTGGCTGACGCCGGGCGTCAGCCGGATCAATGCGGCCAGCTATTTTTCAACGGCGTTCCTGTTCGTCACGCTAACGACGTTCCTCGGATTTATTCAACCGTTTCTGCTCAGCGAAGTGCTGCAAGTTCCGGCAGACCAACAGGGTGCGGTGACGGGCCGCTTGAGCGCGTTTCACGAAGGCATTGCGTTGCTGGTCATGGGCCTGATCGGTGCGCTGTCGGACCGCACCGGCCGGCGAATCATCTGTGTCGTCGGGTTGTTGATCTGGGCGATTGGCCTGGCCCTGTACCCACTGGCCGGTTCGGTATCACAGCTATATGGATTCCGGTTCGTCACTGCGATCGGTGTCGCAATCGCATCAGTCGCCGTCATTGCAACCATGCAGGACTATCCTCAGGATGTGACACGCGGCAAGTGGAGTGGCACCAACAGTTTTATCACCAGCTTTGCGATTTTGCTGGTCTCACTGGTGCTGGCACGCTTGCCTGGCATATTCCAGGCCGAAGGCTTTACATCGGTCGAGGCCGGGCGCCTGACGTTCTGGGTTGGCGCCAGCGTTGCCATGCTCGCGGCGCTGGTCGTCCGCTTCGGTTGGTATGGCGGACGCTTTGCACGCGCCGAAGAAACCCACTCTGCATTTGCCGGTTTTCTTGAGGGCCTGCGTCAGGCTCGCCGAAACCCTGGCCTCGCGCTGGCCTACACGGTCGCGTTCGCAGCGCGGGGCGATCTGATCGTCATTGGTTCTTTCTACTCATTGTGGTTCATGCGTGCCGGCGCCGACCAGGGCATCAGTGCCGGTGCTGCAATCGTGCGCGCCGGAATCACGCTGCTGGCACTGCAGATCGCGGTCTGGATCTGGGCGCCGGTATTCGGCTGGATCCTGGATCGCGTGAACCGGGTCGGTGGAACAGCCATTGCGATGGGCCTGGCTGCAATTGGGTATTTCACGATTGGCCAGGTGAGCGACCCGTTTAACATCGCGATTGCGATGGCGGCAACATTTGTGCTCGGGATCGGTGAAATCAGTGCCGTGATCGCCGGCAATTCCCTGTTGGGATGGGAGGCCCCGTCCCGGATCCGCGGCGCAGCAGCCGGTGTGTTCAACGTCGTAGGAACCTTTGGCATCCTGTTCGCGACGCTGATTGGTGGCGAGGTATTCGACCTGATTGGCTACACCGCACCGTTCACAATGATGGCCATCGTCAACGGGGTTGTGGCCGTGGTGGCGTTAGTGATCTACGTCAAATTACGCAATAGCGCCCCAGCCGACGATAACTAGGACTGCTGCGCCGACCCGCCCCGCTTTGGGCGAAGATTGTTACCGCCCCAGGCGCGCGACGGCTTCGTCGGTTGTCCACACGGCATTAGCGATAAACCGGAAGTTGATCAAGGCAGATAGGTAGCCATCGCCTTCCGGTATTTGAGCTGCCGCGGTTGCATCTTTCACGACGGCGACCTCGAAACCCTGCTCCAACAGCTCGCGCAAATGGGATTCGACGCAGAGGTTGGCCGACATGCCTGCAAGAATCACCTGATCAACCCCATTCTTCCGGAGTTGCAACACCAGGTCGTTCTGCTCGGGACCATAAACCTTGTGTGGCGACGTGATAACCGTTTCCCCATCATAAAGGTAGGTCTTGTACTGGGGCATAAAATCGGCGCCCGAATTTTCGAATCCCTCCATTGAGTAAGGGGACACGCGATCAAACATCCCGGTATTGTGCATGACCTTTTCCAGTGCGCCCTCGAATTTCCATCCCTTGTCAGTGGGATAGTAGTAATGCGGGGAGATCATCACGGCGACACCGGCTTGTTTCGCGGCCTTGAATAGCCGCTCGATATTCTCAACGGTTCCGTTTTCCGTGACGCTCACACCGACGATTCCCCAGGTCACGCCATCCTCACTGAGAAAGTCGATTTGGGGGTCGGTAACGACAAGGGCGGTACGTGGCAGGTTGAGCTCCATATTGCTCGCGGGAAGCCCGGGGGTCTCCGGTTCAGCGTATGGGTCGTCGGCTGCGATGGCTGATGTCGCAAGTGCAACGGATGCGAACAACGCTGCGGTTTGATATGAGTAAAGCATGATGGATCCCCCTCCGTAAGATTGTTAATTATTGGAAGACAGGCAACAGCATTCTCCGCCCCAGTTTTTGCGAAGTCAATGGATGCTGTTGGTTGAAAGCGGGTGTTCGATTGCGCTGCAGCAAGCCGCACGTGTCGCGCTCAGGCGATCACCGCAGCGGGTAGTCGGTCAGCACAAAATCCCGGCCGATGAAATGGCATCCGAAACACAGTGGTACGCCATTACCGGTGGCAACCGGGTCATCCCCGCTGCGGGTGCTGGTAACTTCGTACCAGAACCAGCCACCACCGCCGGCACTGTCTTGCTCCGTCTTGACCATGACCGCCCATCCCTGGAGATCGCCATCGTCATCGTACATTTCCTTGACCGCTGATGACCCAAGAGGATGCGCCGCGTTGCCGGCGGCCAGTGACCCGTCGAGCACCGGATCCAAAAACACGCGAACCGGCCAACCGATATTCGTGTGGGGGCCGCGCGTCGCGTGCTGGCCCGATTCCTGCGCTGCGAATTCCTTGTAGGCGCCGCTCTTGAGGTAACGGAACAGTTCGTCTTTGTCGGTCGGCACCGCGCTTGCGACGTCGGCGGTCTCGGCGGTGGGTTGAAAAATAATTCCCATAGCTGCGGCCATGCCCGACGCCATGCTCTCGAAGGCCGGGTCATCCTCATTCATGGACCGGCCGCTGGTTACGCCCTTGGCTGCGCGCAGCACCGGATAGTACTGGGTAAATACGAAATCGTCGGCCGCACTGGCCTCGTGACATGCGTTGCAGGCAGCCGCGGGAAATGCGGCGGCGCTGTCGGCCAGCGGATACGAATGGCCGAAGGTGAAATATGCCCAATTGCCCGGCTCGTCCGGGAATCGCTCGGAATCTTTGACCGTGGCCTCCAGACCCGTGAACTCCCCCATGAAGTAGCCTTTGCCGCTGACCGCCGTGTTCGAACCAACGAGCACCAGTTCTTTGATCAGCACCGTCCCATCGGGGAATTGCCCAGTCCGTTTATAGTGGTCGAAATCACTGGGGTGAATGTAAACGTTGTGAAACTCCGGGAACGGCGCCTCCGGCGGATTCAGGTCATTAGGCGTTAACGGCGTTCCGACGTAAACCCACTCGCGGTAGCTGAGGTCGGGACGAATCATTTCGCCTTTGTCGTTGTAACTTGGTTTCGGAAAGTCGGCCCCGGCGTCTGCGTAGACCGCCGAACTCCAACAGAATATTCCGGATACCACTAGTGCTGAAGCGGCAGCCAACTGCGTCGTTAACACTCGAGCTTTCATAAGCGTTCCCCTGGTATTCAAAGGCAGGTTACGAGAGCACCGGTTGACACCCGGGCCCCGAGTCATGCGATTTGAAATGGTTTATGCGTACTTGTTGGTTGTTATTCGACCGGCCCGCAATGGGCCGGAGCTTCCCCATGGCGATGGTACGTTAGAACAACATGTCCGGACAAGACGGGTCAGATGGCACCGGACAACCGGATCGATCCGACAACGCATGGACAAGCCGGTGGATCCCCGGAGAGCCCGTGGTTCATCACTACTGTCGATTGAGCCCAGTCCGCAGCATCGATGTCGAGACCGCTGCGTGGCCGTTTGCGGCGTATTTACCGGGCGAGCATTTTCGCTCGGCCGTTCGTCAACTCAAGCACCGCTGCACTATTCAAATACGCCATGGCCGCCGATTCCTGTTTGAGGTAGGCATCGAGGAATGCTGTCGATGCGCTCTGGACGATCGCTAAAGCCTCTGTGTCCGGCGGTCCCTC
>PVMK01144371.1_pt1 | contig 62274 bp, 51 predicted proteins | sample 1853481 | NCBI WGS metagenome assembly PVMK01 (sample SAMN08533507, study PRJNA380276) | Marine sediment metagenome, whole genome shotgun sequencing project.
AGCTTCTCTGCAAGGTTTCCGCGGCGCCGCTGCCGGAACCTATCGACGAGCTCGAGATGGTCGTGACAGATGACTGTTCCTCGGACGGCACGTGGGCGGAGATCGAGAAATGGCAGCCGCCCGACCGAGAGGACGGCCGTCCGCTCGAGGTGTCCCGCCATCGGCATCCAGAGAATCGCGGCAAGGGCGCCGCGCTAAGAACCGGATTCGGTTTTGCCTCGGGCGACGTGATCCTGATCCAGGACGCGGATTTGGAATACGATCCGGTTGACTACCCGGTGCTTCTGCAGCCAATCCTCGACTCCAGGGCCGATGTCGTTTTTGGGTCGCGCTTTCTCGGTGGGCCTCACAGGGTGCTGTTCTTCTGGCACTATCTCGGCAACAACTTCCTTACGTTGTTTTCAAACGTTTGTTCGGACCTCAACCTGACGGACATGGAGACCTGCTACAAGGTGTTCACGCGCGAAGTGCTCGAACGGATCACGCTGGTCTCCGACCGCTTCGGCTTCGAGCCCGAATTCACGGCCAAGGTTGCCCGTCTCGGAGCGCGGATCTATGAGGTGCCGATCTCCTACCACGGCCGAACCTACGCCGAGGGCAAGAAGATCGGCTGGAAGGACGGGGTGTCGGCGATCTGGTCGATCCTGCGTTTCAATCTTTGGTCGCGACGCTGAAAGCGTCGCTCCCTCAAATTCTCTGCCCTGCGCTCTTTCGTTTTTTCGGACTCTTGGCTATTGTGTGCGATGTTCGATGTGTTCAACATCGGTAAGCGCAGGGCAGAGAATTTGAAACGTGGGAGGATGAGGAATGGCAACGCGATCCGTTGTGGTGATGCCGGGAGACGGTATTGGACAGGTAGTGCTGCCGGAGGCGGTGCGGGTGCTCGAGGCGGCGGGATACTCAGCCGAGTGGATCGAGGCCGGGATCGGCTGGGAGTACTGGGTGGAGCAGGGTAACCCCCTGCCCGAGGAGACGGTGGAGCTCATCGCCGAGCATAAGGTGGTGCTCTTCGGGGCCATCACCTCGAAGCCCAAGGATAAGGCAGCGGCGGAGATCCGGGCTGAGCTCAGGGATCAGGGGCACGTCTACTTCTCACCGATCGTCGGTCTTCGCCAGCATTTCGACCTCGACGTGTCGATCAGACCGTGCATTACGTTCCCGGGCAACCCGCTCAACTTCATCCGCCGTGCGGCGGACGGCGGCGTCGACGAACCGCGGGTCAACACGGTGATTTTCCGTCAGAACACCGAGGGTTTGTATGGCGGCGTCGAGTGGACTAACCCACCCGACCTGGTCTGGGACGCCCTCGACACCCATCCCAAGTTTGCCGCCTTCCGCGACGTGCCTCGCCCCGATCTCGCGGTGTCGACCCGGATCTTCACCCGTGCCAAGTGCCGGAGGATCTGCGAGCAGGCATTCGCGTACGCCGCACTGCATGGTTATCGGAGCGTGACCGTGTGTGAAAAACCCAACGTCATCCGCGAAACCTCGGGAATGATGCTCGATGAGGCGCGGGCTGTGCACGAAGCCTACCCGCAGATCCAACTCTGGGACACCAACATCGATGCCCAGATGATGTGGCTGACCAAGAATCCGGAGGATTACGGTGTGATCGTCGCCGGCAACATGTTTGGCGACATCATCTCCGACGGCTTTGCCGGTCTGGTGGGCGGTCTCGGTTTTGCGGCTTCGGCCAATATCGGACGCGAGGTCGGGGTCTTCGAGCCGACCCACGGCTCGGCCCCCAAGTACGCCGACCTCGATCCTTCAATCGTCAACCCGATCGCCATGATCCTGTCGGCGGTGATGATGCTCGACTGGCTGCGTGAAACCGAGATTGCGGAGAGGGTGCGAGCTGCGGTGGCTGCGGTGGTCGCCGAGGGCGCAGTCCGCACCTACGACATGCTCAAGGTACGAGGCGGTCCGGAGGCCGTCGCCCAGGGCGCGGCGACCACGACGGAGATGACCGACGCCGTCATTGAAGCGTTATAACGTTTGAACGTTCAACGTTTAACGTTGTAATGTTGGGGCCTGAGGAGGTGAGGATGGGCGAGCCTGAAATCAAGCCAGCTTCGGCCGGACCGACCGGTGAGCGGGTCCGCTCGGACCTCAATGTCGCCTACGAACCCGGCGACAACGCCCTTCTCATCGAGGTCCACTCGAAAGTGGACTACCTCTACAAAGACGCGATCGAGGGCGCGGTGCGGCGGGTGGCGCAGACCCTCGCGGTAACAACGGGACGCCTCGCGGTGACCGATGTCGGCGCGCTCGAGTGGGTAATTCTGGCGCGCACCGAGTCCTGCCTCCGGCGGGCGGGGTTTGACGGCCGGCCGGTGCTCCCCGAGCCCGCGCCGGAAGCAGATGCACCCCGCCGTCGCGACCGTCTGCGCCGGAGCCGTCTCTATATACCAGGCAACCAGCCCAAGCTGATGATTTCGGGTGGTCTCTATGGCGCCGATGCCATCATCCTCGATCTCGAGGACTCGGTGCCGCCGGCCGAGAAGGATGCCGCCCGCCTCCTGGTTCGCAACGCCCTCGTGGCCCTCGATTGGGGTTCGTCCGAGCGCATGGTACGGATCAATCAGGGCGCCGTCGGCGAAGAGGATCTGGCCGCGATTGCCGCTCACAACCCGCACATTCTGCTCCTGCCGAAGGTCGAGGGGCCGACGCAGGTGGGGCGTGTGGCGGAGGTTCTGCAACGGCTCACCGGGGAAGGTGCGGCGTTTCTAATGCCGATTCTCGAGTCCCCCCTCGGCATCCACCGCGCCTTTGAGATTGCCGCGGCCGATCCCTTGGTGGTTGCCCTCACCCTCGGTCTCGAAGATCTGTCGGCAGAGCTCGCGGCGCCCCGTACGGCTGAAGGATGGGAGAGCTTTCACGCCCGGCAGACCACGGTCTACGCTGCCCGAGCGGCAGGTGTTCAACCGATCGCCTCGGTCTTCTCTGACATCTCCGACGAGGAGGGTCTTGCCGCGTATGTGCGGCGCGAGCGCGGTCTCGGCTTCGATGGCGTTGGGTGCATCCACCCACGGCAGATTCCGGTGGTCCATCGCGAGATGACGCCGTCGGAGGTGGAGGTGGAACGCGCGGTGCGGATCGTGCGGGCGGCGCGTGAGGCCGAGAAACAGGGCCTGGGAGCGGTCGCGGTGGGTTCGAAGATGGTCGACCCGCCGGTGGTCCGGCAGGCCGAACGGACTGTCGAGCTCGGTGTTGCCGGCGGTGTGCTCGGTTCAAATTGGGACGCTGAGGGATGAGAGAGTGATCAGTAATCAGTGATCAGTGATCGGTTACGTGGCTCCCACTGATCACTGATTACTGATCACTGGTAACTTGCTCCGGAGGAGAGCTGAAATGCCCGAGAAACTCGAAAAAAACGCTGCTGGGCGGTTGGTGCCGGTTGAGGTCAACGGGTGCGAGGCGGTGCCATTCAAGGGTGTTGGGAAGCACAGACCCGAAGGTCGCAAGGCGGCGCCGCGGATCGCCTCCTGTGTCGACTACCCGACCGATGGCGATAAGCGGGCCGGAAGCCTGCGTGAAGCGTTCGAGAGGGTCGGTCTTGCCGATGGCATGGTGATCTCCACTCACCACCACCTCCGGAACGGCGACGCGGTCGCCAACGCGGCCTTCGACTTCGCGGCCGAGATGGGGTTGAGGGACCTCATGTGGTTCCCATCAGCCTCCTTTCCGGTCCACGCCAACCAGATCGGGCACCTCGACTCGGGCGTTATCCACCACATCGAGGGCTCGATGAACGGACCCCTCGGCGCCTACTGCTCGGCGGGTAAGATGCGCGGTCTCGGTGTGCTGCGCTCGCACGGCGGGCGGTGGCAGGCGATTCAGGACGGCGAGGTCCACATCGACGTGGCGGTGATCGCCGCGCCGGCTGCCGATGTCTTCGGCGACGCGAACGGTCTCTCGGGTCCCGCGGCCTGCGGGCTCCTCGGATTTGCGCTCGCCGATTCGATTTACGCCGAGAAGGTGATCGTAGTGACCGACAACCTGGTGCCCTTTCCCTGCCTGCCGTGGCAGATTCAGGGCAACAACGTCGATGCGGTGGTCGAGGTTGAGTCAATCGGTGATCCGTTGAAGATCGTCTCGGGGACCACCCGCTTGACCCAGAGCCCCGACCGGCGGCGGATCGCCGAGCTCGCGGCGCATTTCTGCGCCGATGTTGGGATCATGTGCGATGGCTTTTCCTTCCAGGCCGGGGCCGGCGGTACAACACTCGCCTTTGCCATCTATCTGGCGGAACTGATGCGTGCACAGGGCGTGACGGCCCGCTTTGCCCGCGGCGGCTCGACCCAGCACATGGTCGAGATGCTTGACGAGGGTCTCATCGAGTACATCTTGGACGGCCAGACCTTCGACCTGGACGGGGTGCGCTCGATGCGCGAGGACCCGCGCCACCAGGACACCTCACCTTTCACCTCCTACAACTTCCACGGTAAGGGCAACTTCGCCTCCATGGTCGACGTCGCAGTGCTCGGCGCCACCGAGGTCGACCTCGGATTCAACGGCAACGTCGTCACCCACTCCGACGGCCGTCTGCTGCACGGCATCGGCGGCTGGCAGAATTGTCTCGCCGCGCGCTGCGCAATGCTCCTCGTGCCCTCCTTCCGCGATCGCATTCCGGTCATCGTCGATGAGGTCACGACCTTGTGCGGACCCGGCGAGCTGATCGATGTCGTGGTCACCGAACGTGGCATCGCCATCAACCCTCTCAGGCAGGACCTTCTCGACGCGGTCGCCGGCTCAGATCTACCGATCCGTCCCATCGAGGACCTCAAAGCAGAGCTCGACCGGCTGTGCGGAGTGCCTGCAAAGCCGGATCGGTCTGATGATCCAGTCGCTGTCGTCAAGTGGGTGGACGGTACGGTGATCGACACCGTCTGGCGAGTCGATTGACATCACAATTTCGGATTTTAGATTTCGGATTTCGGATTTTTTGTACCGCCCATCCGCAGCATGGCATGTCCGGGGTGGGTGGGCGGAAATCCGAAATCCGAAATCCGAAATCTTAATCCCTCGGTTTGCGGAGCTTGCGTCATTGGCGGCTTCGGTGTAAACTCCTGCGTCCTTGGTCCGATAGGGCCGAGTGGAGGTACGAGATGAAAGAAGGAATCCACCCCGAGTATCACGAGATCGAGGTTCATTGCGCCTGCGGCAACACCTTCAAGACCCGTTCGACCAAGACCGAAATGCGGCTCGAAATCTGCAATGCGTGCCACCCCTTTTACACCGGCAAGCAGAAGCTGGTGGACACCGCGGGAATGGTCGAGAAGTTCGAGCGCCGCTACGGCAAGACCGCGACCGCCAAGTAGCTCATCTCGGCCGCCCACGGGCGGCCATGTCGACCCGCGCGGGACATTCAGTCCACGCGGGTTTTTGTTTGGGTCTTCGGCGGGGCACGGCTCCGTCGGGATCGGGGGTGCATCATGCTTGAACGACTGAAAGAAATCGCGAAGAAGCACGAGGACCTCGTGGTGCAACAGGCAGATCCCGAGATCGCCGTCGATCCTAACCGCTCGCGCGAGATCGCCCAAAAGCTCGCCGAACTCGCGCCGGTGGTGGCCGCCTACCGCGAATATTCGACCATCACCGACGAGCTCGAGGGCGCGCGCGCGATCATTGCCGAGGCCGATGACGAAGAGATGCGACAGATGGCGGAAGCCGAGGTCGAGGAGCTGAACAAGCGCTCCGAAGAGATCGAGCAGCACCTCAAGATGCTGCTGCTCCCCGTCGACCCCAACGACCGTCGCAACGTAATCCTCGAGATTCGCGCCGGCACTGGTGGCGACGAGGCGGCTCTCTTTGCCTCCGAGCTGTTGCGCATGTACGGGCGCTACGCCGAGGCGAGGCGGTGGAAGCTGTCGCTCACCGATTCGTCGGACACCGGCCTCGGCGGTATCAAAGAAGCGGTGGCGGTGATTGAGGGCGAGGGCGCGTACTCGCGGCTGAAGTATGAGTCCGGCGTCCACCGGGTTCAGCGGGTCCCTGCCACCGAGGCCTCGGGTCGGATCCACACCTCGGCGGCGACGGTGGCGGTGATGCCGGAGGCCGAGGCGGTGGAGATCTCGGTCGACGAGAAGGACCTCCGCGTCGACCGCTTCTGCTCGTCGGGTCCGGGCGGCCAGAGCGTCAACACCACCTACTCGGCGGTGCGCATCACTCACCTGCCAAGTGGCCTGGTGGTCTCCTGCCAGGACGAGAAATCGCAGATCCAAAACAAGGCCAAGGCATTGCGGGTGCTCAAGGCGCGACTGAAGGAGATCGAGGAGCGGGAACGCGACGCGGAGCGCGCCGCCGACCGGCGCTCGAAGATCGGTTCCGGCGATCGCTCGGAGAAGATCCGCACCTACAACTTTCCGCAGGGGAGGGTGACGGATCACCGCATCGGCCTCACCGTGCATAGGCTGGGTGAGATCTTGGAGGGCAACCTCGACCTTCTCCTCGAGCCACTGATCGCCGAGTTCCAAGCTGAGCGGCTCAAGGAAGAGCTTGGTTGACGCCAAGACGGCGGATGTTAATTCTCAATTCTCAATTCTCAATTCTCAATTTCCTCCCGCCACCCGTCGATACTCCCTTCTATGGGTGGGATGAAAATTCCAAATTCGAAAGTCGCAATTCGAAATTGCCGAATCGAGTCAATGTGTGACCGTCGAAGAAGCGCTTCAGTCGGGCATCGCGGCGCTGCCGACCAGGGAGGGGATACCAGATCCGCGGCGGGAAGCGAGCTGGCTGCTGGCTCGCGGCCTGGGGGGTGGACGAGATCACGCTGCGGCTTCATCCCCGAGCGCGAGGTTCCGGCGGAGATCGAGGCGCGTTACCGCTCCTGGCTCGAGCGTCGCGCGGCCGGGTGAGCCCGCCCACCATCTGACCGGATCCTGTCCCCTTCTGGGGTCGCGAGTTCCTGGTGACTCCGGAGGTCCTGGTCCCGCGTCCCGAGACCGAGCTCCTCGTGCAGACGGCGCTCGAGCTTCCACTGTCCGAGACGATACGGGTCCTCGACGTGGGCACCGGTTCGGGCTGCATCGCGGTGAGCTTGGCCGCCGAGCGTCCGCGATGGCGGGTATGCGCCGTCGACCGCTCCCCGGCGGCGCTTCGGGTGGCGGGGCGCAACATCGAGCGCCACGGTATCGAGGTCGAGCTCTTCCTCGGCGATCTCGCGTCGGCCGCCGCACCGCCGTGGGACCTGGTGGTTGCCAACCTGCCGTATATCCCGTCGTCCGATCTCGGGAAGCTCCCCGAGGAGGTCCGCCACGACCCACCGGCTGCCCTCGACGGTGGTGCGGAAGGCTTCGACCTGGTGCGCGCTCTCCTCACCGATCTGCCGCGCCTGCTCCGGGTCTGCGGCGGCGCAGTCCTGGAGATCGGAGAGAACCAGGCCGATGCGGTAGCGACCGTCGCCGCCGGCGCCGGCCTCGCCGTTGCCCGTCGGGTGCGCGACACCGGTGGCCGCGAACGGGTGGTTGTGCTTCAGCCGGTCTGAAAAACCACAGAGACACAGAGGACACGGAGAGTTCACAGAGACAATTAATGGCCGGCACAAGTCTCTTTTTATCAGAGGGTTGGTAACAGAATATTCACCCTGTGTTTCCTCTGTGTCTCTGTGCCTCTGTGGTGGGGGTGGATACAGTCACGTGTCTGCGCTATAGATTGTTGACTCCGGCATCAACCAGTCGCAGAATGGGTGTTTCCCGAACTTGGGGCGGAGGAGATCATGGCAGGCAAGAATCGGATCAAGCTCGACGGGAAGCAGCAGCAGGTCGCGGTCATCGCCTTCGGAGGCAACGCGCTGCTCAGGCCGCAGGATCACGGCACCCAGGAGGAGCAGTTCACCCTGAGCTGGAAGGCGACCCGTTGGCTAATGGAGATCATCCACCGAGGCTACGAACTCGCCATCGTCCACGGTAATGGCCCGCAGGTCGGCAACATCATGATCCAGGTCGAGGAGGCGATAACCAAGATCCCGCCGCAGTCCCTCGACGTGGCGGTCGCCCAGACTCAGGGCTCGATGGGCTTCATGCTTGTTAACCAGCTGCGCAACCGATTCAACGAGGAGCAGCTGGAGAAGGAAATCGCGGCCGTTCTGACCGAGGTCGAAGTGGACCGGGACGACCCGGCTTTCGAGAACCCTACGAAACCGGTGGGTCCCTACTTCACCGCCTACCGCGCCAATTTATTGATGCAGGAGCATGGCTGGCAGATGGTCGAGGACGCCGGCCGCGGCTGGCGCAAGGTGGTGCCGTCACCGATGCCGCAGCGGATCCTCGGCTGCAACCTGCTCAAGCGGCTGGTCGAGAATGGGGCGGTGCTGGTTGCCGGAGGCGGCGGCGGCATTCCTGTTTACCGGGACGTTGGCGGCTACTATCGCGGCGTCGAGGCGGTGATCGACAAGGACTACGTGGCCTCGATTCTGGCCTGTGAGCTCGAGGCCGATCTGTTTCATCATGCTGACCCAGGTGCCGATGGTGGCCGAGAGCTTCGGCCGACCCAACCAACGGTGGCTGCGGCGGATGCCGCTTGCCAAGGCGCGCGAGATGATGGCCTCGAATCAGTTCCCTCCGGGCTCGATGGGGACCCAAAGTCCAGTCCTCCATGGACTTCGTCGAGGCCACCGGCAAGGAGGTCCTGATCACCGACCAGGAGAGCCTCAAGCAGGCCCTCGACGGCAAGGCCGGGACCTTCCTTGTGCCCGAAGGCGAGGTGGAGTACGCGACCCCGGCCTGAGCTCTCCCGACCGGGTCGGAGGGGATGGAAATGGTCGAAGAGTCGCCGAGGCCGTGACAGAAGGTCTATCCTAGGCGGCATGGCGAGCGTGAGCCTGTGGGTCTACCGGGTTGTGGTGGCGGTGATGTTGCCGCTTGCCATTCCCATCCTCAAGATCCGCCAGCTGTTCACGGGCAAGAACCGGCCGCGCTTCCGTGACCGGATGGGGTTTCGGTTTGCCGGATCTGCCGCAGGACGGCGTCTGGATCCAGGCGGTGTCGGTGGGAGAGGTGGAGCTTGCTCGCCGTCTGGTCGCCGAGTTCGACCGGCAGGCGCCCGGGCTCCCCCTATTCTTGACTGCCACCACGGCCACCGGTCTCGATCTCGCTCGCCGCACGCTGGGTGACAGCCTGCCGGTGTTTCCGTGTCCCGTCGACCTTCCCGGCCCGGTAAAGAGAGTTCTCGAGGCCGCCCAACCTCGTTTCGTGGTGCTGGTGGAGACCGAGCTGTGGCCGGAAATGCTTCACCAGGCGGGCCGGCGCGGAATCCCGGTGGCAGTGGTCAACGCCCGCCTGTCGGAAAGCTCCTTCGCCGGTTACCGGTGGGTGGCGGCGCCGCTGCGATCCCTGCTTGCGCCCCTCACACTGGTGCTCGCCCGTACCGACACCGATGGCGAGCGCTTTGCCGGCCTCGGCGTGCCCACAGAACGGATCTCAGTCAGCGGAAACGTCAAGTACGATCTCGAGCCTGACGATCGGCCCCTGGAATGGGCGGAGGCGGTGCGAGTAGCGGCCGGCGGCCGGCCGATCGTGGTTGCCGGCTCCACCATGGAAGGGGAGGAAGTGCAGGTCCTCGATGCGGTGGCCGAAATTGATGCTGAAAGCGCGCCGCCGTTTCTGATCCTCGCACCCCGTCACCCCGAGCGTTTTGACGCCGTCGCCCGCCTCCTCAGCGAGCGGGGGATCGTCTTTTCCCGCCGCAACGGTGACGAGACGATACCGCCCGGCGCAGACGTTTTCCTCCTCGACACGATCGGCGAGTTGTCACGGACGTACCGGCTGGCCCAGGTGGCGTTCATCGGCGGCTCACTGGCGCCGACCGGCGGCCACAACCCGCTCGAGGCGGCGGTGTGGGGCGTGCCGGTGCTGAGCGGGCCGCACGTCCACAACTTCCGCGAGGTCTACGACGAGATGACGGCAGCCGGAGGGGCTCGGTTGGTGGCCGATGTTACGGAGCTCAGGGTGGCAGCTGCTGTTTGGCTCGATGACGAAAAGCTCGCGCGGGCTGCGGGCGGCGCCGGACGTGAGGTGGTGGAGCGCAACCGCGGCGCCACCAGCCGAACCGTCACCGCGCTGCTCGCGTTGGCCGGATCGGATTGACTGCCTTGGCCTGGCGCTATCTCCTGCTGCCCCTTTCACCCGTCTACCGGGGTGCCGTGGCCGCGCGTCGGATCGCCTTCAGCCGAGGTTGGCTTCGTCGCGCACGACTCGCAGCGCCGGTGATATCGGTCGGCAATCTGACCTTCGGTGGTACCGGAAAGACGCCGACCGTGATCGCCCTGGTGCGCGATTTGGTGCGCATGGGGCGACGGCCGGCCATTCTGACTCGGGGCTACAAACGTCGCGGCGACAACCAGATCGTGGTGATCGGACCCGAGCCGCGGCACACGGTCTTCGAGGCAGGTGACGAGCCCTTGGAGATGGCGCGGCAGCTGCCCGGAGTGCCGGTGGTGGTGGACGCCGATCGCGAGCGCGGTGGCCGGGAGGCGCTTCGTTTGGGTGCCGACGTCGTGGTCCTGGACGACGGATTTCAGCACCTGCGGTTGGAACGCGACCTCGATATTGTGGTGATCGACGCGGGTGACCCCTGGGGCGGCGGGCATTTGCCGCCGTTGGGACGCCTGCGAGAGCCGGTCGAGGCCCTCCGAAGCGCCGATGCCGTCCTCGTGACCAAGGTGCCGGACGATTGGCGACCGGTGGTGACCGAGATCGAGAGCGTGGTGGATCGTATCGCTCCCGCGCTGCAGGTCTTTGTCGCCCGCTTGCGGCCGGCGCGGGTGCGGGTGGCCGGTGAGGGCTGGTGCGATCCGTCGGTCTTGTCCGGGCAACGGGTCTTTGCGTTTGCGGGCCTCGGCCGTCCTCAGGGCTTTGTCGCGACCCTGGCAGAGGCGGGGGCCGAGCTCGTCGATAGCCGATGGTTTCCCGATCACCACGACTACCGCGACGAGGATTTGCACGAGGTGGTGGCCGCAGCACAGGCCGCCGATGCGGTCCCCATCACGACAGCCAAGGATGCTGTCAAGCTGCCGGAAGGCACTGAGGTGTGGGTTGTGGAGGCGGAGATGGAACCTGTCGAGGGGAGCTGGCGCGGCCTGTGGCGGCTGTTGCCGGGGGTGGTGTTATGAGCAAGGATCGGTCTGCACTGCGAAATCACCTCGAGTTTTCGGCCTTTCGGGTTGCGCGAGGTCTGAGCGGACTGCTGTCGCCCGGCGGCCTGGCGAGGGTCGGTGACGTTCTCGGCAATATCTACTCCCTGACCGGTGGCCGGCGGCGCGAGATCATCGACTTCAACCTCGCCCTCGCCTTCCCCGAAAAGACCGACGCCGAGCGGCGTCAGCTCGCGCGCGCGGTAACCCGTCACTTCGGCCGCTCCGGGCTCGACACGATCCGCATCCAGCGGTTGCGGCCGGAGGAGCTGCTGGCAGAGGTCGAGATCAAGGGCTGGGAGCACGTCGAGCGCGCCCTGTCGTATGGCCGGGGCGTGTTCTTCCTGACCGCCCACATCGGCTCGTGGGAGGTTGCGGCGCTGGTTACCGGCCTCAAGGTCGAGGCCGGCCTGTCGGTGGTCAACCGGCCGCTCGACAACCCCTACCTCGAGCTCGAGCTTGACCGCCTGCGCAAGATTTACGGCAACGAGGTCTTCGGCAAGCGCAACATTTTGCGAGAGATGCTTCGCCAGCTCAAATCAGGGGGTGGCGTGGGGAATCCTCATCGACCAACGGGTGCGAGAAGACCAGGGTATCGAGGTGCCCTTCTTCGGCCACCCAGCGTGGACCCACCCGATCCTCGCCCGGGTAGCGCGCAAGACGGGCGCGCCAGTGGTGCCGACCTTCGCGCTGCGTGAGGCGCCCGGTCGCTACAGCCTGAGCTATGGGGAGCCGTTGATGGTCGAGGACCTCACCGAGGCCGAGCGCGAGGACGGGCCGCTGACTGCCCGCTACATGGCCGTCCTCGAAGCCGCCATCCGCGCCCGCCCGGAGCAGTGGCTGTGGTACCACGATCGGTGGAAGCAGCTGAGAATTAGGAGTTAGGAATTAGGAATTTCGGATTTCGGATTTCGGATTTCGGATTTTCCACCCAACCCCCCACCGAAAGGTTCCCCGGAGGTACCTGGCACCTCACGGGAAGCGCGTCGAAGAACGTGCCGCTTTGAAGTCGGAAGCGCTTGACAGGGCGGCCCCAAGCCTCAGGCCTCAGGCCTCATCCCGCACCAACGGATGCGTAAGGCAGTGCGGGCCGCCGCGTGCGCGTGACATCTCGTAGCTTTCGAGCATCAGACAGACCCGTTCGTTCCGGGTGAGGTCGACCTCCTCTGATCCCAGCAGCACGTCCTTGGCCGCTACCACACGGAAGCCCCTGCCGGAGAGCTCGTCGGCGGTTTGGAGGTTGCGATCGTAGAGCACGATCACCCCGGGTGCGAGCACGAAGGCATTGGCGCCATCGGTCCACTGCTCCCGCTGCTGTGCGACGGGGTCGGCACCGCCACAGGAAACGGGCTCGAGGTCGATGCCACGGGCGGCCAGCGCCTCCAACAGACAACCGCGGTGGCGAGGGACAAGGTCCGACGAGTGGAGGTCCACCTCGTAGGTCTCGGCGGTCTGCGGCCCGTCACCGCAGATCACAGGTTCAAAGACCAGCGCCGCATCCCGGTCGATTGGGGTGAAGACTGTGTCGAGGTGCATGTAGGCGCGACGGTGGGGGAGGTGAACGACCTCGAGCCGGCGCGGCCCGTTCTCGAGCTCGGCCAGGGCGGCGGCCAGAACATCCACCGCGGCCGAGTTGGTCCTCTCCGAGACCCCCACTGCCACCACCTCGGATGACATCACGAGGACGTCGCCGCCCTCGAGACACGGCCGATGGGGGCCGAGGAGGTGGCCCAGGTTGCGGGCCTCACCCAGTGGGTCGAGGATGATCGGGGTGTTTTTGAACTCGGGGTGGAAGCGGAAGATGCCGCGTGAAAGCACCCCCTCACGCCAGCGGGCGGCGGTGGCCATGGCCGAGAAGATCACACCGTCGCCGAGGATCACCTGGGGATCGCGCTGGAAGCACCAGTTGGGCAGCGGCGCGAGCCGAAAGAGGTCCTCGACCTCTATGCCGTGCGCGGCATCGCCGGCGAGGATCCCGCCGACCGAAACCGCCACCGCCTCTTCGGCCGTAACGGGCGGAGCCATTCCGCGCAGCTCCTGTGGCGCTTCGGCCCGCAATCGGTCCCACAGCCACGCCCGCGCCTCGTCCCCGGCCAGGGCCTCGGTGAGGAGTTGGTTGGCTTCCACGACCTCGATGCCCAGAATCTGCAGCAGACGCCGGAAGCGGCGGTGCTCGTCGCGCGCACGATCGCCAAAGAGGATATCGTCGAAGAGCAACTCCTCCATCATCGGCGGCACCATGCGGTCCACCTCGGGCCCCGGCTCGTGGACGAGGACTTTTCGAAGTCTGCCAATTTCAGATGTCACGTTGACCATTCGCGCTCCTTTTCGATGAGAGGCATCATATTCTGATTTTTGGCGTGCGCCTCGGAAGGCGCCCGCCAAAAGTCAGAAAAGGGTGAAAGCATATTGGTCGGTATACTCTACGAGGAGGAAAGATGACCTCTCTTGACGGATTCGATCACCCATTGACTGGGCGTTATGCGTCTGAAGAAATGCGGCGGCTGTTTTCCACTGGGCATCGCTACACGACCTGGCGGCGGATGTGGTTGGCGTTGGCCGAGGCCGAGCGTGAGCTGGGGCTCGAGATCCCAGCCGAGGCTGTGGAGCAGATGCGCGCCCACCTCGAGATCACCGAAGACGATCTCGAACGCGTGCGCGAGTACGAGAAACGCACCCGCCACGACGTCATGGCCCACCTCGAGGCCTTTGCCGACCGCGCACCGGCGGCGAAACCGATCCTCCACCTCGGGGCGACCTCGGCCTTCGTCGGTGACAATGCCGAGCTCCTCATCACCCGCGACGCCCTCGATCTGGTGATCCAGCGAGTGATGGCGGTGGCGGCTGCCCTGGCGGGCTTTGCCGAGGAGTGGGCCGACGAGCCGACCCTCGGCATGACCCACTTCCAACCCGCCCAGCCGACCACGGTCGGAAAACGGGCGTGTCTGTGGTTGCAGGACTTCCTCCTCGACCTCGAGCGCCTGCGCTTCGAGCGCGCCCGCCTGAAGCTGCGCGGCGCCAAGGGCACCACCGGGACCCAGGCGACCTTCCTCGAGCTCTTTGACGGCGACCACGACAAAGTGCGTGAGCTCGACCGGCTGGTGGCTCGGAAGGTCGGCTTCGACGCCACCTATCCGGTCACCGGCCAGACCTACCCGCGAAAGGTTGACGCGTTCGTCCTCGATGCGCTCTCGGGCGTCGCCCAGTCGGCGGCCAAGCTCTCCACCGACATCCGTTTGCTCGCCCGACTCAAAGAGCTGCGCGAGCCCATGGCTTCCGGCCAGGTGGGGTCATCGGCGATGCCCTACAAGGCCAACCCGATGCGCTCGGAACGGGTCACCGCCCTCGCCCGGTGGTTGATCGCAATGGCCGCCAACCCGGCGCAGACCGCGGCCTCGCAGTGGCTCGAGCGGACCCTCGACGACTCGGCCAACCGGCGCATGGCATTGCCGGAGGCCTTCCTTGGCGCTGACGCGATCCTCACCATCGTCCACAACGTGGTCGACGGCCTCCAGGTTTTCCCCGCCATGGTGGCGCGCAATCTCGCAGAGGAGCTGCCCTTGATGGCCTCGGAGGTGATTTTGATGGAAGGCGTGCGACGGGGCGGCGACCGGCAGGCGCTGCACGAGCGGCTGCGGCTTCACGCACGTGCGGCGGCCCAGGCCGTCCTCTCCGACGGCGCCGACAATCCCTTCCTCGCCCTCGTCGCCGACGATCAAGATGTGCCCCTGGATCGCGGAGAGCTCGATGCTCTCCTCGACCCCGCTCGATTCGTCGGCCGTGCACCGCAGCAGGTGCGGGAGTTCCTCGGCGAGGTGGTGCAACCGATTCTCGAAGAAGCGGGGGAGCTGCCGGAGGCGAGGGATCTCGACGTTTAGATGATTTCGGATTTCGGATTTCGGATTTCGGATTTCCAGCGCACCCTCCCGTTCGGCCGAGAGGCCGGATGCAAGAAACTCAAAACTCAAAACTCAAAACTCAAAATTACGGCGGTGCTGGCGTTGGGCTGCGCAGTGCTCTTTGTAGGTTGCGCACATCGGGGGGCCGCCCCGGCAACCACGCGACCCTCCGCGCCGACGGTAGAGCCGACGCCGGTGGTCGAGCCGGTGGAGGAGGGTTTTACCGAGAAGGGCATCGCCTCCTGGTACGGCGAGCCCTATCACGGCCGCCGTACGGCTTCGGGCGAGGTCTACGACATGCACCGGATGACGGCGGCCCACAAGACTCTTCCCTTTGGCTCGATCGTTAAGGTCGACCGGCGTGACACCGGGGCGGATGTGAAGGTCCGTATCAACGACCGCGGGCCCTTCATCGAGGGCCGGATCATCGACCTCTCCTATGCGGCCGCAAAGAAGATCGGGCTCGACCACGACGGCGTGGCACCGGTCAAGATCAAGGTGGTCGGCCACGAGGAGATCCAGCCTGTGCCTCCCCCCATGACCACCCTGGGAGAATCCCACGGGTGCTTCTGGGTCCAGGTAGCGGCTTTTTCCGACCACGGCCGCGCCAGCCGTGCTGAGGCTGAGCTGGAACAGGCGGGGGAGGAGGCGGTGATACTCGAGGGCACAGACGGGCTGTGGCGGGTCCGCGTTGGTCCGTTCGATAAGGAAAAGGCCGCTGAAAAGACCCGCAATCGGGTCACCGATGCCTGGCCAGGCGCCCACGTTGTCCCCTGCGGCGGCTGAACCGTCGGATTTCGGATTTCGGATTTCGGGTTTCGGATTTTCCACACACTCTCCCCCACGACCACAGGGCAGTTGGTGGGCACAACTAAAACTAAAAACTAAAAACTCATTTGTCTGCACTGCGTTACCATCGCCGGGATGTTGAAGACACCTGTTCTCCGTCTCGCGATCGTCGCAGCGTCCCTGATTTTTTCCCTTGCCTTCGCGTGCCAGAGTGGTGGGCCGCCGGAGATTCGGGCCGAGCGGGTTGTGATGGTCTCCTTCGACGGGGTCGGTGCGGACCTCGCGTGGCGTTGGATTGCCGATGGCACGGCTGCGTCCCCTGATGGGCTCCGCGGTCTGGCAGAAAACGGTTTCTCAGCGGAGCGGCTGCGGATGGTCGACCCGACCCTGACCGCGGTCAACCACGCCGCCCTGGCGACCGGTCGAGACGCGGCCGGCACCGGCATCGTCGGTAACTCCTTTCGCCGGCCCGGGACGGCGATAGGCGATCGGGTGTCCGGCTTCAACACATCGAGCGACGCGGAGACGCTGTGGAAAGCCGCGCGCAGGAACGGCCTTACGGTTGTCACCCTGATGTGGCCAGGCGCTGACGGGGGGGCGCCTGACCGGATGGGCGACTTCGGGGCGGTGTGGCCGGGTCCGCCCCTGGTCGCCTCCGGGGTCCTAGAACTGAAACCTGACACCGCCGGCACCACCGGTGAGGTCCCGTCGGCCGACGGCTTGGCGCCGCTCATGTGGCGCCTGAGATTTGATTTGGGGTCCTCTTCGTCGCCGGGCGAGGTCGAGTACCTGATGGCGCTGGTAGACGCCGAGCCCGACGGCCGGCCGCGCTACGACACCGCGGCCGTGCGTCTCGCCGACGATGCTGATTGGAGCTACATAGGCGAGATGGAGTGGTTCGAGCTCGGCTTCGAGGCGCGGGGAGAGCACGACAATCGTCTCCGGCACTACGGCGCCTGGTGCAAGGTGCTGCGCATCGACCGCATCAACGGCACGGTCCGACTTTACCAGGGCGGCGCTAACCGTCTGCTGGCCTACCCGGAGGCCTTCGAGGACCGTCTGACCGAGGCCGTCGGACCATGGCCGGGCGAGCCCGACAGCGCGAAGCTCGCGGCATGGTGGCTCGATCTCGCCGCGGGCATCGACCTCGACACCTTCATCGAGCAGGGAGAGCGCCTCGACCGTTACCTCGACCGCATGACCGGGTGGGTGCTGGCCGAGGAGAACGCTGATCTCATCCTCACTTATCACTCGTCGATCGACACCTACCTCCACGCCAGCCTCATCACCGACCCGCTCCAGTGGGCTTACAGCCCGGGGCGGGCTCTTGCCGCCCGCGAGGGCTTGGCGCGCGTTGGACGCTCGATTGACGCTTCGGTGACGGCGCTGTGGAGCGAGCTCGAGAGGGAGCGGGACGCCCTCGTCGTGGTCTCTGACCACGGCCAGGTCCCGATCTTCGAGATTGTGCGTCCAAACCGGGCGCTGGCCGATGCGGGCCTCGTACGGACGATTGAAGAGGATGGTCGTCTTCGAATCGCGCCCGATACCCCGATGATCGCAGTATCGGGCGGCGCCTTTTTTCACCTCTACCTCAACCTCTCCGGGCGCGAGCCCGGAGGTGTGGTGACCATGGCCGAGGCGCCGGAGCTGCTGCGTCGCGCGGCCCGCACCCTGGCCGATCTCGAGGCCGAAGGCCGCCCCGTGGTGGAGAAGATCTTCACCCGCGGCGAGGCTGCCGAGGTGGGCCTCGATCACCCCAACTCCGGCGACCTGGTGGTATTCCTGGCGCCCGGTTTCGCCGCCTCGGCGGGCCTCGACGGGCCCGACCACGAACCCAGCCGTTACTACGGCCAGCACGGCTACCTCGCCAGCCACGACGAGATGTGCGGTATGCTCTTCGCCCGTGGTGCCGGGATCAGGAAGACCCGGGGCGGCGAGATTCCGGCGACCGCAGTCGCGCCGATGGTCGCGCGCTGGCTGGGCTTCAATCTCGTGGGTCCGGGGGCAGGCGCCGAGTGATCCAGAACCTCTCCGCTCGCCTGCAGACGCTCTTCGTGCTGATCGGACTCGTGATCCTCTTCGGCATCGCCTCTCCTCACTTCCTGAGCACCGACAATCTTCTCAACGTCATGCAGCAGTCGGCGATCAACGCGATCCTCGGCATCGGTCTGACCTTCGTCATCATCTCGGGCGGCATCGATCTATCGGTGGGCTCCATCCTGGCCCTCTGTGGGCTCGTGACGGCTGATCTCCTGGTTGCCGGGCATTCGATGTTCGTCGCCATCGGCGCCGGGCTCCTGGTCGGGCTCGGGTGCGGTGTGCTCAACGGGTTGATCACCACTCTCGGCCGCATCCCGCCGTTCATCACCACCCTGGGCATGATGCTCATCGCACGCAGCGCGGCCAAGATCTACTCGGGCTCCAAGCCGATCAGTGGGTTTCCGGAATCCTTCCGCTCTCTCTCCGGCGATGTTGCCGGTATTCCAGTCATGGTCCTCGTGGTGGCCGGTCTGTATGTGCTCGCCCACCTGGTGCTGACCCGGACCAAGCTCGGTCGCTACACCTACGCAATCGGCGGCAACGAGCAGGCGGCATGGCTCTCCGGGGTTCCGGTGGGGCGGTACAAGGTGGCCATCTACGCCCTTTCGGGGCTCATGGCGGGTGCGGCGGCGGTACTCATGACTTCGCGGCTCAACGCCGCCTCGCCGCTGTCGGGCGAGATGTACGAGCTCTACGCGATCGCCGCCGCGGTGATTGGAGGGGTGAGCCTGATGGGCGGTGAGGGCCGTGTCCTGGGCACCCTGATCGGCGCCCTCATCATGGGCACCCTGCGCAACGGCCTCAATCGGGTCGGACTTGCCGCACGTGGTGCTGCGCGCGGCAACACCCCCGGTACCGACCAGCGTCACAGCATCATCCACGCCTCGACGGTGGATCTCGAAGAGGCTTTTGAGGTCGGACGGCAGGCGGCCGTCATTGCGGCGACAGAGGGCTCGGGTTTCATGGCCACTATCCTGCGCGAACCTGGTCCCGGTTACCGGGTGCGTTACGACAAGGTGCCGCTGGAGGTTGTGGCCAACTCCGAGCGCTCCTTCCCTGAGGCCTGGATCACGCCATCACGCACCGACGTCAGCGATGACTTCCTGAACTATGCCCGGCCTCTCATCGGCGAGGACTGGCCGGAGGTGCCCCTGGTTGGCGGTCTGCAACGCTTCGCCTGCCTCGAACCGATGTTTGCCGACACGAAACTTCCGCGGTATGTGCCCGAAGCCTACCGTCCGTAAGAATCGCTGCGGTTGGCGATTTGCAGGGCTGATCGTCGTTCTGACGTTCGGCTCATTGGCCAGCGGTGCCGCGGCGGACTTGACGGTTCGAGCGGTGTACCTCTCACGGGCGCCGGTGATCGACGGCGTTTTCGATGAAGAGATCTGGACGGAGGCCGAACCTGTTGAGGGCTTCGTTCAGATCGAGCCACAATACGGAGAGCCCTCGCCTTTCCAAACGGTGGTCCTGGTCGGCTACACCGAAGAGACCCTTTTCGTTGCCTTCCGCTGTTTCGATCCCGAGCCGGCAAAGATGTCCTCTGCGGTCACCTCCCGTGATGGACCCATGGCGAGTGACGACTCGGTCTCCGTCCTGATCGACACCTTCCACGACCGCCGGACAGCCTACTTCTTCAGCACGAACAGCCTTGGCGTACAGTCGGACGGCAAGGTGGCCGACAACGGACGGACCGTGGATGTGAAGTGGGACGCATCTTGGAGATCGGCGTCCAGCAAATCGGCTGAGGGCTGGACGGCCGAGTTTGCCATCCCCTTTCGGATGCTCAGGTATCGGGGCGGTGAGGACATCACGTGGGGCGTCAACTTTCTCAGGCATGTCCCTCGCCGGCTCGAGACCTCGATGTGGTCGGGCCCGGCAGAGTCGAAGTGGAGGGTCTCGAAGTTCGGGGTCCTCACCGGTCTCGAGCTCCGCGCAAGCGAGCTGAAGAAATTCGCCTTCATTCCTTACGGGCTCCTCGTAGCGGAGAAGGATGGAGAGATCGAGACAAAGTTCGGCGCCGACCTTCGGTTCAGAATCAGCAGTAGTCTCAGCGCCGATCTGACGATCAATCCCGACTTTGCGCTGATCGAGGCCGACGTGGAAGAGATCAACCTCTCGCGTTTCGAGCTCTTCGTGCCCGAGAAGAGGCCGTTCTTCCTCGAAGGCATCGAGATGTACAGCCAGCGGATCCGTCAGTTTTACAGCCGGCGGATCGGCGACATCACCGCGGGCGGCAAGATGGTCGGCGGGCTCGGGGGGTTTGACCTCGCCGTCCTCGCCAGCCGCGCCGATCTCTATTCGGAGGAGGTGGATGGGACGGTGTCGAGCACTGCCGCCGACTACACCGTGCTGCGGGTGCAGCGGGGGGTCTTTGGCCCTTCGACCATCGGCCTGCTGGCCGCCAATCGCCGGGTCGAGGGGGAGAATATTGGCTCAGTCGGCGTCGATATGACCCTCTTCTTCACCGATACGCTCGGCATGACCGGCCAACTCCTGCGCTCCCACGGACCGACAAATGACGGTACGCTTGGGTGGTTCCTGCGGCCGGCCTTTGACTCGGCGAACTCGCACTTCCATGTCAGGTACACCTCCCTCGATGCCGGGCTGCAGGAGAACATGAATGTCATCGGCTTTCTCAGAGACGACGACCGGCGGGAGTTCGACACCAATGGCACGCACACGTTTTGGTTCGAGAGTGGTGCGTTTGAAAAGGTGAAGGGCGGCGTCAACTACAACCGCTACTGGAGCCAGGAAGGGGTTTTGCGAAGCTGGGAGCTCGACGCCGAGGTGGACATCGTCTTCAGCAGCCGCTGGGAGGTCGAGATCTCGTATGTCGACGAGTTCGAGCTCTTCGAGAAGGAGTTCCGCAATTCGATCACGAGCGTGGAGTTCGGCTACGACAACCGAGCTGGAAGGTCGATCGTCGTCGGTGTGGGCACAGGCACGAACTTCGACAGCGATCTCGAGCTCGTGAAAGTCGAGGCTGAGTTCAAGATCTCAGACGCCTGGGATTTCTCATACGAGCTGACCTGGCTCGAGCTCGATCCGGACCCGGAGATGGAAAGCACCTGGATCCACGTCCTCCGATCCAGCTATTACTTCACCAACGATCTCTTCGTCTCGCTCTTCGTGCAGACCAACTCCGTGATCAGCAAGGAAAACGTCCAGCTACTGGGCGTGTGGCGATTCAAACCGCCGTTCGGCTCGCTTCAGATCGCCTATCAGCGAGGCACGTCCGAAATCGGTGCTCCCTCCGAGCAGGGCGATACTCTGTTCATCAAGCTTTCATGGGTTTTTTGAAAAAAGGAGCAGTTATGAAATCTCATACCACCGCCCGTTGCGCGGGCACCGTTTTTTGTCTCGGTGTCCTCATCGCCGTGTCGGCGGCGACAGCCGCCACGCCGAGCCACACGGGGTATCCGCGCCTGATGCAGGGGCCCATGGTCGGTGCTGTCGGACCGACCGAGGTCAGGATCTGGATCCGCACCAGCGGCGAGTTTCCGGTCACGATCCAGTTCGACACGACCCCGGAGTTCGGCTCGTACCGAGAGACCGAACCGGTGACGCCGCTCAAAGCCAATGACTACACCGAAGTCATCCCCGTCTCCGGCCTCGAACCGACGACCGAGTACTTCTACAGGATCACGACCGACGGGATCCCCGACCGGTACCTCAAGAAGCTCAAACCGCTGCGTTTCAAGACGGCGCCGAAGGCCGGTACCGACGCCGACCTCCGGATCGCCTTTGGATCCGGCAGCAAATGGCAGGACGATCGCGTCCAGCCGATCTGGTCGTGGGTGGAGCATTACGACCCCGACATCGTGTTCTGGATCGGTGACAATATTTACGGCGATGCCCTCGACCCAGACATCCTGCGTGAGGAGTACCGACGGCAGCGCGAAATCACCGCCCTGCAGCCGATTCTCCACAACATTTCGCACCTGGCGCTCTGGGATGACCACGATTTCGGACTCAACAACCACGACCGGACCAACCCGGTGAAGGAGGGGGCTTATGAGGTCTTTCGCGAGTACTGGGCCAACCCCTCCTTCGGATTGTCCAACCTCAAGGGCATCTTCTTCAAGTACACATGGGGCAAGGTCGATTTCTTCTTCCTCGACGGACGCTGGTACCGCGACCCGGATGAGGACCCCAACACTCCCGACAAGACGATGCTCGGGGCGGCGCAGCTCGAGTGGCTCGAGAAAGAGCTCGATTCGAGCTCAGCGGTCTTCAAGGTTCTGGTGTCGGGTGGCGGGTGGAGCAAGGCGAAGGGGGAGTTTGGAGATTCCTGGGCCGGCTTCCTGCACGAGCGCAATCGCCTCTTCGACTTCATCCGCGACCGGGACATCACCGGTGTGGTTCTGTTGTCCGGGGACACCCACATCGGCGAGCTCAACGTCATTCCGTGGTCCGAAAACGGCGGCTACGATCTCTACGACATGGTCAGCTCTCCGTTGGCACAGGTCACCCCCGACAGCTGGCTCGAACGGAGGCCAGAACGGCGGATATGGCCGGTCTACTTCCAGGGCAGCAACTTCGGTCTGGTCGACTTCTTCATGGACGACGACCCGCGGTTGGTCTTCCAGCTGATCGACATCCACGGACGGCGGGTGAGGGGGCCTTTCGAGCTCCACGCGTCAGAGTTGGTCAACGGGGTCACCTCCTGGCCTTCAAAGGTGACCAATCTCTCCAAACAGCGGCAGGAGCACTACGACGCCGGCGAGGGCTATTATGAGATACCGGTGGAGGATTGAAACTCACCTCGAGTCGGTTGTGGATGGAGGGTGCGACATGATGTTTGAATCTCTGGATCGAGTGAAGCTCATCTGTATATCGGTGGTGGCCTGTGGTCTGTTGCTAGCGGGGATCTTGCCCGTGGCGGCTGCGGACGAGGGCTCCGTCGATGGGCTGGTGTTCATCGTCGCGGCAGACATGCGCAGATTTGCAGTCGACGGCGAGCCGTCGAAGAACTTCTCCGGCGCGTGTAAGGCGATCAAGGTGGCCGGCCCCGGCGCCTTCATGATCAGCCCCGGTGATCTCGACGTGCATCCGCCGTCGGCGGTTCGGGACATGATTGACAATGTTCTTGGCGAGGACTACCCGTGGTATCCGGTACTCGGCAATCACGACCCCGAGTCGCCATCGACCATGAGGTACCTCCGCAAGTACAACCAAACCGTGCCCAACGTGGTCAACCAGGGTCCGAAAGGCTGTGAGACGACGACCTTTTCCTTTGACTGGGCCAACACCCACTTCGTGGTCCTCAACCAGTACTACGACGGGGTGAAGGATTGGGGTCTCGAAGGCGACGTCGTGCCGGAGCTTTTGGAGTGGTTGGAGGCCGACTTGGCGGCCACTGCGAAGAAGCACATCTTCGTATTCGGGCACGAACCGTTGATCCCTATGCCCGACATGGACAACGGCAGGATCCGCCACCAGGGTGATTCGCTCGATGAACACCCGGAGAACGCGTTCGCTTTCCATCAGCTGTTGCTGAAATACGGAGTGGACGCGTACATCTGCGGCCACACCCACGGCACCTCGTACGCCAAGATCAACGGCCTCTGGCAACTCGATCCAGGACATGCGCGGGGCCTCGAGGAGGCTTCGTACGCGGACCAGATGTATGCGGCGATCGGCCGCGCCATCGAAGAGGGCCGGCAGCAGGGCGTCGGTGAGGCCAACTCACTCAGACAGCTCTACCGGGACGATCCATACCACATCGATTACTGGTTCAAATACCTGGGGTTGAAGGACCAGCCGGTCATTCAGACTCTGGCCCAGTTCTACGATGAGTACGGCAACGATCCCGAAGCCCGCGACCGCTACTATGAGGCTCAAATCAAGGGTCGCGGCCAAGCCAGGTCCACGTTTCTGAGGATCATCGTCGGGTCCGACGTCACGGTCGAGATCCACCGCGACGATGCCCACGGCGGGCCCTACACCTTGAGGAAGACCGTGCTGCTCGATTGATTGATAGGGCTGATTGGGCCTCTCGCCCGCCGCCTAATTGACTGGCTGGCACTTCCCACCGGGTGTTTCTGCGGGCTCGCCTAGACACCCGCTTCACATTGTCCTCATCCTCATTTAACCGCGCCTTCGGAAATCCGGTTGCGTGGCTGATAACGTCGTGACCGGACGGCGTGGCGTCATGCAGAGGGGGAGCGCGATGAAGCGATGGAAAATCTGGATCGTGGTGCTGCTGGTCGTTTTTTTCGGCGTCCTCGGCGCCGGTGCTGACGAATCCGAGCTCGATCCTCTTCTCAAGCTCCTCGTGGAACGAGGGTTGATCACGATGGAAGAGGCGCTTGCGGTTCAGGCGGAGTACGATCGCCGGCGGGCGGAAGAGGAGACCCTTGGTACCGGCCGCAGCTGGTGGCCGATCTGACGCTCAGCGGCAAGCTCCACGGCAACAAGGTCACGAATCTGCTCGACGATGAGGATCAGCTCGTCAGCGACTTCGAGATCGTCAACGGTTTTGTCAACTGGACGTGGGCAAAGAATGAACGATGGCCGATCAAGCTATCTCTTTTCGGCTACTACAACACCGGCGCCCGCGGCCTTGGCAAGGAGTACGACACGGGCTACTTCGCGCGCGTCCAGGTGGGTGACTACAAGGAGCCCTACCAACTGATGTTCCGCTTCTCGCGCTACTACTCGGAGCCCGACGCCCTGTTTTACGTCTTCGCCCAATCGGATACGACCATGGCGTCCGACGTCGACGGTTACCGGCTCGACCTCAGGATGGGGTTTGTCAAGAAGTCTTACTTCAACGTTACGTGGTACCACACCAAACCCGTATTCCACCTGTGGCCGAAGATGGACCGCCTGCAGATGGACTACATCATTCGTTTCTAGAAAAATCTAGGTTACTCGTCGTCAGAGGGGCTGTCCGGGTTGTCATCCCGAAAGCCGATCCGATCGAAGGGGTTGACGATGCTCGACGCGATGTTCATCAGGTGGGCGGAGATCCGCTTCAAAAAACGTACGTAGAGCGCCGTGCTGACGGCCTCATTGCACACGAGGTCGCGCGCGCTCCGCTTGATGAGGATGTTCAGGATTTCGTCGCTCCGGCGGGCGATCCACCAGTGCTCGGACATCACTTCTTTTGCCTTGTCCTGGTCGCCGTCGGGGAAAGCCTCGATCAGGAGCGTGAACATCGTCTTGACCGTAGTTTCGATCTTACGGATGTCCTCCTCGAGACTGCCGCAGTTGAGCCGGCCAGGATGGTTGAGCGCGAGATCGACGATGTTCTTGGTCAGGTCACCGATGCGCTCGATGTCGATGACGATGCTCACCAGCGCCAGACCAGCGGCGATGCTGCGGCTCGAGCTCAGCGCGAGGTGGGTCAGCACCTTGCGACGGACCTCGCGCTCGTAGGCGTTGATGAGCTGGTCCTTGGCATAGATGTCGAGCTCGATCCGCGCGTCGTCGTGCTCGCGGAGCGAGCTCGACGCGGCGAGGAACATCTCCCGATCCGCCTCCAGCATCTCCAACGACCGGTCGTGGGCCTGCTGCAATAGATTGTCCCTGCGAAACAGCTCGAAGAATTGGTTGAGCATCTTTCACCTCAAAATCAGAATCGCCGCGAACGGCACGGCATAGAAACAGATGGCGATGTACGCGATCGCCAGCCAGCGACGGTCGGCGGCAACCGCTGCGAAGCCTCCGGCAAGCCGGAGCGGAATCCGACGAAGGGCGGGTATCGGCCAGATCACCGCAATACCGCACGCGTTAAACAGCAGGTGGGCAAAGGCCACCGTCAACGCGCTGACCTCGCCCACTGCAAGGGCCGCGAGGATGGCGGTGATGGTGGTGCCAATGTTGGCGCCGAGGGTGTAGGGGAAGATCTGCACCAGGGTGAGAATCCCGGCGCCCGCCAGCGGCACGGCGAGAGAGGTGGTAATGCTGGACGATTGGACGAGAACGGTGATGAGGAGACCGAAGAGCATGGCCCTTCCCGCGTTGGCGAAGAGGGTTTGATCGAAGAACGCCTCCACACGACCGAGGACGATCGATTTGAGGGCCACCACCAGATATCTCAGCGATGCGAACATGATCACCAGCGCGACAATGAGCAGGATCCACGGGTGTCCGTCCAACGCGTGGGCCACCCCGTTGACCGCGGGAGCGGTGACCATCTTGAGAGGGCTCGCGAAGGTGAAACCGCCGATCTCCTGAAAAATCTCCGCCATGTCTGCAGCGAGAATACCGAGGAAGTTGGTCGACACCTGGAGCGGGAAGAGGATAAGCACCGCCAAGATATTGAAGAAGTCGTGAACCGTTGAGGCGGCGAACGCCCGCTCGAACTCCTGGCCAAGGGAGGTGTGACCGAGGCTGACCAGGGTATTGGTGACCGAGGTGCCGATGTTGGCCCCCATCACAATCGGGATGGCGGTTTCGATAGGCATGCTGCCGCTGCCCACCATGGCTACCACCAACGAGGTCGTGGTCGACGACGACTGGACGAGCGTTGTCGCCAGAATGCCGACAAAGAAACCGAGGAGAGGATTGGAGGCGCTCGCGATCAGCCCGTCGACGAAGCCGCCCGAGAACATCTTGAACGCCTTGCCGAGTAAACCGATGCTGACCAGAAACGCGTAGAGAAGAAATAGAAGTGTCAGCATGCGGGGCCCGGTGCCCTGCCAGATCGACTCGCCCGTTCCGGGCGGTGTGCGCAACTCGCCGCTATCGCTCATCTATCGGGAGACCTCCGGTCTCAAGGGAATATGTCACCGCCCTAATGGGGCGGGCGACCTCGTAGCCGCCGCGTCATGGTAACAGCGACCGAGCCTATTGCACCCCGGCACGATTGGCGGGGCACACTAGGCAGGGATGTCGGCCACCGGTTCCGCAGGTTCGGTGTGAGAGCTTTCAGGTCGGAAGGGATCCTCGAAGACTGTCTGCAGGTTTGCCGTCTGCTCCGCGATCTTCAAGCAATCCCACGCAAGGCTGTAGGAGAGGATGCTTAAGCGGGTCTTGGACGAGTTGTCCTGGATCCGGCGGATCTGATTTTGGTCGAACTCGTGTACCAAGGCACGAACCTCGCGATTCAGCTCGGCGACAACTTCATAGTTCGGCGGGGCCTTGCGAGACATGGTTTCCGCGGTCCGGTCGAGAATATCGAGCGTTTTCCGCAAAATACGGTCCAGTTCCTCGATCTGCGAGTCCAACAGACCCGAGTGGTTGTTTGAGACATGGACATAGGCTCGCAGGACGATGTCGCGAAAGCTTTCGCTGATCTTGCGCAGGTTGAAGACATCCAGCGCGGTTTCCTCTTTCTCACGAACACGATGGAGGTCTCGGGTGCGAACCAACAGCAGGATCGCCACAGAGCCGATACCGATCATCCCCCAAATCTGGCCGTAGTAGATGATGACCGCAAAGACCCCGGAAACGGTGAATGCCATCATGGCGGTGAAGAACCAACCGCCTATCACCGTCAACACACCGCTGACGCGATACACGGCGCTCTCCCGTCCCCACGCCTGGTCCGAGAACGAGGTTCCCATGGCGACCATGAAGGTGACGTAGGTGGTGGACAGCGAAAGCTTGGGCGAGGTAGCGAGAGAGATCAACGCGCTCGCAACCATCAGGTTGACGGCGGCGCGGACCAGGTCGAAGGATGGCACGGTGCCGTCGGCGGACGGCGCGGGGCGAAACTCTGAACGATCGAGCCGACCGTTCGCCCACCGGCGGATGGCGCCAACCGCCCTCCGGTTTCGAATACTGATGACACCAGCCGGACAATGGCCCGTGACAGTACCGTGGACTCGAATCTCTCGTAACCCTCCTCTTGTCGACCGAGGCGCACCTCCGTTCTGGTGACGGATTTCGCCTTGCGGGACAGCCACAGGGTTACGACCATGATGATGCCGGCGATCAAGAGGAAGAGGGTGCTGGACTGGACCGGCTGCTGGAGCGCCTCCATTGTGGCCGTCATCGGATCCGCTGCGGCGCCGGCCACCGAGTACGCGGCCAGGCCGGCCAACGGCACGCCGATGAAGTTGACCAGATCGTTCGCCGCGAAGGCCATGGCAAGGGCAAAGGTGCCGACCAGGACGACAACCTTGAGAGCGTTGACTCGGGTGAGGGTCATGAAGGTCTGGAGCAGGACGGTAAAAAAAGCGAAGGATGCCAACAGGATGAGACCGCTATGGCCTTTGATCCAGGCCAGGGTTTCGGGAGTTATGAATGAGGATCCTTTGGCGCCGTTGATGAGGATGAAGTAGATGATCGATGCCAGGGCCGCGCCGCCCCACAGTGCCCCGTATCGTTTCAACCTTTTCTCATAGTCGAAGGTGAAGAGGAGCCTCGTGGCGATTTGCACCAGCGCTCCGACGATGAAAGCCACCCCGATCGACAACAGGATTCCAAAAATGATGGCCAGCGCCTTGCCCGTGTTGATGTAGTTGACGACATCGCGGAAGGGGGCTCCCGCCTGGCTGATCTTCAACAGGGAGACCGCGACCGCCGCACCGAGGAGCTCAAAAACGATCGAGACCGTGGTCGAGGTTGGGAGACCGAAAGTGTTGTACAGGTCGAGGAGGATGATATCGGTGAGCATGACGCGAGGAATATCGTTATCAGCTCGGGCATGGTGAAGAACTGCGGGTGGAAGATCCCCTTGCGGGCCACCTCCATCATGCCCGACGCAAAGGTCACGCCGGCGAGCATGCCGAGGCTTGCAATGACCATGATCACGGTGCGTGGCGCGACCCTTGAACCGATCGATGAGTTCAAGAAATTGACCGCGTCGTTACTGACACCAACGATCAGATCGGCGATGGCGAGCGCGAAGAGGACCACGATTGCGAGCTCGAACACGTCTTCACCTCGGCTTGTGGTGTTGCGGACCCCCGCACGAGAAGGGATCCGGTGCGGTGATTGTACAAGGTACCTCGCCCGTCTTCTCGTCACGTCGTGTAGTGAGGCCAGAGAGGTGTTGCTAGGCTGTCTCCATGCGAATCATAGTCAATCCGGCGGCAGCGGGGGGCCGGCTCGGCCGCGAGTGGTCCACAACGGCCGAGCGTCTCGCCGAGTGGGGCCTCTCCGCACCTGTCGTTTTCACCGAGGCGCCGGGCCACGCGACAAAGCTGGCGGCAGCTGCGGTCGCCGATGGGGTTGCACGGGTGGTGGTAGCCGGGGGAGACGGCACGGTGTGTGAGGTGGCGGAGGGACTCCACCGCGCTGGAGGCGGCGAGCTCGCGATCCTCCCCCTCGGCACCGGAAACGACGCGGCGCGGACTCTCGGTGTACCTCACGATCTCGAGGACGCGGCGCGGGCCGCGGTCGACGGCCGTTGCCGTCCGGTTGATCTGATCCGGATCGGCGACCGCATTGTGCTCAACGCCATCGGGGTTGGGCTCACCGCCAACATCAACGACCGCGCGGCGAAGATCAAATGGGTGCGCGGCATCGCCGTTTATCTGATCGCAGCGTTGTCGGCCCTCGTTGGCTATCGCGCGCAGAAGGTTCGGATGGTCACCGAAGAACAGACATTTGAAGGGACCATGGCGATTCTCGCCGTTCATGGCGGGCCGACCACCGGCGGTGGCTTTGCCCTGACACCGGCCGCGGTGCTGGACGACGGGCTGCTCGACGCATGCCTGGTGGAGGAGGTCGGTCCGCTCGGTCGTTTGGCACGGTTGGCGGCCGCCATGCGAGGTAGGTTGGCGACAATGAAGGGGACCCACGAGCTGCAGGCGCGGTGGCTCGAGCTCCACTTCTCAGAGCCGCTGCCGGCACACCTCGACGGCAACTCGATTATTCTCGAACCGCCAGTGGCGCGGTTCGAGGTCGTTCCGGGGGCCCTGCAGGTAGTGGTCGCGGAGAAGTAACCCCCAGCCCGTCCGATTCTCGATACTCGATACTCGATCCGCGCACCCAGGCATTGGGTTCAGGGCACAGTGTTCAGGGTGCAAGTCCGACCGGGCCCACCCCATGGTTTCGCACGCTGCACCATGTACCTTGAACCCTGTACCCTGGTGTCAACCGATTGTGGCGCCGATCGTCGAAGGAGTGTGTTGCGAGCAGGAACCATGGACCCGTCTCGATCCGATCTTTCCCAGGGGGATGACACCCTCGTCATGCGGGCGGCGAACGGTGGCCACGACGCTTTTGGCGAGCTGGTTAACCGTCACCAGCGCCGGGTGTGGATGGTGTGCCGCCAGTACGTCGGCGTCGACGAGGCCGATGCGGCGGCCCAGGACAGCCTGGTCAAAGCCTTTACCAGGATCGGCGATTTCGACCGCCGGGCGGCCTTCTCGACCTGGTTGACGCGAATTGCCATCAACACGTGCCTCGACGAGCTGCGGAGGCGGCGTCGCGCGGCACCGGCCGTGGACGAGCCCGGGGACGGGGAGGGCGTCGGCGTTCTCGCCCAGGTGCCGGACGGCCAGGCGGGGCCGGAGGCGAGATCGATGCAGCGCCAGGCGGTGGCCTCTCTAGAAGCCGGCGAGCAGGCCCTGCCACCGCGCCAGCGTGAGATCTTCCGGCTCCGTTTCTACGCCGAGATGGATCTCGAGGAGATCGCGGAGGCGCTCGAGGTCCACGTCGGAACTGTCAAGACGCAGCTGCACCGGGCGGTGCACCGGCTGCGCGAGGAGTTAGGAGCATACCGATGAGCATGCATCTCGAAGAACACGAGATCACGTCAGCCGTCGCCGGCCTCGAGCTCGAGCCGGTGGTAGAGGAGCACCTCACCGCGTGTCTAAGCTGCCGGCATCGGGTGGCCTCCATGCGGGAACTCATCGATGCGCAACGGCTGCGCCTCGAAGCCGAGGCCCCGGACTGGGAGCGGCAGCGACAGGAGGTCCTGTTGCGGCTGCCATCGGCATTGACGGCTGGGCCCGAGCGGCGGCGGTGGTGGACTCGTCCGTTGCTCGCAGTAGCTGCCGTTCTGGTAGCTGCGGTCGGCCTCAAGGTGCTGTGGACGCCGCCGCCACCAGGCGCCCCCATAGCCGGCTCGGAACTGCCCGTGGAGCAGATCCTGGCCGAGGTTGATGCGATGTTGGCCGACGACTCCATCCCGGGGTTCGAGCCCATCGATCCGGGGTTGGACGATGCAATTTTTGAAAATGGAGCGTCATGAGGGGGCGGAAGTGGAGGTAGTCATGAAGAGTATGAAGAACGTGTTGATCATCTTCCTTTTTCTCGCGGTGGCGGGCCCGCTGGCGGCGAACGAGTTCGACCTCCCGCCCGGCAAGTGGTGGGAAGACCAGCGGCTGGTGAGCCGGATCGGGCTCACCGAGGAGCAACAGGAACACATCCGAGACGTGGTCTTTACCCACGCGCGGCGGATGATCGATCTCAAGGCGGATGTCGACAAGGCCGGGCTCGATCTCGCAAGCTCTGTCGACCAAGAGGTCTTCGACCCGGCACCGGTGCGCGCGGCCTACGCTGTCTTCCAGACCGCACGCCAGAAGCTCGAGAACGAACGCTTCGAGATGTTGCTCAAGGTGCGGCAGGTGTTGACCTATGAACAGTGGCAGAAGATCGAAGAAATCAAGCGGCGATTGAAACAGATGCGGTCGGAACGCCGGCCCGGTGCCCAGGGACAACGACCGCAGGGCGACCGGTCTCCCGGATTCTAATACTGGATACTCGATACTGGATACTCGATCCAGCCACCAACAGCTTGACAAGCCGGATCGCGAATTTATGATTTCGTTGCATCGAGCATATTGACAGCAACCGCCCTGTCTGCTACAAATAGCCTCCCTTTTTGGGGAGAGGTGTGGAATGAGCGATTACGCAATAGTAGAGCATGGCGGCAAGCAGTACCGGGTGAGCCCGGGTGACGAGCTGCTGGTGGAGCGCACCCAGCCCGATCTGAAGACGGGCGACGACATGGTCTTCGAGCGAGTGATGCTGGTCAGCCAGAATGATGCTGTCCGCGTCGGCAAGCCGGTGGTTGACGGCGCGTTGGTGAGGAGCCGGGTCGTGGCCTCGGTGCGTGGTGATAAGATCATCGTTTTCAAGAAGAAGCGCCGCAAGGGATACAAGCGGAAGAACGGCCATCGACAGGACTACTACAGAGTCCGGGTCGAAGCCATCGAGGCCTAGGAGGAGTCATGGCGCACAAAAAGGGACAGGGCTCGAGCCGGAACGGTCGCGATTCGCATTCCAAGCGTCTCGGCACCAAGGTCGGCGACGGACAGCCGGTCACGGCGGGGACCATCCTGGTCCGCCAGCGCGGTACCCATTTCAAGCCCGGAAACAACGTCAAAAGGGGTGGCGACGACACCCTGTTCGCGACCTCGGCGGGCCAGGTGAGGTTCCAGAACCGCGGTCGTCTCGGTCGGTTCATCAGCATCGTCGTTAACTGAGACTTTTACACAATCCCATGACATCTCGAAACGAGACACCGAGCGCGGCTGCGTCGGTGTTTTCGTGTGTGAATCATGCTTGTTGACTCGGTACGGATTACGGTGCGCGCGGGTGACGGCGGCAACGGCTGCGTCTCATTCAGACGGGAAAAATTCGTACCACGGGGTGGGCCGGACGGCGGCGATGGTGGGCGCGGTGGAAGCGTGATCTTCATTGTCGACGAAGGTCTCAACACCCTCCTCCACCTCCACAATCGGCGTCTGGTACAGGCCGAACGAGGTCAGCACGGGAGGGGCTCGAACAAGACCGGCGCCGGCGGGGCCGACGTCGAGCTGCGAGTACCTCCCGGCACGGTGGTCCGTACTGCCGCCGGTGACGATATCCTCGGCGACCTGGTGATTCATGGCCATAATCTGGTGGTGGCGCGGGGCGGTCGCGGCGGCCGGGGCAACGCCCGCTTTTCCTCACCCGGCAATCGTGCCCCACGAAAGGCCGAAGACGGCGGGTCGGGCGAGAAGCTCGACCTTGACCTGGAGCTCAAGCTGCTCGCCGAGGTGGGATTGGTAGGTTTACCGAACGCGGGTAAGTCCACCCTGCTGTCACGGCTTTCCGCGGCCCGGCCGAAGGTGGCGGACTATCCCTTCACAACCGTCGAACCACATCTGGGGGTCGTGACGGCGCCCAATGACGAGCTTCGCACCCTGGTGATGGCCGACATCCCGGGGCTGATCAAGGGCGCCCACGAGGGTGCAGGCTTGGGGACACAGTTCCTGCGCCACGTGGAACGCTGCCCGGTGCTTGCCCATCTGGTCGATCTTTCACAGGAGATCCCGCTGGAAGAACGAGTTGATACCATTCGATCCGAGCTCGAAGCTCACCCGGCGCCGCTCGAGATGCGACCTTGGGTGCTGATCGGCACCAAGCTCGATGCAGTAGCTGATCGAGAAGCAGCTCTCGCGAAACTCGAGGCTGTCGGCAACGCCCACGGAGTTTCGTCACGGCCCGTCTCGGCGGTGACCGGAGAGGGAATCGATCGGTTGCTGGAATTGCTGTTCGGTTTGGTAGAGGAGGTCAAGGCAGAGCCATGAAACGGAGAATCGCAATTTACGGGGGAAGCTTCGATCCTTTTCACCTGGGTCATCTCGTGCCGACGGTGCGCGCCCAGGAGACCTTTCACTTCGAAGCAGTGTACTTCGTTCCGGCAGGTTCGCCGCCGCACAAGGATGCGGCGCCGCTGACCGCCGTCACGCACCGTCTCGCGATGGTGGCGATGGCGACGCTGCCGTATGAAAACTTCTTCACCTCCGACGACGAGGTCTTCGCCCCCCAGCCCACGTACTCGGTGGAGACAGTGCGGCGTTTCCAGCGGCAATTCCCCGACAGCACGCTGTATTTCATCCTCGGCTCCGATTCGTTCTCCCAGATCGGGACCTGGGAGCACTGGGAGGAGCTGGTTGACTCTGTCCATCTGGTGGTGTTGCACCGCGCCCATATGTGGGGTCGGGAGCTGGAGGCTCGGGTCCCCGCGCGCTTGCGGCCGCGGATGCGGTTGGCCGAGCCCTTCGAACAAGTTCCCGATCCGGAGGAGTTGACCGTGTACCTGCTGAACCACGAGCCCTTCCCGATCTCCGGAACTTCGATCCGCAACCGCCAGAGTCGCGGACTGCCGATTCGCGAGCTGGTGCCGCACGAGGTCCACTCCTATATCGAAAAGTACGGTCTTTACTTGCCGACTGCCGGGAAGGAGGGATGATGCGGGATACCAAAGACCCCGATCCCCTGCAAACCGCCGCGCGTGCCGCCGCCGACAAGAAAGCCTTTCAGATCGTGGGTCTCGAGGTCGGCGATCTCACGTCCTACACCGACAGCTTGCTCATATGCTCGGGCGCCAGCGATCGCCAGGTCGCTGCGATAGCGGGCGAGGTGCAGCGACAGCTGAAGGATGCAGGCCGGCGACCGCTCCACGTCGAGGGCGAGTCGCACGCGGACTGGGTTCTCCTCGACTACGGTGAATTCGTAGTCCATGTCTTCACCGAGGAGCGGCGCACGTATTACGGGCTCGACGGGCTGTGGGGGGACGCCCCGAAGCTCGAGGCTGACGCCCTCGGCATAGGCGAGATCGAGGTCACGTGAAGGTGAACCCGCATATCTCACCAGCTTTCTACTGCGGCCAGCGGTGCACAGCAACCCGGTGAGATATGCGGGTTAGCGTCGCGTGGTTCGGCCGTCGGTCGGCGAGTCCATACGAGGATCAGATCGAGACCTACCGGCTGCGTATCGATCGGCGCTGGAAGGCCGAGGATCGTGTCTTACGCCCCATAGCCGGTGGGCGGGAGAAGGACCCTCGCCGCACGCTGCGTCTCGAGGCCGAGGCACTGCTTCGCCACCATGAACCCGGTTGGCGGTTGGTAGCTCTTGATGAACGAGGTGAACGTCGGGACAGTGTTGCTTTCACCGGCTGGCTTGGAGACCTTGAAGATCGGAGTGTTGGCGGGATTCTCTTTGTCATCGGCAGTGACCTGGGTTTGGATCCGGGTCTTGTCGGCGGGGCGAACGAGCGCCTCTCGTTGAGCTCGATGACTCTTCCCCATCTTCTGGCCCGCCTGGTGCTGTGGGAGCAACTCTATCGTGCCACCGATATCCTTTCGGGTGGTGCGTACCACCGGAAATGAACAGAAATTCGTCCGCCGATATCAGGTACAATAAGGATCCGGTCGCCGGGATCAATAGCGGCCATTGACTCGGTGAGAGGACCGGGTTCGCGGAGGTTAGACCAATGAACAAGAGACAGCGTGAACGCTATCGCAAACAGTTGTTGGCGAAGCGGGAAGAGCTCCTTCAGCTCGTGCAGGCGGCGCGCACCAGTGAGAAAGAAGGCACCGGCAAAGAGGCCCCGGATCTGGGTGACCGAGCCTTGTCGACCGTGATTCGAGACCTAAGCTATCAGCTGACCATCGCTGAGCGCGACATCGTGCGCCGGGTTGACGACGCCCTCGACCGCATGGAGAAGGGTGAGTACGGACTCTGCGTCGCCTGCGGCAAGAAGGTACAAATCGGACGCCTCGATGCCGTTCCCTGGGCCCGCCACTGCATCGAATGCCAGGAGCTGCAGGATCGTGGAGAAATTTGAGAGCTAGAATTCTCTCGGCCTGAATATGGCCCACGTTTACCTCCTTGCATCGCCTGACGACTACCTCCTCGAAACCAGGGTGCGTGAGGCGCTAGCGTCCGCGTCCTCCGAGCTCGGAGGGGTCGAACCGGAGATTCTGCGGGAGGAAACGACTCCCGAAGAGCTGGCCGTCGAACTCTGCTCGCCCTCGCTCTTTGCTCCGCAGCGGGTCCTCTTCGCGCCGGATATCCGGAGCTGGCTCGATATTCCGGCGAGGCGAAGTCGCGGTGGCCGTGACAAGGAGTCGAAGGTGGAGATCGATGCCGACCCGGTAGTGCGGGTGCTCAACGAGGGTCTGTCGGAGGGCACCGCCCTGGTCATGGCCGCTGTTTGCCGTGAGAAGCCGAAAGGGCCCTTGGCGAAGGCGGTGGAGGAGGTTGGGACCTTGATTTGGATCTCCCTCCCGCCGCAACCGAAGCCGTGGGAGGACGTGAGTCTTTCAGGCGAGCAGTGCGAGCTTTTGCGCGAGGTGTTGGCTCGGGACGTGGGTGAGGTTCAATTCACTCCGGAGGCGGAGCGCCTGCTCTTCGATCGGCTCGGATTCGCGCCTCGCCTGCTCGCTCAGGAAGGCCGCAAGCTGGCCGCCGCGAGTGCTGGCGGAAGGGTCGACGAGGACCTCGTACGTGCCCTGTGCTTTCCAAAGGAACGGTCGTTGGATGTGGTGTGGGATGCGCTGCTCGAACGGAAAGCGGCGCCGGTGCTCGATATCATCACCGCCGCTGCAGGCGGCCTGCCGGTTCGCGATCGCCATGGGAAGATCATGACTTCGGACGGGGTGCCCATCGCTGTCCTCGGTCAAGGCTCTCTGGTCTTCCAACGCCTCTTGTACCTGCGGCTGCTGGCGACTGAAAACGGGCTCGTCGAGGAGATGGCGCCGGAGCGGACCGGCGACCGGTACTGGTACCCCAGCCAATTCAAGAAAGGAATCGGTCCGAAGCTCGTCGAGCTCCTCGAGGCGGACGCGCCGTCACCGCTGATACGGTCCGGCTCGAAACCGCCGTCGCTTTTCATGCTTGGGGGGCTCTTCCGCGGTGCGGGCCGCTATCGCACCTCGGAGCTCGAGAGGGCGCTGGCTGAGCTCGGCACGGTGGAGACGGCGCTGCGAGGCGATCTCGCAGTGGAGGCGCTCTCAGTCTGGTTCACCGGCATCCTGGGCTGAGGACAAGTGATCAGTCATCGAGTCATCAGTGATCAGTAACGCTCGTTCGTCTGGTGACTGATCACTGATCACTTTCACGGGTGGGGTGAGCGGTTCGTCACTCTTGCGCCTCTTCTCAAGTACACTGGCACCATGGCTGACAACGAGTTGATTTGGGTAGTGGACGACGATTCCGCGATCAGGGAGTTGTTGTCGTTCATCGTCACCGAAGCGGGCTACACAGTCGATACATTCTCATCCGGCGCCGAGGTCCTTGCCCATTCCGGGCGACCGCCCGATGCGGTCCTACTCGATCTCATGATGCCCGAGGTCGACGGTGTTGAGGTCCTCAAGGAGATCGTGCGCCGCCACCCGAAGCTTCCGGTCCTCATGATCACCGCCGACAACGACGTTCAGAGGGCGGTAGAGGTGACCAAGCTCGGGGCGTACGACTACCTGGTGAAACCGGTCGATCAGGAAAGGCTGCTCACGACACTGAGCCGGGCGCTGTCCCACGGAAACCTCGAAAAGGAAGTTGCGCGTCTCAAGGGGGCGCTTTCGGACCGATATCATCTCCGCAACATCGTTGGTTCATCCGCAGCGATGCGGAAGGTGTATGACCAGATCGAAAAGGTCCTGGAGTCCGAGATTACGGTCTTCATCGCCGGCGAGAGCGGTACCGGCAAGGAGTTGGTGGCCAAGGCCGTCCACTATGCGTCGATGCGTTCCGACGGCCCCTTCATTGACGTCAACTGCGCAGCGATCCCAGAGGGTCTGCAGGAGAGCGAACTTTTCGGCCACGAAAAAGGCGCCTTCACGGGCGCGCTCGCCACTCACCCGGGCAAGTTCGAGCAAGCCGCGGGCGGCACGATCTTCCTCGACGAAATCGGCGAAATGTCGCCATCCGCCCAGGCGCGCCTGCTGCGCGTTCTTCAGGAGCGTGTCCTGCAGAGGGTCGGGGGAGTCGACACCATCGAACTCGATGTGCGCGTCATCTCGGCCTCCAACCGCGACCTCGAATCGATGGTCGAGGATGGTTCCTTCCGTCGAGATCTCTTTTATCGCCTGGTGGTTTTCCCAATCGCCCTGCCGCCGCTGCGCGATCGGCGCGAGGACATCCCGCTGCTGGTGGAACACTTTCTCGACAAGCATGCCCGCGATGCCGGCAAGCGCGTAACGGGGGTCGAACCGCAGGCAATGGAGGCGCTATCGACCCACGGATGGCCGGGCAACGTGCGTGAACTGGAAAACGTAATTCATCGTACTCTGCTGGTTTCGGCGGGTTTGGAGCTGACGCTTGCCGATCTACCCCCTGGTATCGCCGGAAGCGACGGGGTTCCGGAACCGTCCGCTCCCCCCCCGGGGGAAGCCGGAACCAAACGCCTGGAGGATCTCGAGCGGGAGGCTATCGTCCACGCGATGGACAACAACAAGGGCAACCTTTCGGATGTCGCGCGCCAGCTCGGAATCGGCCGTTCCACTCTCTACCGAAAGCTCGAGCAGTATGGCCTCAGAGAAAAGAAGTAACCCTCAGTTCTCAATTCTCAGTTCTCAATTCTCAATTGCCACCGACCCACCCCCGTTTCGGGGTGCGTGGAGATGAAGTCGAGGAGGGGGCACCGACAGGTCGCCAGCCGCCAATCCCTCCGAATCTACTGGGAGGGTCGGGTGGAAATTCAAAATTGAGAATTCAAAATTGAGAATTCTACAGAACGTCGTCCCACCCCTTCTCGTGAAGCGCTTCGACGACCTCTTTGACTCGCTGCGCCTGGTCCTTCGGCACTACCAGCACAGCGTCCGGGGTGGCCACCACAACCACATCGTCGATGCCGACCACTGAAACCACGGGCCCGGTGCTGACCAGCACGTTGCCGCCGGCATCGATTACCTGCACACGTCCGCGGACGGTGTTGCCGGTGGCATCGGGGGCAAGGGTCTCTGCCAGCGCCGACCACGAACCAACATCCGACCACGGGAAATCAACCGGTACGGTCCAGAGTCGTTCGGCGCCCTCCATAATTCCGAAGTCCAACGAGGTTGATGGAAGGAACGGGTATACCTGGGAAAGGACGGCGTCGGATTCATCGGTTCCAAGGGCTTCTCCGATGCGATCGAGACCGTTTGCAAGGTCGGGGATCTGGCGCCGGATCTCTTCCAGCAGGGTGGTTGCCCTCCAGGCGAAGATACCGGCATTCCACAGGTGCCCGCCCGATTCGAGATAGGTGCGGGCGTGGTCGACATCCGGTTTCTCGACGAATCGCCGTAGCCGGTGAACCGACCATTCTCCCTCGAGCGTGTGTTCGGGACCGAGTTCCAAATAGCCATAGCCGGTCTCGGGCCGCGTGGGCCGGACTCCAAAGGTGAGTAGGCCGCCCTCGCGGCTCACAAACTCGGCCCCCGCCGCCATCGCCGCGCGAAACCGCGCTTCCTCGCCGATGACGTGATCGGCCGGTAGCACGATGCAGACGGCCTCGGGGTCTGCTTTTTGGGTGGCACATGCCGCAAGCCCGGCGCAGGCCGCGGTGTTGCGACCTATCGGCTCGGACAGAGTGTTTTCCGGCGGCAGCTCCGGGAGGACGTCGCGGGTGGCTTCCGCCGTCTCGGCAGTGGTCACCACCCACACCCGATCCACTGGCACCAAGTCTCCCAGCCGCTCGAAGGTCATGCGGAGGAGGGGGGTTTCGGTTGCGAGCGTGAGGAGCTGTTTGGGTAGGTGGTGGCGCGAAGCCGGCCAGAATCTCGTCCCGGAGCCCCCGGCCATGATGACGGCATGCAGCATGAGTTCATAGTAGCTCGTTTCGGATTTCCACGGCTTTTGAGGAATCAGAAGAAAGGAGTTTTGAGTGTTGAGTTATGAGTTTTGAGTTAGGACACCAGCCGATTGGACAGGCGGGAACCCACCGGCGACGGTGCGTCACCGCGCCCGCCTTGGTCACGGTGTAGCCCAAGGGGTGAAGCCGAAAGGGCGCGAGTAACTCAAAACTCAAAACTACGAACTCAAAACTAAGATTCACGGTCCAGTAACGCTCGAGTCAATGATCTTGAGGATCTCGTCAAGAGAAGAAATGCGTTGGTAGGGCTGGTCGGAGAAGAGATCATGACGGTCGATCAGGACGGCGGCGAAACCGGCGTTTTTGGCGCCCGCATAGTCTTCGAGTGGTGCGTCGCCGACGTGGAGTATCGAGGAGGGATCGACCCCGAGGCGGCTCGACGTTCGCTGGAAGATTTCCTGCGAGGGTTTTTCGACGCCTTCGATGGCCGACACAGTGACGACCTCGAACCAGTCGAAAAGGTTGAGTGAGCTGAGGATATCCGGTAGTCGACGGTCCCAGTTCGAAATGATGGCCAGTGCCAGCCCTCGGGTTCTGAGCTTGTTGAGGGTGGTGGCGGTCTCGGGGAAAACCCGCCACACGCCGTCGTCGGAAAACGCGGCGTACAGATCGTCGAGAAGCGGCTCCCAGGGAGCGTCGTGGTCGAGCTGACCGAGAACCACCTTGACGAACTCTCCCCACCAGGCGCGCTCACCGCCGGGCGCCGAATTGTAGCGATCCTGTCCGGGGGAGGTACGACGCTGCATCTCGGCCCACGCCTGCCGGAAGACGGGACCCACCTCCTCGGCATGAACGGATCGGCCGTGGCGGCTCAGCTGGACGGCGTAGATCTCGGAAGGGCTCGGATCGCAATACAACAGAGTGTTCCCTGCATCGAACGTTATGGCCGCGGGTCGGTTCCTCTTTCTCGTCATGGACGAAGGATAACGTTAATAATTTGTAACGTTCAACATTCAAATCTCTGAGAGGAATCTGCCATACTCGACCGGTGTTGACGGACCGACCGTACCTTTCCCCCAACAGCGGCAAACAACCCTCGATGTCACGTCGTTTGTTGGTCGCCTGGTTGGCGACAGTCCTCGCCTCGGCAGCGGCGCCGCTTGGTGCCGGGGCGATCGAGGACCGTGTCGACAGCCACATCGAAGCGGCGGTGGATGACGGGGTGCAGCCCGCTGATTTTCATCATCTCTTCATGGCCTTCGCCTGGCGGGGCACCCTGAGCGACTGGAACGACGCCGAGCGAAACGTCGATCGGGTGGCGGGTGTGCGTCGCGTCGATCCCCTGATGGTGGACGAGATCCGGTTGATCCGAGCTCGCTTGATCCTCGACCGCGGCCGAGACGCTGCGGCACGCGAGCTCTTTCGAACCATGGGTGGTCTCTCGTCGTGGTGGTTCCAGGGCCCAGTGCCTCTCGAGGAGTTGCAGGATTTCGACCGACTTGCCGTGCCGCCGGCCGCAGACGTCGAATGGCGTGTTGTGGCCGGAACTGATCCTCTCGGGTGGGTTCGGGTGTCCGGGCTGGCGTGGCCTCCACGACGGCAGATGGCGTACCTCGCGACCACGGTTGTCAGCGACAGCGAGCAACCGGTGGCGGTGAGGATCGGAGCGGCGCAGGTCGCCCGCGTGTGGCTCAACGGGTTCGAGGTTGTGACCACGCCGCAACCGTTGCGACGGGCGGAAGACCAAGTGGCGGGAGGCGCGTGGTTGCGGCAGGGGCGGAACCTGTTGGTCGTGGCTGTGGCTTCCGAAAATGACCGCTGGTGGCTGCGGGCGCGGCTGACGCGTCCCAATGGTTCACCGCTTGACGGGGTGCGCGAGGTTCGGGAGCCGCCTACCGATCAGGCGGAGGTGGAGCGTAGACCACCTGTGGTGCGCGAGCTGGGCGGGGAGATCCGCAAAGCCGTGGAGTCGGGGACTCCGGGCGCATCGATGGCGCTTGCTGCGTTCCTGGTGGCCCATCGCCCGGAGCCCGAAGGTGGTGGAGGCATGCGCGCGGCCTGCGGAGCAGCGAGGGCAGATGCCCCTGGCGAGGCACGTCTGCTCGAGTGGATGGTGACCTCCGACGCGGGCACGGCTCGCGATCTCCTTCTCGGCGCGGTGGCGGCGGACCCAAATCTCCTGTGGGCCCGCCTCGAGCTTGCGGGTTGGTACGGGGAGCGCAGCCTCTTTGAAGAGGCGCACGGGCTTCTCGGCGAAGCGAATGGAGAGGACGCCGTCGTGCGGGCCGCCAAACTCGATCTGGATGCGGGGTTATGGGGTGCGGTGGCTCTGCCGATGATGGCCGAGCTCGGTCGCGCCTATCCACGTTGTGTTCGGGTCAACCTGAGCGTTGCCGAGAGTGCCATTCAGACCCGCCGCTGGGATCTCGCGGCGGAGGCGGTGTCGCGTCTCGAGGATCTGACTCCCGGTTCGGCTGCGATCATCGACCTTCGCCGACGCCATGCCGAAAGCTGTGGCGACGGTGAGGCTCTGCGCCACCTCTTCGCCGACGAGCTCGCTCGGGACCCGAATCAGCCCGAGGTACGCATTCGCCTGGCGCGGCTGGTTGCGGCCGACGATGATCTCGAGGGCGCCCGTAATCTTCTCGACGAGGGGTTGCGACGATCTCCCGGCAACGTCGAGCTGATCGTCGAGCTCGCGGGCATCGAGCATTCCGGTGGCGACGACGCACGAGCCGCGACCCTGGCGCGCAAGGCGCTCGAGCTGCGGCCGCAGAACCGGCGCGCGCAGCGTCTTCTCGAGCTGCTGGGCGAGCGCAGCGAGGTCCTCGACTGGCTGCGGACTCCTGCGGAGATGTGGCGGATGGCGGATGCGGCGGCGCCGGAAGGGCATGCCGTTGCGCTCCTGGATCATCGCGAAATCCGTTTTTTGCCCTCACACCTCACCGAGGAAAAGGTCCAGCTGGTCTTTCTCGTTCATACCGCCGAACGGGCGGACGATTTGCTCACTCATCATCTATTATTTGTTGCCGAGTCCGAGCGTCTGCGGGTGTTGAGGGCTCGTATCCTGCGCCGCGATGGCTCCGAGATCGCCGCGCGCCAGGGAGACACGCCGCGGCTTTCGGATCCGGAGTTCAACCTCTATTACGACACCCGTCTACGGGTTCTTCGTTTTTCGGAGTTAGAAGACGGAGACATCATCGAGATCGCGTATGTCCTGACCGAGACCGAGGAATCCAACGAGACCGGCCCATACAACGGGGGGCTGATCCAACTCGGCCGGGACGTTCCGGTTGCCCTCATGGAGTTGGAGTTGGCCGGCCCAGAGGAGTTGTTGCCGGACTGGGAGTTGGTCCACCTCGAGGGCGAACCGACACTGGAGAAAGATTCCGACGGCGAGCACCATCTGCGCTGGCTATGGCGGGATCTTCTCGCGGTGATACCCGACGTGCCTCCGGCACCCAAGCTGATAGTGACTCCATACCTCGTCTACTCGAATCATCCTGACTGGGGAGACCTCGCCGACTGGTATGCGCGCCACGTCGCTCCTCGTATCCGGGTCTCGGAGCAAGTTCGGGAGACCGCACAGCAGCTGGTCGGCGGGTTCGATGACCGCCTCGAGAGGATCAACCGGATCTACCGATTTGTGACCAACGAGATTCGTTATGTGGGCCTCGAGTTCGGCGAGCATCGCTTCCGGCCCTTCTCGGCCGATTGGGTTCTGCACCACCGTATCGGCGATTGTAAGGACAAGGCGGCACTGTTGGTGGCGCTGTACGACTCGATCGGCATACCCGCCCGCATGGTCATGGTGCGCACCAGTGATCTCGGGCCGGTGAGCAACGAGACGGCTGTGCTCGAGATTTTCAACCACGCCATCGCCTATCTGCCGGAGGACAATCTCTGGCTTGACGGCACGGCCTCGGGGCATGCGCCCTACCCGCCCCCGGCGGGCGACCAGAACGCCGTAGTCCTGGTGGTCGACGGAGCTCAGAGCCGGCTGCAGAGCACTCCGGCCGCAGGGGGTGGTCTTGCCCGGTCCAGATTTTCTCTCAGCCCCGGCGAAGAGGGTGCGGTCAAGCTGGTGATCCGAGTTGATGACACGGGTGAGGCGGCCGACCTCAGACGGGCACGGTTTGCCGGCAGCCGGGAAGACCAGCGAGTTTCCCGCTGGTTGCAAGAACTGTTTCCGGGCGCGCAGCTCACCGGCAAACCCAAGCTGCAGCTGAGACCCGGGCGCGACCCGGCGATCATGGAGATCGAGGGCACGGTGGCTCGCAGTGCCCTTGAGAGCACTGGGGGAATTCGGGTCTTTCCCGGTAGTCTCGAGTGGGCGGCGAGCATGGTGCCGGGCGGAACGCGTCACGGACCGCTGATGGTGGCTGTTCGTCCCGATCTCGACTGGACGCTTGAGGTCGATCTCGGGCGGCCACCGGGCCATCTTCCCGAAGCCGTCGATCTGGACACCCCCTTCGGCTCGCTGCACGTCGAAATGCAGGCTCAGGCCCAGGGTTACCGGGTCGAGGGTCTCCTCCACCTCGAGCCGGGGCTGGTGGAGGCCGGTGAGGTTGTTGCCCTGCGTGAGTTCCTGGTTGCGGTGGAGCGCCACCTCGAGCGTCGGTTGGAGTCACCGTGAGAGCGCCCGCATCTCGTGCTGCAGTCCTTGCGGCGATCCTCACGGTGTCGCTGCCGGTTTCGGCGGGGTGGTGGGAGGTGTGGCGCGATGACATGCTCCTCGAGCTTGGGGTGGCCCGGGAACAAGCGCTTGCGGCCGTTACCGAGAACCCGTCGAGCGCAGATGCGGTTGCCTCCGCCATGTGGTGGCTGGCCAATATCGAAAATCTGCCGGCGCCGGAGGAGATCCTTTCGGTCACCGAGAACGGCCGCGACCCGGAGCTCGGCTTCATCCTTGCTCTCATCGAAACCAGGCTGAGATTCGAGGCGCCGGCCAGCTTTCTGAAAAAGGCCGAGCTGGCGGGGCCATTCGGAGTCTTCAGTTCCCTCGATCTGGAGCGTGATGTCGTGCCGCCCGACGATGGCTTGCCTCCGCTTGGAACTCGGTGGCGGAATCAGAGCGCCGCCGTTCGGCTCGTCGTGCAACACCCCGACGGGCGCCATTCTCCACCCGTGGCCATGGCCGTTGACGGGGTCTACCTGATCGCCTGGAACCTTGAGGCCGCCGAGGATGTCACCGGTTGGCTGGTGGTGGAAGCCCAGGGCGGCTACAACCTTGAGGTGGACGGACTGGCGGTAGACCGGCGCCGGAATTGTGGGCTCGAGGACCCTGAGACCAACTGGTACCGCATTCGTCTCGCCCGAGGCGCGCATCGGCTCCGGGTGGAGCTGGCCTCTCCCAACGGGCCTGGCGTGAGGGTGAGCGTGCTCGATGATCGAGGTGGTTCGACGGCGGGCGTGAGGGCCACCGAGCGGCCCTCTGATGTCTGGACAGGTTCGGAGGTGGAAATCTCATTGCCTCCGGCTGAGGCAGAGTTGTCGGAGCGCCTCGAAGGCGGCGGGGGATCGACGGCAGAGCTGCTGTTGGCGGCTCAGTTGGCGCGGGGCCGAGGGGATCCCATTACAGAGTATGGTTGGATCGAGCGTGCCCGTGCCAATGATCCGGAGAATCCGTGGACCGCTTTTGCCCTCGCCCGCCACAAGTTTCTGGAAGACGGGGACGGTCATGGCGCCGAATCCTCCCGTCGCACGGCACAGCTCCTGCGGGAAGCGACCTCAATTCCCGGGTCACGGCTCTTCGAACGAGCGGTAGCCGCGCGCGAGGGCCGAGCAGAAGACGCTGAACGCCTCCTCGATGAGTTGATGAACAGCAACGGAGACGATGTGCGAATCCTGCGCATCTGGGTTCGGGAGGCAGTGCGGCGCGGGTGGGCCAGCGAAGCCGAGGAGGGACTGGCCCGGCTCGAAACGGCTCTGCCGGACTCACTCAGCGTCACGGGGCTTCGCCTCGAGGTTTTGTCGTCTCTCGAGCGCTGGCGCGAGCGCGAGATGCTGCTCCGCGCGCTCGCTTCGGCAGTGCCGGTCGAAACCCGGTGGATCGGTCAACTGGGATCGAGCTGTCTTGTGGGTGAGGCGGTTGCTGCCGCTGAGACTCTGCAGGAGGAGATTGATGATCCCGATTTTGACGTACAGCTGGTGCGGCTCCATCTCGAGAACGGCGATCACGAGGCGGCACTCATCGAGCTCGAAAGGGCGCGGGCGGAGTGGGGAGATCTTCCAATCTTCGATCAGCTGGCGCTGGTGGCGGCCGGCGGCGACCCCGAAGCGATGCAGCGGGCAGTTGCCGGCGCGCTCGAGCGCGATCCGTCGAATCTGCAACTCCTGACCCTGGCGTGGCGACTCGGACGGGTTCCGTTCTATGCTCCGTTCCAGGTCGAAGCGAGAACGTTTGCTGCGCAGCACCGCGATCTTGGAACCGATGTCGATGCGGTCCTTCTCCTCGATCAGGCGGTGGAACGGATCTTTCCCGACGGCTCGAGCTTGTACTACTACCACGGGCTGACCCGAGCCAACACGCCGGTCGGGGTGCGTCGCGCATCGTTGCTGCAACCCCTGCCCGACGCCTTCCTGCTCAAGGTGAGGATCCTCAAACCGGACGGCCGACAGGTTGTGCCGAGTGAACTCAGACCGAACCAAGGGGCGATCACCCTGAGCGATGTCAAGCCCGGAGATCTGGTAGAGGAGGAGTACGTGGCACGGGTCGCAGCCACCGGTGCCACCCGCGATGGTCATTTGCCTCCCTACCTTTACCGATTCGCCGATCCCGATCGAGCCTTCGGGCTCTCCGAGTACGTGCTGTTGGTGCCGCCCGGAATCGATCTTCAGGTGGACGGGAACTTTGAAGGCCTGGAACGCAGCGAGCAGGAGTGGCAGGGCCTCCGCATGCTCAATTGGCGCGCGGAGCGCGTGCCGCCGATGCCGACCGAACCCTTCGCCCCGCCTGCCCAGGATCTGATGCCGTGGTTGAACTACGGGTTCGGCGTCACCTGGCAGGATGTGGGTGACGCGGTGCGCGATATGGTTTTGCCGGTGCTGCGATTGTCACCCGAGTTGCGTGAATGGAGCAAACCGTTGCTCGAGGGCGAGACGGCCAAGGAAGAGCTGCGGACCCTCCTGAATGCGCTTATCGATACCGTCGAACCGGGCGGCGGAGAGCTCGCCGTGGGCGTAGCCGCTGGGGACAGCTTCCGGAGCCGGCGAGGAAACCGTCTCGGAATCCTCGCTGCGATCCTGGCGGACGCGGGCTGGGGGGTCGATTTGGTACTGACGCGCCCGTGGACCGACCGCGGTCAACGCCTGCGGGTGCCGACCCTGGACGCTTTTCCGGCCGCTCTACTCCGGCTCGAGAGTGGTGGCGAGGAGCTCTGGGTGGACATCCGGGAGGAGAAGCGTGGCGTCAACCACATCAACCCGATATTTCAGGCCAGCGACGGTCTGGTGCTGCCGCTGACCCGCCCGCGCGCGCCCGTCACGGTGATTGAAGATCTGCCCACCTTCCCAAATCCCGATCTCGAAGAAAGGGTCGAGGTCCGTGCCGAGATCTCCGCGGAGGGAGACGCTCGAATTGAATTCCAGATGCCCCTGCGTGGCATTCAGGCCGACCGCCTGCTGGAACGCGTGGAAAGTGTTCCGGTGGATCAGGAGGAGATGGTGTATCGGCAGCTGGCGGTGAGCCTCTTCGCGGGAGCCAGCGCCGTCGAGGGGAACATCGACCGCTCCCCTGATGGTGCCGTGATCCACCTCGAGATGCTGGTTCGAAATGCCTGCGACGCCGAGGAAGGGGAGCTGGTTTGCCGGAGTCTGGTGCTTGCACGCCCGTTGGTGCCCGTGCTGGCGTCATTGCCTGAGCGCACCTACCCGCTGGTTCTGAGAGTGCCGATAATGCGCCGGCTCGAGCTCGAACTCGTCCCTGCCCCGGGCTGGGAACCGACGCATCGTGCCCCTCGGCGCCTCGAGGCAAAGTGGGGGTCGGTGGGTGAAGACCTCGAGAAGGGGGCCGGGTCTCTCCGGTCGGTGCTGCACATCGCGCTTCCAGCGCAAACGGTGGCAACCGAGGATTACGCCGCCTTCGCGCGCTTCTGCCAGGCGGTCGACGAGCTCTCCACCCGACCGCCGCGGCTACGCCGCGCAAGTGATCAGTAATCGGTCATCAGTGATCAGTCCATCGCACAGGATTACACACCGATCACTGATAATTGATAACTGATCACTCGCCCGAGAAGTCGAAACCTCGGTCAACGGTTATACTCGGCGCCGTCATGGAGATTGTTGAGGGTACCGTCATTGCGATGCACGGCCCGTTGGTTCGGGTGCAGGTGGGCGAGGACACCCTCGTGGTGGCGGCGCGGCGACGGCTCAATTGGGAGGGCGGCACTCCATCGGCAGCTCGTCTGGTGGTGGGTGACGGGGTGGCGGTCGAGATGCAGGGGGAGGACGGCGTCATCGTCGCCGTCCATGCGCGCCGAAACTCCCTCCTGCGCAAAGCGCCCGCAAAGAACCGTGCCCAGATCCTGGCAGCCAACGTCGATCAGGCGTTGCTTGTCTTCGCCGCCCTGGAACCGGAACCCAAACCGGGCCTGCTCGATCGGTTCCTCGTCGCCTGCCATCTCGCCGGAATCGAGGTGGTGATCACGATCAACAAGAGCGATCAGGGTCTCGAGAAGGTGGAGCGATGGCTCCCAACCTATGAGGAGTTGGGCTACCGGGTCCTCCGAGTTTCGGCTCGCACGGGTTGGGGTCTCGGTGTCGTCAGGCGGCTCCTGGTCGAACGGACAACGCTCTTTTGCGGCCCCTCGGGCGCAGGCAAGTCATCCCTCCTGAACGCGGTCTACCCAGGATTCCGGCTCAAGGTCGGTTCATTGTCGGAGAGCACCGGCAAGGGCCGCCATACTACTTCGATGGCGGAGCTGATGCCGCTTCCGTATGGCGGCTTCGTGGTCGACACGCCAGGGCTCAAGGAGTTTGGAGTCTGGGAAGCCACGACCGAGGAGCTCGAAGCGGCGTTTCCTGAGATTGCGAGCAGGGCAGGGAGCTGCCGGTTTCCCAACTGTACTCACCAGCACGAACCGGAGTGCGCGATTCGCGAAGCAGTGGAATCAGGCAAGATCGATCCCGGCCGCCTGAAGAGCTTCCAGAGGATCCTCGAAGAGGCGCTCGAGAGTTGAGAGTTAAGATCCAGCCCTAACCCGCACTTCTCACCGGGTGTCTACTGCGGACGGCGAATCGCGGCGTCCCGCCGTGCTTGTCGCAAATCGTGCTCCTCGACGTAGCGCTACTACGACTGCGTCGCCCAATTCACAACAAGCCCAGCGGATACTTGCGCTTCGCCGCCCTCGCTACGAAACCCGGTGAGAAGAGCGGGCTAACTCTAAACTCATAACTTTGAATGTGTTCCGGGCATGGGTAGAAGCTGCATTCACCCCAGTGCTCGATGCGGGGCTGCGAGGAAGCAGGCGAGGTAGCCGGCGCGGCCGCGGAGGGTGGGGAGGGGAACGGCGATGCCCGCATTCTCCCTGCGCAGGCCCTCGTAAACCCGAGCGAGCTCGAACCGGTTGCGAAAGAGCCACATCTCCATGGGCTCGCCGGGCTTGAGTTCGGGAGTCTGGATCGGAACCTGAATGGAATGCAGGAGCACGTCGTCAGTGTCCCTGTACTCGCCGAAGATCCACTTGCGGGCGCCGTCCTCGAGCAGGTACGTGATGACCAGGAGGTTGGTGCTGATAGTTCCGGTCTCCTCGGGCGTAGCCTCCTCTCGAGAGTCTTCGTTTTGGGTCAATCGCCGGAGGAGGCCGATCAGGGAGCGCTCGAAGTCTATTTCCTCGGCATTCTGGGGAAGCTCAGCCCACACCACGGCCTCGGCTAGTTCCTGGGGCGGCAGGCCCTTGAGACGCGCTACGCCGAGGTAACGAAGTCCCACGTACAGGGTGTCTGGCAGAGCGGGGTCCACCGGGAGGAACGCCCAGCGGACATTGTCAACCGTCGCCATCGAGATCTTTGCGATGTTGAGCTCCAACTCGAGTTCCTCGAGGAACGGCAGTGCGACGACAATGCCCTCATTGACAAGTTCGCCGTGGCTGTCGAGCGTGGCGGCATAGGGTCGGGTTGAGACTTCCTCGTGGCCGCTCCGTGCCGAAGCCAAAGGGGACAGGAAGAGGTCGACCTCGCCGGGGTCATAGCCGGAGTGAATGAGAAACTCGGCAATGTCGGAGATCTCGCGGGTGCTTTTGCCGGTAGTGAGTCTCGCCAGCTCTACGATGCCGTGACCGAAGAACTCAAACCGCTCGGCTCCGGGACCCGGATGAAGCATGGGCAGTAGACGAAAAACACCGTAATTCACTGCGATCCGGATACCGTGGTTGAAGGGGAAACCGACGCCCCGGAGTTCCTCGTAGACCTGTTGGATCTCGCACGCGGCGGCGATGACTCGCAGGGCCCGCCGCGAGGTGTAGAAGGCGCCGTCCCCGAGGAATTTCTCGAAGGTGAGTCGACGACGAAGCCTGATCGCCTCGAGCCGATTCTGGAAAATGTACATGAACTGAAGCGCTCGTTCCTCGGCCATCCGGCCCGCCTTGCGAACCTCTTCGAGGACCGTCGTAAAGTTCGACAGATCGTAGATCAGACCGAAACGGCGGACCGAGGAGTCGACCACTCCCGGTGCCGTGAAGTCGTACGGGCGTGTAGTCTTGGCAATCGGGGTTGCTGAGGAAGGCCCGGCCAGCACCAGGGTCGGGCCTTGTCGCTGCATCGGCAGGATCCGTCGTCGGAGGGCTGCAAGCAGTTCGAAGGTCTTGAGTCGCAGACCGAGATCTCGCAGGAGGTCCATCTGGTTTCTCGAGAGATGGATGGTATCGGCGAGCCCGGACGTGTGGATCGCGTCCAGAAGACGAGGTTCAAGCAGGGTCTCCGGTTGTTCGAGCTTGAGGCTCGAACCGACCGCGAGGCGGAGGAGTCTTCCTACTTCGGGTTGGCGGGCTACGACATCGCGGAGCCGTTCGAGCACCTCGCGGTTGGCGGTTTCCACCGCATCGGCTTTCTGCCGGAATCGTGCTCGAAGAAAACCGCTCAGCTGGGAGAATTGGCTCGGAGTCCGGGATTCCACGAGCAGGAGTTGATCCTGACAGATGATGCCCAACAGGGGTGTAATGGTAGGAGTCACCTGGACCTCTGCCAGCTTGCGGAGATGGTCGACGGCCGTAAGGGCGGCGCGCCGGAGGAGATCCGCGATGACGGTCGCGATGCCCTGGCGGGGGTTCTCGTACCCAGGCCGCCCATGACCGCCGCGGGATGCGGGCCAGGATTTCGGAACCTTGGATAGAGCGCGGCATACCTCTCCCGAGTGGAAGAGGAGGAAGAGATCGACCAGGCCCCGGTGGTAGTCGTTCATGAAGACATTCTCGAGAGTTTTAGAGATGGACTTGTGGTAGCGATCGCGCTGCGCCATCATCCGCTGCTTGTCATCCCCATTGCCGGCTTGTGGTCGAGTTCGGCACTCCATCTCCGCAGTGACCAAACCGTCGAGGTCCCGTCGAAGCTTGAGAACCCCGTCGGAGAGCAGGAGTGGGTAACCCCACGTCACGACTCTCTCTTCATCGCGGCCGAAAATCGGGAAGGGGGCGGGGAGGGAGGTTGCGAGCGCCGGGAAGAGGTCACACCACCCTCCTCCCACTTCTTCTGGAGTGAGGTAGATGGGGTGCTTCAGATCTTTCTGAAGGACCTGCCGAAATGCTTCCATCGACTTTTCGTCCCGCCTCATCCACCCATTGTATCTTCCGCCCGGCGCTCACGGGCTTTTGCTGTGATCGAGTGTGCCTGGTTGCCATCTAGCCCGGCCTTCTCGCCGTTCGACTGATCGGGGATGTAATAATAGACTCATATGCTATTTGAAGATTTGCTGCGGGCAATCAGGGAGAGCCCTTTCTTCCACGGCATGGCCCTGGAGGAACAGATGTTGCTTGCGCGGTTGGGAAGAGTTGATGTGCATCCTGCGGGCGGGGTATTGTTCCGCCCCGGCGAAACGCCATCCGCCCTCTACCTGGTACTCGATGGGGTTGTTGAAGTTTGCCGCGAGGAGAGTTCGGAGGTGGGGCTGCAGCCGGTAGCCTACCTGGGCGAGGGCTCCACCGTGTCCGAGAGCAAGGTTCTCACCGGCACCGCCCTGAACTCCCTCGCCCATTTCCCGGAGGGCGGCACCACGCTTCAATGGCCGCGGCCGGTGCTTCTCCGCCAGCTCTACTCATCGCGAGACCTGGCCCTTCACTACCTGCAGCGTCTGGCCCGCCGTCTTGAGGGAACCATCGCGGACCTCGGTGCGCACAGTAGCAGCAACCTTCGCGGTAGACTCGATCATTTTGACCTTCCCGCGATTCTACAAACGGTGGTTGACTCCGGGGCCACCGGGGTGCTCGAAATATTGGACGCAGAGGACAAGAATTTCGGAGCAATCCACACAAGCAGCCGAATGATCGGGCGCATATTATGCGGACGTCTCGAGGGCTCGGAAGCATTCCTGGAAATTCTGAACTCTCCACCAGAGAACGGGACCTTCAGATTTTCGAATCTTGCAGTCGCCCCGGAGACCGATTCGTACCGCCAGGTCCAACCGCTCCTCCTCGAGGCCGCGAGAGTTCAAGATGAGTTCGCCCATTTTGCGGCTACGGTTCCCGAGACCGCTCTCCTCCAACCTGCCACGCGCCGGTTGGCGTGGAGAGGCGGCATCGACGCGGATCTCGTCGAAGAGATTTGGCATCAGCTTTCAGCTCAGACGTGCGGCTGGGGGGTGCTCGCAGAGCTGCTGCCGTTCAGCAGGGGCCAAATCGCGCTGACGGTGCGCGACATGCTGCTGTCGGGTGTGCTCAATGTTGACCGCGACCACGAGATCACCAACGACGAATCGGCCCTGGGCGGCTAACCACAACGTTTCGCCGTTTAATCAACTTCCTTATACTGGGTCGATGCTGAAGAGGCGCCTGATCCTGAGCGTTGTTGCGGCGTTCGTCGTCGTGGTAGCGGGAACCTCCCTGATCCGCACCGTGCGGAGTTTTTATCGTCTCGACTTTCCCGTGGCCTGGATTGAGCAGGGACTGGTCGTCGATGATGCCCCCTCCGGATCGAGTGCCGAAGAAGCGGGTTTGGCGAAGGGCGACCTTATCGTCAGCTTGGACGGCGTTTCCATCGAACGTCTCGAGGACCCGGCGTTCGTCCTGGCTGGAGGTGAAGAGCACGATCTCACGATCAGCCATCCGGACGGCGGATTCTCGGAGGTCCGGTACCGGTCCCCGCCCCCGGACGTCAACCCGGTCTACCTGGCACGGACTCTGGTTGGCTTTCTCGGGCTCGGTTGCGCGTTGTATGCGGTGTGGAGCACGAACCGTCGTGAGGCGGCCACCTTCCTTCTCCTCGCAGCCACCGCCGTGATTCTTGGTGCGGTACCGAACCGAATCGCGTCGGCCGAGTTGATGCTCCAGGTTGTACGACGCAGCGCCGGGGCGGCACTGCCCTTCCTGGTCGTCCGGTTCTTCTCCATCTTCCCCGAGCGTGACCGATCGATGCGGGCGTGGGATCTGTTGACGGTTTTCGCGGTGGTGGCTTCCGGTGCGACGGCGCTGTTCATCGGTGCCGAGGCATGGTGGCCGGCAGTGGCGTCACTGTTGCGGACCATGTTCGTGTCTTCTCTGATCTTCGGCATCATCATCCAGGTTTGGCGTTGGCGTTCGGCCTTGCGGGAGGCCCGGATCAGGCGCCAAATCGAATGGGCGGCCCTGGGCCTCTTCGTCGGGTTGGTGCCATTTCTGTTTCTGGTCATGGTCCCGCGCTCGATCGGCATCCTATTTGAGCCCTTCACCTGGCTGGCGGTCTTACCCATCAGTGCAATTCCACTGACCCTCCTCGCCGCCCTCCGAGGGTACAAGCTGTGGGATCTGGAGCCGATCAGTCGCGACTCGCTCTCGGCCACTCTGGTCGTTGTTACCGGTGGGTTCATATTTGCGGTCACGAACCACCTCCTACTCAGGTACGCCGGCGGTTTGGGTTCCCTGCGCAACCTTTTCGCCTTTGCTACCGGCGTGCTCCTGGTTGTTCTCATGCAGCCGGTTCGGCTGCGGGTTGAGAAATTTCTCGATCAATGGCTCCATCAGGGACGTCCCGCGCCCCGCTCACTGCTCACGAGCGCGAGCCGCGAGCTGGCAAGGGTCACCGACCCGCGCGAGCTTCTCGTGCGTCTGTCCGCCACCCTGACCGAGGGTCTAGATTTCGATTTCGTCGCGACGTATCTGCGAGTTGGAGGGGAACGTTTCGAGCGCATCACGGGAGATGGAGATCTGTTGCCGGATTATCTCCCGGCCGCGGTCTCCGAGACCGAGTATCCGGGGGATCGAGAAGGTCCCATGACGTCCGCAGGCTTTGCCGTGAGGGTACCGCTCGAACGTGTCGGCACGGTCCACGGTCTACTCTATCTCGGGCTGCGGCGGGGCGTCTTCCCCCTCGGTAGCGAGGGTGAGGAGGTCGTATCTGCATTTGCCGCCCAGGCGGCGTTGGCATTGGAGAGTGCCCGGTACCTCGATGATCTGAGGCGTCAGGCAGAGGAATACCGGATCCTCCACACCAACACCCAGCGCATTATCGAGTCATCGGCCGCAGCGATACTGGTCTGTGATGCTGCGGCCCACATCCTATCCGCCAACCGGTATGCCGCCGACATTTTCGGGCGCGAAGCCCAGGATCTTGTCGGGCGCGGCCTCGGCTCGATTGTCGACTTGCCCGAGGCTTGGCAGATCGAGCTTCCCCTGCATGCTGTCAATACCGAGGCGCGAACTTTGGCGGATCCTCCGCGGCGGGTGATCCTGGCGGTATCCGTGCTCGAGCTCGACAGCGGCAGCTTCAACGGCCGGGTAGTGGTCCTCCAGGACGTCACCGAACTCCGTGAGCTGCAGAACAGGATGCGCGAGCACGAACGATTGGCCGGTCTCGGTCGGCTCGCGTCGGGTCTGGCCCATGAAATCAACACGCCCCTCACGGGCATTTCCTCCTTTGCCCAAATGTTGGGCGAAATGACCTCCGAGGATGATCCCCGCTCGAGCATCGTTGCCAAGCTGGTGGACCAGAGCTTTCGGGTGTCGCGCATCGTCTCCAATCTGCGCGCAATGGTGCGCGGTTCGAGCGACAGCCGCATGGTGCTCGAGATCAGTGGAGTGGTGGTTCGGGCGGCGCAGGACGCCGCACGCTCCCTCGGGGCGGAGGGGGTGCTGGAAATCGTAAGCGTCGAGGAGTCGGTGATGGCGTGGGCGTCGGTTGCGCCCCTCGAGCTGGCGGTGGGAAACCTGGTGCGCAACGCCATCGAGGCGTCGGTGCCCGGCGGGACCGTCCAACTCACCGTGGCCGCCGATGCTCAGTGGGCCGAGATCACCGTCGAAGATTCAGGCCCCGGCCTGCCGGACGATGTTCGTGAAAAGGTCTTCGAGCCTTTCTTCACCACCAAGGCCGAGCGTGGCGGATCGGGCCTCGGCCTCTCCATTACGCGTGATATGATCGCCCAACTTGGCGGCGAGGTAGGGCTCGTGAACCTGGAGCGCGGAGGGGCCCGAGCGACGATCAGGTTACAAAGATGGCAGGAGCCGCAACCGTTCTCGTGATCGATGACGAGCCCGTCCTTCAGGACGTGCTGGGGTCACTTCTGAAGTCCGACGGCTTCGACTATCAGCAGGCGACCACGGCCGCTGCCGGTATGCGTGTCCTCCGGGAGGAGGAGATCGATGTCGTGCTGCTCGACCTCATGTTGCCGGATCGTTCGGGCCTCGAGCTGCTGCCCGAGATCAAGGCGTTTGATCCCCACCTGCCGGTGGTCGTGATCACCGCCTACTCATCGGTGGAATCTGCCATTGATGCGATGCGTGCGGGCGCGTTCCACTATGTTCCCAAACCGTTCAAGAACGAAGAGGTCCTCAACCTCGTTCATCGGGCCGCCGAGCGACGGGCGCTTCTGGTTGAGAACCTCCAGTTGCGGAACCGGCTCGAAGGCATGGGCGAAATGGTGGGCACCAGCCGTCGACTCGAGGAGGTCTTCGAGCTCATGCGCCGCGCCGCACCGGCCCGCTCGACCATTTTGATCCAGGGCGAGTCCGGGACCGGTAAGGAGTTGGTGGCCCGTGCCATCCATCGGCTCAGCTCGCGCGGCGATGGTCCCTTCGTGCCAGTCCACACTACCGCCATCCCGGCCGACCTCCTCGAATCGACCCTCTTCGGGCATGTCAAAGGAGCATTCACCGGGGCGGTGAACAACCGCAAGGGCCTCTTCGAGGCGGCCCATAACGGCACGCTCTTCCTCGACGAGGTCGGAACGATCTCAGCGGAAACCCAGACCAAGCTTCTGCGCGTGATCCAGGAGCGGGAGGTCCGCCGAGTGGGGAGCGTCGAGGCAAAGACGGTGGACACCCGTCTCCTGGCGGCGACCAACACCGATTTATGGGGGGAAGTCCAGGCGGGTAACTTCCGGGAGGATCTGTACTATCGGCTCAACGTCATCACCATCGAGTTGCCGCCTCTGCGTGATCGTGACGACGACATTCCTCTTCTCACAACACACTTCCTAAAGATCTACAACGAAGAGAATCAACGTGAGATTGAAGGCTTTTCCCCGGCGGCCATGGACGCGCTCACCGGGTATCGCTGGCCGGGAAACGTCCGCGAGCTCGAAAATGCGGTCGAGCGTGCGGTGGTTCTGTGCCGCGGGAATACCATCGAACTCGACGAGCTCCCTCAAGCTCTGCGCGGCGAGGGACCGAGCACCAAGCCGGCCGCCGAATTCTCGCCCGACGGTGTCGATTTCCGGGAGTCGGTGGCAGAGTACCAGGAGTACCTGATCCGCGAGGCGCTGTGCCGCTCAGATGGGGTTCAGCGCCGCGCTGCCCGAATGCTCAAGCTGAGCCCCACGACCCTGAATGAGATGATTCACCGACTCGGCATTGAGCCCGCTGCCAAGGACTGACTGTCCACCCACCTACCAGATACTGGATACTCGATACTCGATACTCGATACGCAACCCCCCCCCCTTGACAAAGCGTCCCGCCAGTGTATGTTTTTTTTGGATCCAACATCGAGCATCGAACAACGAGCATCGAGCGTCGAGCATCGAGCATCCGTGCAGACACACCGACGGCCCCGTGGGGGGTACGGGGCCGCCGGCAGAAGGAGGTTGCGCTGCAATTGATTCTACGAATCATTCCCAAAAAGGTTTCAATTCCCAATCACCCGCTTGGATACGAGGCACACGGCGCAGGGCACAGGGCACAAATTTACCCATCAGGGGCGAATTTCCGTGTTTGCTGAACCCTGTACCCTGTGCACTGAACCCTGTTCCTACTCCACCACCCCACCACCCAAACACTCCTCACCGTCATACAAGGCCGCGAACTGGCCGGGCGCGACCCCGGGATCCGCAGTGGCGTCGAACTCAACCGCCAACGAACCATTGAGGCGCTGCGAGATCGAGCAGGCCTCGATCCTCTCACCATGGCGGATCCGCACCTGGAGGTCGGATCGAGTGGGTGGTTCGGCGATCCAGTGAGGGTGGGCGATGGCAAAACTCGATCGGACGTAATGGGAGAGCGAATCGGCGTGAACTACGAAAATCACATTCTGCTCGATGTCCTTGCCGACCACGTACCAGGGGCCACCGCTCAAACCGAGGCCGCGCCGCTGGCCGATAGTGTGAAACCAGGTGCCCTGGTGGTCGCCCAACGCCCGGCCGCTCTCAGCCTCGCGGATTGATCCTTGTCGTTCTCCGAGATGGTGGCGCACGAAGTCGTTGAACGGGATTCGGCCGAGGAAGCAGATCCCCTGGCTGTCCGGACGGTCGGCGTTAACCAGAGAGAAGCGGCGGGCCTCGGCCCGAACTTCGGCCTTGGTGAGATGTCCGATTGGGAAGAGGCAGCGCGCGAGCTGATCCTGCCGGAGCTGGCAAAGAAAGTATGTCTGGTCCTTCTTCGGGTCCGCCCCACGCAACAGGTGGAATCGGTCGTCTCGCTCCTCGACCCGGGCATGGTGCCCGGAAGCGATGAGATCGAACCGGTCGCCGACGCGATCGACGAAGGCGCCGAATTTGATCATCCGGTTGCACATCACATCGGGGCTCGGGGTGTGTCCGACCGTGAGTTCATCCAGAGCATAGGCGACCACCGTGTTGAGGTACTCCTGCTGCAGCGACACAACCTCGAGAGGCACACCGGCGGCGCCGCACACCTCGCGCACGATCGCGAGATCCTCCTCCCAGGGACAGGTTCCGAGGAAGGCCATCTCGTCCTCGAGCCAAATCTTGAGGTAGAAAGCGATGAGCTCGTGCCGACCCTCCTCGGCTAGCCGCATCAGCGCAACCGAGGAGTCGACACCACCGGACACGAGAACCGCCACTCTCATGGATTCAGGATAGAGGATTTCGGATTTCAGATTTCGGATTTTTCCACCACGCACTCGGACAACCAGAGAACAAGGGAGGGTGGACGGAATTCCGCAATCCGAAATCCGCAATCCGAAATTATTGAGATTCGGAAAGCAGATCGAGTTAGCGCATGTACTTCTCGTGCACCAGGTGCTCGAGGTACTGATCGGTGTGGATGCCGAAGTCCTTGAGCAAACCCTCGGCCGAAACGACGAAGGTCGCCTCTTCGCCGGCGATGCGCGAGAAATAGACGCGGTGAGTCTCGCCGGCAGCATGGACGTCGATGGCGCAGAGATCCTCGGAGAGCTCCGAGACCAGACTGCGGTCGCACACAGGGCACGAAAAGTCCCAGCGTGTGCCCTTGGCCATGATCTCGCCTGGCGGAAGCTCGACCTCGTAGTTTCCAGGCTGGGGGTGGAGTCCGGCAAGGAAGCTCCGACCTTCGCACTCGGCTCGCAGAACCACCCGATCCTCGGGATTGAGCGGCGACTGGCAGTGGGGACACGAGTAAATCCAGTGCATTGTTCCCTCAGCGAAATAATACCTAAAATTGCGAGGGGATGGAGAATTGTGGTCTCGTTCTCAGGGCAACTCGACGCCCAGCTCCCGCAGTTCGCGGGTGACACGCTCGCTCCAGCCACGGTTGGCCGCAGGGCTCGCCGGGCTCGGATGGAGGATGCGGCCGATTCTGACTCCGATTTCGCCGAGCGCTGACCGCGCTCGCCCTTCAGCGAACGTGCCCACGCCCACCACCAGATCTGACCGCAGGTGCTCGACGGTCTTTCGCAGGGCGCGGTCGCAGGCCTCGAAAAGAGGCTTCCGTTCACTCACCGGCAGCTTGTCCGGAGTTCGATTGCGGCCGGTAGATTCCATGAATGCCAGCGGGCAGTAGTTGGCGATGAAGAAACGCTCGAAGAACCGATCCGGGGTGGCAAAGAGACCACGCGCCCAACCCCACAGCCGCGCCCCGCTGACCTCGGAGCGAGTGCAGGCCAGGCCGTGCACGGGTCGTTTCGGGTGCTCGGGATCGGGCCCCTCGATCGCGGCGTCGATCCTCAGCCAGTCGCGCACCGCGCCCACTTCGCCGAACGGCACCCCGGTCTGGGCCATTCCCCACGGGCCTGGGTTCATCCCCAGGAACAGGACCTTCTTGGGCGCGTCACCGTACCGCCCGAGGTACTGAGCGTGCGCATCCCAGGCATAGTCAAGTGGGTTGTAGACGTGGGTCACCGGTGGCGCGAAGGTGAGCCGATCCATCTCTTCGGCCAGTTCCTGAGCAATCTCGACGAGGTTCAATTCGATCTCCTCCAACACTGAGCGTAACAGCCCGATGGGAAAAACACCGCAGATCGTGCCATGTCGCGGGCTGCAGTAGCGAGGTGGTGGGAGGTGCGGGCTGATCATCGGCGTACTATGTGTGCAGGAGGTCACAATGGGGCGCACAATTTTTTCCTGCTTGCTCGCCATGACGACATCAGCCGCCTTTGCCGCGGATCGGCCTGAGGGCCGAGCCTTTGCCACCAGGTCGGTGACCTACGCGCGCCACGGGATGGTTGCCGCCGCTCACCCGCTGGCGGTGGGGATCGGGCTTGACGTGCTCAAGGCGGGCGGTTCGGCGGTTGACGCCGCCATCGCCACCAACGCGGCGCTCGGTTTTCTGGAACCCGTGTCGTGCGGTCTCGGGGGCGATCTCTTCGCCATGGTGTGGGACCCGAAGACCGAAGAGCTCTACGGTCTCAACGCCTCGGGTCGTGCGCCAGCGGCGCTGACCATCGACAAGGTGCCGGCGACCGAAGAAGGCACGATTCCGGTCTACTCGGTCTACTCGTGGACCGTGCCCGGTTGCGCCGACGGCTGGTTCAAACTCCATGAGAAGTTCGGCCGCTTGCCCATGAAGGACATCCTCAGCCCAGCGGCGGAGATCGCACGCGAGGGCGCCCCGGTGCCGCAGGTGATCGCCGCAGGCTGGGCGCGTGGCGCCGCCAAGTTCAAGGAGATGCCCGGCTTCGCAGAAGTCTTTATGCCGGACGGCAAGGCGCCGGTGGAGGGGGAGGTCTTCGCCAACCCGGCCCTGGCCGATACTCTGGACGCACTCGCCGCGGGCGGTCGCGACGCTTATTACAGGGGTGAGATCGCCGAGCAGATCGTTGCCTTCTCCAACGAGGTGGGTGGCTTCTTCTCACTCGAAGATTTTGCCGATCACTCGAGCGAGTGGGTGGAACCCATCTCGACGATCTACCGCGGTCTCACGGTGTGGGAGCTGCCGCCTAACCCGCAGGGGCTGGCCGCCCTGCAGATGCTCAATATTCTGGAAGGCTTCGACCTCGCCGCCATGGGCAGGGACAGCACCGACTATTGGCATCTGCTGATCGAGGCCAAGAAGGTGGCCTACGAGGATCGCGCAAAGTACTACGCCGACATGACGTTCGCCGAGGTTCCAGTGGAGGCGCTGCTCGACAAAGGCTACGCCGCCGAGCGCGCGAAGCTGATCGACATGACCCGGGCCGCCGAACGGATCGCACCCGGCAACCCGGCCCTCGGGCACGGTGACACCACCTTCCTCGTCACCGCCGACTCGAGCGGCATGATGGTGGCGCTAATCCAGTCCAACTACACCGGCTTCGGCTCCGGCTACGTGGTGCCGTCGCTCGGCTTCGGGATCCAGGACCGGGGCGCACTCTTCTCGTTGGACCCGGATCACCCCAACGCCCTCGAGCCCGGCAAGCGACCCTTCCACACCATCATCCCGGCCTTCATGGGATTCGACGGCGTGCCCGACACCGCCTTCGGCCTCATGGGCGGTGACATGCAACCCCAGGGACATGTGCAAATCGTCGTCAACCTGGTTGACTTCGGGATGAACCTGCAGGAGGCCGGCGATGCGCCGCGCTTCCACCACGGCGGGTCCTCCGAGCCCACCGGCACGTTGATGACCTCGGGCGGCATCGTCCACCTCGAATCGGGTCTGCCGGTGGAGGTTTACCGCGACCTTACGAACAGGGGTCATCGCATCGAGGAGATCAGCCCGGCGTACTTCGGTGGCTACCAGATCATCCACCGCGACCCGAAGACCGGGGTGCTTGCGGGAGCGACCGAGTCGAGGAAAGACGGGATGGCGGCAGGATATTGAGGGCTTGAGGCTTGAGGCTTGGGGCTTGACCACTGAACCCCCTCTTTTCGTAAGACTGAGGAAATCGAATTGTCGAGGCCCCACGCCTCACGCCCCAAGCGACCCTTCCACACGATCATCCCGGCCTTCCTGGGATTCGACCGCGTGCCTGAAACCGCCTACGGCCTCATGGGCGGTGACATGCAACCCCAGGGGCATGTGCAGATCATCGTCAAGCGGGTCGATTTCGGGATGAACCTGCAGGAGGCCGGTGATGCGCCGCGCTTCCACCACGGTGGGTCCTCCGAACCCACCGGCACGTTGATGACCTCGGGCGGCATCGTCCACCTCGAATCAGGTCTGCCGGTGGAGGTCTACCGCGACCTCACGAAACGGGGTCATCGCATCGAGGAGGTCAATCCGGCGTACTTCGGCGGCTACCAAATCATCCACCGCGACCCAAAGACCGGGGTGCTTGCGGGAGCGACCGAGTCGAGGAAAGACGGGATGGCGGCAGGCTATTGAATTAGGAATTAGGAGTTAGGAATTAGGAATGTCGCTCACCCACCCTCAACTCAGGTCTCTAATAAATGGAGGCTGGTGGGTGGAATTCCGAATTCCTAATTCGCGACCGCACGGTCGCGCTAAGATGCTTCCATGCTTGAACCGATTCTAACCGCTGAGCAGAAAGATCTGCTGCAATCCGAGCGTGAGCTGCTGAGCGAGGTGACGGTGGGGCTCGAGCGCTGTGAGGCTAGGGCCGAGGATCTGCAGGCCCTTGCCGACTCGGTGGACCAGCTCGACGAGCTCTTCCTGCTCGTGGTGGTGGGTGAGTTCAACGCGGGCAAGAGCGCGCTGATCAACGCCCTCCTCGGCCAGGCGGTACTCGCCGAAGGGGTGACGCCGACGACTTCCAAGATCCACCACATCGCCTGGGGCGAGGAGATCGAGCGCGAACCGATGGGGGCCGTGGGCGAGCGAATCACCGCCCCGGTCGAGACCTTGCGCCAGCTGACCATCGTCGATACTCCCGGCACCAACGCCCTCGACCGAGCGCACGAGACCCTGACCACTGACTACGTGCCGCGCGCCGATCTGGTGCTCTTCGTGACCTCTGCGGACAGACCGCTTTCGGAGAGTGAGCGGGTTTTCCTCGAGACCAGCCGCCAATGGGGCAAGAAGGTCGCAATGGTGGTCAACAAGATCGACATCCTGCGCGGCGAAGACGAGGTGGCGGAGGTGGTCGTGTATGTGTCGTCGAACGCGAGCCGCCTGCTCGGCGCCGACCCCAAGGTCTTCCCGGTTTCGGCCCTGCGCGCCTCCGAGGCCAAGGACACCGAGGCGAGGGCGGCGAGTGGTTTGCCGTCGGTGGAGGCCTTCCTTCACAACACCCTCGACAGCGGCGAGCTGCTACGGCTCAAGCTCGGCAACCCGCTCGGCGTCGC